>ERZ1023869.90-NODE-90-length-42190-cov-35.990056_pt1 | contig 42190 bp, 26 predicted proteins | sample MGYA00380390_ERZ1023869 | MGnify/ENA primary metagenome ERZ1023869 (study PRJEB33179, sample SAMN07449005) | human gut metagenome | biome: Human-gut; feature: Human associated habitat; material: Faeces | host: Homo sapiens | place: India: Bhopal | collected...
TTGATTATTTAGCCTAATTGCTTTCTTCTGCAAACTTAGAGGTCATTAGAAAAAATCTTCTTATCCACCATGCAAATATTGTCCAAAGAGTAAAAACATGTTACAAAATAAAAAATGATTCTAGAGTTCAGGTTTGCTGTTTTTACGGTGTTCTGCTGTGCAGACAGCATCAACGCTTAACGATAAAGCCTCTTTTACACTCTGATAGTGGCACTATCAGAGTGTAAAAGAGGCTTTATTGTATGACAACAGCGACTGTTTTGGGGTGTCAAAGAGGCTCTATTGCAGAAAAAAGTAGGGCTTTGCTGGTCTGATTTCATAACGTTTTGCTCAGAAGAGCGCATAACACGCTGTGTATAAACGCATTGCTTACAAACGCTCAAAACTCAAGAATTTCGCTCCAAAGATTTTGTTGTGCGCCGGACTCATAGTATTGAGCATCAGAAATGCAAATATTGTATTCGGCAGAACCTCTCTGCTATGTCTAAAAATACACAGAAGCAGCATATAATGGAATATTAGTCAACCAATCTTGTTCCCTATAATCAGACATCGAAAAGCGCACACCATGCAGTTGTGGATGGTTGGAAACAAACGTTGAGAGAGACTTAGAACGCAGGTTCTCTTCAGCCTTCGCTTCGATTGGCACAATGTCGCATCCATGCTGAATTAAAAAGTCAATCTCCAGCTTAGCGTTATTGCTATAATAGAAAACAGAGGTATCATTAGTAGCAACCAATTGACTCATAAGATAATTCTCAGTAAATGCACCTTTCGACTCTTCCATACCATTATCAGCAACCAATAGTTTTTCGGCAGGAATTTCGCTCATGGCTCCAAGCAAACCACAATCAAGCAGAAAAAGCTTGAAACTACTGATATCCACATAAAATTTCAATGGCATTTTAGGCTCAGTCACCCTCTCTGCTTTATAAACCAATCCGGCATCCATTAGCCATTGTATAGCAGTTTCAAAATCTTTGGCTCTGCCTCCCGGCTTAGCCACACCGTAAATAAACTTCTTGTTCTCTTTTACCAGTTGGGAAGGCATTGACTGCCAAACCATATTGATTCGATTGGCCTCTGAAGTAGGAACGTGCTTAGATATATCCTTCTGATACGTATAGAGAATATTCTTCTGTACCTCTCTTACCTTCAAAGAATCGTTTGTTTCTATAAAGGTTTTTACTGCTTCGGGCATACCTCCAACGAAATAATATTCTCGGAGCAGCTTGATGTATTCTGATCGAAGTAGTTTGATGGTATTCCAATCCTTGCTTTTCAGAATTTCAACCATTTGCTCCCTACCCTTTGCCAACATAAATTCATCAAATGTCATTGGGTATATATTGAGTATGTCAACTTTACCAACCGGGAAAGATTCTCCCTGATGCATGGTTATACCCAATAAAGAGCCTGCCACTGCAACATGATACTGTGGGGCTTTCTCACAGAAATACTTAAGAGCAGTCAGACCTCTTCTCAATTCTTGTATCTCATCAAGAATAATAAGGGTTTTGCCTGGTACGATATTTTGGCGTGTAATAGCACCTATGGCAAGAAGAATACGCTGCATATCATAGTCTTGCAGGAATAGGTCTTTTGCCATATCATTGTCGTCACAATTTATGTAAGCTACATTCTCAAATTCTTGTTTGCCAAATTCAGTTAACATAAACGTCTTGCCAACCTGACGAGCACCAGACAAAACAAGAGGTTTACGATTCTCCTTGTTTTTCCATCGTTTTAATTGAGTAATGACGTTTCTATACATAATTCATTGATATTGAGTGGTTTCTGTTGCAAAGGTACACTTTTCCTGCCGAACTTTCAAGAAAAACAACATTTTTCCGACCGAACTTTTGAGACAAATGTACACTTTTCCGACCGAACTTTGTGTTTTTCTGAAAATCATACCAATTGATACGAAGGCTTATATCAATTAAGGTGAATGTGCTTGTCAATTGAAAAGAAAGCGCACACCAATTGGTGTGCAGAATCAAAACTAAAGAAATTGAGAGAAAAGGCAAACTGTAGGATTCCTCCTACGGTTAGCCATTTCTCCTACGAGCCATTGCTAACCTTTAATCATCGCCAGCGCCTTGTTCTCCGCTGCCTCCATAATCTCGCGTTCGCCCGGTCCCTTGTCGTTGATGCCGCAGAGATGCAGGATGCCGTGGATAATCACTCTTCTTAGTTCTTCGTCGTAAGTCTTGCCGAACTTCTCGGCGTTGGTGCGTACTGTATCGAGAGAGATGACGATGTCGCCACTTATTATTCCCGGTTCGTCGTAGTCGAAGGTGATGACGTCGGTGTAATAGTCGTGGCCGAGATACTCGTTGTTTACTTCCAGAATCTTCTCGTCGTCCACGAACATATATCCCACCTCACCCACTTTAAGGTTGTATGATGCGGCGACGGCGCGAATCCACGCTGTCGTCTCACGCTTCTTTATCTTTGGCATCTTCACGCCATCTACGTTGTATGTGATCATATCTGTTCGGTATTGTATGTTTTCTCTTATGTTTTTTGTTCTCAAGGCAGAAACTCCGTGCAGTCCCTGCCATAGCTGGTCAGCTCCCTTACCACGGTGGACGAGATGCTGTCCATGCCCGGTTCGGCATACAGCAGGACGGTCTCCACGCCGGTCAGACGGCGATTGATGTCAGCCTGCTCGCGCTCAAACTCGAAGTCGCGCACGGAGCGCACTCCCTTCACGATGAACTTGGCGCCGTGTCGCTCGGCGAAGTCTACGGTCAGCCCCGTGTAAGCCTCCACCGTCACGCGGCTGTCGTCGGCATACAGACGGCTTATGGCAGCCACACGGTCCTCCGTGCTGGTCATATATCGCTTGCCGGCATTCACCCCGACACCTATCACAAGGCGGTCGAAGAGGGGCAGGGCACGCCTTACCACTGAGGCGTGACCGATGGTGAACGGGTCGAACGACCCAACGAATATTCCTGTTCTCTCCATATTGTTCGAATATATGCAAAAGTAATACTTTTATTTGAGTTATTACAAAATAATAGGTAAATTTGCATTCATTATAAATATCAAAACATCCAATTTATGGTTCTAAACTACATCTGGATAGCCTTCTTCCTCGTTGCTTTTGTCATCGCCTTGGTGCGACTGATATTCATGGGCGACACGGAGGTTTTTCCGGCTATAATGAACTCCACGTTCGACACGTCGAAGACGGCTTTCGAGATTTCGCTCGGTCTGACCGGTGTCCTCTCGTTGTGGCTCGGCATTATGAAGATAGGCGAGAAGGGTGGGGTGGTGAACGTCGTGGCGCGTGTGCTGTCGCCCGTTTTCACCCGTCTGTTCCCCGACATCCCCAAGGGCCATCCCGTTACGGGCAGCATCTTCATGAACGTAGCCGCCAACATGCTCGGACTGGACAATGCTGCCACGCCGCTCGGACTGAAGGCGATGGAGCAGCTGCAGGAGCTTAACCCCAAGAAAGACACCGCCACCAATCCGATGATCATGTTCCTCGTGCTCAACACGTCAGGACTTACCCTCATACCGGTCTCCATAATGGTTTATCGTGCGCAGATGGGAGCGGCGCAGCCCACGGACATCTTCGTGCCCATCCTGCTTGCCACCTTCTTCTCCACGTTGGCTGGCATCATCGTCACCTCGCTCTATCAGCGCATCAATCTCATCAATCGCACCATGCTCCTCACGCTCGGCGGAATGTGTGCCGTGGTGGCAGCCATCATCTGGGGCTTCTCTCAGATGGACAAGTCGCAGATGAACGTCGTGAGCACCAGCGTGGCTAACATCCTGCTGATGACCATCATCGTGGTGTTCATCCTTGCCGGAATGCGACACCGCATCAACGTATATGACGCTTTCATCGAAGGAGCGAAGGACGGATTCACCACCGCCGTGCGCATCATCCCCTACCTCGTAGCCATCCTCGTGGGCATCGGCGTGTTCCGTGCGTCGGGTGCCATGGACATGCTCATTGATGGCATCAAGTGGATTGTCGCCACGCTCGGCGGCAATACAGACTTCGTGGGTGCGTTGCCGACGGCTCTTATGAAGCCTCTTTCAGGAAGCGGAGCCCGCGGAATGATGGTGGACGCCATGACCACATACGGTGCCGACTCGTTCGTGGGACGTCTCTCCTGTATCTTCCAAGGCTCCACAGACACCACCTTCTACATCCTCGCCGTCTACTTCGGCAGCGTAGGCGTTCGCTATACCCGTCACGCCGTGGCATGCGGACTGCTGGCAGACCTCGCAGGAGTGGTGGCAGCCATCGCAATCTGCTATATGTTCTTCGGATAGACAATAAACAAAACAAAATATATGGCAAATCTCAAATCACTTGCTAAGGACACCGCCATTTACGGTCTTAGCAGCATTGCGGGTCGCTTCATCAACTACCTGCTTGTGCCCATTCAGACAACAGCCTTTGCCGCTGCGGGCGGACAGTACGGCGTCGTCACCAACATCTACGCCTATACGGCGCTCCTCCTTGTCGTCCTCACTTACGGTATGGAGACCACCTTCTTCCGCTATGTCAACAAGACGGAGGAGAACCCTCAGACTGTCTATTCCACGGTGCTCATGTCCGTCGGAGCCACAGCTGCGCTCTTCATAGCGCTGGTCTTCGCTTTCCTGCCCCAGATAGCCACGTTCATGAAATATCCTGACCATCAGTCATGGGTGGCGGTGATGTTTGTCTGCGTTGCCATTGACGCATTCAAGTGCATTCCCTTCGCTTATCTGCGTTATCAGAAGAAGGCGCTCAAGTTCGCCGCCCTGCAGCTCGTCAACATCATCCTCAACATCGTCCTCAATCTGCTCTACCTCCTGGTATTGCCAGCTCTTCGCCTCAATCCCTTCGGACTCTACGACGAGCACTTCACGGTGGACGTGGGTATGGTGTTCTATATAAACCTCATCTGCACCGCCGTGGTCCTCGCATGCTTCTGGAAAGAGCTGACCGGATTTCGCTGGCGCTTCGACGTTCAGCTGTGGCGCCGCATGCTCCGTTATGCCTGGCCGCTCCTCGTGCTTGGCATCGCCGGCATCCTTAACCAGACTCTCGACAAGATTATCTTCCCCTACCTCTATGAAGGAACGGACGAGAAGACACAGCTCGGCATCTATGGCGCTGCCACAAAGATAGCCATGATTATGGCTATGATTACGCAAGCGTTCCGCTATGCCTACGAGCCCTTCGTCTTCGGCAAGTCGAAAGACAAGGACAACCGCGAGACTTACGCCAAGGCGATGAAGTTCTTCATCATCTTCACTCTCCTTGCCTTCCTCGTGGTCATCGCTTACCTCGACGTGCTGCGCTACATCATCCCCAACGAGAGCTACTGGCCCGGTCTGCGTGTTGTGCCTATCGTCATGGCAGCCGAGATAATGATGGGCATCTACTTCAACCTCTCGTTCTGGTATAAGCTCATCGACAAGACCATCTACGGTGCATGGTTCTCCGCAGCCGGCTGCGTGGTGCTCGTCGCCGTCAACGTCATCTTCGTTCCGCGTTACAGCTACATGGCTTGCGCATGGGGCGGCGTGGCTGGCTACGGCACGGCAATGGTGCTGTCTTACCTCGTAGGTCAGAAGAAGTATCCCATCGCTTATCCGCTCAAGTCGATAGGCGTGTACGTGGCTATAGCAGTCCTCTTCTATTTCTGCATGAACTACTCCAACGACCATCTCCCCAAGCTCTTCGCCCTCGCCGTAAACACCATACTGGTGCTGGCATTCGTGGCACACATCGTCTATCATGACCTGCCGCTGAAGAGTCTGCCCGTAGTGGGAAAGTATTTCAGAAAGTAGACGTATATACATTATCTATATAATATCGCGAAACATATAAATCAATAAATACCAACAACAAACCAAATCAAGATTACATGAAAAAGAAAAACCTCCTCATGGCTGCAGCCCTTATGCTCTCCTCGGCTGCCGCTCATGCCGACGAAGGCATGTGGACGCTCTACAATCTGCCGCAGGCGGTGTATGAGCAGATGAAGAGCTACGGCTTCTCACCCTCTTACGATCAGCTCTACAAGAGCGATGACGCCATCAAGAACGCTGTCGTAAACTTCTCCGGCTTCTGCTCAGGCGTAGTGGTATCGCCCGACGGTCTGGTGTTCACCAACCATCACTGCGGCTTCGAGGCCATCCGTGCCAACTCAACAGTGGAGCACGACTACATGCTCAATGGTTTCTATGCCAAGTCGTTCGAGGAGGAACTCCCCAGCAAGAACATGTTCGTGAGCTTCATGGTGGACCAGCAGGACATCACTCCCGAACTGGAGAAGCGTGGCATCAACTCAATGGACCGCAAGGAGCGCGAGAAGCTTCTCAACGACGTGGAGAACGAGATGATTAAGGCTGTACACGCAAAGGACCCGAGTCTCGAACTCGAAATCAAACCGTTCTATGAGGGCAACAAGTATTACGCCACCACATACCGCATATTCCGCGACCTCCGTCTTGTCTTCACCGTACCTAAGTCGATGGGTAAGTTTGGCGGCGAGACCGACAACTGGATGTGGCCGCGCCAGACCTGCGACTACTCTGTATTCCGTATCTACGCCGACCCCAACACCAACGGTCCGGCTGTATACAACAAGCAGAACGTGCCCTACCACCCGAAGCATTGGGCTCAGGTGTCGATGGACGGATATAAGGAAGGCGACTTCGCTATGACCATTGGTTATCCTGGCAGCACGGAGCGCTATCTCTCAAGCTACGGCATCCGCGAGATGCGTGACGCCGAGAACGCTCCCCGCGCTCAGATACGCGGCGTGAAGCAGGAAGTGATGATAAAGCACATGCGTGCCGACGAGGGTGTACGTATCAAGTATGACTCGAAGTACGCTCAGAGCTCCAACTATTGGAAGAACTCACTGGGTATGAACAAGTGTATCGACTCTGTGGGCATCGTTCGTCAGAAGGCTGACTTCGAGGACCGTATCGAGGAATTCCAGAAGTGGACCGGCTACCTCAAGGGCAAGCTCGACTTCCAGAAGATGAAAGAACTTTACGCCACACGCTTCGACGCTGACAAGCTCGCTACAGTATGGCGCGAGACATTCGCAAGAACCAGCGAGTTCAATACACGTGCGCTTACCCTTATCGGCATGATGCCGAAGAACAGCAAGAAGAAGACCTACTACCACTTCGAGGACAACAGCGACGAGTGGGATGAGGCTCTCGACAAGGACGTAATGGCAGCGCTGATTGACAACTATCGTCAGTATGTAAAGAAGGAAGAACTGCCTGAGTTCTATAAGACCATTGAGGAAAAGTTCGCAGGTGACAGCCGCAAGTACGTAGACTATCTCTACAAGAACTCCGTTATCATGAAGTCCGGCAAGAAGATTACGCTGACAGAGAAGGCTCTCGCCAAGGACCCCGGCTATCAGTATGCCAAGGCTGTGAAGGCTGTGTACGACAAGTGCTACGACGTTATGAGCAGCGTGTATGACGCCATCGAGGAACAGGAGAAGTATCTTTGCGACGCCAAGGTGCGCTACGAGCAGGAGCTTCCCCACTACTCTGACGCCAACTTCACAATGCGTCTTTCTTACGGTCAGGTGGGCGGCTATCTGCTCAACGGCGAGCCTTCAGGCTATTACACCGACGCTGCATCCATCGTTCGCAAGATGGAGTCAGGCGAGAAGGGCACCATCGACTACCAGGCTGAGCCTATCATGAAGAAGCTTCTCTCTGCCAACGACTTCGGCAAGTACGCCGACAAGACCACTGGCAAGATGCAGCTCTGCTTCCTTACCAACAACGACATCACCGGCGGCAACTCAGGTTCGCCTATGTTCGACGGCAAGGGACGCCTCATCGGTCTGGCATTCGACGGCAACTGGGATTCGCTCTCAAGCGACATCTGGTTTGACAAGCGTCTGGCACGCTGCATCGGCGTGGACGTCCGCTACATGATTTACCTCATGGACAAGTGGGGCAATGCTGACCGTCTCATCAAGGAGTTGGGCCTTAAGTAAGCATACAGCCTATATATAATAAAGGTGTATCAGAACGTGTGACGGCGTTTTGATACACCTTTTTTAATATATTTATTTGTCACTACTTATATCTTAATATTTTATAGTTTGTAAGATATTTTAGTGTATTTATAGAAATTCGTAGTATTTCTTCTTGTTCTTTAATATAATTTATTACCTTTGCTTATCTCAATCTTTGTTTTCTAATAGCACTGAAGAATAACATTATTATCTAATAACATTAAAGTATAACACTATGCAGAAAAAACTGACCACTCTTTGTCTTGCACTCCTGACGATGTCGGGCGGTGAGGCGATGGCGCAGCCGCTTGCTAAAGGCAAGACGGAGTTTGCGGAGGGCGTGGTGCGCGTCAAGCTCCAGAGGGAGGTGGCTTCACTCGTGGAAGCCGCAAAGCTCCCTACCGACGGTAAGCTCAAGGCAGGTGCACGCTATGTAAAGACGGGTGTCAAGCAGCTCGACGTCACGGCGTCGAAGCTTGGTGCAGTGAGCATGAAGCGCGTCTTCCCCTATGCGGGTAAAGACGAGGAAAAACACAAGGCGTTCGGCCTCGACCTCTGGTATGACATCACCTACAACAATGAGGCGATGACACCGGCGCAAGCTCGTAACCTTTATCGTTCGACGCTCGGCGTACAGTATGCACAGCGCATACCGGTCTACAGCATTCCTGACGACCAGAACTACCTGCCGGTGTCGCCATCGACCATTGCGAGGGCGCAGAGAGCGGCATCCACAATGCCGTTTAACGACCCGTTGCTGCCCGACCAGTGGCATTATTACAACGACGGACACATCTACGGAACGAAGGCTGGTGCTGACATCAACCTTTTCCCGGCATGGGAATCGGGCGTGACCGGATCGAAGGATGTCATCGTCGCCATTATCGACGGTGGTTTCCAGATTGACCATCCCGACCTCAAGGACAATCTATGGATAAACGAGGCTGAGCTTAACGGCAAGCCCGGCGTGGACGATGACGGCGACGGATTCGTGGACGACATCTATGGATATAACTTCGTAATCAATTCTGCCAATATCAACGCTCATACCCACGGCACGCACGTGGCTGGAACTGTGGGCGCCACGAACAACAACGGCATCGGTGTCGGTGGTGTGGCTGGTGGCTCGGACGGTACCGGCGGTGTGAAGATGATGGTTTGTCAGGTGTTCGACTCACGTGCAAGCAGTTCGGCAGTGGCTGACTTCGGCGCTGCCCTTGTATATGCTGCCGACCGTGGCGCCAGCATAGCCCAGTGCTCTTGGGGTATGGGTATGGCAGGCGACGAGGACGTGGCTGTCTCTGAGGCTGTGCGTTACTTCACCGCCAACGGTGGCGGCGAGAAGATGAACGGCGGTCTTTGTATATTTGCAGCCGGTAACAACGGCGAGGAAGGCGACTTCTATCCCGGTTGCCTCAACGAAGCTGTGGCAGTAGGCGCGTTGGCTTCAGACGGAAGCGTTGCTTATTATTCCAACCGTGGCGCATGGGTGGACGTGACTGCCCCCGGAGGTCTTATGGACAGCGGACAGCAGTATGGCGTGCTCTCCACTCTTCCGGGCAGCACATACGGATATAACGAGGGAACGTCAATGGCATGTCCGCATGTTTCGGGTATTGCCGCGCTCATCCTCTCGAAGTATGGCAACAAGCAGTTCTCCAACGAGACGCTGCGCACACTCCTTACCACATCCGTGAACGATATGTATACGCAGAACCCCGACTATGTAGGATTGATGGGTTCAGGATATATCGATGCTTACAAGGCATTGCAGGGCAAGGAAGGCAGCACGCCTGACGCTGTGGCTGACTTCACCGTAACGCCGTCGCATGACAATGCTCTCATCGAGTGGACCATCCCCGAAAGTGAGGAGAAGAGCATCGACCACCATGTTATATATTATAGCACGGAGGAATTCAGCGCTTCGGACAACCTCAACTCGCTTCCTTCAGTGTCGGTGGATACCAAGTTTAAGTATTCCGGCGACAAGATGGCTTACGAGCTTAACGGTCTGAAAGCCACCACTAAGTATTACTTTGCCATCGTTGCCTACAACCGTTGGGGTAAGGCTTCGGCAGTGTCGCCGATTAAGTCGGCTACGACAAACGCCGGACCTAAGGTGGAGCTTGACAAGACTTCGCTCTCAATGGCAGTGGACGCCAGCAAGTCATTGGTTGGCGAGACAAGCTTCAACGTGAAGAACGCCGGCGAGGGTGTGCTCAAGTACGAGCTTGAGGCAGCCACAAAGCGCGTCTCCATCTCTACGAGCGCACGCAACGAGAAGCCGCAGCCGGGTCAGATGGTGAAATTCTCAGGCACAGTAAGCCCGATGCTTGCAAAGGCCAACACCATTGCTTCGTCTGACTATTACGCAGCAGACTGGCCTGACACGCTTACTTATTCGAAGGCGCTTTACAGCTACATAGGCGAGTCGGACCTCAAGCTTCCGAACGCCATGGCACAGTATTTCTATGTGGACAAGCGTAAGTATCCTAACGGATTCAACCTTACCGGTCTGCGTTTCCAGGGACATAACGGAACCAATCCGGAGATTGCCATCTACGACGGAGCACGCTCCATCTCTACGGCAAGCCTTATCCAGACCGTTCCCTACGACTTCTGGGCTTACAACTGGAAACTGAACCTTCAGGAGCAGATTTATTTTGCACCGGGTTCGAGCTTCTGGGTGGTTGCCAAGTTCCCGGCAGGAGCAAAGAATCCGCTCGGCGCAGGCAAGTCTGACCAGAAGGACATAGCACAGTACAGCTTCTACAGCTCTGACAACGGCAACACATGGACACAGCTCAGCGAGGTGCTCAAGGGCTCAAGCTTTGAGGCAGTGTCTGACCAGCTCACTTGGGCTGTGCAGTGTATCAGCCAGAACCCCGACTGGAGCGCAGTGCTCTCGCCGGAGCCTATCAGCGGTGAGGTTCGTCCGGGCGAGAGCCAGACGGTAACAATGCGTAACGACGGACAGAAGCTTGTCAACGGTACGTATAACTTCAACCTCCATCTGAAGACCAATGAGGCAACTGACTCGAAGAGCCAGGTGGCACTCACGATGACCGTAAAGGGCAACAAGCCTGAGCTTCACAGCCAGCAGCTTGTCGACTTCGGTAGCCTCCTCGTAGGTCAGGAGAAGACCATCAGAGTGGAACTCACCAACAGCGGATACGGCGTATTCGGCGGTAAGTGGGGATACATCCAGGCTTCATCGGGCGACGTCACATCGTCTTCAGATCAGTTTGACGTTAGCAAGGGTATGATGAACGTTGCGGCACGTGCCTCAGGTCTGCTGCCCGTGACATTCAAGCCTACTAAGGAAGGCAACGTATCAAGCACCATTACACTCAAGGACAAGAGCGGACAGACTTATTCGTTCATAGTTCGCGGTGTGGCTTCGATGCCAGCCAAGATGGAGATAGCGAAAAATGAGTATGATCTCGGCAATCTCAAGGTCGGCGGAAGCGAGAAGACAGCTGTGGTGACCATCAAGAACACCGGCAACTATCCTCTCCAGTATGTCTTCCCGAAGTATTCTTCAAAGAAGATAGACGGAAGCACGAACCGCGTACACAAGTTTGGCTACACCATCAAGTCGAACGTGGCTGGCGACAACTCGTTCAGCTACGAACCGGTACCGGAGCTTTCTGATCCTATAGACCTCACATCACAGTTCACCACCAACAACTGGCAGTCCTCGGCAGTGAAGCTCGGCTTCAAGTTCCCGTTCTACGGCAAGGAGTATGAGGAGGTTTACGTATCTTCATACGGTGGTTTGTCAATGTTGCCTATGGAGGGCCGCATCTCTTGTATGGTGCCCACCGGCGACTGTGTTGACGGACTCGGCTACGTATCTGCCTATACCAACTCAGGCTGGATGGATATGGGAGCCAACTCGAAGGTTACTTGCGGACGTAAGGACGGCAAGTTCTACGTCATCTTTAAGGATGTGGTTACGCCTGCCACCAACGGTGCCGGCGAGGTTACCACACTGAGCTTCCACATGGCTCTCTGCCCGGACGGAAGTGTGGAGGTTTATTATGACGACTATGCACCGGCTGGCGTGTTCGGTAGCGGTGGCAACAACTTCGTCGGTGTCAGCGACATCGCTGCAAAGGACGCATGCGTATTCACCGACGCTGCTATGGTACACAGCCAGAATTCAGGCGTAGACGCTCCTTACTACGATATCAAGACGGGTAGCGCCATCAAGATTGTGGCTCCTTCCAAGTCGATGATAAAGAGTCTGTCAAGCACTGACGGATATATCGGTAACGGAGAAAGCCAGGACATCACCGTAACACTCGCTGCCGGTGACGACCTCTATGCAGGCGAACTGACCAACTATCTCACCGTCGTAACCAACGACCCGTTGACCCCGAGCGCTAACATCGCTCTCAAGGCCAACATCACCGGCACCAATCTCAAGGCTGAGGCAGGTGTGGACGCAACGGAAGTGGACTTCGGTAAGGTATTCCGCACTTCACAGCAGAAGCGCACCGTGGTTCTTTCTAACAACGGTAAGAATGTCCTCAAGGTAAGAAAGGTGGCTGTCAAGTCTGGCAAGTTCACTGTTGCTGACGACATCAAGTCAGGATTTAATGTTCCCGCAGGTCAGAGCAAGGACATCGCCGTGACGCTGCCCACAGAGAATAAGGGTAACGTGAGTGACGTGCTCGTCATCAGCTACTGGGACGGCAAGACCACAAGCGTGAACCTTAAGGGTGAGGTTATCGGTGCTCCGGTATGGAACATCACTCCCGAGACCGTCGAAAGCACCACTCCGTACGGCGTTAACGTAATACGTGACGACATCGCCATTGCCAACAACGGCGACGAGACACTTACCTTCGCACCGCAGCCCGAGACATGGTATCGCCCGATGGACCTTATCGAGGAAGAGGGCAAGTCAAGTGTGGACTATATCTTCCGCGCCAAGAGCGACGGCTTTGACGTACCGTTCGAGTGGATTGACATCGTGGACGACTACACCGAACACATGCCTTACTCGTACTACATCGAAAAGACAGACTTCAAGAAGGTGGAGCTTCCGTTCGAGTTCCCGTTCTATGGCAAGAAGTATAAGGAGATGTATATCTACAATACAGGCTTCGTATCGTTCGATGCTCCCGTGGAAGACTACAAGCAGTTCCCCGAACCGCCGGCAAGTCTGCCTACCACAGAGACCTTCTACAGCAACATCATCTGTCCGTTCTGGGGCAACCACTCTATGAATACTCCTTCGTCAGACGGCGTTTACTATAAGGCCAATGACGACAACTGCGTGGTGACATTCAAGAACTATGGCAACACGATGATGTCAGGAATGAACTTCCAGCTCATCATGCGCAAGGACGGAACCTTCAAGTTCCAGTATCTCGTTTCGCCTGAGGGATTCCAGCTCGGTGTCTTCGGACTCTGCGGCATCATGGACCACTCAGAGACTCGTGGTATCAATCCTTCAGACATGTATATCAACTCCGGCAATGCCGTAGAGTTTATGCCTTACAAGAACTATTCTGTAGCTCCTGGTGAGAGCGTCAGTATGCCCGTAACGCTGTTGGCAGACCAGCTTGCCGACACATACGAATATGCGCTCAACATCAAGACCAACGCCCCGCAGAACGAGAATGTCAGCGTGCCCGTCACGATGAACATCATCGGTGAGGCTGACGCCGAATTTCCGGAGACTCTCGTCATAGAGCAGCCCGTTGACGCTGCTGCAATGTCGCAGCCTTACTACGAGTTCTCTGTTGTTAACAAGGGAACACGCGCATTCACTGTCACTGACGTTAATTCAGACATGTTCATGGCAGACGAGTCTGACCCGTATGCAATGCCGGAGGCTAAGCTTGAGGTATACATTCCTAATGAGAATGGTGGCGGTGCCGATCCCGGTCCGCTCGCTGCAAGCGACGTCCAGAAGGTATGGATGCCGTACGATTCAGGCATGATGGAACCGCTCGTAGTGGGTAAGGAACCGCTAAAGTTCCGCATCGGACTCTATAACGTATCTAAGGTACACCAGAAGGACTATACGATGACCTTCAACGTGGAGGGACTCGACGTCGACACGAAGACCACAAACGTGAAGCTGAACATCACAGAGGCTCCGGTTCTGGCATTCGACAAGAAGGAGATTCGCATCTCTAACGTATCTGACGATTATGTCGGCGAGGTTTCTGCCAACATGAAGAACAACGGTGGATACAAGCTTACGTACGACCTTCAGCTCAGTCCTTCAGGACGCGACGCTGTTGTGGAATACAACGACTTCGACGAAGAACTGCCGTTCTCGGCATACAACGTCATTGCCAAGCCGTCTCTCGCAGAGGTGAAGACCTATCTGGAGAACGGATGCCAGCCTATCAATGGCAAGAAGGCAAGAAAGGCGATGGGTATGAACAAGGTGGTGAAGGACGACCAGAAGTTCTTCTATGACGTCCCGACCGACTTCGAGTATCCCGTACTCTATCATCCGGTTCTCAATCCGGTTACCAGCGCCATCGCTGCCCTTATGGGTAGTGGCGACAAGGCACTCGACGAGAACTTCTATGCTGCTACACGTTACGAGGCACCGGCTGAAGGCTTCAACGTCACCGACCTCTACTTTGTCGGCACTGTCGGCACATTGGAGAACGTGGACATCGAGGCAAGCATCATCCTCGGCAACGACGTTACGGCAACGGAGCGCACCGTAGGACATGGCAAGCTGCATGTCGACTCGGAAGAACCAGGCGAGATGGGTTATCAGGGTAAGCCTTACATGCTCACCTTCGACAAGCCGGTATACATCAATCCTACTGATACCTTCTATGTAGTGATGAAATATCCTGCCGGATATAAGTCATCAGCTCTCATGGCTTCTAAGGACGGCGACATGGAACCTGGACGTTACATGGCTCATCTTAAGGCTCTCGGCGGATGGGTGGACATCGAGGAAATCTATGACGGCGTGCAGTCAACTGGCGCTTTCGGCTACTTCATGACCTGCGTTCAGCGCACAGAGGGCGAGCCGTGGATTAAGTTGCTCAACGAGAATACCGCCGGTGAGGTGGAGGCTAAGGGCACGCTGCCGCTGAAGTTCAGCGTCAACGCCAAGAGTGCTTACTTCACACGCAACAACAAAGCCACTCTCGTGGTACGCACCAACGATCCTGCCAACAAGACGTACAACTATCACATCTTCATGGACAAGAACGGTGCACCGGTTGTTGAAGCTACTGAGGCTGTCGTAGCAGCCAAACAGGGCATCACCACTAACGTACCGGTAACTGTCAGCGACCTTGACGGCGACGCCTTCACAGTAAGCGTGGACGACCAGAGCGGTTTCGCTACAGTGGCTGAATACTGCAACGAGAACGGCACTCAGGAAGGCATCACTCTTGCTGACGGAACGCTCAACGTTGCTGCAGGCAAGACTCTGAAGATGACTGTTGGCATCAATCCTGAGTATGGCAAGGAGAATGTCGGACCGCACAAGTTCGAGATTAACGCCACTGACGCGAACGGCAATGCCGGCACCACAACTGTCGACTACTCCGTTGTCTTCACCAACCGTGCTCCTGAGTTTATCGGTGAGAAGGAAATGACAGTCGGTAAGGGCACTGTTTCGCAGGTTGTATATTACAACACGCTCTTCAACGATCCTGACGGTGACGAGATGACGTATAAGGTGACAACTGCTGACGAGTCGATCGCTCAGGTTTATGGCTCTGCCAACGGCTTCGTAGTAAGTGGTAACCGCCTCGGTTACACCAAGCTTAACATCGTTGCCACCGACTCAGAGAACGCTTTTACAGAGCAGACTATCTCGCTTGCTGTGGTTAATGCCACTGGCATTGACGCCATCTCACTTGGCGACGGAATGATAGCAGCTGTTGCTGATGGCGACGTCGTTTACGTCAAGTTGGGCATGGACGCAGCTGACGCCAAGATAACCATCCTTACCAACGGCGGTATGCTCGTAGGCGAGGCAGATGCTTCTAACGTCAAGGCTGGTTCTGTATCAACCGTGAAGCTCGCTTCCGCAGCCGCACCTGGTGTCTACATCGCTTCTGTCGTAGCCGACGGCAAGCAGTACGACGTCAAGTTCGTGGTGAAATAAGCAATAGCAGATAAATAAAAAAACTCCTCCCTCCCCGTCTTTCTCAATTTGGGAAAGAAGAGGAGGGAGGAGTTTTTTGTATATATTCTTCACTAAATTTGTGAAGAATAATTATTTTATTTATCTTTGCAATCATATAAAAACTAACTCAATGGAAATAAATTTCAAAGAAATATACTTACGTGATCTTTATGAGAAAGGCAAGGCAGATAAGAAACATCGCTTTCAACCTCAGATAATAAAAAGATATATAAGAGTTATTGATCTTATGGTTAACGAGGACAATGTTCTTGGTCTCACTAAGTATAACTCTTTGAATTATGAGCATTTGTCGGGTAATAAGGAAGGACTCTCTTCTGTGAGAGTAAATGATCAATATCGGATCGAGTTTGAAGAAGAAATAGAAGATGGCAAGACCATTGCCACAATATGTAATATAACAGAGTTGTCAAATCATTATAAATAATATAATTATGAGCACAGCAAATATTTCGCCTGATATGGTGGCTAACAATATCACTCCTGCTATCCCCACGCACCCAGGAGCAATACTCAAGGACGAAATTGAGTATCGTGGTATTTCTCAGTGTCAGTTAGCTAAAGACATGGGTATAGCCTATTCTGCGCTTAATGAAATTCTCAATGAACGTCGACCGCTTACAGAGAAAACAGCATTATTGTTTGAGGCTGCGCTTGGAGTAAATGCTGAGCCTTTATTGAAAATGCAGATGCGGTATAATATCCAGAAGGTACGTAAGGATAGTGCATTTATGGAGAAACTTGCTAATGTACGGCGAATCGCTGCTGTACTGTAATAACGAATTAGGAGTTGTTCTGAATTAGGTCATGCCTAATCCTGAACAACTCCTATTATTTTATTCCTGAATCAGAAGTTTATTTCAGAAGTTGTAATTTCCAATTGTAAATTCCCAACTCCCAACTCCTAATTCCTAACTCATTACACGTACTCCTGGATGGGCAGTTCTCCGTTGAGAGCGCCGAGAGCGTTGAATGCGAGTGAGCGCATTTCGCCTTCGCCGGGGAGCACCACTACGGGAGCGAGGAACTCCACCTGCTTCTTGATTTCCTCCACGCAGTACTTGCTGTGTGCAATACCACCCGTGAGGATGATGGCGTCAGCCTTACCCCAGAGAGCCACAGCCATTGCGCCAATCTGCTTTGATACGGTATAGAGCATTGCCTCCAATACTTCAGCGAACGGCTGCTCGCCAGCCAGAGCGTGACGCTCTATCTCTCTCATGTCCTTCATGCCGAGGAGAGCCTGACAACCAGCGTTGCCTGAGAGCATCTTCATCACCTCATGCTGTGTGTACTTGCCAGAGAAGCAAAGACGAACGAGCTGGTCAGCGGGCAGTGTGCCAGAGCGCTCGGGAGCTATCGGACCCTCACCGTTCAAGGCGTTGTTTACGTCGATAACCTTACCGTTATGATGAGCTGATACGCAGATGCCGCCACCGAGGTGAGCCACCACAAGGTTGAGCTCCTCGTAATGCTTGCCAATGGAGCGGGCGTAACGGCGTGATGCTGCCTTAGCGTTAAGAGCGTGGAAGATAGACTCACGCTTCATGAAGGGTAGGCCGGTATAGCGTGCACGTGTCATCATCTCGTCCACCACAACGGGGTCAGCCATGAAAGCAGGACAGTGGCACTCGTGTGCTATTTCGTCAGCGATAAGCGAACCGAGGTTGCATACGTGCTGGTGCTTGGCGTTCCAGAGGTCCTTCTTCATCAGCTCGTTGATGGCATAAACGCCACCCTGAAGCGGCTTCAGCAGACCGCCACGACCGATGACAGCGTCAAACTTCAAGGGAATGCCAGCCTCCTTAAGAAGGTTGAGCACGAAGTCCTTACGATATTCATACTGCTCGTTGATGGTAGAGAACTTATCTATTTCTGCTGGGTCATGTAAGCCGTCGGAGGTCCAAACGGGATTCTCGTCCTCGTATACTGCCACCTTTGTGGATGTGCAGCCAGGATTGATGACAAATATTCTTTTCATTGTTGATTATGTTTTTCTTTTATTTTTTAGGGCTATTCAAAGGGGTTTGCTGTGTGAGGATTTATCTCAAAGCCTTCAGACAAGCGGCAGCCAGACTGTAGAACTTCGAGTCAGCTGAGTCGGCACGTGAAGTAACTACTACCGGAACAGTCGTACCAGCCAGCATGCCGGCGATGGTGGCGCCACCGAAGAGCGTGAGTGTCTTATAGAAGGTGTTGCCTGCCTCAATGTCAGGCATAACGAGGATGTCGGCATTGCCCACAACCGGCGAGCTGATACCTTTCAGAGCACCGCTCTCTGCGTCGCAAGCAGTCTTTACGTCCATCGGTCCTGCAATCTCCACCTCGCCGTACTTCTTGTTGGCAGCGTCAGCCTTGATCTGCTCATAGCTGAGTGTGAGCGGGAACTTCTCGCTTACCTTCTCCGTGCAGTGTGTGAGGGCAACGCGTGGAACAGCCTTGCCGGTGATGCTACGGAATGTGTCGGTGATGTATCCCACGATGGCGTCAAACTGCTCGTATGTGGGGTAGGGGATAACTGCTGCGTCAGAAAAGAAGAGGAGGTGTGGAATCTGCGGAGTCTCTGCGATGGCGATGTGAGTCAGCACACTGCCTTTGATGAGGATGCCACGCTCCTTGTTGAGCACTGCACGCAGGAGGTTGTCGGTGTTAATGGTACCTTTCATCAATACCTGGGCACGTCCCTCGTGTACTTCCCACACAGCTTTACGGGCAGCGTCGTCATCGTCTTCAGCGTCAATGATTACCACGTGTTCGGGATAATCGGCGAGAAGGCGCTTAGCCACTGCCTCTTTACCTGCCACAGCGACAAGGATAAAGTCGGCGATTTCTTCACGGATGCTACGCTCCACTACTTCTTCAGTGTGTGAGTCAGCAGGACATGCTACAGCTACTGTAACGCGTTTTCCAAGCGAACGCAGACGCTCGGGCAAGGATTTTAAGTTAAAGATAGGTTCCATATTTTTTGTTTAAGTGTATAAGAGTCTTGTCATGGAAATTGCGCAAATGACCGTTCATTGTGCAATCTTTGGCAAAGGTAGCAAAGGAACCGTAATTGGCAAAAAAAATAGCAGGATTTTTCTTTGTATTTTTATTTATATATGTATTTTGCAATCTCAATCTTACATATCGAACACAAAATACATCATTTATATCTCTCAGACATATTAAAAAGTAGTAACTTTGCACCCGCAAAACAATTATCAATCAACGAATAACATCTTTCATGACAACAGCCGAATTTATCGTTGCCCATCGCACCGACGATCCTCGCCAGCTTGCCCTTCAGGCATCGCGCTTTCCGGACGTAGACATGCCTTATGCCCTCTCTCAGATACAGGGATGGCAGGCGGCAAGACGCAAGTTGCCGTCCTTCGCTGCCAACCAAGACATCGTCTATCCGCCACACCTCTCCATGGAGCAATGCTCTTCGGAGGCTACGGCGCTGTATAAGGCTGAGGCTGTTCATCGGCTTTTAGATTCGTTTAAGGGCGAGGAAGATGCTTCGAATAAAGGCTACGGGGATTCCATGACGGACCTTACGGGCGGTTTCGGCGTTGATTTCTATTTCGTTTCGCGCCACTTCTGCCGTGCGCAATACACGGAGCGCAATGCCGAACTGTGCCAAGTAGTTGAGCATAACCTCAAGGTGCTCGGTGCCGACAACGCCTCGGTGGTGTGCGGTGATGCCGTTGAGCAGCTACGTACCATCGACCCTCAGACCCTTATATTCATCGACCCTGCACGCCGTGACGCCCACGGAGCACGAACCTTTGCCATTTCTGACTGTACGCCTGACGTAATGGAACTGCTTCCTGACCTCCGTCGCAAGGCACGCTACGTGATGATAAAGCTCTCGCCGATGCTCGATTGGCACAAAGCCGTCTCTGACCTCCATCCTCTTGTCACCGACGTCGACATAGTGGCAGTGGACGGAGAGTGTAAGGAACTGCTGCTCACGCTCGACATGAAGCGCGGAGATGTGCATGGAGACGTGCAGAAGGAAGGCGATGAAAAGAATACCGACGGTCACGATTACGTAAGCGTAAGATGCGCTGACCTCCCCTCGTCATCCTTTGCTTTCCGCTATACATCAGACGGCGGTTATGCGATAGACGTACAGCATGCATCTCAGCAGGACGATATGACTTCTCAGAACGCAATGTTGTCGCCCCTTCTCGGCGCTGACCACACCCCCTCTTACCTCTACGAACCTAACGCTTCGGTCATGAAAGCTGGATGTTTCCGCGAGTTGGAGCTTACGTTCGGCGCCAGCCAGATAAGTGCCAACAGCCACCTCTTCACTTCCGAGCAGCTCATCCCGGGCTTCCCCGGCAGACGGTTTGCCATAGACACCGTCACGTCCTTCAACAAACGGCAGTTGAAAGAGGCGCTGCGCGATGTCACTAATGCCAACATCACCGTGCGCAATTTCCCCATGACCGTGGCTGTATTGCGCAAGAAGCTGAAGCTGAAAGACGGCGGCAACACCTACATCTTCGCCACCACCACAGACGGCGGCGAGCATGTGCTTCTCATAACGCATAAGGAGTGACATAAAGCAGAGAAAAACGGGCTTAACAGTCTAAAACAGCCTGAATAACAACAAATCTAAGACAAAGGTTCGTCCGTTTGGGCATTTTTCAGTATATTTGCAAATTAAGACATTTCATAAGACTTTATAAAAGAAAGTGATACGGCTCCGAAACGCCCCAAGCATGCCGGAGCGATATATCAACAAAAAAGAAGAAAACAGCATGTCAGCAATAGAAATCAAGAAAGTGGAGTCGCGACGCGACTTGAGAACGTTCATCGAGTTCCATTACGACCTCTATGAAGGCAATCCCTATGATGCGCCTAACCTCTACACTGACGAGGTGAACACGCTCCGCAAGGACAAGAACGCAGCATTCGACTTCTGCGAGGCAGAATACTTCATCGCCTACCGTGACGGCAAGGTGGTAGGCCGTGTGGCTGCCATCATCAACAACAGCGCCAACGAGAAGTGGCAGATAAAGGCGGTCCGCTTCGGATGGATTGACTTTGTGGACGACATCGAGGTGTCAAAAGCTCTGCTCAAGGCGGTGGAAGACTACGGACGTTCCAAGGGAATGACCGAGATTGTAGGCCCGCTCGGATTCACCGACATGGACCCTGAGGGAATGCTCATCAAGGGATTTGAGGAGCTTGGCACACAGGCCACAGCCTACAACTACGCCTATTACCCCGAGCACATGGAGCGTATGGGCGGCTGGGTGAAAGACAACGACTACGTGGAGTATAAGCTCTACGTGCCCGAGAAGATGCCGGAGAAGTACGCCAAGGTGGCGGAGATGATTCAGAAGCGATATAATCTCCACATCAAGAAACTCAAAAAGGACGAGATTTTCGGCGAGAACGGATACGGACAGCGCATCTTCGACGTCATCAACGCCACGTTCAAGGACCTCTACGGATATTCTACGCTTACACAGCGCCAGATCGACCAGTACGTCAAGATGTATCTGCCGATGATTGACCTCAGTCTCGTTTCGCTCATCGAGGACTGGAACACGCCCGACCATAAGCTCATCGGTGTGGGCATCACGCTGCCGTCGCTGACCAGAGCGCTCCAGAAGTGCCGCCGCGGCCGCCTCTTCCCCTTCGGATGGATTCACATCCTCCGTGCCTTGAAGCAGCACAAGACCAAGGTTGTGGACCTGCTGCTCGTAGGCGTTCTGCCCGAATATCGCTCAAAGGGCGCCAACGCTCTCCTCTTTTACGACCTCATCCCAAGATATCAGAAGTATGGCTTCGAGTGGGGCGAGACGCATGTCGAGATGGAGACCAACGAGAAGGTGCAGGGACAGTGGCAGTATCTCGAGCGTGAGTGCCACAAGAGAAGACGCTGCTATAAGAAACCTATCCAGTAAGAACATCAACATCCCGACAACTAACAAACAGATATGGAAGAAGAAATCCAGAAACCAACAGTACAATATACCGACGACAACATCCGACACCTCTCCGACATGGAGCATGTCCGCACGCGTCCGGGTATGTACATCGGACGACTCGGCGACGGCAACCTGCCTGAGGACGGCATCTACGTCCTGCTGAAGGAGGTGGTGGACAACTCCATCGACGAGTTTAAGATGAACGCCGGAAAGCGCATCGAAGTGGACGTGGAGGAGCGCAAGAGCGTTTCCGTCCGCGACTACGGACGCGGCATCCCGCAGGGCAAGCTCGTTGAGGCGGTCAGCATGCTCAACACCGGAGGAAAATACGACTCGAAGGCGTTCAAGAAGAGCGTGGGTCTGAACGGTGTGGGCGTAAAGGCGGTCAATGCGCTCAGCTCCCGCTTCGAGGTACGCTCTTACCGTGACGGCACGGTGAGGGCGCTCGTCTTTGAGCGTGGCGTGCTGAAGAGCGACGTCACGGAGCCAACGGAGGACGAGAACGGAACGTACATCTTCTTCCAGCCTGACCCTACACTCTTCGTCGGCTACTCGTTCCATGACGACTTCGTGGAGACGATGCTCCGTAACTACACCTATCTCAACTCCGGTCTGACCATCATGTATAACGGCAGGCGCATCATGTCGCGCAACGGACTTGCCGACTTGCTCACAGACACGATGACCACCGAACCGCTCTATCCCATCATACACATGAAGGGCGAGGACATCGAGATTGCCTTCACGCATACCGACCAGTACGGCGAGGAATATCATTCCTTCGTAAACGGACAGCACACCACGCAGGGCGGCACCCATCAGAGCGCCTTCAAGGAGCATATCGCACGCACCATAAAGGAGTTTTTCTCGAAGAACTATGAGTTTACGGACATCCGTAACGGCCTCGTGGCTGCCATTGCCATCAACGTGGAGGAGCCGATGTTCGAGTCGCAGACTAAGATAAAGCTCGGATCTTTGCAGATGGCTCCGGGCGGAGAGAGCATCAACAAGTATGTGGGCGACTTCATCAAGCAGGAGGTGGACAACTATCTGCACATCCATGCCGACGTGGCAGAGGTGATGCAGCAGAAGATCTCAAGCAGCGAGAAGGAGCGAAAGGCAATGGCTGGTGTCACGAAGATAGCGCGTGAGCGAGCCAAGAAAGCCAATCTGCACAACCGCAAGCTGCGCGACTGCCGCATCCATTACTCCGATGCCAAGAACGACCGCAAGGAAGACTCTGCCATATTCATCACCGAGGGCGATTCAGCCAGCGGTTCAATAACGAAGAGTCGCGACGTCAACACGCAGGCTGTGTTCTCCCTGCGAGGCAAGCCGCTCAACTCGTACGGACTGACCAAGAAGGTGGTATACGAGAATGAGGAGTTCAATCTGCTCCAGGCTGCCCTTGACATCGAGGACGGACTCGACACATTGCGTTACAATAAGGTGATTGTTGCGACGGATGCCGATGTCGACGGCATGCACATCCGCCTCCTCATCATCACCTTCTTCCTCCAGTTCTTCCCCGACTTGATAAAGAAAGGACACGTCTACGTGCTCCAGACACCGCTCTTCCGCGTCCGCAACCGACGCACGAAGATAAAGAACAAGAAGGTGGTGGCTGAGGCTGACGCACGTCTCACGGGCAAGGAGCGCAAGAGCGACTTCATCACACGTTACAGCTACAGCGAGGAGGAGCGCCAGCAGGCCATCCGCGACCTCGGTCCTGACCCTGAGATAACCCGATTTAAAGGTCTTGGTGAGATTTCGCCCGACGAGTTCGCCCACTTCATCGGACCCGACATGAGGCTCGAGCAGGTGACGTTGCACAAGACAGACCAGGTGCAGAAGCTCCTCGAATACTACATGGGAAAGAACACCATGGAACGACAGAACTTCATCATCGACAATCTTGTCGTGGAGGAGGACTTGCCCGAGGAGGAGATTTTAAATGATTAAACTTATGATTTCCTCCTACATTTTAATGAGTAAAAAATGAAACGACTGAAATACATTCTTCTTATGCTGCCACTGCTTGTGGCAGCCATTGCCTCGGCACAGCACGACAATCCGCTGCGTAAACTGCAGATTGCCGAGCTTGCCATCAATCGTCTTTACGTCGACACGCTCAACGAGGACAAGCTTGTGGAGGACGCCATACGCGGCATGCTCAAGGGACTCGATCCTCACTCTTCATACACCACAGCCAAGGAGACGAAGGCTCTCAACGAACCTCTGCAGGGATCGTTTGACGGCATCGGCATCCAGTTTAATATGGTGAGCGATACGCTCCTCGTCATCCAGCCCGTATCGAAGGGTCCGTCCGAGAAGGTGGGCATCCTCGCCGGCGACCGCATCATCACCGTCAACGACACCACCATAGCCGGTGTGAAGATGGATCGTTCTGATATCATGCGCCGTCTGCGCGGCAAGCGCGGCACAAAGGTCAGTCTTGGTGTCATGCGCCGTGGCGTGAAGGAGATGCTCCATTTCACCGTTGCCCGCGCCAAGATACCCGTCTACACGCTGGACGCTTATTATATGATTCGTCCGCACGTGGGCTATATCCGCATCGGATCGTTCGGTGCCACGACGTACGGCGAGTTTGTCACTGCCACCGACTCCCTGAAGCGTGCCGGCATGAAGAGCCTTATCCTCGACCTTCAGGACAACGGAGGCGGATATCTGAAGGCTGCCGTCGACATAGCCAACGAGTTGCTACGCAAGGGTGACCTTATTGTATATACAGAGGGCAAGGCGCAGAGTCGCATGGAGTATAAGGCGGACGGAGGCGGCAAGCTGCAGGATCTGAAGCTCTGCGTCCTCATAAATGAGTATTCTGCCTCGGCTGCCGAGATTGTCACGGGAGCCATGCAGGACCACGACCGCGCCACGGTCATCGGTCGCCGCTCCTTCGGCAAGGGATTGGTGCAGCGCCCGATAGAGTTTGAGGACGGTTCGATGATTCGTCTTACCATTGCGCATTACTACACTCCTGCCGGACGATGCATCCAGAAGCCATACGAGAAGGGCGACCGTGAGGACTATGCCCATGATATTGAGAAGCGATTCAAGCACGGCGAGCTTTATTCTGCCGACTCCATCCGCTTCGCCGACTCGCTGAAGTGCCAGACGCTTCGCCGTCATCGCACGGTTTACGGAGGCGGTGGCATCATGCCTGACGACTTCGTGCCGTTGGACACCACACAGTTCACGGCTCTCCACCGTGCCCTCGTAGCCCGATCATTGGTCATCAACGCCACTCTGCGTTACACCGATGAGCATCGCAAGGAGCTTCGCCAGAAATACGCTTCCTTCGACGACTTCAACGCCAACTTCCAGATTCCTGCCTACGTTACGGACAGCATCATGGCTGAGGCTGCAAAGGCGAACGTCAAGCCGAAGGACGATGCAGAGTTGGAGAAGACCATGCCTATGCTCCGTCAGCAGCTGAAGGCGCTCGTTGCCCGAGACATCTGGGACATGAACGAGTATTATCGCATCATGAACGAGGAGAACCTCATCGTCCGCCGTGCGGTGGAAACTATAAAGGAATGGAATAAGTTCTGATGATTTGACATGCAGACATGTTCTTTTTAGACAAGAAGACATGCAGACATGTTCTTTAGACAAGAAGACATACAGACATGTTCTTTAGACATGCAGACAGGGTTTTTAGACATGCAGACATGTTTTTCTCACGGTACAAACTGTAGCAGCCGCAGCTTACATAGGAGCCTATGGAATCTAAAAATTCATGTCTTCCTGTCTTCCTGTCTAAAAAATCATGTCTTCTTGTCTAAACCAACCTGTCTTCTTGTCACAAGACAAATATCGTACAAACAGTAAGAATGTGTTACAAAATAAAAATCGGTTTTAGAGATTTGTCTTGCTGTTTTAGTGGGGTTTTGCAGCGTTTTTAACCCTATAATATACAGGAAAAGCCTCTCTTGCCTTCCAATACAGCCACTGTTGGAAGGCAAGAGAGGCTTTTTTGTATGACAACAGAGGCTGTGATGGAGTGTAAAAGTGGCTCTATAGCAACCCTATAGTGCTTGTTTTCCTTCGTTTTTCTTTGCACATTTCTTTTCTTAAACGCATAATCAGCTATATATCAGCATACTATCGCTGCACGCTCAAAACTCGAAAATTTCGCACCAAGGATTTCTTAGTGCGCTGAACGAGGAGTATTGAGCATTAGAAATGCAAATATTGTGTCTGTCGGCATGCTGTCCGCTTCACTTCCTATTATCTGTAAGCAAAAACGCCTTTCAACTTACATATTCTAAGTTCTAAACCTTTAATTTTGTTTAAATATTTTGTGTGTTCGGACACATACTATTGATATATATCAATAAAAGCATATAGTGTATAACTTTTCAATGAAAATGTTTTGTAGGGTGGCGAGAAGGTAGTAATTTTGCAGTGTCAAAAGGTTAATAGATTGTTTAGGTTAGTAGTAATAGATTTAGGTTTTTAGTTATTAGGTTTAAGGTAAATTGAACGATTGTTTAACAGGTAACCAATGAGGATTCGTGAGATTCTTCATTCAATTACGAAAAAGGATTTTTAGTTAAACATAGGCTTTACGGCGTTGCTCGGCGAGAGTGGTGCCGTATTTTTTTTGTGTAAAATCTTGAATATTCTGATTTATTGCTGTATCTTTGCCTAACGCTATAATACAATTAGTTATGAGACAATCAGAAGAACGATATATCAGTTTGTTGACTGATTTCGGCTTTAAGCGAATCTTCGGCACAGACCCCAATAAGGAGTTGCTTATCAACTTCCTCAACTCACTCTTTGATGGTGAGGAGGTGATAAAGGACGTGAAGTATCTCAATAGTGAGAATGTGGGTGATGTGTATGCAGAGCGCAAAGCCATATTTGATGTTTATTGTGAGAACGAGAAAGGCGAGAAGTTTATTGTGGAGATGCAGAATGCCTATCAGACATTCTTCAAAGACCGTTCGCTTTTCTATTCAACCTTTCCTATCAGAGAACAGGCTCCTAAAGGCTCAGACTGGAACTTCTGTCTGAAGAAGGTGTATGTTGTTGCTTTGCTTAATTATAAGATGAGCGATGAGGCTTTCGACAGTTCGGACACAATCCATACTATCGCTTTGATGGATACGAAGACCAATAAGGTGTTTAATGCCAAGCTGATGTTTAAGTATGTAGAAGTAGGACGATTTGACAAGACCGATGAAGAGCTTACGTCATTGTCTGACAAGTGGATGTATGTGCTTAAGAATCTGTCGCGCCTTGACAACCGCCCGGCGTCTCTACGTGAAATAATATTCACCAAGCTGTTTGATGCTGCGGCTATAGCCCGCTTCACTCCTACAGAGTTGCGCGAATACGAGGATAGTCTCAAGGCATATCGCGACATTAAGAACTCATTGGATACAGCGAAGGAAGAGGGCAGGGCAGAGGGCCGTGCAGAGGGTAGAGCTGAAGGCAGGGCAGAGGGCCGTGCAGAGGGCCGTGCTGAAGGCAGAGAAGAGGGAATAGAGGCAGGAAGATCGGAAGGAATAGCAATGGTGGCAAAAACAATGTATGCTAAAGGAATGGATATTGAGACTATTGCGTCAATGACGGGTATGGATAAGAACGAACTGGAAAAACTGCTTGGATAATGCCTTAATCCTAAAGAAATGAGTAACTTTGCATCTGCATTATATCCCTTTTTTACTGAACATCTAAATTTAATTATATATATTCTACTAAAGCTAAAGCAATGAAGAAAATCACAGTATTGCTCTCTGCTTTGTGCATGGCTGCTATGATGCCAGCCACGTCGCAAGCACAGGGCCAGTTTAAGCTTGTCGAGCAGTCGCTCAACGATCCTGACAACACACCGCTTCCCGTGTTCCCCGTTCCGAGCGAGCGTCAGGTGAAGTGGAACGAAACCGAATTTTATGCTTTCTTCCATTACGGCATGGACACCTACACTGGAGAAGAGTGGGGTAGCGGTCTTGAGAGCGAATCGAAGTTTGCGCCCACCAAGGTGCCCAATCCCATGCAGTGGCTCAAGGCAGCACAGTCGGCTGGTATGAAGGGCGGCATTGCCGTGGTGAAGCACCATGACGGTTTCTGCCTCTGGCCTACAGCCACCACCGACCATTGCGTAACCTCCTCTTCCAGCGAGAACGCCAAGAAGACCAACGTACCTAAGGACTTTGCTGACGCTGCCCGTCAGTTGGGCATGAAGTATGGCTTCTATATTTCGCCGTGGGACATGTCGAGCAAGTACTGGGGCGAGTCGGACGGCAAGGGCGGCTATACGGACAACTATGCCAAGAAGGTGTTCCTTCCGCAATGCGTGGAGCTTGCCAAGTATGGCAACGAACAGTTTGAGATGTGGTTTGACGGTGCGACGGGTGGCGACCACGCAGGTGGCTACGGCAGCAAGACCAGCACATCCAAGCGCACCATCGACGACGCGCAAACATATTATGACATCCCCAACCTCCGCGACTCCATCCATAACCTCCTCCCCGACGCCGTTATGTGGGGCGTAGGCGGCGAGGCACGCTGGATTGGCAACGAGGAAGGTCACGCCGGCGAGACCAACTGGGCTATGGGCGATGCTGAAAGCGGCGACGAGAACGGATGGAAATGGCATCCGGGCGAGAGCGACGCAAAGGCCACCACAGGCGGATGGTTCTGGAAGTCGTACGAGCAGGTGCTCTCCGCCGAGCGTCTTTTCCAGATGTATCTGGAGACAGTAGGCCGCAACGCCACCCTCATCCTCAACCTTCCGCCAGACCGCAGCGGCGAACTGCCGCAGGCAACGGTCAACCGTATGGCTGAACTTGGCAAGCTGCTCACAGACCGTCTCGGCACCGACCTTGCGCTGAAGGCAAACATCAAGGTGAGCGAGACACGCGACGCTGGAGTAAACCGCAACTATGAGGCCACGAACATGATTGACAGCGAGAAGGACACATATTGGGCACCCAACGACGGCACCACCTCTGCCACCATCACACTCACGTGGGATGAGGCGCAGACCGTGCGTTACGTGTCGCTCATGGAGTATATCCGCCTCGGACAGCGCGTGAAGAGCTTCACCGTGGAGACAAGCGAGGACGGCGTAAACTTCACGCAGCGTGCCTCTAACGTCAAGACCACAACCATTGGCTACAAGCGCATCATTCCGCTTAACGGCATGACTGCTTCAAGCTACGGCACGGGCTACAAGGCAAAGGCTGTGCGCATCACCATCAACGATAGCAAGGCTTGTCCGCTTATCCACACCCTTTCCGTCTACTAATCCTTACATAACTCAATCAAGCTAACAAATCATGAACTTAAAGAAATATATATGCATGGCGGGAATAATCTTCCCGATGACCATTGCAGCACAGCAGGACAAGACTCTGTGCGACTTCGAGAACGCTGACTCATACGCATCGGTCGGTGTATACGACACTTGGGAGCAGTCGCCTTTCCGCACCGGTAAACTTACGGGCAACTGCCAGGTGGTCAGCAATTTCCTCAACCAGGAGGACGAACAGCTGGGATTCGCGCCTAACGAATCGTCAAAGATTCTCGGTGTGCAGCGCTCACGTTTCGGCAGCAATACGTTTGGTGCCCTCGTGGAGCTGAAGGAGCCGTTCGCCCTGACCAAGAAGACGCAGTACGTACACGTGATGATGTATTCGCCTAAGGACGGCAACGTGATGCTCATCGGACTCGGCAACCGCGACGACCGTCCGTGGCAGTCGAAGAAGACGGAGCAGTTCTGGAGCACGCCGTCCAGCAAGGTGCAGGCTGGCAAGTGGGTGGACGTGGTGTTCCCCATCTCCGGCGCCAACGGCATCACCATCCACAACCTCCTTGTCGTTGTAGACCGCAATTCTCCCCACAACCTCATGGAAGACTTCGCCGTTTACGTGGACAACATCGTCCTCAGCTCACAGCGCGATCCGTTCTTCTCTACGAAGGTTTATCCCATCAACTATGAGGGAAACACCAAGCACACACGTGGTACAGACCGTTATCTCAGCACCATTGGTCTTACGAGCAGCAACGGAGCGCAGACGGTTGATGTCAACCAGTCGTCTGTCGGTACGCTCTACGTGCAGAAGATGGACAACTGCCTGCTTGCAAAGCCGGGTGACGAAATCACGCCGAGCTTCACGTGGAAGGGCAGTTGGATGTGCGGATATGTTTATCTTGATAAGGGCAACGACGGCGCGTTCAACGTGTCGTACGACGACAGCGGCATAACAGACATGGGCGACCTCATGGCATACTCTTTCTATAAGAATTATAACAGTGCCGGCAATTACGTAAGCGGTGAGCCTCAGGTGACGCCGCCGGCATTCGACCTCCCCGACGACCTCAATCCGGGCTTCTATCGTATGCGTTATAAGGTGGATTGGGACTGCGTAGATCCGGGCGGCAACACCAGCTCTTCCAATATGATAACCAATAACGGCGGTGCCATCGTAGACGTGCGCATCAACGTGCATGCCGACAACGTAAATCTCTTCAGAGCCACGGAGGCCAACGGTGGTGGTCTGAACGGTGACATCCTCCTCGCCAACGGCAATGCCGTGACGGGTCAGACCACTCCGTTCAATAAGGCATTCACCATCAAGGCTTCGCCTGCACCCGGATTCGAGTTCGATTATGTGAAGATTCGTCATGGATATAACCTCGAAGGTCCTGCTACGGTATGCGAGAACCTTCAGTGGGAGGAAGTGACGGTTAAGGCGTCGCAGTTCACCAACGGCGAGTACACCGTTCCTGCCAAGCTCGTTGACGGCGACATTCGCTTCGTGCCTTACTTCAAGAGCACCACAGCCGTTACAACGGCAAAGGCTGACGAGGCTCTCACACTCGACACTCTCAAGGGCAAGCTCGTCGCTAAGGCAGCAGCGCCGCAGGAGCTGAGCGTAGTGGACGCTGCCGGACAGACCGTCTTTCACGGCACGGTTGACGGCAGCCGCATCATCCCGCTCAATAAGGGAGTGTACGTTGCCAACGGCAAGAAAGTGATGGTGCCATGATGAATTAGAAAAAGCAAACCGTAGGAGTCGCGGGCATTCCAGCACGCAGCTCCTACGGTTTGCTTTTTCTTTATTTTTTCATATCTTTTTCCTAAGTTTGCTTATATTTCTTTCCTTTACGACGTTATTTATCAAAAAATCTTTAAAAAACATGGAAAAGGACGCTTGTCTCTTTTTCTTTCATTAACTTTGTATGATATATGAGAGCTTGTGCAGTGTGATATTGCGCAACGAACGTAATTTGTAACAAACATATCTTTATTTATAACAATTATTTTAACAATGCAGAAAAAGAACTTATTATTCCTCTCAGCAGCTTCCTTGCTGTTGATGACATCGTGCTCTAAGCTTGGACCTCTGTCAGCAGACAACTTCACAGTAGTTCCTAATCCGCTGGAGACACAGGCAGGACAGGTGCCCGCTACTATTAACGGTACTTTCCCTGAGAAGTACATGAAGAAGAAGGCTGTCGTTACCGTAACACCGGAGCTGCGCTATGCAGACGGTCAGGTGGCTAAGGGCCAGAGCGCCACATTCCAGGGCGAGAAGGTAATGGGCAACGACCAGACCATATCATACAAGGTGGGCGGACGCTACACCATGAAGACTGCTTTCGATTATGTTCCCGAAATGCAGAAGAGCGAGATGTATCTTACTTTCGACGCTCGCATCGGCAAGAAGCAGCAGAAGGTACCTGCAGTGAAGGTGGCTAACGGCGTTATCGCTACATCTGAGCTTTACCGCAAGACTCTCGCTTCTGAGAACGGATGCATCGCTCCCGATACATTCCAGCGCGTTAACGAGAAGAAGCAGGAGGCTAACATCAAGTTCCTCATCAATCAGGCTAACATCCGCAAGAGCGAGCTCAAGAACAACTCAGTGAAGGAGTTCGTGGAGATGCTCAAGAAGATCAATGCTGACCGTGAGGGCTTCAACGTACAGAACGTAGAAATTCAGGCTTACGCTTCACCTGAAGGTGGCGTCAAGTTTAACGATAAGCTCGCCGGCAATCGTAAGAATGAGTCAGAGAAGTATGTTAAGAACACTCTGAAGCAGACAAAGGTGAATGCAGACATCGACGCTCACTACACAGCTCAGGACTGGGACGGCTTCCAGAAGCTCGTTGCAGCCAGCAACCTCCAGGACAAGGAGGTAATCCTCCGCGTGCTCTCTATGTACGAGGATCCGCAGGAGCGTGAGCAGCAGATCCGCAACATGTCAGCCGGCTTCCGTGAGCTCGCTGACGGCATCCTCCCCGAGCTGCGTCGTTCACGTCTCATCATCAACTATGAGACAATCGGTCGCTCAGACGAGCAGATCAAGGCACAGTACAGCGAGGACGCATCTAAGCTCAGCGCTGACGAGCTTCTCTATTCTGCTACACTCGACGAGACTCCCGCTAAGCAGGAGGAAATCTACAAGAAGACAGCAGAGACATATCCTAACGACTACCGTGCTTACAACAACCTCGCTGCCCTCGCTCTCGCTAAGGGCGACACAGCCAAGGCTCGTGAGTATGCGCAGAAGGCTGCAAGCCTCGGTGCCAACACTCCGGAGGCTCAGGCCAACCTCGGTCTGCTCTCTCTCATCGACGGTAACGTACAGGACGCAGAGCGTGCCATCGCCAAGTCTTCAGGTTCAGAGTCTGTAAACCAGGCCATCGGTACTCTCGCCATCGCTAAGGGCGACTACGCTCAGGCTGAGAAGGCTTTCGCTAAGGTGAACAGCAACACTGCAGCTCTCGCACAGCTCCTCAACAAGAACTATGACGCTGCTGCCAAGACTCTTGACCGCGTGGAGAATCCTAACGCTATGACAGACTATCTGCACGCTGTAGTTGCTGCACGCCGTGGCAACAAGTTTGCTGCTTCTTCATACCTCAAGGAGGCTCTCCAGAAGGATCCGTCTCTCAAGCAGTATGCTGAGAACGACCTCGAGTTGCAGCTTCTCAAGTAATGACATCACTCTTGCGGACAACCGCAAAGTAAAACAATAACAGACACGGAGGACGAGCAGACAAGGAGATAAGCGAAATGCCTCTCCCTTGTCTGCTTGTCCTTTCTTTTTATATATTAAAGCGAAATGAAGACCATCACACACGCCCTTTTTACCCTTATAGCCGTAGCCGCTATCGCCACTCTTGCGTCGTGCGGAACGGACGGCAACCACTTCAAGATAGACGGCCGCTTGCTCAATCTCAATCAGGGCGAGTTTTATGTCTACAGTCTTGAGGGTGGCGAGAAGGCTCTCGACACCATAAAGGTGCAGGCTGGACGCTTCACTTACGATGTGGAGTGTACGAGTCCGAAGACTCTGATGATTGTCTTCCCCAACTTCACCGAGCAGCCGGTATTTGCGCAGCCCGGCAAGTCGGTGGACATAAAGGGCGACGCGTCACACCTTAAGGAGATGACCGTGAAGGGAACGAAGGACAATGAACTGATGAACTCCTTCCGCGAGCAGATACATAGCGCCTCGCCGTTGGAGCAGGCGAAGTATGCACGTCAGTTTGTGGCGGATCATCCTGCCTCGCTTGTCAGCCCGTATCTCGTCCGCCGCTACTTCATCGCCAATGTCAGCCCGGACCTCCGTACTGCCGCCGACCTTCTCAAGCGCATCGAAGCAGCTCAGCCTGACAACGGTTACGTCCATCGTCTGCAGGGAATGATAAGCGGAAGAGCCATTATAAACGTCGGCTCCAACCTCCCGCAGTTCCGCACATCCACCATTGACGGCTCCTTCATCTCTTCCAAGCAGCTCCTTGCCGCACCCAACGCCGTGGTTGTGGCATGGGCATCGTGGAACTTCAACAGCCTCAGTATGCTGCGTATGCTCTTGCAGAACCAGCAGGGCAAAGCCGAAAAGCCGCTCATCGTGAGCATCTGTCTCGATCCCTCGGTGGAGACTTGCAAGAAGACAATGGAGCAGAACGACATCTCTTGTCCCACAGTCTGCGACGGCAACATGGTGGACGGCACGCTCTTCAAGAAGCTCGGACTCTCCTCTGTACCAGACAATATCCTTATTCAGAACGGAAAGATAACGGGAGTGTCGCTCAGCAATGAAGAGTTGTCAAGTCGTTTGAATTAATTTAATGTAGGATGTACGGCTTCAAACCGTACCACTCAGCCTAAAAAGCATATATAATGATATTCCTGAAGCTCTTTATCATCTTTACAAAGATAGGCACATTCAATTTCGGTGGAGGCTATGCAATGCTCTCGCTCATCCACAACGAGGTGGTGGTGAAGAATGCATGGCTCACCAATTCCGAGTTTACTGACATCGTAGCCATCAGCCAGTCCACGCCGGGACCAATCGGCATCAACGCCGCCACCTACGCCGGCTACGTGGCTGTGCTCAACCAAGGCTATCCTCAATGGCTTGCTGTGGCAGGCTCCGTCATTGCTTCGCTGTCAATAATCTGGCTGCCTTTCATCATCATGATTCTCATCTCGCGTTATCTCATAACGCATAAAGACTCGCCCGTGGTGAAGAGCGTCTTCTCAGGACTGCGCCCTGCCATCATCGGACTGATTGCCGCTGCAGCCCTGCTGCTCATGAACGCCGACAACTTCGGTTCGTGGCAGACTGACCATCTGCGCTTCGGCGTAAGCGTAGCACTCTTCGCTGCCGCCTTCTTCCTGACGCGAAAGCTGAAAGCCAACCCCATACTTGTGATGATAGGTTGCGGACTTGTCGGTCTTGCAGTATACTAATCACAAAATAATTGTGTAACTTTACATCCCGAACTATATATACTTTACATCCCAAAATCCTATACAATGAAAAGAAACATAGCCGTTATACTTGCCGGTGGCGTAGGAGAACGTCTCGGCATGTCCACACCAAAGCAGTTCTTCAAGGTGGCTGGTAAGATGGTAGTGGAGCACACTGTCGACGTCTTTGAGCGTAATCCGCGCATTGACGAGATTGCCATCGTGTCTAATCCGATGCTCATCAGCGACTTCGAGAATATTGTCTTGCGAAACAAGTGGCGCAAGGTGAAGAAGATTCTGAAGGGCGGTAAGGAGCGTTACGACTCGTCGTTGTCTGCCATCCGAGCCTATCAGGATGAGGACGTCAACCTCGTCTTCCACGATGCCGTGCGCCCGCTTGTCAGCCAGCGCATCCTTAACGACGTCATCGACGCGCTGAAGGACCATCGTGCCATCGACGTTGCCATCCCTTCTGCCGACACCATCATTGAGGTGGACGACAAGGGCTATATCTCTTCCATTCCCGACCGCTCGAAGCTTCGCCGCGGACAGACTCCGCAAGCGTTCGACCGTCAGCTCATCGCCGACGCTTACGAGCGTGCCCTCAAGGACCCGCAGTTCAAGACAACGGACGACTGTGGCGTAGTGCGCAAGTATTCTGACGAGCCGGTCTTCGTGGTTCGAGGCGAGGAGAGCAACATGAAGCTCACCTATCGTGAGGACACATACATGCTCGACAAGCTTTTCCAGCTTAAGAATACGGAGCCGCAGGACATATCGCACGTCGGCGATATTTTCCGTGACAAGGTGGCTGTGGTATTCGGAGGCAGCTACGGCATCGGCAAGAACATCGTGGAAATGCTGGAGCAGAGCGGCGCCCGCGTATTCTCTTACTCGCGTTCCGAGAACCGCATCGACGTGGGACAGCGTGAGGACGTGGCACGTGCACTTACCGAGGCGCACGAGCAGGCAGGACGCATCGACTATGTTATCTGCACAGCCGGCGTGCTCAACAAGGAACCGCTCACCACTATGGACTACGCCACCATCCAGGCTGCCGTACAGACCAATTATCTCGGAACGGTGAACGTGGCGCTTGAGGCTCATCCTTACCTGAAGCAGACCGAGGGCAAGCTCGTCTTCTTCACCTCCAGTTCATATACACGTGGTCGAGCTTTCTACAGCATCTATTCTTCCACAAAGGCTGCCATCGTAAACTTCGTGCAGGCTGTGGCGCAGGAGTGGGACGGCGACGGCATCAAGATAAACTGCATCAACCCTGAACGTACCAAGACTCCGATGCGTCAGAAGAACTTCGGCATCGAGCCGGACGACACGCTCCTCATGCCCGAACGTGTGGCAGAGGCAACGCTTCGCACCCTCGCATCAGACTGTACGGGTCAGGTGATTGACGTGAGAAGAAAGGTTGAAAACTGATAATTGTGTGAAATCTATGGATAATCTCGAACAGTTTAAGCTTACGCAGTTGCGACGTGCGCAGCTGAAGCAGCTCACCATTCTGGAGGAAATCGACCGCATCTGCCGCAAACACTCCATCCGCTACTGGTTGGACGGTGGCTCGCTGCTTGGTGCGGTGCGTCACGGCGGCTTCATCCCTTGGGACGACGACATCGACATTGCCATGCCTCTTGAGGACATGCGGCGCTTTGTGGAGATTGCTTCGAAAGAACTGCGTGAGGGTCTGCGCTTGCAGACTCCCGAGACGGAGGACACAAGAGAACCTATTGTGAAGGTGCGCGACCTCAACTCCTTCTATGTGGAAGGCAATGAGGACTTCTCGCTCAACTACAGCAAGGGACTGTTCGTGGACATCTTCCCGATGATTGACTATCCCAACGTGTCGAAGAAGTTCTGCAAGAAATACGGCAAGGGAATGTCGAAGTGTTACTCCATCCTTCATCATTCCCACCGCTATTCATGGCGAGCCGTAATGGAGCTGTTCTATTTCGGTGCGAAATATATGTATTATAAGTTGATGTGGAAGTTGGCGTTCGCCACTCGCAAGACGGGCACCTTCTTCTCCAACGTCCTCATCAACAACGGCTACGGCATCATGCACCGCCGCGACCAGCTTTTCCCTCTCTCCACAATAACCTTTGAGGGCAAGACGTTCTCGGCCCCGCATGACACCGACGCTTACCTCCGCGACCTTTATCGCGACTATATGGCTATTCCGCCAAAGGAAAAGCAGAAAGTGCATGCCGTGTTTATTCTGCCGGAATTGATGAAAGAATAGGAGAGATATTTAAGCATACAAGGCAAACATAGGAGGCTATGGCGTCCTATGTTTGCCTTGTATGCTATGAATTCTGGGCTTCCCTTTTCCCCTTCAGCGCCCTAAACACAAACCATGCGTGCATGGCGAGGGTGGTGAAGAGTCCGTAGTGGTGTCTCATTACCTTGAAGCGTTCTATCAGCGATGCGCGGTGGTTCTTGTTTGTCATCCCTCCGTCCAGATAGTTAGCCACCACTTCCGGCAGACGGAGGAGAGGCAGGTCGTTTTTCTCTGCACGCTTCATCACACGTATACACCAGTCTACGTCGGCAGAGAAGCGGTAGCGCAGGTTGTATGGCTCCGCCTTGGCGATGTCCGTGCGGGCATAGAAAGCCTGATGGCAGACCAGCATGCCGTGCTTAAACGAGCGCCATGTCAGATTTTCCGGCGGTGCCAGTCGTCTGGGATGGAGCAGTGTGCCCTCGTTGTCCACGATGTTGGTGTCGCCGTAGAGCACACCGGGCAGCTTTCCGTCCGAACGCTCGTTCACGTCGTTAGAGATGTTCTCCAGTGTGTTCTCGTTGGGGAACACGTCACCGGCGTTGAGGAACACCACGTAGTCGCCGTTGGCATACTTCAGTCCCTTGTTCATAGCGTCGTAAAGACCGCGGTCAGGTTCGCTGACCACCACGATGTCGTGTTCCGTTTCTTCCTCTGCATTCCGTTTTCGGTAGGCTTCCACGAGTTGCAGGGTATTGTCTTTGGAAGCCCCGTCAATTATCACGTGCTCTATCTGCGCCCACGACTGGGACAGAACGCTCTCAAGAGTGCGCTCCACCACCTCCGCGGCGTTCCACGTGCAAGTTATTATGCTGAATTTTATCATGATTTTTTTGATTGAGGCTGAGCCTAACTGGGCCTTTCTGGGCCTATTTAAGCCATTGGAAATTATACAATGTATCTCTTTAATGCTATCATTTCGTTATACACCTCGATGTATCTCATAGCTACGCTTTGCTGCGAGTAGTCGTGTGCCACCTTGTGTAGGCAGGCTTTGTGTAGGCTTTGCTGGTCGGCTTCGTTCAGCGTCCAGCGTATTCCCTCTGCGAGGTCGGCTGTGTCCTTGAACTTTGCGAGATAGCCGGTGCGGCGATGCTCTATCATTTCCGGTATGCCACCCACGCGGAACGCCACGCTTGGCACGCCGCATGCCATCGACTCCATTATGGTGTTGGGCAGATTGTCCTCCAGGGAGGGCAGCACGTATACGTCGGCAGAGTTGTATATGCTTACGATGGTGTGCTCGTCGCTGACGTAGCCGAGCGGGAATGAGCGAACCTTCAGGCGCTCGCATATCTCCTCCGCTGCACCTCCGAGCATCGCCACTGATGTGTTTTTGGCGAACTCCGGATCTTTGTCGGCGAGCATATTGATGGCGTCAATGAAGAAGGCGGCGCCCTTTCTTTCGTCCGTCACTCGCTGCGACACGAAGAGGATGATGCGTCCTTCGGCGGGCAGACCAGCCCGGAGACGAGCCTCCTTGCGGTCTGTCGGGCAGAACACACGCGTGTCGATGGTGTTGGGGATGGACGTGATGCGCTGTCCGGTCATCAGAGCGCTCTGCTTAGCCTGGTCTTCCAGCCATCTGCTGCACGTCACGAAGTGGATGTTGGAAGAGTGGTATAGTCGTTTCTTCTTGTCCCATATCTTCTTCGAGAGGTCGTTCATCGAACCTCCACCCGGCAGCAGATGACAGTTATGACATCCCGAGCGGAAGTAAGGGCACGTGCGGGCGTAATGGCAGATGCCCGTAGCCGTCCATAGGTCGTGCATGGTCCACACCACCGGCTTGCCGCTCTGCACAATCTTGCGAATGTCGCCGAGCGAGAGCATGCCTTGGTTAATCCAGTTGAGATGTATGATGTCAGCCTCCTTAAACTCCGGCAGCCCCGTAATGTCCGTACCGGAAGAGGCAGTATCTATTTCGAAGAGATGCTTTCTTGAGAAGTACAGTCGGCAGAAGATGCTCAGCCGTTCCCAGAGAAAGTGGAAGCGGCGCAGTCGTTGGTGGGGTAGCGGCACCACAGTGAGCGTGTCGGTCTGTTTCTCACCCACCAGCATCTTCGCCTTCACGCCGTTGTTGTTCAGCGCTTCCATGAGGCGGTTGGCAGCCACAGCCGCCCCGCCCGTCTTCTCGCTTGTGTTTACGATAAGTACTCTCATTTGATATTATGTTTTTATTAGATTACAAAGATAATGTAAATAATTGGACATCGGGCAGTTTTTGCTATTTTTACATTATCGCCAGTATTGAATAAAGCGGATAATTGGTCATCCAGTCTTGTTCGCGATACGGCGACATGGACAGACGGACACCATGCAGCTCCGGGTTCTTATCTATGAACGAGCGCAGACTCTTGGCTTGCAGGTTTTCTTCCGCCTTTACTTCTATGGGTATTATGTCGCTGTCGCGCTGGACGAGAAAGTCAATTTCGCCACGTGAAGAATCGGCAGACCAGTAGTAAACGGACAGCTTCGAGCTGGTCTTTAGTTGTTGCATCACATACTGCTCGGTCAGTGCTCCCTTGAAATCCGTGAATAGAGCATTGCCGTTTATCAGACTTTGTGGCGGCAACTTGCTCATGGCTCCCATCAGTCCGATGTCAGACATGAAAATCTTGAATGCGGCGAAGTCTTCGTAAGCCGCCAACGGCATTTGTCCCTTCTTGCATCTGTTGACCTTATATATCAGTCCTGCGTCCTTCAGCCATTCTATGGCAAGTTCGAAGTCCTTGGCTCGTGCTCCTTCCTTCACTACGCCATAGATGAATTTTCGGTTTTCCTTTGACAGCTGTGCAGGAATAGACTGCCATACCATACGAATCCTCGGCACCTCTATTGCCGGAGCATGCTTCGAGAAGTCGCGCTCGTACGAATCCAATATTCCGTTCTGTAGGGTTCGCACTCTTTCCAGATTGCCGTCCTCAGCAAAAGCCGCCACAACGGCAGGCATTCCTCCTACAAAGTAATATTGGCGCAGACGTTCCTCAAACTTGGCGCGGAACATAGTTATGGTCTGCCAGTCCTTCGACATCAGAAGGTCCACCATCCGCTTCTCGTCGACCGCTTCCAGAAACTCGAAGAACGAGAGAGGATAAAGATACATGAAGTCCACCTTGCCGACGGGGAACGAGTCGTTGTGGTGCATGGCTATGCCTAAAAGCGAACCGGCTGCCATGACATGATATTCAGGGGCTTTCTCCTGAAAGTATTTCAGTGCGGTTATTCCGCGCGGCGCTTCCTGTATTTCGTCAAGGACAATCAATGTGTCGGTGTCAATAGTCACGCCCGTTGTCCATTGGATGCTGTTGATGATACGTTGTATGTCGAAGTCATGTTCGAAAAGTTGACGCAACATATCGTTGTCCTCAAAGTTAACGTAAGCGCACTTCTTGTAGGCTTCTTTGGCAAACTCTTTCATAAGCCATGTCTTGCCCACCTGACGTGCTCCTTGCACGATGAGGGGCTTTCGGTCTGCGCTCGCTTTCCATCTATACAGTTCTTCTATCGCTTTTCGTCTCATAACTTTCTGATATTCTTAATGTTCCGTATTGCAAAGATAAGGCTTTTATTCTTATGACAACAAAAAGTGCGACTAAAAAGTGTGAAGTTTCGCAAAAAGTGCGACTAAAAAGTGTGAAGTTTCACAAAAAGTGCGACTAAAAAGTGTGAACGTGCAAGAAATGTTTCCTAAAGGTTCTGCCTACTTTGCTATCCTCTTCTCCCCATTCCTTATATACACCCCGTGGTGCTTTGCAGGATTAATCCGTCGTCCGGAGAGGTCGTAGGCTTTGCCGTTGTTGAGGGGGTCGGCGGTCGGCTGGTTGATGCTGCTGGTGGCAGGGAGAGAGAAGTCGGTATTGGAGAACACCTTCTTGCCGTTGTCGTAACACTCCATTAGCATCGAGTATTCGCCGATGTGTTTGATAGTTGGGGTGAACCATAAGTCGATGTTAGATCCTATGCCCTCCACCCATATAATCTGAGACTGTGCATCATTGCCGATCGTGATGCGCTTCCTTGCTATGCCGTCCACGCAGATGGTGTCCACAGCGCTTACGTGACAGCTGCCGCCCAAAATCGGGTCGCCCACCTTGAGGTTCATGTCGATGAGGAGAATGTCTGGACCAACCTCGTTGTCGCTGTCGTAGGCATGCAACCTTCCGCCCTCCTCGTATGCGGCAACGTTGCGCGAGTAGAATCCCTTGACGCCTTCTTCGTATTCTATGTGCAGCTTCTTCATCGTTCTACCGTCGCAGATGGTGTCGCCCACCACCTTCACCGTGAAGGGCGTGTCGCCCTCGTCATGCAGCGGACTGTAGTTGCTGGTGACGCATTTCCATTCCTTTCCTTCAGTCAGAAACTTCTTTGCTTCCTGCGCACTGAGCAATGTGGAGAGCGAGAGAAGCATGATAATGAGTAAATGCTTTTTCATACGCAAAGTCTTTAAAGGTTGTTTTTGCAAAGATAGTGTTTAAAGTAATGCAAAACAAGTTTTCTTGTCTGAAAACTCTTCCTGTCCACCATGCAAATATTGTCTAAAGAGTAAAAACATGTTACAAAATAAAGATTGATTATAGAGTTCCTGTTTGCTGTTTTTACGGTGCTTTGCTGTGCAAACTGCACCCAAACTTAACAATAGAGCTTCTTTTACACTCCAATAGTGCCACTATTAGACAGTAATAGAGGCTCTATTGCATGACAACAGTGGAAGTATTGGAGTGCAAAAAAGGCTCTATAGCAACCCTATGATGCTTGTATGGCTTCGTCATTCATTGCACACTTCTCTTCATAGTAATGTAATCTACAGTGTATCAGTATATTGTCGCTGCACGCTCAAAACTCAAGAATTTCGCACCAAAGATTTTGTTGTGCGCTCAACTCATAGTATTGAGCATCAGAAATGCAAATATTGTCAGGCAAACTAACCGCCAAACAGGGATTTATCAGCGTGATTCGGTTAGGCAGGGCTTTGACAAAAACCTTTCTCCACATACCGCTTATGGGCGCAAATCCTATCGGATTTAAATAAAAGGC
>ERZ1023869.94-NODE-94-length-40790-cov-33.163029_pt1 | contig 40790 bp, 26 predicted proteins | sample MGYA00380390_ERZ1023869 | MGnify/ENA primary metagenome ERZ1023869 (study PRJEB33179, sample SAMN07449005) | human gut metagenome | biome: Human-gut; feature: Human associated habitat; material: Faeces | host: Homo sapiens | place: India: Bhopal | collected...
GTTTGCGCCGATGGTACTGCAATGCAATGCGGGAGAGTAGGTGGCTGCCTTCTTTAACTTGAGGTCTTCAGAGTCAAACGACTTTGGAGACCTTTTTTTGTATCTTTATATCTTGTTTTTAGTAGTTTTTTATTAATTTTGCATCAGCTAAAAACTGATTTCTTTATCTGAGGTTGTTTTAATAACTAATTGACAAACAATTAACATTATATAATATGATTCATAAGAATATATCCATTCTTGCCTTACTTCTTGCCACTACTCTTGTGCCCGTTTCTGCACAGTCGCACAAGCGTTCGTCAAAGAAGACAATGGTTGAAACTCCTGTCTATAAGCAGGCTTCCCGACCGGTGGAGGAGCGTGTTGCTGACCTGCTCAGTCGTATGACCGTTGAGGAGAAAATTGCACAGTTGCGTTGCCCGCTTGGTTGGCAGATGTATAACAAGACAAGCCAGAAGACAGTGGAGCCTTCTCAGCTCTTCCGTGATATGATGGACAAGGCGCCTATCGGTTCGTATTGGGCTGTACTGCGTGCTGATCCCTGGACCCAGAAGACACTTGAGACAGGTCTTTATCCAGAACTTGCAGCCAAAGCCATTAATTCTCTGCAACGATATGCTGTGGAGAAGACACGTCTTGGCATTCCTATCTTCTTTGCAGAGGAGACTCCACACGGACATATGGCAATCGGCACCACAGTTTATCCTACCGGACTCTGCTGTGCCAGCACTTGGAATCCTGACTTGATGTATCGTATGGGCGATGCTATGGGCAAGGAAGTTCGTTCGCAGGGAGGAAATGTCGGTTATGGTCCGGTGCTTGATGTGGCGAGAGAGCCGCGTTGGTCACGTATGGAAGAAGGATTCGGCGAAGATCCTTGGTTGGCGTCTGTCTTGGGTCCTGCTGTCGTTAGAGGCTTGCAGGGAGATGCAGCTGACGGAAGTCATGTTTATTGCACTCCTAAGCACCTTGCAGCATATGGCGTTCCTGAGGGAGGTCACAATGGTGGTGGTGTCTTTGTCGGAGAGCGTATGCTACGCTCTCAGCTTCTTCTGCCTTTTGAGAAGGCTGTCAAGAATGGCGCTGCTACGGTTATGACATCTTACAACCAGGTGGATGGCGTGCCATGTACGTCTAACAAGCGTCTTCTCACGGATATGCTTCGTGGCGAGTGGGGATTCGATGGCTTCGTTTACAGTGACCTTTATTCCATTGAGGTTATCCAGTCTCTTGGAGCCGCTCGCGATACAGCACAAGCTGCTTCCTTGGCTCTTAAGGCTGGTCTTGATATGGACCTTGGAGGTGATGCTTATGGCAAGCATCTTAAGAACGAACTTGACAAGGGTGCCATCAGTATGGCAGATATTGACCGTGCCGTTGCTAATGTCTTGCGTCTGAAGTTCCGTCAGGGACTTTTCGAAAATCCGTATGTCGATCCGAAGCGTGCCAAGACAACATGTCGTTCGGCAGAACATATGGCCATAGCAGAGCAGGTGGCAGAGGAAGGCACCGTCCTTCTTAAGAATGACGGAGTGTTGCCGCTCTCACGTTCGCTTGGCAGAATTGCTGTCATTGGTCCTAACGCTGACACACCGTACAACCAGCTTGGTGATTATACAGCACCGCAGGCACGCGAGGCCATCCATACCGTTCTGGACGGAGTGAAGGCTGCCGCAGGTGACAAGACGGAAGTGGTGTATGCAAAGGGTTGTGCTGTACGTGATACCATTACAGCTGATATTCCCGCTGCTGTACGTGCTGCAGAGAGTGCTGATGCAGTGGTTCTCGTAGTGGGTGGTTCCAGTGCCCGCGATTTCCGTACTAAGTATATCGCCACTGGTGCAGCTATTGCATCCAAGGAGGTGCTGGATATGGACTGCGGTGAAGGTTTCGACCGTTCCACACTGGATCTCCTCGGCAAGCAGGAGCAACTCATTGATGCTGTAGCTGCTGTTACAAAGAAGAATCACAAGCCCCTTATCATTGTTTATATAGAGGGACGAACGCTGCTTATGAACAATGCTTCCGAGAAGGCTGACGCATTGCTCACCGCTTGGTATCCAGGCGAGCAGGGAGGAAAGGCTATTGCCTCCATACTCTTTGGCGATGCCAATCCGTCTGGTCGTCTCCCGGTGAGCATCCCGCGCAGTGTTGGACAACTCCCCGTCTATTACAGTGCCGGTAAGCAGCGCGACTACATGGATTTCACATCAGAACCGCTCTATCCTTTCGGCTACGGACTCTCATACACCACATTTGAGTATTCCGGTCTGAAGATAGAGAAGCTGTCTTCATCGGCAGTAGGTATGACATCAGACAACGGACTTATGATGGACGCCAGCCCTGCTGTTGCCAAGGTTACAGTAAATGTGAAGAACACCGGCAGCCGTGATGGCAGTGAGGTGGTGCAGCTATATGTTCACGACCGTGCCGCTTCAGTGGCACAGCCGCCATTGCAACTCCGCGCTTTCGAGAAGATAAGTCTCAAGGCAGGCGAGAGCCGCGACGTGACCTTTACACTCGGTTTCGACGAACTCTCCATCATTGGACTGGATATGAAACGCGTGCTTGAAGCAGGCGAATTTGATATCATGGTGGGAGCATCTTCACAGGATATCAGACAGAAGGGAATACTCAAAATATGACATAATGGCATAATAAAAGGTGGCAGAAATGTCACCTAAAGCTAATCGCCAACTTTTTGGCACACCATTTGTATATTATATGCCGAACACCGTTCAGAAGCGAAAATATGGAAATACTGAGATATGGACGTAAGTAAATGATGTTCGGCATATTACATTTTATTAAACAAGAAAATAAAAATAAAAAATATACAATTATGGGAAAGATTATTGGAATCGACTTAGGTACTACAAACTCATGTGTTGCAGTTTTTGAAGGCAACGAACCTGTAGTTATCACCAACAGCGAAGGCAAGCGTACAACTCCTTCTGTTATTGGTTTCGTAAAGGACGGTGAGCGTAAGGTGGGCGATCCTGCAAAGCGTCAGGCCATCACCAACCCGAAGAACACCGTATATTCTATCAAGCGTTTTATGGGCGAGACATACGACCAGTGCGCTAAGGAGGTTACACGTGTTCCGTTCTCAGTAGTTAACGAGGGTGGTTATCCCCGTGTTGACATCGACGGCCGCAAGTACACTCCGCAGGAGATTTCAGCTATGGTGCTTCAGAAGATGAAGAAGACCGCTGAGGACTACCTCGGACAGGAGGTAACTGATGCAGTTATCACCGTTCCGGCTTACTTCTCTGACTCACAGCGTCAGGCAACTAAGGAGGCTGGTCAGATTGCAGGTCTCAATGTTCGTCGTATCGTGAACGAGCCGACAGCCGCTGCTCTTGCTTACGGTGTTGACAAGGCCAACAAGGATATGAAGATTGCCGTATTCGACCTCGGTGGTGGTACATTTGATATCTCTATTCTCGAGTTCGGTGGCGGTGTGTTTGAGGTTCTCTCTACCAATGGTGATACTCACCTCGGTGGTGATGACTTCGACCAGGTTATCATCGAGTGGCTCGTTAACGGCTTCAAGGCAGACGAGGGCATCGACCTCTCTAAGGATCCGATGGCTATGCAGCGCTTGAAGGAGGCTGCTGAGAAGGCTAAGATTGAGCTTTCAAGCACAACTTCTACAGAAATCAACCTTCCGTATATCTCTGCAGAGGGCGGTGTTCCAAAGCACTTGGTTAAGACTCTGACACGTTCACAGTTCGAGCAGTTGGCTCACAACCTCATCCAGGCTTGTCTCGTTCCTTGCCAGAACGCAATGCGCGACGCAAAGCTCCAGACTTCTGATATTGACGAGGTGATTCTCGTTGGTGGTTCAAGCCGTATACCTGCCGTTCAGACTCTCGTTAAGAACTACTTCGGTAAGGAACCTTCAAAGGGTGTTAACCCCGATGAGGTGGTAGCTGTAGGTGCAGCCATCCAGGGTGCTATCCTTAACAAGGAGAGCGGTGTAGGCGACATCGTATTGCTCGACGTTACTCCTCTTACTCTCGGTATCGAGACAATGGGTGGCGTAATGACAAAGCTTATCGACGCTAACACAACTATCCCTGCTAAGAAGAGCGAGGTATTCTCAACAGCCGTTGACAACCAGACAGCCGTAACAATCCACGTGCTTCAGGGTGAGCGTCCTATGGCAGCTCAGAACAAGTCAATCGGTCAGTTCAACCTTGAGGGTATCGCACCGGCACGTCGTGGCGTTCCTCAGATTGAGGTAACCTTCGATATCGACGCCAACGGTATCCTCAACGTATCTGCAAAGGATAAGGCAACAGGCAAGGAGCAGGCCATCCGCATCGAGGCTTCTTCTGGTCTTAGCAAGGAGGAAATCGAGCGTATGAAGGCAGAGGCAGAGCAGAACGCTGCTTCTGATAAGGCAGAGCGCGAGAAGATTGATAAGCTCAATCAGGCTGACTCAATGATCTTCACAACCGAGAACTTCCTCAAGGACAACGGTGACAAGATTCCTGCTGACAAGAAGCCGGGCATCGAGCAGGCTCTCCAGCAGCTCAAGGACGCTCACAAGGCAGCAGACGTTGCAGCCATCGACGCAGCCATCGCCAACCTCAACAACGTAATGCAGGCCGCTTCTGCCCAGATGTATCAGGGTGGTGCACAGCCTGGCGCTGACGCTCAGGCAGGTGCTGGCGCACAGCAGCAGGCTGGTGGCGACGCAAAGGGCGACGACACAATCCAGGACGCAGATTTCGAGGAGGTCAAGTAAGTTTGACCAATCTGTAAATCGGAATCCTAATAAATAATAAAAGGCGTACAACTGAAATCTTTGTTTAGAAGTCGGTTGTACGCCTTTTTTGTTTAAATGAATTGACGTTCTATAAGATTTAAGTTTCTTAATATTTTCTTACCAATGGCAGTTACTGACAAGATTATATTTCTTGACCTTGATGGGGTTATGAACACTCTGCGTCATCAGCGGCAGCTGATGTATGAAGGGAAGGTTTGGGAGGACAGGCATGGGGCTTTCTTTGATCCCGTGGCGGTGGCGCAACTCAGGCGAATCATCGATGCCACTCATGCTGCTATAGTGATAGAGTCGTCATGGAAATGCCTTGGCTTAGAGGCCATGCAGCGCTTGTGGCATGCCCGCAGGATGCCGGGCGAGGTGATTGACGTCACGCCGTCTGGCATCAGTGACAGCGTGCTGCTATCAGCCGACATTGACGTTACAGACCCGACGGTGCTGCATAGCAAGGGCGCGGAAATAGCGTCGTGGCTTTATGACAACAATATGCAGCAGGCTCCGTATGTAATTATCGATGACGGATACGTAATCCTGGAGTCGCAATTCCCACACTTCGTCCAGACCGACTCGTATGACGGTCTTACTGAAACGCTCGCTACAAGAGCCATCGGAATTTTATCAGAATAAACAATAAAAAGGCGTACAACTGAGATCTTATAGAAGTCGGTTGTACGCCTTTTTGCATTTTTTAAACAAATGATTGAGCTACAGTTTCTTCTCTATATATCCTTCCTGGTCGTAGCAGCGGTGATATTTGTGGAGTGTGTCTATAAGTTGTTGTAGTGGAAGGATGTCGGATTTTAGTTTTCTGAATTTTTGGTATTGGTCGTTGTATCTTTCTGCTGAACCATGCTTTATGCGCTGCTCTATGTCTTGCGGAAGGAGGAAAGAGGCGCGTGTGCCGAGGTGTTTTTGAAATTCTGTAAGGAAGATATGGATGCCGGCGAGGTCGAAGTCGCCGAAGTGAACGTATTGGTTGGGGATGGTCTGCAGCCATGTCCGTAGGTCGGACGACTGCGGATAGCGCGACACAAACAGCAGACGCTTGCCTGGCAAGGCTGAGGAAAACAAGGCTTGCTGCCGGCGTATGAGTCGGAAGTTTTCCATGTTCTCGATGTTTACGACGGTCACATCCTCTGGTATGGCAAAGTAATGCCAATCTGCAATGAAGATGAATATGCCTTCCTGTGGATTGACCACCAGTTCCTTGCCGCTCAGACTGCATGTGATAGGTTCGTATGAATTGACTGGAAAACCTGGGCATGAGCGTGTCGTAACAAGTTTGGAGTTACCTGTTTCTGCAGCCTGTCCTGACCTTGTGGATTCGGTGTCAAGTGTTTCCTTCATTTTGTCGAGATTGCCCAATCGTTCGTCAGTATGCCTCAGACTTTGTTCCAAGGTTTCTGGAGAAGCTGCAATGATGCTGCTTCTGCTTCCGTGTGAGCGACTTATGAGCACACCGTCGCTCAGGAGTTCTTCCACCCATTCGCCGCGTAGGGTGCTGGACGGAAGCGATTCGCCTGAGCGCAGTCTGATAAGCTTGTCTATAAGAGATGACGTGATCTTCATATATGATTGTTGTCAGCGGTCTCTGATGTTTTTATTGTTGTGATATTAAGGGGTGCACCACGGTCTGCGACTTGCTGTCCTTGCTGAGCAGATAGGTGTAGCGATAGTCTGAGACGTTGTATGTGGTGGGCGAGGAGTTGATGAGCAGGATGTTTCGGGCATTGGCAAAGTCGAGTATACCTTTCACGTTCTGCGGGTGCAACTTGCCGATTTCGTCCATCATGCAATGTATGCGGAAGTCTCCGAACTTGCGGCTTACCTTTCCTTTGAATACATTTATCAGCATGATGTTTATTATTGCCTTAACCAAGGTGTCGGTTCCCTCGCTTCCCACATGCGACAGCTTGTCCACCCATCCCGTGTCGTTGTCGTTTTCCACGATGCGGAACTGCAGGAGGAAAAGGTCAGAGAGTGTAAGGTATCGTCGTTGCGGATTGTCAACGAGCGACTTCATCAGGTCGAGCAGGTGTCCTACTGCCTTCTGGTTCACCTCGTCGCGGTTGGCTGAGGAGAACAGGTTTAGCTCGCCCATGGCGTATTGGTTGTCATCGTGAAAATCCTTTATGCGCTTCATCAGCAGCACCATCTTGTCTGCTGAAGGAACGGGTTGAAGGGCAATGAGTTTTATGACGCCGGCAAAATTGCGTTCGCGGAAGTCGTTATTGATATCATAAATGACCTTATCCACATCCGATTCGTGCCGCGTAAGGTCGCCCATTTCCTTGGATACACGTCCCAATATGTCTACATATCGTTCGCTGGTGCGGCGGCGGAATTCCTCTATTTTGTTGTAAGTGAGGAAGTCTTCCAGATTGTTGGCGAAGTCGAGATAGTCTTCGTCGAGAGCCAGTTCCGTATGGAAATTGAATGTGTTCTTGGCTGTGAAATTGCCCTTGAATACGTTCACCGTGCTTTTCAGTTTGTCTTGGCTTTTTTGGCGTGACACGATGATGCCCGTAAGTTCGTCCACAGCCTGTCCTGGTGTGCGCAGTGTCTGACGTTCTTGTGCCTCTGCCAACATTGGCGGACACAGGTTTTCGTCATGTGTGAAGCGTTCTGCCTTTTGCAGGTCGTTGTCAATACGGTTCTTCTCCTCCCTGCGCTCATCCAGTTCTTTACTTCGTAAGTTCAGCGTTTCGTTATGCTTCTGCTTGCGGAGATTGTATTTCTCGTTCAGTTGCTGAAGCTTATCGGTGATGAGCTTCTTTTTTGTTTTGAATTCTTCCTCGTGATCGAACAGTTCTTCGCGGTCACGCTGATAGTCGAACACTATACGTCTGTGGTCGTCTATGTATTTTAGTTCGGCTTCTGTCGCCTTTATCGAGGCCTTGCATTCCTCCACCATACGTGTGTCAGCTCCACGTCCGTGCAGCTCTTCATGCTCTTGCTGTTGCAGCAGTTGCAGCTCATTGTCGGTTTTCCGCTCCTGCAGTCTGATGTCTGCACGTATTTCTGCCACCCGTTGTTCGTGCTGCTTGATTGCTTCATCCTTAGCTTTCTGGTATCGCTTGTCTTCAGCTGTCAGCTGTTTCTGCTTTTCGTTCTGTGTCTTTGCCAGTTCCGTATCGGCAGCTGCTTGGCGTATCGCCACATCCTGCAGGCGTGTATTCAGCTGCTTGGTCCTTTCCTCTTTTTCGCATTCTGCTTTGGTAGCATATTCTTCCATCTTCAGGAGTATGGTCTTGCGTTTCTGTGGAATGACGCGCAGTTCTGTCTCATGGTATGATTTCAGTTCGCGCAAATCTCTCATCTTGGGGGCAAAGCGTCGTTTCTGTTCATCCTTCAGTTTCTCCTGCTCTTCTGTCAAGCCAACATATTCCGCCTTCAACGAGCGGAGCGATGCCTCCAGTTCTGCTCGTTCCGCTTTCAGTTGGGCAGGCTTGCGCACGGCGAGTGGCAGGTCCGTAAGGTCCAGTTTCACGCCGAACAGCGATGCTCCCTCGTCCTTCTGTGGATGCAATCCGGTCTGATAGAGCACGCTTTCTTCGTTTATCACCTTGCCTATGTTCTGTTCCCAGTCGCGCTTGTTGTCCTCCAGCCATTCATAGAGCGACCCCTTGGTACGTTCCAGCAGACTGTCCGTCTCAGCCAACTTTGCTGTCACCTCATCCATCTCGTGCTGCTTGGCGTCCAACTTGGCTTTACAGTCCGCCATTATTTCAGCCTCGTTCTTTTCGTATTCGGACTGTAGCTGGTTTATCTTTGCATCTGTGGTGGATATCACTCCGCTCAGTTCTTTCTCATGTAAAGCCAGATTGTCGTTTTCTTTTTTTAGAGTCTCTGTGTCTTCCTTATAAGGTTGCCAGTACTTCAGTTTCAGCATTTCTTTCTCCAGCTCCGTCTTTTCGCCTTTTAGCTGTTCGATGCGATTAGTGGCGAAAGTGATTTTATCGGCGAAAGTTGCTTCTATTTCCTCTCGTTGCTTTGTGTGTTCGGCGAGCATACGTTCGTCTGCTGACTGCTTTTCCTGTCCGAGAGAGATGATGCGTGCATTCTGTGTCTGACGATATTTTTCCAGAATATTATTTATTTCTTGGCAGAGAGCTTTGTATTTTGCCGTTATGTCCTTAAAGTGCGCTGTGAGTTCCGCCAGTCGGGCATTGTCACTATTGAGCTTTACGCGCAGAATCTGTTCCTGCTCGTATCTCTTCAGTATATCCTCAATTTTCTCTGTGGTATAATAATCTTTACGTTCCTTCAGGCGTTTGAGGCGGTCGTTCACCGCGCCCTGCTCTTGGTTGAGGCTCGATTTCTCCGTATCGAATTTCTGCTGTATTTCGCTTATCAGCCTTTTCAGTCGGTTTTGTTCCTCTATAAGCTCGTCTGTCTTCTTCTCCACCAAAGGCAGACGTTCTCTTGATGTGCGTACAGCATATTTCAGTTCGCCGCACAGTTCGGTTATCTGCTGCTTCATATACAGCAGTTCGCGGTAAGTCTTCACCACGTTTTCCGCTTGTGTGCGTACTATGGATTCGCCTTTCTGATTCAGCCTATACCAACACGAGATGTCCTTGTATTCCTGTCCGAAGTCTGCCACCTGACGACGGTAATATCCGAGGTCGATGTTGGCTTCCTCCTCACTCATTGAGCGGATTATGATGTCCTTGATGAAGTTGGCGTCCAGTCTGGAATTGAGAAAGACATTCTGTATGCTTCGCGGTATGTTCTGATAACGGTTCGACTCCATCAGCTGGAAGCGTGCAAACTCCTTGCCCACGGCTTGTCTGTTGCCATAGAGGATGTCGCGGTATTGCTCGTAGCGGTCAATTATCTTGCTCATCGACGCTCCTCCCAGACGTTCACGTATCACCTTGCTGTCTGCCGTCACGTCTCCCTTGTTGTCTATAAGCCATTCCTTACGGTATGCTGCGTCTATGAATCGGTAACAGGCACGTCCAGACGAGCGGAAGGTAAGCACGCAGAACGGTCCGTGCTCATGTTCCACCTCATACACGATGTATGAGTTGGCATGGGGCAGATAAAACTCGTCATATGATTTCATCTCCTTGGGAATGCCAAGGTGCAGTTTGTCGGCATTATAGAAAAACAGGATGGCGCGTAGCAGGGTGCTCTTGCCTACGCCCTGAGTGCCGATGAAGTGCACATTTCCGTCCAGTCGCACCTCTGCGTATCTTATGTGTGCGCTGTTCACAAATATTATCTTGCGTAATGCTCTCATGCTTGTTCGGTTTCGGTTTCTATAATGGTGAGACAATCAATAAGTTCTTCTATGTAATGGAATGCTGCTGTCACCTTGAAAGTGCTGTCAAGCTCATCTTGCAGTTCCACGAATCCCTGACGTTGGAGGTCGCTTATCAGCTTGTCCATTTTCTCATCGTTGGTTTTGAGGTCAGTATATAGGTGACGCGCCTTTTCCTTGAGTTCTATGTCGCTTGAGAATTGCTCCAATATATTGGATTTGCGGAATGTGAACCCTGACCCGAATGCTGTGTTGAAGGTCTTGAGGAAGTCAATTCTGTCTATCCATTCTGCCATTCGCTGTATCTTGTCCGCCAGTTCTGTCTTGTTTTCCGAGCGTGAGAAATAATAATAACCGTTGCCGCCTTCAAGCAGAAAGCCAATGCCTTTGTAGTAGTCTTGATATTGCTGGAAGTCGTCCTCTATGGCATCATACAGGTTAGACTGTTGCTGTGATACGGAGTTCTGTGATATGAATCCGCCTTTGCTTAAAATGTCGAATATTTCTTTGGTATAACGCATAAGTGTGTTTAAGCTGTTTTAGGATAAATCAATGGAAATTCTATGTCGCCATATAGGCTACGTTCTTCGCTTATGGAAAGTTCGTCAAGGTATTGTGCGGCTATCTGGCAGAACAACACCAGCTTCTCCTCTTCCGTCATCGTCTTTCTGTATCCGGAATAGTTCATCACGAAGTGGAAGAGATTGTCTCCTGATGCCATGAATGCCGTCTTCACCTCACTTACGTCCACCATCTGCATCACCTGCTGCTGTTCCGTAAGCTCTTCTTTAGTGAGCGGTTCTGCCAAATTGCCTTTGCGAAGGCGGTTGTTGCTTTTTCCTTTGGCAACGTCTTGCAGAATCTTCAGCCCGATGTCTGTGGTACGTAGCATTGACAGCGACACCTTCAGCGTATATCTTGGGCGCGGTTCCATCCATACCGGATTCCTTGCGTCCATCTTCGCCTTGATGTCGGTGTTGGTCTCGAGCAGCATTTGGTCGCGCAGATATTTCAGCTTCTGCACTTTTTCGAACAGCCGGTTCTGATATTCTATGAGGTTGAGGTAGTTTATTATCTGTCGGTCAAGTTCGAGGAGGTTATGATAAACCTCCCTAAGCTGTAGCTTCACGTCCGTCACCGTCTCCTTCAGTCCCACGTCCATTGCCATCATGAAGAAGGTGGATTGTTTTTCGTCTATCACCCTCTCGCATTCGTTGATGAGTACGGCTATGTCCTTTCGCTTCTCATCGAGGTTCACCAGTTTCTTTTTCTTGACTGCGAAGGTCGGTTCGTTCTTGTATGTGTTGTCGATGTTTCGCTTCAGGTCGATTACGTTTCTTAGTGTTGTAAGAGCGATGTTGCGCAGGATGCGTTTTACGTCCTTCAGGTATCCGTACTTGCGTGTGGGGCTGTTCTCGCTTTGGTAATAGTCTATGGCGGCATTAAGGTTGCCGATGCTCTCCTTCACGCTCGCCACATTTATCTCCTCGTTCACCTCAAGCACTTCCTCGAAGAACTTCATATACACATCCTCCAGTTCCACGAAGTCACCGTTCTCCCTGATCACTCCGAATCTTCGCAGGAATCTCAGGCTCTCATCCTTCTTGGCTGCCAGGTCGCGTGCTACTTCGTAACGGAACGACAGCCGCTTGCGGTCCTGAAACAGTCCGCTGAGCAGTTTGCGCTCTCTGTCAAGAGCACGTATCAGTTCGTCAAGTGAATGGAAATGGGATAGTGTGTCCATTGTTTAGAAGTTAGTTATTTGCATGCAAAGATAGCCATTTTCGCTCATAATACTGTCGCCTATGTTAGTATTGTTGTTTTGGCATGTTTCTTTAACAATTTATACAGAAATGTATGGTGTAGGAATTCGCATGTTAGTATAAGGATTAAAGAAAGCAATATGTCTGTTGTGTCTTCAAGTCCTCTATCCCCATTGAATTTTAAAGAGAAGGTTACGTCGAGCCATGAAAGCACACTAACGCATATAACCGCGAATTGCATAAGAACAAGCATTATCAATGCTTTCACTCCACCACATTTTCTTATATATGTATTTATCAGCATATACAGGAGCACTAAAATGTAAGCAAAGCTGAACAATGCAATATACTCGAATGTATCAAGTATGTATATCAATGCTTTAACGTCTTCAATATGATCTGATAATATGGGCTTGCCATGTTCTGTTTTTACGAAAAACAATATAGCCCTTATTAACCATATTGACATTATCGTGTTAACCGCAATTATTGCACACTTCTTTAATCTTAATATTGACATTCCTGTTTTTCATTTATTGTTAAAATATTTTATCAGTAAAGAGGTATGATTATATGTAGGCAGATGCTATAGACATTATTGTATCGGCTGTAATGGTTCGTTTTCTTGGATTGTTATTCTTATGTTTGCAGTAAAATTACTAAATAATCGTGAGAAAACGCATAAGAAACGGAATATAATTGCGCTTGTTGGAAGAAACCGCCACTTGGGTAACCTCGCACCGCCACTTTAGTAACCTTACACCGACCGAAGTGAATGCTTACACCGACCGAAGTGAGCGCTTACATCGAACGAGACGAATGCTTACAACGACCGAAGTAAGAGACCAAAACAATTGTTTTGTGTCAGCAATAGTAGCGGTTTTGTAAGAGAATAGGGATTGTTTGATTTTTAGGAGGCTATGGCGAGACGCCATAGCCTCCTAAGTTAGCTTCGTCTGCTGTAATTCAAAATCGCAGACGAAGCCGAGGATAATTCAAAATTCGATTCTACTTCACCACCTTTTTCTTTCCGTCCACGATATACAGACCTGCAGCGGGCTTGTTTATGCGAACACCGCCGAGGGTGTAGGTCTTGTGGTTGGCTGCGTTGTCAGCAGAAACGGAGCCGATGGACGTTGTGGGGGTGAGCTTCACGGTGTAGACAGTCTTGTTGGCAGGGTTGACGTCGTAGTCGTTGCCGTAGACTGTGATGGTGCAGACGTTGTTGATGGGGTCTACGTTCTTCTCCACACTTGCTCCCACACCCTTCTTCTCGACCGTGATGGTGTTAAGGAGGTCAGCGTTGTTGCTCTCTATGGTGTATTCTGTCTTCTCGGGAGAGAATCCCTCGACGGTCTTGCCGTCAATCTGCAGATCCTTCAGCGTGCTGTAATAGATGAGGCGAAGCTCGTCAAGGTCGAGCTGGTCGTCCTTTGAAGCACCCGGTACGGGGTTGGTAGTGGCAGAAGCCAGCAGGTACTGCACCTCGGGAGCTTCGTCAGTGGCATAGCTGAACTCACCCGTGAACTTTGTCCATTCCTCTGTAGCGGGAATCAGCACATTGGCTGATCCTACCTTTTCGTCAGCCATCTCAGCCATCTCGGGGTCGTGATAAGCAGCGTCCTTGTGGAGGATGAGCTGTACGCGTCCCTGAAGAGCCGGCTGCTCCTGCTCTGCGTCGGTGGCAGCCTTGGCTGTGCCGGGAGTGAAGCGTGCGTAAACCTCAAAAGCGTCAGGACGTCCTGCGAAAGGCATGTTGCCGTTTACGTCGGTACGGTCAGTGAAGTTATAGTTGGAAGCGTCGGTGGGGTCGGCGCTGCCCATGTTGATATGGCCTGTTGTGATGTTGCCGTTGGCGTAAGCCACCCACAGGTCCTTCGATACGATGCGCACGCCATTGCCCTTATATCCCTCTATCTTCTGTGGCATCGGAGACATAGAGGCGAACGAAGCGAAGAGTCCGGCAGCGGTGTCGAACGAGTTCCATCCCTCAGCTATCTTGGCGTTCTCGTCGTCGGTCCAGTTCTCGAAGTCAGCGTTGGCTATCTGGTAAGCAGCCTCCTTGCTCTGTCCCTCGAATGTGACGGTGTAGACGCTTGAGGGGCAACCAGCCTCGCTTACGGTAAGCGTGAGCTTGTGCTCTGCCTCGTCGTATGTCTGGTCCACTGTGGCTCTCTCAGAAGAAACAACATAGCTTATTTCGTCTGTGTAGCAGTTGCCTGTGGCGGTGAAGTCTTTGCTGGTGTTGTCCATCGGGATAAACTCATGACCAGCCACGTTGAGAGATGTCAGCGTCGGAGCAGCCTTCTGATACTGTATGGTGTAGACGCTCATAGCCTCAGAATTGGTTTCAGCGTCATAGTCCTCGCCCTTCACGGTGATGACATACTGACCGGTGAGGTCGTCGTAGGCAGCTTCCACGGTGGCGCCTACGCCCTTCTTGGTGTAGCCGACGGTGGTCCAGTCAGGATCGTATGTCGACTCCACGGTGTAGTTGAAGGTGTCCGGAGAGAAGTTGATGTCTACGTCATAGCCGTTGTTGTCAGTGGGCTTGAGCGAAGAAAGAGCATGATAATAGATGAGCTTCACGTTGTCCACGGTAAGAGAATTGCCCGCCTTGATGTCGCTCTGTGGTCCGAAATAGTTAGCGGAAGAGAAAATGACGTTGATGTTCTCCACGCCGGCAGTCTCGCATCCTTCCTTATATACGAAAGGTATGGTGTCTGTCTTCCATTCGCCCTCGGTGCTCTCCGTTATGGCGTGGTCGATGGTGGCTACGAGAGTGGCGCCTTCGGTCTTTGTCACGTCTCCGCCGGTGGCGGTCTTGCTCATGCCGAGAACGTTACGCTCACGGTTTTGCATGTCCACGCGAGTGGCATTGCCCCATGAGAAAACTCCTATGGCATTATTTCCGGGCACGTCCTTCTGTGTCCATGTTCCGTTCCAGAGATAAGCCAGCACGGTGGCAGGCTCGTCCGTGCCGTTAGAGTTGTCGCGCTGATATTCGAAGGAGATGGCGTCGGGATGATATGTAAATTCCTTACCGCCGAATGTTCCGCCGTCAGAATTGCGCACGGAGAATCCCTTGGTCTCAGCCGTAGCCCACGGTGTGCCGAGCGTGAAATATCCGGGGATGTTCTGCTTTACAATGGAGTTGTAGATGTTGTTCACCTTTACGGCATAGTTGGCAGGCTCGTCTTTGGCAGAGCGTGTGATCTTTTCGCCCACTTCTCCAGCCAGCACCACGTTGGCCATGTGCCATCCCTGCGGCTGCACACCTTTTTTCGTGGTGTTGCCTTTGCTGTCCCAAGGGACACACTTCTCCCAGGCAGCATCAAAGTCGCCGTTGATTTGCTGCGCATTAGCGGTAAGCGCAGCCACACTCAATAATAAAAGAGCGTAATTCTTCTTCATCTTGTTGTTTTTAATAAGTAAAGTATGGTTCTATTGCTCTTGTATGAATCCTGAAAACAATGAACCCATTAATATAATTTCGGGTGCAAAGTTACTCAAAAAAACTAAAGGCGAATAAAAAGTTTACAATTTTTAGTCTAAGAATCAGCGCAATAAGAAAGTGAGTGTTTCAAAGGTAAACGAAACTGGAAGAAAAGGCATGGGAGGGAGTTTTGTCAAAGCCCTGCCTAACAAAGTTACCTCGCTATAAATTCTTGTTTGAAAAGTACAGCTGTTACAATAAAATAATGTATATTTGCTGATGTGATGATAACATCACGGCATTATGAGAGTTTCACTATATAAAGACACGACAACTATGACTAAGAGACAATTCCTTTTCATCTGCGTCCTCATGGTGTGGAGCCTTCTGACCGCCTCTGCCAACGACGGCGTCTATTTCACCAGCGGCAATTTCCTTGTGCCTACGCAAGAAACCGACATCTCGGTAAGCAAGGAGATTCTGACAATCACTATCGGCAAGGACAATTATGCACGCGTGGACGTGTATTATGAGTTTACCAACAGCGGCGCTCCCAAGACCGTCACTATGGCTTTCGAGGCGGACGCGCCATACAACTCAGGCGAACAGCTGGACCTGAATGGGGCGCATCCGTTCATCCACGACTTCACCGTCAACATGAACGGCAACACGCTACGCTACGACAACGCCATCGTGGCGCTATTCTATAATGACGGCAAGCCCGACGTCGACTTCACACCGCTCGACCTCACGCAATGGAAGGGTGAGCGAGAGGGCGGCTACGACGTGGAACTGCCAGGCGAGAACATGCTCTACAATGCCCGACTTGACAGCATGGTGAACTTTGCCTACGCCTATTACTTCAAGGCAAAGTTCCTGTCGGGGCGCAACATCGTGCGCCACTCTTACCGTTATCGCATGAACTACAACGTGGGTGAGCGATTCTCCATCCCATATTGGCTGACACCTGCCACACGCTGGGCTAACCGTCAGATTGACGACTTCACGCTGAATATCACCACGGACGAGCAGACCGAATTCTGTCTGCCCAACTCGATGTTCCGCGCAGAGCCGTTCAAGTCGACCTGCGATGGCACGCTCTTCCAGCTCACCACCGACTACGGCGAGGACATGCTCTTCGCCATTGCCGCACCGGGCGACACTGTGTCATGGCACGCCCGCAACTTCCGCCCCACAGCGGAGATGTGCATAGCCGCTCCAATCTGGGACAGGCAGAACGTAATGTATCGTTGCCAAACGGAAGCGAAGGTGGTGATTGACAGTGAAGGACGCGAGAGCCGATACATTGCAGACTGCGGCGACAGCTATTTCGTTGACGTACAGGCGTATGGTCTGGTGAAGAAGAAGGGTAGCCGCGTAGCAGAATACTCTGCCGAGAAGGGTCAGGGTTGCCTCGTTCTGAACAGCTACGAATATCAGTGTGTCAACGTCCGCCAACGCCCCACCTCCGAAAGTCCCGTCATAGGACAGATAAGCGACCGCCCCGGCGAAATGCCCGACGTGTTCCCCTGCCTCGGACTGGTAAATGGCGAGGGCAAGAGCCGTGATTGGAAATGGTTCAAACTGAAGATAGACGGCAAGATCGGCTACGTAAAGCAGGGTCTGATGCTATGGGACGCCATCGATTCGCATTGATGTCGCCAGATAACCTTATATATTTCATTCCATATTTAGGACAAAGCACCAAACGTGAGGGAAACGTTAACAAATTATTATCATTTCAGCGATAAACAGCGCTGAAACCTACGCACACGCATAAATATTATATAAAAATAATGTTTTTGTTGTGTGGAAGTAAAAAAATATCTATCTTTGTAAAAAATTAGTTAAAAGCGTATTTGCGCTTATTTTTATATTACAATAAACGTACGAAAGATTTACTAAATACAAAAGCTTTATGAAGAAAACTTTTCTTATGACTCTCATTGCATTATCGATAAGCGGTATGTCGTGTGCGCAGTCTAATACAGAGAATACCGCTAAGAAGCAGGAGACAGTCCAGCAGGAGTTTGTTAAGGAACGCCGTGCGCAGGCTAAGATGGCTAAGAACCTCATTGAGCAGAAAGTGCTCAAGGACGCCAAGAAGCAGGCCAAGCAGCTGAAGAAGGAGGGATGGCAGCCCGCACCAGGCACATTGCCCTTGGAGAAGCAGCTTACCGATGTCTACACACGTATGTATACGTATGAGGGACGCTTCCCGAAATACTTCATCGGACGTTCTTCAGGCAGCAGCACCAGTGCGGGAATGGCACGCAAGCAAGCCCTGACACGTGCACGTGTGGACGTGGCAAGCCAGATGAAACTGGAGGTGGCGGCTCTCACGGAAGAGACTGACATGAACACGGAGCTTAGCGCAGGAGAGGTGGAGACCGTAGCAAAGATGGTGGACACCAGCCAGACGATGATTCAGCAGAGCCTTGGACGCACGGAAGTGGTGCTTGACATCATGAGAACAACGGGCGGCAAGACCGAGTCGCAGGTGGCTGTCAGCTATGACGGAAACCTCGCTAAGGAGACGCTCCTGAGCATCTTTGAGAAGGAGGACGCACAGATCAAACAGAAACTTCAGAACCTCCTGAATAAGTAAGCACGCCTCTGACTATGACAAAAACGGGTAAGCCAAAGGCTAAAAGGTCGCCTGTGGTGGAAGGACTGATACGCCACATGCTGGTGACATTTCTTGCAGTAGCCATCATGGGCTTCTTTGCCATCATCACAGTGAAGGCGGAAATCATGGACCCGATAAGGCGAACCATTGCCGACTTCTCCTTCACGGACATCTATTACCAGATTGAACGTGAGGGGGCGGCTCCTGACACATGCCGATACATCACCATCGTGGACATGACGAAGGTGACGGCCCGCGCTGACATAGCAAAGGTGCTGACCGACATTGAAGCGGCCAAGCCGAAGGTGGTGGGACTGGACTGCGTCTTTGACGTAGAAGGAGACGACATCGAAGGCAACGACGCCATCATACAGGTGGCGGAGAAATACAAGAACATCGTCTTCGCCGAGAAGATGCTCGAATGGGAAAACGACTCGGTAGGCTACACCAAGACCATCCATTCCTTCTTCAGAGAGTTTGTGGACATCAAGGAAGGAACCGTCAACATGCCGCGAAAGCTGTATGACAGCATGAAGCGCAAGGCGGCTCTGTCGGAGGTGTGTAATGGCAAGCGCCAGCTCTCGTTCGTCTCGCAGGTGTCTAACCTCTACACAGGCAAGGACATGGTGGGCACAAAGACCGGCGACATCAACATCAACTTCTCATACACCAAGTTCCCCGTGCTTCAGCCCGAGGAGGTGAAGGCTCATCCCGAGCTTATCAACGGACAGATAGTGCTGTTCGGATCGATGTATGAGGATGCCGACGCTCACTGGTCGCCATTGGGAAAGATAGCGGGAGTGGAGCTGCTGGCATACAGCATCCAGACCATCATAGAGCAGACGGACGTCAAGCACGTGCCGTTCATCCCGTTCTGCCTGATCACGTTGCTGATTATCTTCATCGTTCAGGTGCTTCAGTCAAAATATCTTAAGCGGACCGGACTCTCTTCCAATATGTTCACGAAGTATATCATCGGTTCGGTTTGTATAATGAACATCCTGACGTTCCTTTTCACTTCGGTGTTTATCGGAATAAGTTTCCTGATATTCTGCATGTTCCACATCAGCTTCAATCTGGCTTGGGCGTTGTCAGTAATCGCATTCCTTGGAGTATCACGCAATATGTATACAGCCATTAAGGATTACGTCAGTTCGGTAAAAGACAAATATTCGTTCCTAAAAGGCATCGACTTATGATAAAGATAAAATACATCTTATTGTGCCTCCTTTGCTTGTTGGCACTTCGTACGGGCGCCCAATCGCTGGTGGCGTATCATGTGGTGGGCAAGGTGACCTATATGGTCAACGGCGTAAGCAAGCCTTTGGTGATGAGCACCAAGGTGAACGGCAATACGAGAGTGAACATTCCGTACGGCGGAAAAGTGGAGCTTCTGGATGAGAAGAACAAGAAACGCATCATCATCAAGACTCCCGGACAGGGCGTTGTGTCGCAGCTGACAACGGCGAAGGGCAACAACGTCATGGACCTCTCGCTCCGATATGTTGCCTATGTGAAGAAGCAGCTCAGCAATACAGGGCTTATCTCGCAGAAACGCTATTCGGATTTTGCCACGGTAACGCGAGAAATTGATTCGCTGGATACGGATGCGCAAAAGCCGCAGAATCCGTTTGCGTCTCGTTTCGGCAACTTCAAGAACAAGATAGACCAGAAATTCCAGTCGTTCCGCCAGGAATGCAACAAGAAATACACCGACTTCGTGCGTCAGGCATGGGCAAAGATGGGATCAGAACCTCCCGTCGTCAAGCCTGCCGAACCTAACGTAAAGCCGGAGGTGTATGAGGCTCTGAACGCCTTGCTGGACGAGCGACAGGAGAAGAAAGCCACGATTGCCCAGCCCGTAGCGCCACCCGTGGAGATAAAGCAGCCCGAACCCGTGGAGCCTGTAAAGCGTGTGCCGCTGAGCGAGGATGAGAAAGAGATATGCGAAATGCCTTTCATCTTCTTCGGAAACGAGATGACGGTGCATCTGGACGAGACGAAGCGAATACAGATTGGCGACATAACGCCAGACCGCATCGCCGACTTGCTGTTGCGTCTGAGCGGCACGGCTTATGACAACCTGCTGTGCGACTGTCTGGAACTGCGCAAGAAGCACAACCTTTGCGACTGGGCTTACCTGCTTATGCTGAAGGAAATTGCTGACCAGTTCTGCGGCACGGACACCAACGAGGCTGTGCTGATGATGGGTTATCTCTATTGTCAGTCAGGATATAAGGTAAGATTCGCGTCAGACAACGCTGACCACCTCTACCTGCTCGTAGCTTCCGACTACTTTATGTACGGCAAGCTGTCTTACGAGATTGACGGCGACATATACTATCCCGTTCAGGAAGCCAAGCCGGTGCTCCATATCTGCAAGGCGAAATTCCCCAACGAGAGCAATCTTTCGCTTGGCATTACGAAGGCCATGCAGCTGGACAACACCGAAGCGGAAAGCCGTGTGATTAAGTCAAAAGCCTATCCGGATATGAAGATTGACGTGGCAGTGAACAGAAGTCTCATCGATTTCTACAATACATATCCGTCGGCATATACCAACAACGACAAGATGACGTACTTCCGCGTTTACGCTGATACGCCGATGAATGAGGATGTGAAGAAGCAGATTTACCCTGCGCTCCGATCTTGCCTGCAAGGACTGAGTGAGCATCAGGCAGTCAGCCGTCTGCTCAATTTTGTCCAGACAGGCTTCGAGTATGAGTATGATGAGACGATATGGGGATGTGACCGCGCTTTCTTCGCTGAAGAAACCCTTTATTATCCCTACTGCGACTGCGAAGACCGCTCCATTCTCCTCACACGTCTCATCAGAGACCTTCTCGGTCTGGACTGTGTGCTCATCTATTATCCGGGCCACCTCGCCTGCGCCGTGAACTTCACGCAGAAGGAAAAGGGAGATTATTATATGTATAACCAAAAAGAATATACAGTGTGCGACCCTACTTACATCAATGCGCCGATAGGTAAGCAGATGCCGGACTTCAAGGACAAGGAAGCTACGGTCGTACCGATAAAATAAGGAAACAGTAAGATATGAATATCAAAAAGACAATAATAGGCGCATTGCTCCTATTTATTGCGGCACCATCTTTTGCCCAACGAACCGAAAACGTGCACGGCGTCTACACTTATACGGTAGGCGAGGACGAGACGTTCTCCCTTGCCGAGATGCGACACAAGTGCATTGTAGGTGCACAGAACGAGGCTATAAAGGAAAAGTTTAATGAGAATATCAAGGCCAACACCAACATGGTGGATATGGACATCAGCGGCGAAGCCATCAGCCGGTTCGTGGAAGAGATAGAAGCTTACTCGGCAGCGGAATGGCTGGGCGACAGCAAGCCAAGCGTGTTCAAGGCTGATTATGCGGCAGACCGCCTGACCTTCACTGCGGAAGTGTGGGGAGAGGCACGCGAGATAACGCAACCTTCGGTGGACTTAAGATGGAGCATACTATGCGGAGGCACTACGGACAGCTACCAAAGCAAGAAGTTCAACAACAGAGACCGAATATACATCAAGTTCAAGTCGCCCGTATCAGGCTATCTTGCCATTTACGTTCTCGACTCTTCCAATAAGAAAGCGAGCTGCTGGCTGCCTTACAGAAGCAACACTTCAGGACGCTTCGAGGTTATGGCAGGTCAGGAATACGTGCTCTTCGACAGAGATTTCGACGTGAATGCCACGCCATACAGAATGGTGACCGACAAGCCGTTGGAGCTAAACAACGTGGTGCTGATCTTCTCGCCCAATCCCTTCACGAAGTGCAACGATGACGCAGGCGACTTCCGTCACGCCAACTCTGTGGACATTGACGACTTCGAGAAGTGGCTCCGTAAGACAAGAAAACGCGACAACGACATGGTGGTCGACCGTTCACAGTGGCTGGTCATCACAAATGCCAATGCTAAGAATTAACAATAAAAACAATATTATATGAAAAAGATCAAGACATCTATCATCGCTGCGTCTTTGGCTTTCGCACCATGTGCATACGCCCAGGACGTCATCACGATTCCTAATCTCGACATGGATGAGGACACTACTGAGGTGACGACGGTCAGCGACATCGTGAAAATGCAGCAAAAGGTCATCACTAACAACAACACGGAGAAGCACCACCTGGACATGTGGAAGAGACGTACCTATCTCAACATCGCCACAAACACCACAAGTCTCAAGTCGGACGACGACCAGTACGACTTCTCAAGCGACTGGGGCGTGTCTTTGCAGCTCGGCTATAACCACCGTCTGACCAAGAAGCCTTTATGGGGAATGTGGGCTATTGACGTGCCTTGCCTCGACATCAACGTCAATCACTTCAAGAGCAAGTGTGACGCCGACAACAAATACTGCTATGACAGCTCGGACAAGAACGGCGATTACTACAAGACACCGTGGAACCTGGAGAAGGTGGAGGCTAACATCGGTCTTGGTATCGGTCCCTCTTACACCGTCGCACCTTTCGCAGCATTGCACAATGAGCAGCTCGACTATATCAAGGTGAACGTATACTGGCACATCGGATTCGGAGGTTCCTTCATCTTCATGTCTAACGACAAGGATAAGGACCGTAACAATGATGAAGAAAATCAGGACCACGTGAAGATGGCAAGTGCCACTAAGGTGCTGTGGGGTCTCGGAGCATTCAATTCGTTCGGCGTAAACCTCCACTGGAAGATGGTGGGTCTGGGATACGAGTATCGCACCAGCTCTGCCGAATACAAGCACTTCAATACGGAGAACTTTGGCAAGGACAAGACAAAGTTCAAGAGCGGAACAAGCAAGTTCTACATTACTTTCCGCTTCTAATCCCAAATCCAACCACAGCAGTAAGCTATATTATTAACAAAGTGGAAAAATATATCTAAAAATATATAAGCTATGAAGAAGTTTATCCTTATGGCCCTGATGACCATCGTTTGTGCAATGAACGCATCGGCACAATACACATCCGGCATCCGCGAGGGCTTTTTGAATAATGAGATAAAGTGGGTCTTTGACGGAAAGACGCTCGCCATTACGAACGTCACGCTCACAAAGGAAGGCAAGGAACACAGAGTCGCCATACCAGACTACAACCCCAACAAGCAGGCTCCCTGGGTGAAGATGAAGTTCCCCGTGAGAAGCGTGGCTATCGGTAAGGGCATCACCCGAATCGGATCTTACGCATTTGCCAACTGCAAGGAGCTTTCCGAGGTGGTATTCGCTGGCATCAGCATGTCTGAAATCGGCTGGGGAGCATTTATGAACTGCTCACGTCTGCGCACCATATCACTGCCTCAGAGCATAAAGAAGGTGGAGACCATCGCCTTCGCTGGCTGTACAACGCTGCCTTCAGTAAAGGTTCCTGACCACTGTGTAATCGAGGATCAGGCTTACGTAAACTGTACCGGCATCAAGATCATCGAGGTAAGCCCGACAGCTGTCGTTGGTCACTACGCCTTTGCCAACGAGGTGAAGGTGAACGGCAAGACACGTCACGCTCTCTACGACGGCGAGATTCATCGTCTGCCTTCTTACATCAATGTAGGCAACGCCAATACCTTCGGTCTTTCAAAGGACGCCGTTGACAAATATCTGGGTGGCAACACAGCTTCTCGTTCGCTCGTCGACTATGACTACCGCACATCAGAGATCGACTCGCTCATCCCGATGTCTTCGGTTATCCGCAACAACACCTATGCTCTCGTAATCGGCAACCAGAACTATCGCTTCGCTCCTGGCGTTCCTTACGCCATCCATGACGCCCGCGTCTTCAGAGAGTATTGCGAGAAGACTCTCGGCATCCCCGTTGAGAACATCCACCTCGTGGAGGACGGAACAAAGGCTATGATCAGCGAGGAGGAGTTCCAGTGGCTTAAGAGCATCAAGAACCGTGAAATGAAGAAGCTCATCGTCTACTATGCTGGTCACGGTGTGCCTGACATCCACGACTCTAACAAGGCTTACTTGTTGCCCACCGACATCCGCGGCACAAAGCCGTCGAACGGCATCTCCCTCAACGACTTCTATGCAAGCATCGGCGACCTTGACTTCAACCAGACTTCCATCTTCCTCGACGCCTGCTTCAGCGGCATCAACCGTAACAACGAGAGCGTGAACGAGGGATTGCGCGGAACCGAAATCGCTGCCGAGGAGGGAACTCTGAGCAACGGTAAGCTCGTGGTGTTCTCTGCCGCTCAGGGCAACGAGACTGCACAGGGCTGTAAGGAAGAAGGCCACGGCCTCTTCACATATTACCTGATTAAGGAAATCCGTGACAACTACGGACAGATTTCGTTCGGCGAGTTGTCTGACTATATCAAGAACAACGTGAGCCGCAGGGCCATGACAATGAAGCTCCAGAAGCCCCAGACTCCGACCACCAACGTGACGGAGAATCTGACTGACAGCTGGAAGCAGCTGAGATTCTAATCTCTGCACTAAGTCTGATACAAACAAAGGAGGCTATGACGTTCCCGTCATTGCCTCCTTTGTTTGTTTTTTTTCTTACGTTTTTTTTTGACTATCAATAAAATCTCACTATATTTGTACGTGTATTTACGGACTAAGCTTATGATAGATTAATGAAATAAAAGGAGTAGGATATGAAAACTAAATATGCAACGATAAGCAAGACAGGACGACGTAGCAACAATGAGGATACGTTCCGCGTGGTGGATATGCCGCAGCAGGATCGCTTCATGGGCATCGTATGCGACGGAATGGGCGGACATTACTGCGGAGAGGTGGCAAGCGAAACGGTGTGTAACGCCATTACTGAGTATTGGGAGAAATATGCTGCCACCGTCGACTGCACCACAAAGGTGGGGCTGGCTTGTAAGAAAGCAAGCGTTGCCATCGACAGCAAGTCGGACCAGTTAGGACATGCGCAGATTGGCACGACGATGGTGATGGCAAGCATAGAGAAGAACACCGTCACCATAGCCCACGTCGGTGACAGCCGCTGTTACCTGCTAAGACCGGGCGACGGACTGCTTTATCAGACACAGGACCACGTCAGACTTGACTTCGGTTGGGAGGTAATAGCCAAATGCTTCTTCTCCTATCGCTCCGACGTGGCGGTGCCGGACGTCAGACAGTTCAGTCTGCAAGCAGGCGACCGTCTGCTGCTCTGCTCCGACGGACTGCACAAGAGCATGAAGGACGACGTCCTCCTGACGCACATGGCGGACGACAAGCCTTTGGAAGAAATAATAAACGAATACGACAAAATCTGCGAAACACGCGGAGATGACAATTATACGGCTATACTTATAGAGGTGGAATAAACAGGACATGATAACCAGATGCTATCTTGAAATAACTAATGTATGCAACCTTGATTGTGTGTTTTGTCCTAAGACCGATAGGGCGAAGCATACGCTGACGTTGGAAGAGTTTGATGTGTTGACCTCGCGACTTAAGGGTGAGGTACGCTTCCTCTATTTTCATCTTATGGGCGAGCCTTTCCTCCATCCCCAGCTGCCGCAGTTCGTGCGGATGGCGCGTGAGAAGGGCTTCACGCCAGTGCTTACCACCAACGGCACGCTGCTCTCCCGTCGCACCGATATGCTGGAGGAGCTGCCGCACAAGGTGCAGATTTCGCTCCATTCGCATGAGGGCAACGGCAAGGCTGACCTCAGAGAATATATCGGCGAGGTGATGACGTTCGCCATGGAGGCTGCCCGCCGTGGATGCATCATCGTGCTGCGCCTTTGGAACGAGGGCGGACATAACAGCCAGAACCAGACCATTCTGGATCTTATTGCCGAACATCAGCCGCGCCCCTGGATGGAGAGACACGACGGATGGAAACTCACGGACAATCTGTTCCTTGAGAACGACAATATGTTTGAGTGGCCCGACCTGCAGCATGAGGTGTATGACGAGGAGGAAGTGTTCTGCTATGCGCTGCGCAATCAGATCGGAGTCCTCGTCGACGGAACAGTCGTGCCCTGTTGCCTGGACCACAACGGCGACATGCCCTTGGGCAATCTGTACGAGCAAAGCCTTGAGCAAATCCTCGCTTCGCCTCGAGCCCGCGCCCTTTATGAAGGCTTCACCCGTCATGCCGCCGTCGAACCGTTATGCCAGCGCTGCGGCTATTCCGCCGTATCGAAGAGGTTCAGGAAAAATTCCTAACTCCTAACTCCTAACTCTCTCCGTGTCTCGCTTTGACTTGGATTTCACCACAAGCCAGACTCCCGAGAACACCAATACTACGGCTATTGCCTGCGTCACCTTGAAGACAGCCAAGCCTATGGCTACGCTTACGCTGACCGCCACGATGGGCTGCACGTAGTTGTAGACGCTTACCACGGTCGGGCGCAGCGTTTTCTGTCCGATGATTACGCAGATGTAGCTAAGGTAAGTGCCGAAGAACACCACGAAGCCTGTCTCCCACCATGTGCTCATAGGAACGTTGGGGAAGTCGATGTCCGTGATATGACCGAGTGTGAAGGGCCATATCAGCAGCGTAGCCCACGTGAACATCCATTTGTTGACGGTGAAGAGCGAGTATTTCTGCGCCAAGGGTTTGAATAGGGCAAGGTAGAGAGCCCACGAAAACTGTGCAGACATACAGAGCAGGTCGCCCCAGATGTTGCCCACTTTGGCGTTGCCCGACGTGGCGCTTGTCAATATTATTATCACCGCACCCGCACATCCGAGCAGCACGCCACCGGCTTTCTTAAATGTGATAGGCTCCTTGAGGATGAAGAAGGACAGTATCATGGCGAAGATTGGCATTGATGTGGTCATGATGCTGGAGTTGCTTGGCGACGTCATGTTGAGGCCGATGGTGTAGCAGCACTGGTTGAAGACCAGGGCAAAGAGTCCGCCGACTCCCAACATCAGTATGTCTTTCACGGGCACATGCTCTTTCTTCGTAAACAGGGATGTCAGCCAGAACAGGATGGCTCCGCCGAGAACGCGGAAACTTACAAGGTCAAAACCGTCGATGCCGTGTAGCATGGCGTCCTTTCCGATTGGCGCCATAAGCCCCCAAAAGGTGCCGGCGCAAAGCATACAAAGGTGTGCGATAAGGGGTTGTTTCTTGTTATCCATAAAGTGTTTTTATTGTTTGATGTATCTCGTTTTGGAATGTGCAAAATTAATAATAAATAAAGAAATACGCAAAAAACACTTAATTAAACAAATTGTGCGCTTTTTTAGTATTTCTTTTATGTTTCTGTTGTTGATTTGTATGAAAATACGTATTTTTGCAAATTATCTATGCGCTTTCAACAAATAACAACATTATTATAACTTAAAGATCAATTTCATGAAGCATTTATTAACTTTTAGTAAGACGATGGCGGCATGGCTGGTCCTGCTGCTGATAGGTCTTTTCGTGTTACCGTCGAAGGTGGCGGCGCAGATCAGTTTTCGTGATGATTTTGATTATCCTGAAGGCAATCTTCACGGCCAGGGAGGATGGGTGCGTTATGGCTCACAGACTGCCGACCCCATTCAGGTGGTGGGCACCCCGCTCACTTATCCCGGCTATTATGAGAAGGCGGACGGCAAGAGTGTGCGCCTCGGTGCCACAAAGAGCGCTGAAGACCTGCACGTGCGATTCACCGACAACGATGAGGGCATAAAGGAAGGAAACGTCTATTTCTCAGCCCTTATCAATGTGGAGGCGTGTCCGAAGGGCAATGTATATTCTTTGGCGCTTGAGCCGCGAACCAAGAAGTCGGTCATCGCAGAAGGCATATCCCCCACAGAGTTGGGTCGCGTGTTCTTCGCTCCCGCAGACAATGCTGACGAGGTAAAGATTGGCGTGGAGCGTGGCGCTTCTAGCCCAGTGTTTGCCGCCGAGCCGCTGAAGCTCGGTCAGACTTACCTTGTGGTGATGCGTTACGAGATAAACGCTGTGGACAAAGGTATGGACAACGTATATCTTTATGTCAATCCTGCCAGCCTCAAGACCGAGCCTGAGACACCGAGCGCTGTCATCGACGGCGTGAACCATACCGGTGGCGGCGTGAAGAGCTACGGCTTGCAGGGACTGGAACTGCGTCAGGGCACCAACGCCTCCACGACGGCGCCCGTGATGAACGTGGCTTCCGTACGTGTGAGCGACTCTTACGCGGGTCTTTTCGGCAGTCAGGGCGAAGACACCAAGCCCGTGCTGAAGGTATCGAAGAAGAACATGGTATTGGGCCAGGTATATACTGGTGACGAATATAGCCAGGACATCATCGTTACGGGAGAGAACCTTAAGGGCGACATCACCGTAGAGTCGTCGTCTCCTGCCGTGACCGTCACACCTGACGTGCTCTCCAAGGACGACGTGATGAGCGGCGACGGAGCCAAGCTCAACGTGCACGTGGTATATACTGAAGGTGAGCAGAACGCCACGCTGACGCTCAAGGGCGAGGGCGTGGACGACGTTCAGATAAACCTCTCGTGGGAGGCATACTCGCCTAACAACATTTCCACCATCAAGCAGCTCTATAGCGAGAACGAGGAAGACGGCCTCACTTACCGTTATTCGGGTGAGGCTACGGTTACGTATGTGGACAAGGGTGCAAGCCATCCCACATATTACTTGCAGGACGAAACGGGAGGCATCTTCTTGGTAGACGAGTTTGACGGGTTGCCTGCCGACCTTAACGTAGAGGCTGGCGACCGCATAACAGGCTTCATCTTCGGCTTGCAGAAGTCGTTCGGCACATTCAGCGCCGTGGCTTACAACAGCAACCTTGGCAAGGTATTGTCGAAAGGCAACACCGTGGAGCCTGTGGAGGCTACATTGGCTGAGATGAAGGCTGCGCCTGAGAACTACATACAGAAGGTGGTGAAGGTGACGGGCGTCAAGTTTAAGGACGTGACAGAGGACGCTGTCTTTGCTGAAGGCATGAAGCAGCCCGTCGTAACAGACGGCAATGATGAGGCAAAGGTGCGCATCTTCAAGAACACAACGCTCATCGGCAAGACCATTCCTACGGATGACGTGGAGCTGACCGGCATCCTTACCTCCGCTTCCGCCACACAGCTTATCATCGCTCCGCGTGGCGCAGAGGACATGACCGTCATGGAGCCGCAGGGACCAGCCTCGTTTGAGGTGACGCCGACAACCGTTGAGATGGTGGCTGGCTTCGTGGGCAAGACCGTTGAGGCTGCCAAGATACACGTATCTGCCAAGAATATGCCTGCTCCCATCCTGCTTGAGCTGACCGGTGCGGGAAGCAATCAGTTTGAGCTTTCCACAACGAGCATCGCAAAGGGTTCGAGTGAGACCGACATCATCGTCTCTTACACTCCCACAACCGTGGCAAAGCATAAGGCTTATCTTTCCATCGACTGCCCGTCTCTGCCCGAACTCTCGCAGAGCATCGTCATAAACGCTTACGCTATTGACGAACAGAATCCGCCTACGGCTACATTCAATCCCACTGCATTGGAACAGTTCACAGCCAAGGTGGACGAGACACAGGAGCAGACTCTTGAGATAACCACATCCGGTCTGCCCGACTTCGGTAAGATTGCGCTTCAGAGTCCCGGTGCGTTCCGCGTGAACAACACCATGCTGATGAAGGCTTCGAAGAACATCGTGAAGGTGACATTCGCTCCGACTGCAGCCGGAACATACACCAACGCTCTCATCATCTCAGCTCTCGGCATGGAAGACATCGTGCTGCCCATCGAGGGTGTAGCAACGGAAGGCTCGCAGACCGATCCTGAAACGGAGGGCGACGAGTTTGTGCTCAGCACAGCTTCTCCCGTGACGCTTCTCAACGAGACATTCGACAACGTATCAGAACGTAACACTCCGCTGCACATCACGGCTTGGACCAACAGCGCCTTGACTGGCAAGCGTGCTTGGTGGGGCTATACGTTCCCCGAGGAGGACGAGTCTGCAGGTGAGTGGGTGGCTAAGGCCACAGCTTACGACTCGAAGGTGGCAGACGGCGACGAGACTCCGATGCAGACAATGCTCGTAACACCGGCTCTCGACTTCAAGAACGCCACATCCAAGATGTTCACCTTCCGTGTTCGCGGTGACTATCTGCAGGACAACCAGACGGACAAGATGGAGCTGTGCTATATAGACATGGAGGACGGCAAACCTTACGTTCAGCCCATCGAAATGAATATGCCTTGCACGAAGGACGAGAGCGGCGAGTGGTATGAGTATCATCTCGACCTCCGCGATTACGATCTTCCTGACGTGATGTTCATGGGCTTCCGCTTCACAGGAACACGTGGCAAGCTCAACTCTGCCACATATTACATCGACGATGTGACCTACGGTCGCACCGACATCCCCGTCATCCGCACAAGCACATCGCTGCTTGCTTACAACGCAGTGGTGGACAAGGACGCTGTTTCTGATGAGATTAGCGTAACGACAGAAAACCTTGCCGAGCCGGTGAAGCTGAAGCTTGGCGGTCCGAACAGATCGAAGTTCAAGCTCTCTACTACAGAGCTCGGCACAGACGGCGGCTCATTCACCGTCTCGTTCCATTCTTCTGACGAAGGCGTCCACGAGGCTTACGTCCGCCTCACATCGCGTGGCGCCGCCGACAAGTACGTGGCTCTCGCCGTACACAACACCGTGGCAACAGGCATTGACGCCATCCCGTCAGCCCCCGCCCGCATCGTAGTCTGCGACATCGCCGGTCATGTAGTGGCTGACAAGGCAGAAGCCACCCCAGCCGAAGCCGTCAGCGGACTCGCCCCAGGCGTATACGTAATAAAGATGATAACAGCCGACAGCATCAGCACATATAAGGTGCAGGTCAAGTAAGGCTGGGCTTTTATGAGGGTGTGCATAGAAACATAGTATGCACACCCTCATTTTTATTGTATTTCTGCATATTTATGCTTTATTCCATCTTTCTTCTATATTAATGATATTTCGTCATTATTTTACCATCGTCTGTTCGCTTACGAAATGTTGTCTTTTGTTGAAATAAACCAACAAAAACGTATTGATATTTGGCTGATTTAGGTAAATAATTTAAATTTGCAAGCGTAAACAGAATAATTGTTACATTTCGAAAGACATACATAGGGCTTGTTATGCCCTTTTACTACGATACTTATTATGCATATTGTAGCCTGTAAGGTGTAGGCTAATGCAAAGAAAAGAATAGAGAAATAAGGACGAGAGCATATTTATACATACGATACGTGTATGTTTATGCGTTTATTTATAGTTGCAATTAATAATGTATGTAGTTGCAGCTAAATAATAGAGAGTTAGGAAAATTAGATGTTTTATTATTAAAAAGATTGTTTTAGATGAACAAAAGACTATCGACAATTCTTGCAAGCCAGCTGCTTGTGGCAGGCGTAGCCTTTGCCCAGTCGCAGTTTACCGGAAAGGTGGTATCGCAGGACGATGGCGAGCCAGTGATTGGCGCCACTGTCCGCGTGGCTGGAACCAGTGTCGGCACAGTGACTGATGCCGACGGCAACTTCTCGCTTTCCGTACCTGCGGGACAGAAAGAGCTAAAGGTATCGTACATCGGAATGGACGACAAGACTGTGCGCATTCAGGGCAACAATATGGTTATTAAGCTTACGTCCAACGAACATAGCCTCGACGAGGTTGTGGTGACGGGTTATGGCGTTACACGTAAGGCTGCTTTCACGGGTGCTGCGTCCGTCGTAAGCAAGGATCTTGTCGACAAGCGCAACGACGCCAACCCCATAAAGTCGCTCGAAGGCACCGTCCCCGGCTTGCAGCTCAGCACCGGCTCTGGTCAGCCGGGCGCTCCTCAGACCATCTTTATTCGTGGACGAAACTCCATCAACTCCGGCACACAGCCTCTTTACGTCATCGACGGCATTCCGTTTAATGCCGACCCGGTGGGCGCACGTATGAGTGAGGGTGTGGAACTGTCGCCGCTTGCCAACCTTAACTCTGCCGACATCGAGAGCATCACCGTGCTGAAGGACGCCACAGCTACGTCCATCTATGGTTCGCGTGCTGCCAACGGCGTCATCGTCATCACCACAAAGCATGGTCAGAAGGGCAAGACGAAGGTGAATTTCACAGCCAAGCTCGGTTGGGAATCGTTGCCTTCATACACCAACAACTATAAGCTCTGCAATGCGGAGCAGAACATCGAGCTTGCCACCGAGGCCCTTCTCAACTCGTATAAGGAGAACTGTGCAAGCTCCACCTTCGGTTATTACAACGAGGCTTACGGCATGGGACTGAGCTATGACCAGCAGGGAGCCGAGGATTTCTATGACTGGTACACCGGCGGATGGGTTAGCAAGTATCGCTCCACGGGCAAGTCTACAGACTGGATGAAGGAGATTACGCGCAAGGGACTCATTCAGGAGTATGGCTTCGATATCAATTCCGGTGCCAAGGACGCTTCCGCACCAACCTTCTATCTCTCGTACAACTATCTCTCCAACGAGAGTTTTATGAAGGGTAGGGACCTGAAGCGCCACACCCTACGTTTCAATCTCGACCAGCAGCCCACACGCTTGGTGAAGTATGGCATCAATACCAACTTCAGCTATTCGGAGACCAACAACGGAGCGGGCGGCGGCTACTACAGCGATCCGCTCACACAGGTGTATATGATGAGTCCGCTTACAGGCGTCTATACCGACAACGGCGACTGGAACGAGGACACAACGACGGGATATAACCCCGTGGCTCTGCGCTCTAAGGACGGCGACAAGAACAAAGCCACACAGTATCAGGCTGTCATTTCGCCTTACGTTCAGCTCAATCTCACACCTGAGCTGACATGGATGACGAAGGGCGGACTCGACCTCTATCACGTAAAGGAATTCGGTTTCTGGTCGTTCCTCAATCCGCAGGGAGCCAGCATGAACGGTAGGGGCGAGCAGTTCACCAACACACGCACGCTCCTTACCATCACCAACACGCTCAACTACATCAAGTCGTTCGGCGACCACCACCTCAACGTGCTCGTCGGACAGGAGGGTCAGAAGACCAGCGTGGCGTCGTCACAGCTTGGCGCAAGCAACTTCCCCGTGGAGAATCTCTTCGAGGTAAGCCTTGCTTCCACACCTTCGGCAGCCACAACAGCCAAGTATAACCTCGTGCTCGGTTCGTTCTTCTCCAACCTCCAGTACGATTATGACAACAAGTACTACGTCTCTGCCTCATGGCGTACCGACGGTTCGTCACGCTTCGGCAAGAACAACCGTTGGGCTACGTTCTGGTCGGTAGGCGGCAAGTATCGCGTTTCGTCGGAGAAATTCATGGAGCCTACAAAGTCATGGCTTACTGACCTCACACTCCGTGCCAGCTATGGTACCACGGGCAATCAGGATGTGGGCGACCATACCGATGCCGACTACTACTCATGGATTGTTGCCCGTGACATCTATGGCTACGGATATAACTATGCCGGCCAGCCGGGTTCGCGTCACGAACAGTTCGGTTCTGCCGACCTGAAGTGGGAGAAGACGGGCAAGTTCAATGTAGGCTTTGACGCTACGCTCTTCAATCGCGTGTTCCTCACCTTCGACTACTATAGCCACAAGACCACAGACATGGTGTTCGCCGTGCCCGTGAGCTATCTGACCGGTCTGTCTGAATACTACAAGAACATCGGTTCGCTCTCCAACAAGGGCGTAGAGTTCTCCGTAGGCGTAAACATCTTGCAGAACAAAGACTGGTACTGGAACCTCACACTCACAGGCTCGCACAACAAGAACAAGGTGTTGAAGCTGTCTACCGACGATCCCATCGAAGGCTCCATCTCTATCACGGAGGCAGGACGTCCGCTCTATCAGTGGAAGATGAAGGAGTATGCAGGAGTGGATCCGCAGACCGGCGAGGCTCTCTGGTATCTTAACGAGACAGGCGACGAGACCACAACCAACTACAACAAGGCTGCCAAGCGTTACCTCGGCGACGCCAACCCGTCGTTCTTCGGTTCGCTTCAGAACACGCTGAAGTGGAAGGGACTCGACTTCTCGTTCCAGTTCAACTACTCTCTTGGTGGCAAAATCTTCGGCGACAACCTGCGCTATGACGAGCAGATAGGTTCGTCGTTCTACGAGAACTACACGCAGTACGTGTATGAAAACCGCTGGCAGAAGCCCGGCGACATCACCGATGTGCCCCGTCTCTCCACCGACGACAGCTATGCCAACAAGGCTTCTTCACGCTTCCTCATGAGCCGCAGCTACCTGAAGCTCCGCTCACTCTCGCTCGGCTATTCGCTGCCAAAGGAATGGTTGCGCACAGTATGTCTTGACAACGCCCGCTTCTTCGTCAACGCCGAGAACCTCTACACATGGACGGCAAGCGACTATCGCGGCTTCGATCCCTCAGGCGTGGGTGCCAACGGCGTCCAGTGGTGGAACTATCCGCTTGCACGTTCCGTAGTGTTCGGCGTACAGTTGGGATTCTGATGTTTAGATGAAAGGGTTGAATGTATAAATTAACAGATCATTATGAAGAAAATACTTAATAAGATATCAATCGTTCTCTCTCTTGCGTTGGCGGTGTCGAGCTGTGATTTCGACACGGAGTTGCAGCAGAATGTCGACACTGCCGATGCTTTTAAGAATGTGCAGGACGTGTCAAACGGCACAACAGGTGCTTATCAGGCCCTTGCCTATTATCCGTTCCTCGGCAATTATGCCATTGCCTTCGGCGACTTCGCCGGCGGACTTGCCAATGGCAGTGCGTCCTCAGGACATTTCTATTCCGTTTCTTACTGGTCGGTGTCTGACACCGACGAAGAGATGGAGGGCATCTGGCAGTACGGATTTAAAGTGGTGGATGCAGCTGTGCGCACCATCAACGGTGCCGACGCCATACTTGCTGCCAATCCGGATATGAGCGACGACGACAAGGCCACCATATATTATAATGTGTCGCAGTGTTACGCCCTGCGTGCCTTGTCTTATTTCACCATGACGCAGTATTTCTGCTATCCCTACAGCAAGGGCGCTGACCAGAAGGGTCTGCCCATCGTGAAGGACCAGCCGGTGGAGGCTTTCCAGAATGCCACACGTGCTTCGCTCGGCGACACTTACAGCTTCATGCTTGACGATATCAAAAAGGCGCTTGAGTATAACGAGGAGGCTGGCAGCCCTTCGCTGCAGTACTTCTTCCTCAACAAGGCAGCCATCTATGCGCTCAAGGCTCGCGTCTGCCTCTACATGGGCAACTATGCTGACGCTGAGGCTGCAGCAAAGAAAGCCATCGAGCTTAAGGGCAAGGGCAACGCCACATACACCGACCTCACACCCAACAACGAGACTTACCTGACAATGTGGGCATCGCTCAATCCTTCGGACGAGGACATCTTCACTCTCTCGAAGACCACGGACGACAACCTCTCCGCCAACGCCCTCAACACTCTGTGGGGATCGTATTACGGCAAGGTGTCTACCTACGGTCAGAGCTTCTTCTCTGACACCGACGTTCGTGCGCAACTCATAGGCGTGGTGGACAGCAATTCGCCCGCATCAATGAAGTGGCAGGGCATCGAGTCGTCACAGGCCACGAGCAACATCCCCATCTTCCGCAAGTCGGAGATGGCGCTCATCATCGCTGAGTGTGAGGCTCGCAACGGCAACATCACCGAAGCGCAGAAGTATGTTGGCTATACTGCCAAGCGCGACTCGCAGTATGCCGCTGAGGACGGTTCGTGCGACCTCTCTAAGCTTCCCTCGGACAAGGATGCTCTCCTCGAGTTTATCTGGAAGGAAAACACTCGCGAGTTCCTCGGCGAGGGCCACTTCTACAGCGAGGCTCGCCGTCTGGACAAGACTGTCACCGTGATGGCAGGCACCTGCACCACCTTCCGTCCCGCCAACTTCGTGTTCCCGATTCCTGCAGCCGAGATTAACGCCGGCTTCATGAAGGACCAGAACACAGGATGGGAAGACGGATTGCCGGAAAGGGATTAATTGAATGCAAATATCGTACAAACGGTAAAAATCCATTACAAAATAAAAACCGCTTTTAGAGATTTCTGAAGCGGTTTTTATGGTGTTTTGCAACGCTGTTGCCCCCATGATATACAAGAAAAGCCTCTTTTCCGCTCCAACAGAGCCACTGTTGGTGTGGAAGAGAGGCTCTTTTGTATGGCAAAAGAGGCGGTATAGGGGTGTAAAAGTGGCTCTATAGCAACCCTAAGATGCTTGTTTGGCTTCGTCATCCATTGCACACTTTTCCTTTTAGCAGCATAATCTGCTGTTTATCAGCACACTGTCGCTGCACGCTCAAAACTCGCGAATTTCGCACCAAGGATTTCCTGATGCGCTGAACGAGGAGTATTGAGCATTAGAAATGCAAATATTGTCTTCTGCGGAAGCGTCGAATGCTTAGTAATTTTTTGTTTGATTAAAAAAAATATAATACTTTTGTATTCAGAATATTAATTTTATCAAAATCCTAATAGTTATGAACAAGTTGTTATCATTTATTCTGACATGTTTTCTTTCAATGAACATGTTGGGCGTTTCAGCCCAAAACACATGGAGCGACGTGCTTAAAGGCCTTACGTTTGATGCTCCCGGTACGCTTTATCATCCTAAAGGCTCCACAGCCAACATGCGTGTACAGCCCAGCACCAAGGCGAAACTTGCCGAAGCAGGCGAACGCACTCGGATTGAGAAGGGAGAAATAGTGAACGATATGGGTACGGACGCAGCATGGGTCAAGACGGTTGTAGACGGCAAGACTGTATATATCAGCAAGAGCGTTATGCAGAAGACCGGCACCGCCCCCATGCAGTCAGACTTCTATAACATGCCGTATTGGCAGGAGTACAGAGAGTACGATGAGGGAAATATGGGTTGGCGAGCAGCTCCCCTCAAAGGCACCGAGGATCTTTACCTTGCCCAAGTGTCTGTACCGCAGGGATATGACTATCTGATGCTCGGCAAGAAAATCGGCAATGTACTTGTCTTCAAGTACAGAGTGCGTTTCAGTACGTTGGTGGAGGACGCAGACCTTGCTCCCGTAGGCAAGTATTCGTTGGAATCAGAGGTGGAAAATGGCGTCAAGACATATTTCCTCCAGCCCAACCGCAACATGGTAAAGGTGTTCACAGCCCGCGATTTCGGCGAGAACGAGGCGCAGTATGAGGAACGTTACCTTGATTTGTCAAAGATTTCAGGAGCAATAGTATACAAGATTTTCAAGGAAGTGATAGAGAATAACGAGGTTTATTATTTCTATCTTACCTCCGATTCGTTCAGTAGCAGTCTGCCCCATCATCCATGCTAAACGCTAAAGCCATAATCAGACCCTATTTATGAGAAAGATTTTTAGCATTCTCTTATTCACACTTGCATTGCTGTCGTTCAGCAATGCAAGTGCGGAAGAAAAGCACATGATTTATTCGTTGTTGAAATTCGACAAAAACCTTGTCACTCATGATGGAGAATATGGTTATAATCTGAAGCTCCGCTTTTATAACTATGACAAGAATTTCTACTTGAACAGCGAATCTTACAAAGTGCAGGTGAAGCTTTGGAACGACCAGGACATGAAAGTGCCATTCCCGTATGTTTCCGGCGAAACCGAACACCCCCAATATGTTATGGAGATTCTCTATGACCAGAAACATCCACTTGACCAGGAGCGTACGTTATTTGTGCCTTATGACCTTTTTTCCAAGCATATGACATCGAAGCTTGGAGGCACCTATTATTCTTCGTGCACGCTGTATTACTCCATTGACGTTTACCGTACTTCAGGTTCAAAGCCTCTGGTAAGCATCTACCCCAAAGTAAATGATACGGGAGAACACAATGCATGGTTCAACTACAAGCTGTTAAGGATATGCACAGAAAGTGACGGTGCGCTTGAATGGTCTGAGCATGCATCAAAGGAGGCAATGCGGTTAATGGCAAAGTATCCGTATGAAGATCCGGGGGCAAGTGACTTTTGCGGACAATTTGTAAAAATCTCCTACCAGCCGTTTGACGGCGCCCGGCTGAATCACCTTGACGAGTTTGAAGTGCGTGTCAGCTTCTATCACGGCCTGCTCCGTCGTGACAGACCATGTATGTTCTATGAACTGAAAGACGAGTTCGATAAAAACGGCAACAACCGTATATATTATGCCAAAGAACAGTACAGCCAACAGGCTTATAAGGACGAGAACATAGAAGAACGCTCCAGACAAACCAACAGTATCCGACGTATACGTCATGACTGGGAGCCGTTTGGCATTTTCATTCCTGAGGCTATAACGATGCTTGCAGACGAGGATAGCGAACTGGAACAAAAACATGAGAATGACACCATATCTGCTTTTGTCGACATCTATTCTATGGACGGAGCTCTTATATATAAGAATGTGGACTGTCATTACTGGGTTCGTACACCATACGTAGAGCAGAACATCGTTCCGCCTACTCCGACTGAGACTGAGGTGCTCGTGAAGCTCGGCGATTCTGAATGCAAGCATGTATGGGGCGACATACGACGTGGCGACTCGGATGGCAACGACATCAAGACCCGAAAATCAGCAGACAAATGCAATGTCATGCAGACCACAAAGTTCAACATCTATCAGGTGTGTATGGAATGTGGTGAGCGCAGAGACTTAGGACTTGTCACGGACGTCAATATATTTCCGAACTATGATACCGATGCGGCAAATCAGAAATGTTGTCCAAATGGTTATTACACAGAGGAAGTGGAGAAAAAGGAGCCGGTCAAAGTGGGAGATTACGAACGCATAGACAAGACCATATCCACATATTACATCTGTCAGGCTAAGCATATAAAACGACTGGTATCAAAACGTAATGAGACGGAATGGCGTAACCGGGCATTGTGTCCGCCACACGACTTTATCTTTGAGAAGAAGGAAACTGTGGCGCTAACGGGCAAAAGCACAAGCTTGTACCACGAAGAGAAAGTGATGTACACCTACAAATGCAAGAAGTGCGGCATTAAGAATTATCGTTACGAAAAGGAAAATCATTCACATAAGAATGAAAAGATATGCAACACATGCATACAGTCGAATGCTTGGGTTTTCAAATACGGTGGCGTGGAGATGAAGTTCCATCTCGCTGTCAACACAAAAGACAGCACCGCTATATATGTGGCAGAAACAGAGATGACAAGAGCCCAGTGGGCGGAGCTACACCCGGAAAATACGCAAGGATGGAAGGCTGGCGACAACACTCCCGTTACTAATGTCACACCTGAGGACGCAGACATCATCATTGGCAATCTTAATAAATATGCGATGGAAAAGAATCTGCCGCTGCATTTCCGTTTGCCCACCGCTCAAGAATGGACTTATGCCTATTGGTTTGGTGGAGGCGACAAAGAGGGTTGGACACAAACAAACAGCGGTGGCGTTTTACACAACGTGGCAGAGTTGCCCGCCAACGAAATGAAGGTGTATGACATGAAGGGAGGAGTGTCCGAGATGTGCAGCGATACCATCTCCACCACTAATGAAGATGACGAAAAGATGACATTGGTAGCCGTGGCTGGTAGCAACTTCAGAGACAAATCTCTTGACGTCGGCCCCACGGATATACGCTATATGGACCTGAGTGAGGGGGATGATTGCGTAGGATTGCGTATCTTTGCCGAACCCGTACTTGGCGATGACGGACAGCTCGAACCAGACCTGGATATGACGGTCGGTGAGAAATCGCGTGTAGGTGGCTTCTTCTGGACAGTCCGTGGAGTGTATCAATGCAAGTTGTGTCATCGTATAAGCTATAGTCCGTTTTCGTTCTCAGCAAAAGGATATGGCGATAAGATGCCTATAGTTTGCGAACAATAATAGAAACGGATTTTAGCAGTTTCACCGAAAAATGCCCCTTTTTGAACGATAATAGTCCATCATGTTATTGAGTTATGCTGTAACTTTGCATCTGAAAATTAAAAACCTATAACCTCTTTAAAAAGAATGCAGAGCAAATTACTCAGATTTTTATTCTTGGCCGTGACTCTGTTCTCGGCAGTAGTAACGTCCGGCGCACGCAACAAGTATCTGTTCGTGTATTTCACCGGCAACGATCCTCATCAGGAGCAGATATCGTATGCAGTCAGCGATGACGGATTCAATTATACTCCGCTGAACGGCGGCAAGCCGGTGGTGGCGTCTGACAGCATCGCTCGTACGGGATGCGTACGCGACCCGCACATCCTCCGCACGAAGAACGGAGAGTATCTCATAGTGGTGACAGATATGCGGTCTTCACTGGGTTGGGCAAGCAATCGTGGCATCGTGCTCCTAAAGTCGCGCGACCTCATTCATTGGCAGCACCATACCGTACACTTCCCTGAGAAGTATGCGGGCAAGAATTTTGCCAACGTCACACGTGTCTGGGCGCCGCAGACCATTTACGACGAGAAGGCTGGCAAGTATATGGTCTACTTCTCGCTCCTCACCAACGACGGCATCATTCCTTACGACCGCGTATATTGGGCTTACGCCAATGCAGACTTCTCCGACCTGGAGGGCGAACCGCAGGTGCTCTTCGACTTTCATGCTCCTGCCATCGACACAGACATCGTGCAGGACAAGGATGGCGAGTATCATCTCTTCTTCAAGACTGAGCAGGAGGGTGCTCACAAGGGCATCCGTCAGTATGTCTTCCGCGACCTTCACGACACGGCTTCATGGACGCTGCTCGACGGTTTCTGCGAGCAGACGAAGGATAATGTAGAGGGTGCCGGCGTGTTTCCGCTCATCGGTGGCGGCTGGTGCCTGATGTACGACTGCTATATGTCTGGTCATTACCAGTTTACGCGTAGCGAAGACCTCCGCACCTTCCGCTGGGTGGCAGACACAAAGACCACCGGAGCCTTCACGCCCCGTCACGGCACCGTCATCCAGATTACGCCGAAGGAGCTGAAAAGGCTGAAAAAAGCGTTTAGGTAAATTGCAGTTTATTTAGTTGAGAGTTGAGAATGGAGAGTTGAGAGTTATGAT
>ERZ1023869.96-NODE-96-length-39864-cov-14.876385_pt1 | contig 39864 bp, 30 predicted proteins | sample MGYA00380390_ERZ1023869 | MGnify/ENA primary metagenome ERZ1023869 (study PRJEB33179, sample SAMN07449005) | human gut metagenome | biome: Human-gut; feature: Human associated habitat; material: Faeces | host: Homo sapiens | place: India: Bhopal | collected...
TTCATGCCCGACGCGAGACGCGTCGCCCCCATTAGAGCTTGCGTTTTGTGCTTGCGTTTAGTGCTTGCGGGACCTTTACTATACTACCAAAACTTTACATGCATAGTATCTTACATCTTACACTAACGCACTACAACTCACTGATTATCAACACGTTACTCAGTGTAAGATGCTACAAATTTTATCTACACGCATCCTACACAACCTACATACTGCCACACGGCACAAACACGGGAGAACAGTATCACGGCATAGGGGAGCAGAAAAGTCTGTTGCTCCGACTGATTTTTCTACGTCCCTTTGGCGTATAACCCACCGCATACGTCCAAAACGACTGCGAGGCAGCGGGGTGGGGTGTGTAAGATGTGTGCAGGGGAGTGTAAGATGCTTTGAAATCATCTTACACTCTTGAAACCTCTGATTATCAACTTGTTACGCGTAAAAAGTGTAAGATGGCAGTAAAAACACACGCACTCTTTTACAAGAGGAATGACGGGGATGGGGAAAATATTTGTGTACAAATTGTACACTTTTTTTGTAGGGTGCAATGCCTCGGTGTTACCTTTGCAGCACTTTGCTTTAGTACTAAACCAAATTGTAGTAATTACCATGAAACGAATGCTTAACAGATTATTGCGCTATGCCGATGCCATTGTGAAACGTGTCGTTGACAAACTGATAGACGTTATCGGACATAGCCCGGAACCACAAACTAAAAACGCTGAAACGCCCCAGCCGCAAAAACGCATGAACAAAGACACGGACTGCGCACCGCAAGCGACTGGCAGCACCATAGACTGCGGTCTGACGACACAAACCATCACCCTGATGGACGAACTGTACGATATTCGCTATAATGTGCTTGACCGCACGCCCGAAGTGCAACGGCGCAACCAAGCGAACAGCCCTTAAAAGCACAAAAGTCGGAAGATATATATACCCAATAATTGCTGTCCAGTAAAACTCCAAAGCACATTGTAATGCTTTTGCCCTTACAGGGCGCGACTGCTCCAACACGGGGGACCCAGGGTGCCGCTACGCTTGCCCTGGGCTATGGTCTCCATTGGGCCTTCAGCCCGCCCTTGCAAAAACACTTCTACCACATAGCAATTAGCAACGAGGCTTTGTATTGTAGCTTTGGCATAGCTTCACCATTGCGAATAGATAAATAGTCATTTTGAACTTGTAAGGGCGGGCTGAAGGCCCAATGGAGCACATAGCCCGGGGCAAGCGAAGCGACACCCCGGGTATCTCGTGTTGGAGCTGTCGCGCCCTGTAAGGGCAAAAGCATTAAAATCTGTCATGTAAAACGTGATCACCATCATACCCTATCAGTCCACTATAATTGATTTTGGTGACGCATTGACGACGTCAAAAAAAATAGCACCTGTGGCTATGTGAGGCCACAGGCGCTAATTATGTGAGTGGTAAGAGAGACGGCATTGTGCAACACAAACGGGGTGCTACACAACACGCCTCATGTCATTACATGCGTTCGTGTTGTTATTACATACGTTCGTGGAACGAACGAGAGATAACTTCGAGCTGGTGTTCGCGTGAGAGCTTGACAAAGTTTACGGCGTAACCGCTCACACGGATAGTGAGCTGCGGATACTTTTCGGGGTGCTCCATGGCATCTTCAAGCATTTCGCGGTTGAGCACGTTCACATTCAAGTGGTGAGCGCCCTTGGTAAAGTAGCCGTCCATCATGGTTACGAGGTTCTCAACGCGCTCCTCGGGGGTGCGGCCAAGGCTCTGCGGCACGATGCTGAAGGTGTTTGAAATACCGTCCTGAGAGTCGCGGTAGCGCAGTTTGGCAACTGAGGCCAATGAGGCTACGGCACCGCTCTTGTCGCGTCCGTGCATGGGGTTGGCACCCGGTGCAAAGGCTACGCCAGACTCGCGGCCGTCGGGAGTTGCACCAGTCTTCTTGCCATACATCACGTTTGAAGTGATGGTGAGCAATGAGAGTGTGGGCTGGGCATTCTTGTAAACGGGCAGCTTCTTGAGCTCCTCGTCGAAGTAGTAAACCAAGTCAACACCAAGGTGGTCAACACGGTCGTCGTTGTTGCCGAAGCAGGGGAACTCGCCTTCGATGTCGAAGCCTTCGGTCAGGCCGATGTCGTTGCGCTTGGCAGTAACCTTGGCATGCTTGATGGCAGACAAAGAGTCGATGGCGATAGACAAGCCGGCAGCACCATAGGCAATGTTAATGGCAGGGTTGGTGTCGATGAGTGCCATTTGTGCCTTTTCGTAGTAGTACTTGTCGTGCATATAGTGAATGATGTTCATGGCATCATTGTAAATGCGCGCAATCTGCTTGAGCACCAACTTGTAGTTTTTGAGCACTTCGTCGTAGTTGAGCACGTCAGAGGTGAGTGTGGGTATGCCTTCGAGCATGACAGTGCCAGTCTTTTCGCAACGGCCGCCGTTGATGGCCAGCAACAGGGCTTTGGCCAGGTTGCAGCGTGCGCCAAAGAATTGGATTTGCTTGCCGATGGCTTGGTATGATACGCAGCATGCAATACCATAGTCGTCCTCGCCGCGTACCTCGCGCATGAGTGTGTCGTTTTCGTACTGGATAGATGATGTGTCAACGCTCACCTTGGCGCAGAATTCCTTCCAGCCTTCGGGCAGCTCGGGGCTCCAAAGCACGGTCAAGTTGGGTTCGGGTGAGGGGCCGAGGTTGTAGAGAGTCTGCAAGAAACGGAACGAGGTCTTGGTAACCTTGAGCGTACCGTCGTTGAAGCGGCCGCCAAGTGATTCGGTCACCCAAGTGGGGTCGCCGGCAAAGATTTCGTTGTAGGCGTCCATACGCAAGTGGCGTACCATGCGCAGTTTCATAACGAACTGGTCGATGAGTTCCTGTGCAAAAGTCTCGTCGATGAGGTTGTGCTTCAGGTCGTGCTCAATGTAGATGTCGAGGAATGATGACACATTGCCAAGTGACATGGCGGCACCGTCCTGTTCCTTAACAGCAGCGAGGTATGCCATGTACACCCACTGTACAGCCTCCTGGGCGTTTTGTGCAGGGCGACCAAGTTCAAGGCCATAGTATTCGCCCATCACCTTCATTTCCTTCAAAGCCTTAATTTGTTCGGCCACTTCCTCGCGCAGACGGATACGGTCGTCGGTCATGGGGCTGCCGATGGCTTTCTTGTCAGCTTCTTTAGCCTCGATCAAGCGGTCAATGCCGTATACAGCCAGACGACGGTAGTCGCCAATGATGCGGCCGCGGGCATAGTTGTCGGGCAAACCGGTGAGGAAGCCCAGTGAACGGAAGCGGCGGATCTCTTCGGTGTACACGTCAAACACGCCATCGTTGTGCGTCTTGCGGTAGTGTGTAAAGATGTCCTTCACGTGTTCGTTAACGGGGTGTCCCTGTTGTGCACAAGCCTTTTCTACCACCTTGATGCCGCCAAAGGGCTTGATGGCACGCTTGAGCAGTTCGTCAGTTTGCAAACCGACAATCAGCTCGTTTTCCTTATCAATATAGCCAGCCTTGTGCGAGCTGATGGTAGACACAGTGTCGGGGTCGAGTGAGCGTACACCGCCGTTGGCACGTTCTTCCTCAAGTGCCTGCAAGCAGATGTTCCACAATTTGCGTGTGCGTTCAGTGGGGCCAACCAAGAAAGAGGCATCACCCTCGTAGGGAGTAATGTTGCGCTTTACGAAGTCGGTCACGTTGATTTGCTCAGTCCAAGGTCCTTCGATGAAGTTCATTTGTTTATAGGGTTTAGAGTTAAAAGTAAATTGAACATTGGCTACACCCCGCAGTTGTCTCAATGTCTTTTACTTGAGTTTGTTGCATGGTGTAGGCACGTTGTCCAAAATTGTTTCTTTTCAAAAAGTAGAGTCGTTGTAGATAATAAAAGCTTGCTATAGTCTTGTAAGCTTGTTCTTGTGTGGCAAGGTAGTGCAAGGTGAGTGCAGAATGTCAAACTTTGTTTGAATATTATGCCGAACCGCGGCCTTACCTTTTGCAAAGGTAGTGCAAGGTGAGTACAGAATATCAAACTTTGTTTGAATATTATGCCGAACCGCGACCTTACCTTGTGCAAAGGTAGTGCAAAAAGTACAATAACTGCAATATTTCTGCTACTTTTATTAACCGAATTGTAATAACTACAATTTTTGATTACTGTGCATGACAGATACAACGAATTTTGCGATGACACAATCTGTTGATTAAAATGATTGCTGTTCAGTAAAACATAAACATGCGAACGGACTTAAGCACCAAACGCAAGCACTAATGGGGGCGACGCGTCCCGCGTCGGGAAAATATGCAGTTCTTGACTTCGCCAATGTACCGTCCGGTTGATGGGGTAAATGACATTGTGGGTAATGAACCTCGTTCTGTGTTTTCAAGGGCTATCCGCCCTTGCGCCGCTTACCGCGGTAGACATAAGTACATAAGCTACATAAGTGACATAAGGCTGACGCCGTGTTTTTTTACATAAGTAGAGGCAGGGCTGGTCGCCCTGCCTGTAAGATACATAAGGCTGACGCCGTGCTCGCAGACTCAAGCACCAAACGCAAGCACTAATGGGGGCGACGCGTCCCGCGTCGGAAAAATATTCAGCTATTATTAGTGTATCTTTCCTTTTAATTATTCCGACGCGGGACGCGTTGCCCCCATTAGTGCTTGCGTTTTTTTGCAGCGCGTTTCAGGCAACAAAAAAGGTTGGAAAGAGCCAAGGCCCTTTCCAACCAAACCTATTATTACTTGCCAGCAATGTTACTTGCTAAGCACCTTTTTACCCCCAATGATGTTGGGAAGTCCTTTTTGTGGGGCGGCCATGCGGCGTCCCGACATGTCGTAGATAGTTGCGTCAGTATTGACGAAAGGCGTGTTAACTTTGCCTATCTCGGTCACGGTAGAATCAAAGTTGAAGTCGCCATTGTCAACACCCTCAAATACAAATACGCTTGAGGCAGGGAGCTGGAAGGTGATTTCTTGATCAATGTCAATGGGTTCACCCACGTTGATGCCTTTCAAACCGCCATCAACAGCAATCTTCTGGTCGTCGAACGAGCTGTTCAGAGTGATGGTTGTGTTGAACGCTTCGGGTATGTCAAACACTTTTCGCAATGTTGTGGTCAAGGTACGTTCTTGCACATCGGGGTTACGCAGGGTGAGGGTAGTCTTCTTGCCATTCCATGCAGCCCAACCATATACATTAACCTTGCTTCCGTCCCATGGGTTGCCGCCTACCCAGTGAATGTCGGGCAGCACGTCCACGTTGCGGTTTTGCCAATCCATGCAGTCAGACAAGTCTTTCCACAATGCACCGGCCTTGCCGCTGGCGTCCTTAATTTCGTCCATAAGGGCATAGTCGGCATACAATTCTACCATGCCCGAACCACAACCAAAGGCACAACGCAATTCACGCAAAGCACCATCATAATCGTAGTTGCTCGGTGTGTAAGGTTTGCCGTATTTGCTCAGAATAAATCCGTGCGTCATGAGCGTGTTGATGGGGCAGAGTGGTGAACCTTGGATAAAGATTTTGTACACCATGTAGTCGCGATAAGTAATCCACTGCTCGCGGTCGGTGCCAGTATTACCAATCTTTGAGCAGTCGGCATCTTGACGCCATACCGCATCACTATAATGGAACCAGAATGGCGATGCCCATGTGCCCACGGTGGTGTTGAAGAATATGTCGGGGCGGCTCTTGCGTACGTCGCGCTCAATGCTGATAATGCCCTCGGCATTTTCAATACCAGTGTCGCCAGCATCGGGACCATAGGCAGTGCCTTGTGCGCTGATGCCGTCAAACTTGAAGAAACGGAAGTCGTACTTGTTAATCATGTCGGTGCAGCAGCTCACAAAATACTTGTAGTATTCAGCGTTACTCAACTGCATGCCGCCACGGCCGTTCCAGTATTTGCGGCGGTATGTACCACTTGCGCCATAACCGCCCACCGGACCGAGCCAGGCACCAATGCCTACGCCCATTTGCTTGGCAAGGTTATCTTCAGGCGTAAATCCGTTGGGGAAATTAGAGTTGAATGTCCAAGTGCCGTATGCGTCCCAGCCATCGTCCCATACAAAGGCGTACGGGGCCTTGCCATACACATCGTAGAATTTGGTTTTCCACTGGTTCATTACATTGACGCATTGGTCGCTTGTCATGTTGGCAGAGTAGTCACCCTTGGTGTTGTTGGGGTCAGATGCATCATACACACCATTATTTCCCACGGCATTGTTGCGGTCGATGTTCAGTTCATACCATGAGTTGTAAAGAGTGAACGGGCGCCAGGGCACAGCGCGTTCGCGTTCGCTATAGGCCAGGAACGAACGGCGTTGTTGGCCGGGAGCCACGAGACCTACAACCGAGCTAACCTCCCAAGTAGTGCCTTTCTTTAATGTGGTGTTACGGCGCCAATATCCCTGCATGGGCACTTCGGTCGGTGCCAGCATGTGCAAGGTGTCAATCTTGGTATAGCTGAGCTTGATTGTGCCCGATGAGGTGATGGCTTCGGTCTTCTTTGACACCATCATGCGCAAGGTGTAGTCGCCCTTGTTAGGTATTGACAAGGTGTATTCGTTCTCGTTTTTAGCAGTACCCGTAAAGCCTGCATGGTAATTGGCTGTTACAACACTGCCCGAAGCATCAAGCAGATCGACGCCTACTATGTTCAAGCGGTTAGAGCCAGATTGATAGTTGAATGCCACGTTGAGTGTACCTTTGTCCTCGTTAAAGCGTACGTCCATCGTCTTGGCATAGATGTTAGGATAAACCTCGTCCTGCTCAATCACCTTGTAGGGTATTTTGTCGCTTTCAACAACAGTCCAGCTATTGGGGGTCCACTGACGGCTGACGGGTTCATCTATTTCGAAAGTGGTGAGAGGTACATCGGCATTAGGATTAGCCGAAGCTACGCGGAACTCTGCACAGCAAGCGAACTTTCGGCCATTCTGTGCAGACTTAATCACTACCTTTACATATTGAGCATCAACCTGCTGCGGCAGATTAATCCACTCCTCGTCAAGCGAATAGGTCAAAGTGCCTTCGGTTTGTTTGGTCAGCGAATTGGCATCAGTACCTGTCCAGATTTCATAATCCTTTATATGTCCGTTTACGCCAACTGCCGCCTGGCGTGTTACAATGCCCACAGCACCTACCTTCTGCGCCTTTTTCATGTCAACCATGAACCAGTGCGGCATATCTTGGTTGTTGTTGGTATAGTCTGAATGCCAGTAGGTGTTAGTTTTACCATCAATCATGGCCTCAACCTTACCTGTGCCATTATCCGCGTTCCAGCCATCGGCAGTAATAGTCCAGTCAGAACGGTCGTAAATTACAGGTGTTTCGGTGGTTGTGGCTTCGGTGCCGTCAGCCAGGGCCTTGCGTTGAGCAGCCTCCGCCTTTTCGGTCTTTTCGGCCACCAAATCGTAAAGCACAACGGGCACACCAATCTTTTCGCTGAACGTGATGGTACCATTGCTGTTAAAATCGCTACGCTTTGTGCCAGCTACAAAATAACGCAGCACGTATGCACCAGCCTTGGGAATGTCGAGCGTGTACACATTATTGCTCTTCTGTCCGCCCGTAAAACCACCATGGTAGTCCTTGGCCAGCGCATTGCCATTGCCATCAACCACGTCTACGCCCACAATGTCGAGGCGGTGGTTGCCGCTTGTGTACTGGAATGTCAAAGTTTGTGTGCCAGCTTTGCGGAATGAAACATAGCCGCGTGTACCCATCACGTCGTCGGGCGACACTGCATTATTGTCTACCTTGATTTCGCTTTTGCGAATATCCTCGGGCAGTTCGTTGCCAGGTTCCCAATTAAAGGACGAAGAGTTCCAGCCTGTTGGCGTAAAGCTGTCCATACCGGCATTCGACACCTGGGCAGAGTTTACGCCCATAGGAGTCTCAAGTCCGGCAAATATTTTGTTGCTTGCCAACAAGGCACCGCGTGTGTTACCCACAACCACAGGCACAGTTTTGGCGGCTTCATTGTCCACATTATATATCATTGGGGTGATAGACTGCATAGCCTGATCGTCGTCGGCCGTCACCTCGAGCGTGGTGCGCAAATAGTGTGAACCATCGCGCAACACGGCATGCCATGTTACGTTAAGCTTGTCCTTTTTGAATACGGCTTTAAGTGCCTTGCCATTGAATCTGTCAGACCCTTTAGCTGCAGCAGCATTGCCAGTGAGTTCTTCTTCCTCCACGCTTTGCAGTGTCATTTGTGAGGAAGTGAAGGTAGTGCCGTCGCCCAGCACCACCTTGAACAACTCAGTGCCGGCCTTGAGGTTCATCTCCTCGCAACCATTGAAAAAGAGTGAGCCGTCTTGTTTGACAAATTTGGCAGTTAACAAGTTGTTCTTCAAGGTATATTCGTTGCCGTCAACGGCAATGCTTGCCGTACCGGCCTGCTGAGTTTGTGGAAAAACCACCTTTTGGGCTATAATGCCTTGGCCGCTGCCTAACATAAAGCAGCAGATCGTGGCACCCATCCAACGTTTAATGTTATTATCCATATTTAGATTTGAGTAGTAAATGTTTTCATGCGGTGTTAGAATATAGAAGCATGGGAAAGTACTTGTACACTTTCCGCTTGCAAAGCTATAAATAAGTGCCGTATTGGGGGGGTAATTATCTTAATAAATATAAAATGTGCTCGAGAACGCATACGAAAGTCCTATGAACGGTCTTTAGGTAGCGGCAATGCGTGCTTGACGACGCCGTTGGCCGTGCACAATCACACCCACTTATACAAATATTTTGTGAATATGGCAAAGAAAAGAATAAAAGTCGCTACCTTTGCAAGAGCGCAAAGCACCATGGGCCAAGCGTCTGATTGGATATGCAACAATATAAACAGATGTTGGCTGATTAGTGAGAATTGCAAAATACAACACAACATAAAATAAGTATACATAAAAGTATTTATGGAACTCGTTGAACAACTTATTGCGCGTGCCAAAGCAAACAAGCAGCGCATTGTACTTCCTGAAGGAACGGAAGAACGTACACTTAAAGCCGCCAACCAAATATTGACCGACGGCGTGGCAGACCTCATCATTCTTGGCAATGTGGACGAAATCCATGAGCTGGCCAAGCAGTGGGGCTTGGGCAACATTGACAAGGCCACTATCATCGACCCTGCCACCAGTCCCAAGAAGGAAGAATACGCCGAACTCCTTGCCGAACTGCGCAAGAAGAAGGGCATGACTATTGAAGAAGCACGTAAAAAGGTGCTCGACCCTCTCTACTTCGGTTGCATGATTATCAAGAGCGGCGATGCTGATGGCCAGTTGGCCGGTGCACGCAACACAACAGGCAATGTGCTGCGTCCTGCCTTGCAGATTATCAAGACAGCTCCGGGCATTACTTGCGTAAGCGGTGCCATGTTGCTCCTCACCCACGCTCCCGAGTGTGGCGACAACGGCGTGCTTGTAATGGGCGACGTGGCCGTTACCCCCGTGCCCGATGCCAACCAGTTGGCCCAGATAGCTGTTTGTACCGCCCGCACCGCCAAGGCTGTGGCCGGCATAGACCCGCGTGTGGCCATGCTCAGCTTTTCTACTAAGGGTTCGGCCAAACACGAGGTTGTTGACAAGGTGGTTGAGGCTCTCGGCATAGCCAAAGAACTTGATCCCACACTCAAAATCGATGGCGAATTGCAGGCAGATGCTGCTCTCGTACCTTCGGTAGGTGCTTCAAAGGCTCCGGGCAGCGAAATAGCAGGCAAGGCTAACGTGCTGGTAGTTCCCTCGCTCGAGGTTGGTAACATTGGCTACAAACTTGTGCAGCGTCTTGGTCACGCTACAGCCATTGGTCCTATCCTTCAGGGTATTGCCCGTCCGGTGAACGACCTTTCACGTGGTTGCTCTGTCGATGATGTGTACAAGATGATTGCCATCACGGCTAACCAGGCTATCGCGGCAAAGGAAGCGGAATAATGCGTTGAGTGCATTATTGATGTGCAAATGTGAGAATGTGCAGATGTGCAAATGACAAGTAAACCTTTATTTGTTACACGAACCTGCACATTCACACATTTACTCTTTACTTAATTGATAAATATTACAAAAACGTGCTGATGTGCCACCTTGAACATCAAGGCTACGACACATTTGCATATCTCCCAGCTATGAAAATTCTCGTAATCAACTGCGGCAGTTCATCTATCAAATACAAACTCTACGAGATGGACGACAAGTCGGTACTTGCTGCTGGCGGTATCGAAAAGATTGGTCTTGAAGGTTCTTTCCTCAAAACCAAAATCAACGGCGAAACAAAAATCATCGAGTCGCCTTGTCCCACCCACACCGAGGGCATCAAGCTCATGTTCGACACACTGCTCAACCCCGTTTATGGCGCAATCAAAAGCCTCGACGAAATCAGTGCTGCCGGTCACCGCATTGTGGCAGGTGGTCGTTTCACCAAGAGCCAGATTGTGACCGACGAAATGCTCCAAGAGTGGAAACAGTACATGGAACTCGCTCCGCTGCACTCTGACGCCCACCTCAAGGGTTACGTGGCAGTGAAGGAAATGCTTCCCAATCTGCCCCAGGTATTTGTGTTCGATACAGCCTTCCATCAAACCATGCCCGCCAAGGCTTACATGTACGCTGTGCCTTACAAGTACTACGAGCAGAACAATATCCGTCGTTGGGGTGCCCATGGCACAAGCCACCGCTTCGTGACAGCACGTGTCTGCGAGGTGCTCGGCGTAAAGCCCGAGGACGTGCGCATCATCACTTGCCACATTGGCAACGGTGCGTCAGTTTCAGCTGTCAAGTATGGCAAGTGTGTCGACACCTCGATGGGCCTCACCCCGCTCGAAGGTTTGGTAATGGGTACCCGCTCAGGCGACATCGACCCCTCGGCTGTGCTTAGCATCATGAAAAAGGAAAACCTCACCCCCGACCAAATGAGCGATTTGCTCAACAAGCAGAGTGGTGTGAAGGGCATCTCAGGCATCTCAAGCGATATTCGCGAGGTAGAAGCCGGCATTCGCGAGGGTAACGAGCGCGCCAAATTGGCCATGGAGATGTACGACTACCGCATCAAGAAGTACATTGGCGCCTATGCGGCTGCTATGGGCGGTGTAGACATCGTGGTCTTTACAGCCGGTGTGGGCGAACACCAATGGGATGTTCGTCAGGGTGCTTGCGAAGACCTCGAATTTATGGGCATCAAGATTGACGCCGAAAAGAACAAGGCCAACTGCGGCGAAGAGGAGATTATCTCTGCTCCCGACAGCAAGGTCAAGGTGGTGGTAGTGCCTACCGACGAGGAATTGCTCATTGCCAGCGATACACTCGACCTCGTAAAGTAGTCAAATTGTGTACTAAACACATTTGTAATATGTAAAATGTTTTAATAGGCTGCACTATTTTAGGTAGTGCAGCCTATTATTATTGTAGTCTTATTGCTACCTTTGCACTACACTCAACACATAATACGATGAAACGAATGAAGTTCTATTTGCCTCTGCTGCTTATGATCCTGGCACTGGCAAGTTGTAAAAGCAACAAAAAAGGCAACTCCGACTGGCTCAAAGAGTACGATGTAAAGGTTGCCATAGACGAAACCTTCAAACCTATAATGGACAACCTTGCGCAAAGCTACGGCATGGCATACAGCGAGGCAAACATGAAACCCATATACGAGAGCGAGGACCAAGCCATTCGCGACCTCGTCAACGACAGTGTGCGTTGCATCATTGTCACACGCAAGCTCAACGACAACGAATTGACCATCATACGCTCGCACCACCTCGATGCCACACAAGCCATGATAGCTTCAGATGCCATAGCCCTGGTTGTGAACAAAGAGAACAAAGACTCACTTATCACACTCGACGAAATAAAGGGCATTGTGACGGGCAAAATAACCCGCTGGGAGCAGCTCAGCAATCACACAAAGAGCGGCGAGCTCAAATTGGTGTTCGATGCCTCAGGTTCGAGCACCGTGCGTTACATGAAAGACTCCCTCTGCAACGGGAAGGATCTCAAGGGCAACGTCTACGCCTCAGAGGGCAAATCCAATCAATCTGTGCTCGACATGGTGCAGGCCAACCCCAACATAATAGGCATAGTGGGTGCCAACTGGTTGATGGACAAGACGGGCAACGCACTTGCCAACTTTTCAAAGTTACCCTTTAATGTCATGCGCGTCAGCCGCACTGCCGACGGCACGAGCAAATATGTGCGTCCGTACCAATACTATATAGCAACGGCCGACTATCCCCTGTTGCGCTCGGTATACATTATCCACACCGATCCGCGCAGCCAGTCGCAGCTCAAAAACTTCTTCTTCTACGCCAAGGGGCAAAAAGGGCAGACCATCATCTGCAACAACTCGCAAATGTTGCCAATCACCCCCGTACAAGTTAAAGACGTGAGCATCAAGGATTAGCCGTACTGACAAAAATCGGCCGACAAACGGCAAAGTCTGTTTATTATTTGCTATATTTGCACGCAATTTGCCACACTACACGATCCAACATAAGGCAAATACATATTCACAGCATAATACGTAACACACAATATGAAAAAGAATTTTTTCCGCGCAGCAGCATTGTCTGCCATTCTCGCCATGAGCGTGAACGGCGCACAAGCCCAAACTCGTAACTACGAGTGCCCTCCTCTCAACCCCGAATATCAAGCACAGGCCGACCAAGTAATCAGCCTGCAGATGGAAGACCCCGAAAAGGCTGGCAAGCTCTACATGGGTCTTGAAAAGAAGGTGCAGAAAAGCAAGGAAGACCTCGTATCGCTTGGTACCTACCTGCTCGAGCACAACGAACTTCAGGGCGCAAACCGTTGCGCCAAGTTGGTTTACGAAAAGGCACCCGACTACATTCCCGGCCTTATGTTCTCGGCCGAGGTGTACATGAAAATGCAGCAGTGGGGCCTCGCTGGTGGTCGTTACGACGAGGTGCTGGCCATCGACTCTACCAACATCGCTGCCATGAAGCGCAACGCCTTCGTTTACAAAAATGTAAACCCCCACGCAGCCATCGACTATTTGCTCAAAATAAAGAAGATTGACCCTGCATATACCGATGCCGACAAGGACCTGGGCGACATCTACTACAAACTCGACGACTACGCCAAGGCTATTGCCGCATACGACACCTATTATAAGGTGACTCCCAAGGAAGCTGACAAAATTGATATCCGTGCTTGTGAAAACTACCTTCAGGCACTCTTCTCAATGTCGGTAAAGGACGAGACCAACCTCGACAAGATGATAACCATCGCCAACGAGATAAAGCCCCTCGCCCCCAAAGACATCATCATTCCGCGTATGGAGTTCTTCGCCAAGTACAACAAGGTTGAAACAGCCATGGACTATGAAGGCGCGTTGAAGGCTGCCGACGAGGCTTGTGCCTACATTCGCGACAAGCAATTCCCCGACTCGGTTTACTTCTACATGGACTACGACTTCGCGGGCAAGCTTGCCAAGGAAAAGGGCGACATACCACAGGCCATCAGCTATTTTGAACAAGCTGTAAAGGACCTCGAGGCTAAAGCCGGCGACATCACCGATGAGCGTAAGAAGGCCGAAAACGAAAACAAACGTGGTTCGTACTTCTACGAAATATCAAACCTCTACGTGCGCAACAAGCAAGCCGACAAGGGTATTGAAGTGTACGAAAAGTACCTTGCATTGCTTGGCGACAAGGCTGACATTTCAGACAAGTATACACTCGGTACAAAGTATTTTGCCGCCTACCAGCAGCAAAACAACACCCCTGAGCAAAAGCAGGTATATCACGACAAGGCCGAGGAGGCTTTCAAGGCCGTTATTGGTACCGAAACCACCAACCGCCTGCCCATCGTGTTGGCTATCCAGATGCTTGCACGTTTGAGCAATACTGACACCAACAAGCCCCTCGACCTGGTGCGCGATTACTATGTAAAGGTTATCAACGAGAGCGAGGACGAGACCATCAAGCAGAAGGCCAGCAATGCCCGTTTTGAGGCTTGCCGCTACCTGTTCTTCTACTATGTGAGCATCGACACCCCCAACAAGGTTGAGGCCACAAAGTATGCCACCATTGCCAAGAGCATTCGTCCCGACGACGACTTTGTCAAGGCTGCATTTGAGCATCTTAAGACCATGTAATTGTAACGGGTTGACTGTGGTGGTCAACAGGTTAACGTACACATAATAAAAGGCAGAGGCTGTAAAGCCCAACTGCCGCACTAAAAGCGGAGTGCTCCGCCCACACTTGTGCTGCAAGGCACTGATGTGGGCGGAGCACTCTGCTTTTTTGGGGGAATACACAGAAAGACATCCGTCAACGGCAGGTTGGGTGCAACAATTTTCAAAATCTGTTGTCCCTTCACGTGGGGGGGCAGCACACCGGCAGCAAAAAGCTGCGCGGAGCAACTTTCGTCACTATAATTTTGCTTTTCGGAGGAGTTGTGCTAACTTTGCAAGCACGCAATACTTGCGTAGCTACCAAAAAAGCATCTAACAAAAAACTTTAACAAATTAATCACATCTACCTATGAAAATGGTAAAATGTTTTGCATTCGCCTTTGCTGCCCTCCTCACATTGGGTGCCAACATGGCCAATGCACAATCACTCTCGCCCTCAACCAAGTGGCATTGGGAAGAAGGTACTATTGTTGTTGACACTCCTGAGCGCCCTGCCGGTCAAAAGGACGTGATCAACCTTACCACTCCCAAAATTCAGACCGTACGTGTAGGCTTTGTAGGCCTCGGTATGCGTGGCCCTGGTGCCGTAGAGCGTTGGACCCACATTCCTGGTGTACAGATTGTAGCACTTTGCGACTACCAGCCCGAGCGTGCTGAGGCTTGCCAAAAGTACCTCAAGCAGGCAGGTCTTGCCCCCGCAGCCATCTATTCAGGTGCCGAAGGCTACAAGGAACTCTGCAAGCGCAACGACATCGACATCGTATATGTAGCAACCGACTGGGATCACCACTTCCCCGTAGCCAAGTTCGCTATGGAGAATGGCAAGAACACCGCCATTGAAGTGCCCTCGGCCATGAACCTCGAACAGTGCTGGGACCTCATCAACCTTTCTGAAAAGACCCGCAAGCACTGCATGATACTCGAAAACTGCTGCTACGACTGGTTTGAAATGAACACCCTCAACATGGCCCAGCACGGTGTGTTCGGTGAGGTTATCCGCGCCCAGGGTGCCTACATTCACAACCTCGACGACTTCTGGGGCTACTACTGGCAGAACCCCAACGGCTCAGACAAGGAAAACTTGCACTGGCGTATGAAGTACAACAAGGAAAACCGTGGCGACGTATACGCCACTCACGGCCTTGGCCCTGTGGCACAGGTACTCGACATTCACCGTGGCGACCGCATGAAGACACTCGTGGCCATGGACACTAAGAGCGTGCATGGTAAGGCTTATGTGGAGAAAAAGACAGGCAAGCCCTGCAACGACTTCCGCAATGGCGACCACACTACCACCCTTATCCGCACAGAGGAGGGCAAGGTAATCGAAATTCAGCACGATGTGATGAATCCCCAGCCCTACAACCGCCTCTACCAGCTCACCGGTACCAAGGGCTTTGCCAACAAGTATCCCGTAGAGGGTTATGCTGTTGACGCCAGCCAGTTGGCTTCAGCCGGTCACCAGCCCAAGGTCGACAATCTGAGCTCACACAGCTTCATGCCCGAGAGCGAAAAGCAAGCACTCGAAAAGCAGTACCAGCACCCCATTCTTAAGAAGTATGGCGAAATGGCCAAGGAAGTAGGTGGTCATGGCGGTATGGACTTCATCATGGACAGCCGTTTGGTATACTGCTTGCAGAATGGTCTGCCCCTCGACATGGACGTTTACGACCTTGCCGAATGGTGCTCACTTGCCGAGCTCGGTGCCCTCTCAATGGATCACAACTGCGCAAGTGTGGCTATTCCCGACTTTACCCGTGGTCACTGGAACGATGTGAAGGGCTTCCGTCACGCCTTTGCCTCTGCTGAGCAGGAAAAGGCTGTTGAGACAAAAGCCAGTGCCGTAACCGCCGCACAAAAGGCTGCCACTGCCAAGTTCAACCTTTGGAAACTCTACGATGACGTGAAGGCCGCCAAGGACGAGGCTTCAAAGAAGAAGGCTGAAGCTGCCTATGCCAAGGCTGTAGCCAAGGCACAAGCACAGGTTGCCAAGGCTGAAAAGTCAAAGAAGTAATCCCGATGGAGCAATCACTCAACGAGTGCCCCCACAAACATTCATACCAAAAGGCCACGCTACCGGTTGCAGAAAACCCGGCAGTGTAGCCTTTGCATATCACAGTATAAACGAGTTGGTGAGTTGATAAGTTGATGAGTTGATGAGATTACAAGTTGGTGAGTTGATAAGTTGATGAGTTGATGAGATTACAAGTTGGTGAGTTGATAAGTTGATGAGTTGACATATGCTCTACACTACTTGTCACCCCGTTACCCCGTCAACAAAGAATGAGTAGCCCTTCTCAAAAAAAACACTATGCGTACTTACACCTATTCACAAATAGCCCACATCGCTCTGCCCATACTTGTCAGCACACTCATGGAGCAGCTCATTGGCACCACCGACACGGCCTTCCTTGGTCGCGTGGGCGATATAGAGTTGGGTGCTTCAGCCATAGGCGGCATATTATTCATAGTCGTGTTCATGTTAGGCTTAGGCTTCAGCATCGGCGCCCAAATACTCATGGCGCGGCGCAACGGCGAGGGCAACTATCAGCGCATAGGCGTCATATTTTATCACAGCATCGCATTCCTGCTATTGTTAGGAGTCGTACTGTTTGTGCTTGTTCGAACCTTCTCGCCCCACATATTGCAGCGCATCATACAGTCGCCCCGTGTGTGCGAGGCCGCCACCACCTATTTGCACTGGCGCATCATCGGCATGTTCTTTGCCTTTGTCAACGTCATGTTCCGTGCCTTCTATGTGGCCACCACCCACACACGCACCCTCACGCTCAACTCGGTTGTGATGGTGTTGAGCAACGTGTGCTTCAACTATGTGCTCATTTTCGGCCATTTCGGCGTACCCGCTTTAGGCATAGCCGGTGCAGCTATTGGCAGTAGCATGGCCGAAGGCGTTTCCACTATATTCTTCATCATACACACCCGTCGTCATATACCATGCAGCAAGTACGGCCTCAACCGTATGCCGCGTTTGCGCTTGTCGCTCTTGGGCAAGATACTTAACCTCAGCGTTTGGACCATGGTGCAAAACTTCCTGTCGCTTTCCACATGGTTCATCTTTTTCCTCAGCATCGAGCATTTGGGCGAGGATTATTTGGCAGCCACCAACATCATACGCAGCATTTCGTCGTTCACCTTCATGACAGTGGTAGCCTTTGCCTCCACAGCTGGCACACTGGTCAGCAACCTTATGGGGCAGGGTGAGCCCGATGCTGTGTGGCCCATGCTGCGCCGCACCATGCTCATGACGGCCGTGGCCCTTGCTCCGCTGCTGTTGATAGTAGCCATATTCCCCGATGCCGTCATGTCGGTGTTCACCACCGATATGCAGTTAATTGATCTCGGTCGCGGCGCGCTCTATGTGCTTTTAGCCTCGTATGTGTTCACCCTTCCGGCGCAAATATTGTTCAACGCTGTGAGTGCTACGGGCAACACCCGCATGGCCTTCGTCATCGAGTTATGTGCTCTGGCTGTTTACACTACCTATGTGGCGATAGCCATCTTCAACATGCGCCTGTCGCTGCCGTGGTGCTGGGCCAGCGAGTTTGTTTACAGCATTATCGTCACAGCCCTTACATTTGCCTACATGCGCTGGTACCCGTGGCAGAACAAAAAGATATGATTTTTATTGCTTCTATATAACAAAGTTCAAATATCATCTTTGTTATTATCTCAACTTGTTTGCCATTCTGGCAAAGGGAACTGTTTGGTAAAACGTAAACAGAACGGACTCAAACATCAAACGCTGGTACTAAATGCTAGCACTAAACGCTGCCTCAAAACGCTAGTTCAGAACGCTACCTCTTAACGCTAGCACCAAACGCTACCTCTAATGGGGGCGACGCGTCCCGCGTCGGAAAAGATGCAGGTGCTATATAGTAAAGTTCGTGTCTTTCTCTTTCACTATCCCGACGCGGGACGCGTCGCCCCCATTAGTGCTAGCGTTTGGTGCTAGCGTTTAGTGCTAGTGTTTAGGGGCGTCTACACCCGGCAAAGCCCATACACCGTTTCACTACCCACAATTTTAGAAAAGCATGGTATATCTTACATCTTACACTAATTGCATGTAATGTATTGACTATCAGCAAGTTGCGGAGTGTAAGATACCTTTGCAGGCTCCTACACCCTACCTACACCCATCTTACGCAACTGCCCCACCTGCATGGTGAAACGCAACATCTGTTACGGCAGAGCGTAAAACCAATAACGGGCGAGCGGATTTTCTGACGGACGGACAGAATATTCGCTCGCCCGTTGTCCGTCATACACTTTCGTCTTTGTGCGTGTGCATGCCAGTGCAAGATGCGTTTGCAACTATCCTACACTGTGTAATGTGCTGATATTCAATATGTTGCAAGCAATTAGTGTAAGATGCAAGATACTTCGCCCCAAGCCTGATGTATAGGCGCGTGCGCGAAAATTACGCCCCTGTCATGACGTCAACCATTCAGCACGCCAGACTGCAATTTGTCAAATCCTTAAATCTTTCGATGGTTGGCGTGCGCACATTTCGCTCCAACTTTCGAGCTATTTATGGCGTACAAATGGAATAACTCATTTTTTTGTCGTACTTTTGTACTTATTCTAAATGTAAACACATCGCATGACTGTATCTGAATTTATCAAAAAGATATTTAGCCGTCCGCTCCTTGGCAACTGTTTGGGAGTGGTGATTGTAACCCTGTTGCTCGGCATAGGGTCGCTGGTGTTTATAAACTTTTACACCCATCATGGCGACGAGGTGGTCGTGCCCAACGTTTGCGGTATGGACCAAGGTGTGGCCGAAAAGAAACTCCGGGCAATGGGTCTGCGCATGGAAGTGACAGATACGGGCTATGTGTACAATGCAGCCCCCTTCTCGGTGCTTGAGCAAAACATCAAGGCTGGCGAAAAGGTGAAACCCGGCCGCATCATTCTCATAACCATCAATGCCAACGGACCGCGACAAATAGCCATACCCGATGTGGCAGACAACTGCTCGCGTCGTGAGGCCGAGGACAAACTCAGAGTGCTCGGTTTCAAGCTGGCTGCTACCGAATACGTGGTTGGCGACCCCGAATGGGTGTACGGCATCAAGGTGAACGGACGCAGTGTGGCGGCTGGCACCAAGGTGTCTGTCACCTCACCCATCACATTGGTTGTGGGCTCGGGCGGTGTGACAGACGAGTATAATGGCAACGACAGTCTCGACTTTGTAAAGAATGCACCACCCGAGGAGGTTGACGAGCTTGAGGGCGGTGGCGATGACAGCTACGACACTCAGTCCGGCCACAGCGATAATAATACAGACAATGGGCAATAAGGCAGTAGCCTCAACCCCAGACTTTATATAAAACAACGTACAGGCGGAAACAAGCAAACAGGTTGCCAAGTTAACGGGTGAGTTTGCCAAGTTCCTTACCATTCTGGCTTTAACACATAATAAGTAGTGTGTCGCATACCTACTTGTTAACCAGTCAACTTGTCAACCCCGTTAACCAAGAATTCCGCCAACGGGTATTAAACACGGCATAACACGTGGAAGACATCATGACACGGGCAGACATCAGCGAAGAACTGCCCGACTACATAGACACCGACGACATGGACGAAGAGGGCGGCGACGAAGGTGGCCAGCTCTACGAGCATTATCGCGTAGTGGCCGACAAAGGCCAACAGTTGCTGCGCGTGGACAAATTCTTGCTCGACCACCTGAAGGACACCTCGCGCAACCGCATACAGGCTGCTGCCAAGGCCGGCTTTATACACGTCAACGACAAACCGGTAAAGAGCAACTACCGTGTAAAACCATTCGACGTGGTAACCCTGCTGCTCGACCGTCCGCGTTACGAAAACAAGATTGAGGCGGAGAACATTCCGCTCGACATCGTATACGAGGATAGCGAACTGCTCGTGGTAAACAAGCCCGCCGGGCTGGTGGTGCACCCGGGTTGTGGCAATTATACCGGCACCCTGGTCAACGCCATAGCCTGGCACTTGAAGGACGACCCCAAGTACGACCCCAACGACCCGTCGGTGGGGTTGGTGCACCGCATTGACAAGGACACGTCGGGGCTGCTTGTGGTGGCCAAAACACCCGATGCCAAGACTAAATTGGGGTTGCAGTTTTTCAACAAGACCACACGCCGCCGCTACAATGCCTTGGTGTGGGGCAACTTGGCTGATGACGAGGGCCGCATTGAGGGCAACATTGCGCGTAACCCACGCGACCGCATGCAGATGGCCGTGTTCGACCCCTCGTCGGGCATAGGCAAGCATGCCGTGACACACTATAAGGTGCTGAAGCGTTATGGCTACGTAACCCTTGTGGAGTGTGTGCTCGAAACGGGCCGCACACACCAAATACGTGTGCACATGAAGCACATTGGCCACCCCTTGTTCAACGATGAGCGCTATGGGGGCGACCAAATTCTGCGAGGCACACAGAGCAGCACTTACAACAGTTTTATACGCAACTGCTTTGCCATTTGTCCACGACAGGCGTTGCACGCCCGCACATTGGGCTTCAAGCACCCCAAAACGGGCAAGGAAATGGACTTTACCACCGACCTCGCTGCCGACATGGTGGCTTTGCTGGCCAAGTGGGATAAATATATAGAAGGAATTAAAGCATAGCATATAGCATCATGAAACGTAACATTGCTATTGTGGCCGGAGGCGACTCCTCTGAGCACGACGTATCTCTGCGTTCGGCAGAAGGTATCATGTCCTTTATGGACAAGGACAAGTATAATTGCTACATTGTCGAAGTGACAAGCAACAACTGGAAGGTGGAGTATCACAACGAAACCTGCCATATTGACCGCGCGGACTTTTCGTTTACCGCCAAGGACGGCCGTCACACATTCGACTTTGCTTATATTACCATTCACGGCACTCCGGGCGAGAATGGCATCATGCAGGGGTATTTCGACCTTATCGGCATGCCCTATTCAACAAGTGGTGTGCTGGTTGAAGCACTGACATTCAACAAGTTTGCTTTGAACAACTTCTTGCGTGCCTACCCCGAGTTGCACATTTCCGACTCGGTGCTCATTCGCAAGGGCGACACCGTTACCACCGACACCGAGCAGCAACTGGCTGCCCGCCTTGGCATACCTTGCTTTGTCAAGCCCAATGCCGGCGGTTCGAGCTTTGGTGTGACCAAGGTGAAGCACGCCGATGCCCTGCGTGCCGCCATTGAAAAGGCAATGGTGGAAAGCGACGAGGTGATGGTTGAAAAGATGATGAGCGGCACCGAAATTACTTGCGGCTGCTTTAAGCGTGCCAATGGCGAGATTGTGACCTTGCCTATTACCGAGGTGGTGTGCCACGACGAGTTCTTTGACTATGATGCCAAGTACAATAACAAGTCAGACGAGATAACCCCGGCACGCATTGCTCCCGAAACGGCCCAGCGCGTTGGCGAGATGACCAAGCACATCTACCACATATTGGGTTGCTATGGCCTTATCCGCATCGACTACATCTTGTCGGGCGAGAAGGGTAACGAACAAATTAACATGCTCGAAATCAACACCACTCCGGGCATGACCGCTACAAGTTTCATTCCGCAGCAGGTACGTGCTTCGGAATATGACATTAAGGACGTGCTGAGCGACATTATCGAAGGCAAGTTCTGCTGAATAGCTTAAACTAAGGTTATGAGGTCGGCCGGCAATTAATGCCTCAGGCTGCCCTCATAGCCTTATCTTATTTTATCCCCCTCCCTCTTAACACACTTTACTGCCATGAATATTCACGATTTCGACGCCATACGTCCCATTGAGCCTAATGAAATTGGCGCTGCCATTGACGAGCTGTTTGCCGAACCGCAGTTCTGCGCCATTGTGCAATCTTTTTTCAAAGACGTGCCTGTTGAGGCCATCAAAGCCAAGGCTAAAATGTGCCGCACTGGTTTGGAAATACAGAAGACCTTCTTCTATCCGCTCGTCAAACAGCTGATGGCCAAATGTGCCAGTGGCTTGACACTTGACGCCGAGGCCATACCCGTGTCGCAGCGTGACAAAAGTTACACCTTCGTGTCGAACCACCGCGACATTGTGCTCGATTCCGCTTTGCTCGACATCTTGCTTATCGACCACCAGTTCAACGACAGTATTGAAATAGCCATTGGCGACAACCTGCTCATTTACCCTTGGATAAAGACCCTTGTGCGCTTGAACAAGTCGTTCATTGTGCAGCGCTCGGTGGGTATGCGCGAAATGCTCATGTCGAGCAAGCGCATGAGTGAATACATGCACTTTGCCATCAAAGAGAAACATCAAGGCATTTGGATTGCACAGCGCGAGGGACGAGCCAAGGACTCGAATGACCGCACACAGGAGTCTATACTCAAAATGATGACCATGGGCGGTGAGGGCACACCACTCGACAGATTGAAGGAGTTGAACATCGTGCCGTTGAGTATATCGTATGAATATGACCCATGCGACTTTTTGAAAGCAAAGGAGTTTCAGCAAAAACGCGATGATGCCGCATTCAAGAAGAGCCGTCAGGACGACCTTGTCAATATGCAGACCGGCATATTTGGCAAAAAAGGACATGTGCATTACCGCATGGCAGAACCCGTCAATACATGGATTGACCAATATGCCGAACTGCCCAAGAACGAATTTTACAAGGCTGTGGCCGCCCGCATTGATGTGGCCATACATCAGGGCTACGAAATATATGCCAACAATTATGTGGCGCTCGACTTGCTGAATGGCAACGAAGCCCAGGCCGCACACTACACAGAGGAGCAAAAGAAGGCGTTTGAACAATATTTGCTGGAACGCATTGACATGATAGACTTGCCCAACAAGGACATCGACTTCCTGCGCGAACGCATGCTCACCATGTATGCCAATCCGCTCATCAACCAGCTGAAGGCCAACGCTTAGCAATGATGAAACGAACTGCACTTTGCCTTTGGGCTTTAGTCACAGTTGTCATGCTCAATACCGCTTGCAATGGTGATGAAAAGCCTTTGCCCAACATACAGACGATGTTGGCCGACATGACACCCGACGCCAACGGGCAGGTGAGTGAACTGAGGCTCGACGATGGTGGGGTGAAAACGCTCGCCAAGCCGCTGACGGGATTAAAGGCTGACAGCACATACCGCATTCGGGCTGTGTACGAGGTGCAAGCGCCGACGCGCATCTCGCTGATTGGTTGTACGCCTGTGCTGGCCGCGGCTCCCCAAGCCTACGCTGCCGACAAGGTGCGCACCGATGCCGTGAACGTTGTGTCGTGCTGGCAAGGGACTTCGTACATCAATTTGCACATAGGTATAAAGGGCACGAACACTGGTAAGCACTACTTTGGTTTTAACCGGGGCAAGCTGACTGATAATGGCAATGGCACACGCACTTTGCACATCACGCTGTTGCACGACCAGCATGGCGACCCGGCATATTACACCACCGAAATGTACTTGTCGATGCCACTAAAGTCGCTGGCTGGCATGCTCCGGCCATCAACCGACAGTGTGTCGGTAAGTGTCAACACTTTTGGAGGTGTGGCACATTTTGCATTCATTTATAAAGAATAGAAACTGCTAACAGACTGTCACGACGATGATACCATTTCACCCGTTAACATTGGCAGACCGCGACCTTGTGCAGCAACGCGTGTTGCACAGTGACTACCGCTACTGCGACTACAACTTTCTGAACCTTATAGGTTGGCGCTTTATGTATGACACCGAGGTGGCCGACTATAAGGGCTGGCTGCTCTTCCGCTTCAAGGCAGATGGCCATTTGGCCTATCAAATACCCGTGGGCAATGGCGACAGAAGGGACATAATAAAGGATATGCTCGACGATGCCCAGCAACAGGGGCACCCCTTTTTGATGCTTGGCGTGTTTGAGCATGCGCTCGCGCAACTCGAAATGGCCATGCCGGGCTATTTCTTTGCCAAAGCCGACCGCAATTACTCTGAATACATTTACAGCCGCGACAAGCTCAGCACCCTTTCGGGCAAGAAGTTGCAACCCAAGCGCAATTTTATTAACCGCTTTGTGTCGCAGCACCCCGACTATCAGTTTGTGCCGCTCACGCCCGACTTGTTTGACCGCTGTTTGGAGCTTGACCATAAATGGGCAGCAGAAAAGGCCGAAGAAGAGACGCACGACAAATTTACCTACGAAGCCGAGCGACAAGCGTTGGTAACCATGTTTGATAATTGGGAGGCTACTGGCGCAAGGGGCGGTGCGCTGATTGTAGACAACGAAATAATAGCCTTTACGCTTGGTGCCGGCATCAACTACGACACCTTTGACGTTTGCATCGAAAAGGCCGACACGCAATACGAGGGTGCATTCACCATTATCAACCGCGACTTTGTGCGCAGCCTTCCCGAGCAGTATGTGTACATCAACCGCGAGGAAGACCTCGGACTGCCAGGTTTGAGGCGCTCAAAACTGTCGTATCACCCCGAACAACTGCTCCATAAATATACGGTGATGACCAAGCACCCGCTTGGCGAATGAAACAAATAGGGTGGGGAAGACTGCTCGCTGACAAACTTGCCAGCACGTTGCTAACGTTTCGGATTTAAGAAGAACGGACTGAACCCGAAAGATGAGTTACTTTACTTTGTCAACCCTCTAACCCCTATACCCTCTAACCCTATAACCCTCTAACCCCCATGCTACTTACACCCGACGAAATAAAGCAGCAAACGCGCGACCTGTGGCGCACTTGCTTCCATGACTCAGAAGAGTTTATGGACATATACTTTGAAGATAAATACACTGATGACAACAACTTGACCATACGTCACGACGGACAAGTGGTGGCTGCCACGCAGCTGTTGCCGTACCGATTTACTTTTTATGGTTCGGTACTGCGTGCTGGCTATATATCAGGCTTGGCCACTCTGCCACAATTCCGCAACAAAGGTTACGCCTCGAACCTCATACATGAGGCACACCGCCGGTTGTTCAACCAAGGCGCCACACTCAGTTTTTTGATACCCGGCAGTGACGAACTGCGCAGCTTTTACGAAAAGCCCCAACATGGCGCTTTTTGGAATGCCGTGTACCGTCAGAATTTGCCACTCGACATTACCAACGATGGCGATTATAGCAAAATAGAGGTGACACGCCCCGACGAGTGGGGCCGCGACCTGTATGTGTTCTACCACCGTCTGACCGTAGAGTTGCCGTTTATGATGCACCCGTCGGAGAACGACTTCTTTGCTGCATTGTCAGATGCCGACCTCGATGATGGTTATGTGCTCGTGGCGCGTCGCAAGCGCCGTATTGTAGGCGTTTGTCTGGCGGTGAAGGAGGCCGATGGCAATGTGTACATTCGCACTTTGGCCATTACCGAAAGCGCTGCGCGTGCTGCTTTTGTGAATTATCTGATGAAAGCGTGCAATGTGGACAAGGTGTATCGCCGTTTCTGTATGCCAGCTTCGCTCAAGGGCTCAGAGCCATACGCCATGGCGCGTGTGGTAAATGTGCCACGCTTTTTGTCGGCCATTGCCACACCCAATCCGGGTTTCCAACTGCACATTGGTGTGGACGGCGACCTCGATATTCCAGAAAACAATGGTTGGTATATAGTAGAGAATGGACGCGTGCGTTTGACAGACATCAAGCCCGACAGCATTGTTACACCTGGTGGCCTGGCTGCCATGTTTATGGCTGCACAACCCATGGTGATGGATATGATGCTTGACGAGTAGGCATGCTGCGTTGGGTTAATGAGTTGACAAGTTAACGGGTAAGTATGTCCTGTGCTATTTATTGTGTTAACGGCAGATGGATAGGTGTGTAATAGATGAACAAACTTACCCGTTACCCTGTCAATCTGTCAACTTGTCAACCCGTTACCCCGTCAACCTATAAAAGAATTATCTTATGAACAAACTGCGATATGGCCTTGCAATGATGGCTGTTGCACTTTGCAGCTTGGCCTCTGCCCAAACGGCAGTAGAACTTAAACAACAATCACTCGGCAAATGGCGTATAGGTGCGGCACAGTATAGTGGCATTACTGCACTTGGCGGCAACCGCTATGCTATGGTGAGTGACAAGGAGCCCACCGATGGCTTTTTCTTGTTTAGAATAGACCAAAGCGCTCTGACGGGCGATGTGACTAATGTGTACCTGGAGGGGTTCAAAGGCAACCGCTCGCCCAAGGTTGATGCGCAGGGCATATCCATACGCGATTGTGAGGGTGTGGCATATTTCCCTCAGCGCAACACGCTGTTTATCAGCGGTGAGGGTGACCAGCGCATTTTAGAGTATGACATGGAAGGGCAGCCCACAGGGCGTGAACTGAATGTGCCGGACATATTCTCGTCTGAACACATTGTGTTCAACTATGGTTTCGAGGCGTTGTGCTACGACACCATTGCACACCGATTTTGGACCACGTCGGAAAGCACACTGCCTGCCGATGGACCGGCGGCTTCGCCCACTCACCCCGGAGTGGTAAACTTGTTGCGCTTGCAGGCATTCGACGACAACCTGCAATCTGTGGCACAGTATGCCTACCGCATGGATAGGGGACGTACTGATGACTTTGGCAAGACTTATGTGTTTGGTGTGCCCGAGATTGCCCCATTGCCCGATGGCAGGCTATTGATACTTGAGCGCGAGGCAAATGTAACCCATGGCGGATTGAGCAGTACGACTCGTTGCAAACTGTTTGTGGTGGACCCGCGCAATGCACACCAAATTGACAGCAGCACACCGATGAAGGACGTTGACAGCAACCACTTTCTGGATAAAAAGTTGTTGGCGGACTGGACTACAGAGGTGCAGCCTTTCAAACTGACATTTGCCAACTACGAGGGTATGTGTCTTGGTCGCACTTTGGCCGATGGCCGCATGACGCTCTTGCTGGTAAACGACTCGCAAGGGGGGTACCGCAAGGGGCCGTTCAGCCTGAAGGACTACATTAAAGTGATAGTTATAGGTAACTAACGCATCTTATTATATGAAGAAGCTGTTTGCCTTATCGGTAGTTATGGTTGGCTTGATGCTTTGTGGCTGTAACGAAATAGAGTTGCCTTCAGAAGGCTCTGGCGGCAAGGAAGATAATGATAAGGAGAATGTGACCGCGCCCGACAGTGACGGCACGTTTACCATAGCCACGCTAAGCCGGGCTGACGATGGCGAATTTATAGCACTGAAGGGCTACATCGTTGGCTACATGCCTACGAATACCATAAATAAGGTGGTTTTTAATGCCGATGATGCTGTGAGTACCAACATCGTGCTGGCCGACAGGGCTGCTGAAACGGACACGAAATTGTGTGCGGGTTTGCAACTCAAGGCTGGAAGCGACGCACGTGTTGACTTGAATCTTGCAGACAATCCTGCCATGTTGGGGCAGCGCATTATAGCGTATGGCTATAAAGGCGCTTATTGCAACGCTCCCGGACTGAAGCAGGTGGAGGTGTATGAATTGGTTGACAATGATGATGAGGCTGACGATAGTGATGACGACAGCGGCGATGGTGCTGAATTGTTTCCCACTCTGGTGACAGAGGGGACTGCACAACCTTTTGAAGGGTGCTGAACTTGAAATTTTTCTTCGTTAATTTAGGTTTTACCTCAGCCCTGCAAAGCAAAAAATGCATTTTTTTGCTTTGCAGGGCTTTCGGTTTGCACTAACTTTTCTTCGTCAATTTAGGCTGCACCTCAGCCCTGCAAAGCAAAAAATGCTTTTTTTGTTTTGCGGGGCTTTCGGTTTGCACTAACTTTGCACTCGCAAAAGACGAAACTAAAGTGAACAAGGGCTGCTATGTGAGTGCATCGTTAGCATGCACAACTGGTAAAAAACATTTTGAAGCGGCGGACAAGTGTGTCCGTTCGCTGATTTTTTGTGTCCGCACGTCGGGGAAGCCCTATACCCTGAATGATGCGGATTTTTTCGTCTTGCATAATGGCAGTTCCTTGGTACATGGCGTTTCGCCTGTTGCAGTTCTTGGCAAAGAGGCCGGGTGCGTAAAGAAAACTTTACCAGCCCGGCAACTCGGAGTTGTGAACTTGATAGAAACAAACAACATTATTAACAATAACATTAAAGAGCTATGAACTTTACCTTATTTGTCACTGCATTGCTGACAGGGTTGGCGTTCGTAGGTGTTGTGACGATACTGGCAAAACTGATTTCGCCGCGCAGCTATAACGCTCAGAAGGAAGAGGCATACGAGTGTGGTATTCCTACACGTGGACGCTCATGGATGCAGTTCCGCGTAGGCTACTACTTGTTCGCTATTCTCTTTCTGATGTTCGACGTTGAAACGATGTTCCTCTTCCCGTGGGCCGTCGTGATGCGCTCATTTGGCCCTGCGGGCTTGTTGAGCGTGCTCTTCTTCCTGTTTATTTTAGTTCTGGGCTTGGCTTATGCCTGGAGGAAAGGAGCGTTGAAATGGCAATGAAAAGAGCAAAAATCAAGTCGATTCCTTACGAGGAATTCAAGGACAACGAGACTTATGAAGAGCTCGTTGAACAACTCAATGCGGGCGGCGCAAACGTAATTGTGCGCAAGCTCGACGACCTCATCGACTGGGGCCGTTCAAACTCTCTTTGGCCGCTGACATTTGCTACCTCATGTTGTGGTATCGAATTTATGGCCGTGTGTGCTGCACGTTATGACATCGCACGTTTTGGTTTTGAGGTTACACGTAACTCTCCCCGACAGGCTGATGTGATATTGGTGTGCGGAACCATTACTACCAAGATGGCTCCGGTGCTTCGCCGTCTGTATGACCAGATGGCAGACCCGAAGTATGTGGTGGCTATTGGTGGTTGCTCTATTTCGGGCGGTCCGTTTACCAAGTCGTACCATGTGCTCAATGGTGTGGACAAGATTATTCCTGTCGACGTTTATGTGCCGGGTTGTCCGCCGCGCCCCGAGTCATTCCTTTATGGTATGATGCAGTTGCAGCGTATTGTGAAAGTTGAAAACTTCTTCGGTACTACGAACCGCAAGCAGAAGGACCCCTTCAAGGTGACTGCCGAGGAAAAAGAAGAAACCATTTATAATCAGGAGGAAGAGGCATGAGCGAAGAATTGAAAGCTACAGCTAATAACGGCACTGAAGCACAGAAACCTGCTGCGCCCGCCGCAGCTGCCAAACCTGCTGCTGCACGTCCGGCAGTGGCACGTCCTGCCGCTGCTCCTGCCAAACCTGCAGTGAATGAACTGAAACCTAAGACTGTGGCCGCTGCCGACTTGCACGCCGAAATGAAGCGCTTGCACGACGAAGAGGGCATGGACTTTTTGCTGAATTTGACAGGTGAAGACTGGCTCGAGGACGGCATTGGCGTAGTTTACCAGGTAGAGAATACCGAAAATCACAAGCAGGCTTGCGTTAAATGCGTGGTGAGTGACCGTGAAAACCCGATGATACCTTCGGTTTGTGACCTTTGGGACATTGCCAATGTGTATGAACGCGAGGTGTACGACTACTACGGCATCATCTTTACCAACCATCCTGATATGCGCCGTTTGTTCATGCGCGAGGATTGGGTAGGTTATCCCTTCCGCAAGGATAATGACCCTGAGAAGGACAACCCCTTCGACCCGCAACACATGACCAACGAGCCATTGGCAGACGTTACTTACGAATACCAATTGGAGCAGGACGGTACGGTGAAGAAGGTTGAACACCAAATATTTGGTGAAGATGACTATGTGGTGAATATCGGTCCGCAGCACCCTTCAACTCACGGTGTGCTTCACTTCCGTGTAGACCTTGAGGGTGAAATGATTCGCAAGGTCGACCCTATACTCGGTTATATTCACCGTGGTGTGGAGAAGATTAGCGAAAGCATGACCTATCCGCAGACTCTGGCTCTGACAGACCGCTTGGATTACCTTGGTGCCATGCAGAACCGCCATGCGCTGTGCATGTGTATTGAACAGGCCATGGGTGTTGAGGTGAGCGATCGTGTGCAAGTAATTCGTACCATCATGGACGAGTTGCAGCGTATTGACTCGCACATATTGTTCTTTGGCTGTCTCTGCCAGGACCTTGGTGCCACAACCGCCTTCCTTTATGCTTTCCGCGACCGCGAGAAAATACTCGACATATTTGAGGAAACTTGTGGCGGCCGCTTGATATTGAACTACAACACGATTGGTGGTGTGATGTATGACATTCACCCCAACTTCCAGAAACGTGTGAAGGATTTTATCAAGATTATGCGCAAGAACATTCAGGAGTATCACGACATCTTTACGGGTAACGTGATTTTCCAGAACCGTTCAAAAGGCGTGGGCGTGCTGACCAAGGAACAGGTGATAAGCTTTGGTTGTACCGGCGGTACTGGTCGTGCATCAGGCTGGCACAACGACTTGCGTAAGATTAAGCCTTATGCAGCTTATGACCGTGTGCAGTTCAACGAGATTGTACGCACCGAAGGCGACTCTTTTGCACGTTACATGATACGTCTGGACGAGATAAAGGAGAGCCTCAACATTATTGAGCAGCTCATAGACAACATTCCCGAAGGCAATTATCAGGAGAAGATGAAGCCAATCATCAAACTCCCGGTGGGCACTTTCTACAGCGAGGTGGAAGGCAGCCGTGGCCGCATGGGTGTGTTTATCGAGAGCAAGGGCGACAAGAGCCCCTACCGCTTGCACTACCGTTCGACCGGCTTGCCTCTGGTAGCCGTGATGGATACGGCTTGCAAGGGCAATATGCTTGCTGACTTGATAACAATCGGTGGTACGGTGGACTACGTTGTGCCTGATATTGACCGTTGATAGGGAGTTTTAAGTTTTGAGGTTATAAGGTTATAAAGTTACCTGACCTTATTATTACTTCTCTATCAAATCTCTAATAAATAATATAAATGCAAAAATCAGAAACTCTGTTCTCATTTGAAGGACTCAAGGTGTGGCAAGAAGCAAGACTGTTAACAAAGTTGGTTTATCAGTTCACCCTTCGATTACCTGATTATGAGAAGTACGCATTGGGAAATCAAATACGGCGTGCAATGATTTCTGTTACGTCGAACATAGCGGAAGGAAGCGCACGTTTTTCCTATAAAGAGAAAATCCATTTCCTCGAAATAGCCTATGGCTCATTGGCTGAAGTTTATAATCAGCTGGTGGTAGGTTCTGACTTGGATTATTTCTCATTTGAGGAAATTGAGTCCTTGAAACCCGCTTTTGAGTTTGTTGCGAAACTTATCAGAGGACTGAAATATAAATTTGCAGAGAATCTAAATTCATAAGTTATACGTTCTTGGGAAATGAGCGGGTAAAGGTAACTTTATAACCTCATAACCTAAAAACTAAAAACTGTTTTATGTTTGACTTTTCATTAGTAACCTCCTGGTTGCATGGCTTTTTGATGAACACATGCGGCTTTGCCGAATGGGGTGCAATCTTGACAGAGAGCATTCTTGTGGCATTAGCCATCATCACTTTGTATGCCGTGTTTGCCATAGCCCTCATCTACATGGAGCGCAAGATTTGTGCATTCTTCCAATGCCGTCTTGGTCCGATGCGTGTAGGTAAGTGGGGCCTTCTCCAAGTGTTCAGCGATGTGTTCAAAATGCTGACCAAGGAGATTATCAGTATGCGACAAAGTGACCTCTTCCTGCACAATTTGGCTCCGTTCCTTGTTGTGACAGCCTCAATGGTCACCTTCTCGTGCTTACCCTGGAACAAGGGCGCGCAAATCATCGACTTCAATGTCGGCGTATTCTTCTTCCTCGCCATGTCGTCAATTGGTGTGGTAGGTATCCTGCTTGCCGGTTGGAGTAGTAATAACAAGTATTCGTTGATTGGTGCCATGCGTAGCGGTGCACAGATTATCAGCTACGAGTTGTCAATCGGCATGACCATGCTGGCCATGATTTGTTTGACTGGTACCATGTCATTCAGCGAGATATGCAGCGACCAGTATTTGAATGGTTGGAACATCTGCCGAGGACACATTCCGGCAGTGATCGCCTTCCTTATTTACTTGGTTGCCGGCAATGCTGAGTGTAACCGTGGCCCGTTTGACTTGCCTGAGTGCGAAAGTGAGTTGACCGCAGGTTATCACACTGAATACTCGGGTATGCACTTCGGCTATTACTACTTGGCTGAATATTTGAACCTGTTTATCTGTGCCGGTATGGCAAGCACCATTTTCCTTGGTGGTTGGGCTCCGCTTCATATCTACGGACTTGACGCCTTTAATGGTGTGATGGATTATATACCCGGTGCTGTATGGTTCATTGGCAAGACGTTCTTTGTGGTATTCTTGCTCATGTGGTTGCGTTGGACTTTCCCCCGTTTGCGTATCGACCAAATATTGTCGCTCGAGTGGAAGTACCTTGTACCCTTCAGCATGGTAAACCTCATCATCATGGCGCTTTGCGTGGCCATGGGGTGGACGTTCTAATTTTATAGTTTGGTAAGTTTAGATGTTAACGCATGCTTGGGACTTTAACTGAAAGCTCCTTAACCATGCCAAACAGTATAAGCTCATTGAACTCATTAAGCTTAAATTCATGGAAGAAAAAAGTTATATAGGTGGTGTAGTAAGTGGCTTGAAGAGCCTTGGCACAGGTTTGAAAACAACCATGCGCGAGTTCTTCACTCCTAAAATCACCGAACAATATCCCGAAAACCGTGATTCGAACAAAATGTTCGAACGCTTCCGTGGTTCGCTCACAATGCCCCATAACGAGCAGAATGAGCACAAGTGCGTGGGTTGCGGACTCTGCCAGATGGCTTGCCCTAACGGCAGTATCAAGGTGACCAGCGAGTTTTACGAGACTCCCGACGGCAAGAAAAAGAAACGCCTCGTGAAGTATGAGTACGACCTTGGTTGCTGCATGTTCTGCATGCTCTGTACACGCGCTTGCCCCCATGGTGCCATCACATTTGACCAAAGCTACGAAAATGCGGTGTTCAACCGTGCTAAGCTTGTCAAGGTGCTGAACCACCCCGGTAGCCACGTTGAAGAAAAGAAATAATTAGTATAGTTGAAAAGTTGAAAAGTAGAGAAGTTAGGAAGATGCTCTTGCATTCAAACCAATGTTGAGACTTCTGCTTTTTAGAGAAAATAAGCTGCGGCTCGGCATAACATTCAAGCAAGCTTGATGTTCTGCGCTCGCCTTGCATTATTTTTCAAGAAAAGAATTCAAGGCGTGAGAATGACAAAGCATACGCTTAACTCTTAAACTTTTAACTCTTAACTTCAAAAACAATGAATTCACAAAACATCATGTTCGTCATCTTGGCTGTGCTGATGGTGCTTTCGTCGTTGGCAACAGTGCTGACCAAAAGCATCGTGCGCGCTGCCACATACCTGTTCTTTGTGCTGCTTGGCACAGCGGGCATGTATTTCTTGATGGGCTACACATTTCTCGGTGCAGCGCAGGTGATAGTTTATGCCGGCGGTATCATCGTGTTGTATGTGTTCTCTATCTTGCTGACAGAGGGTGCGAAGGATCAAGAAATCTTCAAGCGCAAGATTAAGGACGCCTCATGGGGCTTCGTGTTGAGCTTTGTAGGTTTCCTGGCCTTTGTAGGTGTGGTGCTCACGCACAATTTCAAGGCTGCAGTGCTTGCTGCACCGAGTGAGACTGCCAGTGCTGTCACAACCATTGATTCAATCGGCCGCAATATGCTATCGTCTGGCGACAACGGCTATCTCTTGCCTTTCGAGGCTGTGAGTGTGTTGCTGCTGGCCTGCATTGTGGGCGCGCTGATGATTGCTCGTAAACGCTAATAAGAATAAAGTTGAAAAGTTTAGAAGTTGAAAGTTAAGGTTATACCTTTAACTGCTTAAAAGTAGTTCGTATTGTGTCGTGAAAGCGGTGCAATTTAAGATACAACGGTAAGCGAAAGGGTAACTGCTAAACTCTTAAACTCTTAAACTTTCAAATTCAACAACAAACTATTATGATTCAGATAGAATATATCCTGATTATTTCAGCCATCATGATGTTTGCGGGCGTTTTCGGCTTTCTGACACGCCGCAGCACATTGGCCATACTTTTGTCGGTAGAGCTTATGCTCAATGCCACCGACTTGAACTTTGCAGTGTTTAACCGTATGCTTTATCCCGACGGTTATGAGGGCTACTTCTTTGCACTCTTCTCTATTGCCATATCGGCAGCCGAGAGTGCCATTGCCATAGCCATCATGATCAACATCTACCGCATGATTAAGAACATTCAGGTAGGTGAGCTCGAGAAGATGAAGTGGTAAATAAAAAAGTTGAAAAGTTGAAGAGTTGACAAGTCAAGAGATTGCTCCTATAATATAATGTGTCGGGGTGAGTCGCAAGCACATCGATAAGTAACCTCGATACGAACGGCGACCTCTAAACTCAAAACTCTTAAACTCTTAAACTATATAATACAATGGATTATACAATTCTTATACTTTTGCTGCCATTCTTCTCGTTTCTCCTGCTTGGAGTGTTCGGAAAATGGTTCAGCCATAAAGCAGCCGGATTGGTAGGTACAGTAGTGCTTGGTGTGGTAGCCGTCATGGCTTATTACACCGCCTTTGAGTACTTTTTCCAAACTCCGCGTACGGCAGAGGGTGTGTTGCCCACACTCATGCCATACAACTTTACATGGCTGCCCTTCTTCGTAAAGGGACTTAGCTTTAACATGGGCATCATGCTCGACCCCATATCGGTAATGATGTTGATTGTCATCACCACGGTGTCGCTCATGGTACACATTTATTCGTTTGGCTATATGCATGGCGAACGCGGTTTCCAGCGTTACTATGCCTTCTTGAGCTTGTTCACCATGTCAATGCTCGGCCTTGTGGTAGCTACTAATATCTTCCAGATGTACATGTTCTGGGAGTTGGTAGGTGTATCATCTTACCTGCTCATTGGCTTCTACTACACTTCGCCCGCTGCCATTGCAGCCAGCAAGAAGGCATTTATCGTGACCCGTTTTGCCGACCTCTTCTTCTTGATCGGTATCCTTATTTATGGCTACTACTGCCATTCATTCGGATTTGAGTTCAACCAGGACGGTTTTGCACAAGGAGCCATGATGCTTCCCACCGCTTTGTTCCTTATGTTCATTGGTGGTGCTGGTAAGAGTGCCATGTTCCCCTTGCATATATGGTTGCCCGATGCCATGGAAGGCCCAACCCCCGTGTCGGCCCTTATCCATGCTGCCACCATGGTGGTGGCCGGTGTGTTCCAGATAGCCCGTCTGTTCCCCTTGTGGATAGAATATGCTCCTGGCACGCTGCACATTGTAGCTTGGGTAGGTGCTTTCACCGCTTTCTATGCAGCAGCTGTGGCTTGCTGCCAGAGCGACATCAAGCGTGTGCTTGCATTCTCAACCATTTCGCAAATAGCCTTTATGATGGTGGCCCTCGGTGTCTGCACCGAGTTCACAACAGGTCATGAGCATGTAGGTTCGTTGGGCTATATGGCCTCAATGTTCCACTTGTTTACACACGCCATGTTCAAGGCCCTCTTGTTCCTCGGCGCAGGTTGCATCATTCATGCCGTGCATAGCAACGAAATGTCGGCCATGGGTGGTTTGCGCAAATACATGCCCATCACCCACATCACCTTCTTGATAGCTTGCTTGGCCATTTCGGGTATACCTCCCTTCTCAGGTTTCTTCTCAAAGGACGAAATCCTGACAGCAGCCTTTGCTTATATGCCCGCCATGGGTTGGATCATGACAGCCATTGCCGCCATGACAGCCTTCTACATGTTCCGTTTGTACTACGGCATATTCTGGGGCACAGAGAACAAAGCCCTGCATGCTGAGCACACCCCGCACGAGGCACCGCTCACCATGACATTCCCCTTGATGTTCCTCGCATTAGTTACCTGTGTGGCAGGTTTCATTCCCTTTGGTCACTTTGTAAGTGCCGATGGACAATTGTACGACATTCACCTCGACTGGAATGTGGCCGGCACAAGCATCATTATTGCTGTAGCCTCAATATTCCTTGCCACCTATATGTACATTGGCGAGCGCCAGCCGCAGGCCGATGCCCTTGCCGAGAAGTTTGGCAAGCTTCATCGCTGGGCCTACAAGCGCTTCTATATGGACGAGGTTTACCAATACATTACTCACCACATTATATTTGCACACATATCAAAGCCCATTGCCTGGTTTGACCGCCATGTCATCGATGGTTTCTTCAACTTCCTGGCTTGGGGTACCAATGCCCTCAGTTTCCGCATTCGTGGTTTGCAGAGTGGTTCGGTACAGGGTTATGCTTACGTATTCCTACTCGGTACTTTGATATTGCTGGCAATTATGGCCTTTGCGTGAATTTTAAGTTGAAAAGTTGAAGGGTTGAAGTGGCAACCATCGTTTGCTATCCTTCTAAACCCCAAAACTCCTAAGCTAAAAACAATAAACAATGAATTTCTTATCATTATTCGTATTGATTCCACTTGTCATGCTGCTCGGTTTGTGGCTGGCAAGAGATGTGAAAGGCGTACGTGCGGTGATGGTGACAGGTAGTACACTGCTGCTCATCTTGGCAGGCTATTTAACCATAACCTTCCTTGGCGATCGTGCGGCTGGAGCCACAGATGAGATGCTTTACACAGCATCGTTCAACTGGTTTGAGCCCCTTCACATCAAATATTCGGTAGGCGTTGACGGCATATCGGTGGCCATGTTGCTGCTTTCGTCAGTCATCGTGTTTACCGGTACATTTGCCTCTTGGCAACTCAAGCCCCTCACCAAGGAGTACTTCTTGTGGTTCACATTGTTGAGCCTTGGTGTGTTCGGTTTCTTCATTTCGGTAGACATGTTCGCCATGTTCATGTTCTACGAAATAGCCCTTATTCCGATGTACCTCCTTATCGGTGTGTGGGGTAGTGGCAAAAAGGAGTATGCAGCCATGAAGCTGACCCTCATGCTCATGGGTGGTTCAGCCTTCTTGATGTGTGGCATATTCGGTATATTCTACGGTGCCGGTGGTCAGACCATGAACATCGTCGAAATAGCCAACCACATTGGTGGTGCCCACGCTATTCCCTTTGCCCAGCAGTGCATTTGGTTCCCACTCACATTCATTGGTTTCGGTGTGCTTGGTGCATTGTTCCCCTTCCACACATGGTCTCCCGATGGTCATGCCTCAGCCCCTACCGCCGTGTCAATGCTCCATGCCGGTGTGTTGATGAAACTTGGTGGCTACGGTTGCTTCCGCATCGCCATGTATCTTATGCCTGAGGCTGCCAACGAGTTAGGTTGGATATTCCTTATCCTCACCGGCATCTCAGTTGTTTATGGTGCATTCTCGGCATGTGTGCAGACCGACTTGAAGTATATCAACGCTTACAGTTCGGTGTCGCACTGCGGTATGGTGCTCTTCGCCATACTCATGCTCAACCAAACAGCTTGCACGGGTGCTGTGCTCCAGATGCTCAGCCACGGTTTGATGACGGCCCTGTTCTTTGCCCTTATCGGTATGATTTATGGTCGTACCCACACACGTGACATTCGCGAACTGAATGGTTTGATGCGCATCATGCCATTCCTTTCGGTAGGTTATATCATTGCCGGTTTGGCCAACCTCGGTTTGCCCGGGTTCTCAGGTTTCATTGCCGAAATGACTATTTTTGTTGGTTCGTTTGAGAATGCCGACACCTTCCACCGTGTGCTCACCATTGCAGCCTGCTGTTCAATTGTCATCACCGCTGTCTACATCTTGCGTGTGGTGGGCAAGATACTTTATGGCACCTGCACCAACGAGCATCACCTCAAACTCACCGACGCCACTTGGGACGAGCGTTTTGCTGTCATCTGCCTCATCGTGGCAGTAGCCGGACTGGGCTTGGCTCCGTTGTGGGTGAGCGACATGATTACCACTGGTGTGGCACCTATTGTTGACCACATTCACAATGCGGCTGTAACTGTTTCATCTTCTAACCCTTTCCTCTAAATTTATAAGACAATGGATTATTCACAATTCTTATACATGCACGAAGAGTTGTCGCTTTTGGCAGTGATTGTTATCCTGTTCATTGCCGACCTCTTTATGTGTCCTGACAAAAAGAGCGGGAAAGGCGTTTACAACACAGCTTTACCCGTAATATTGCTCACCGTGCACACCTTGCTCAACCTGCTGCCCTGCAGCAGTGCCGAGCCAGCGAGTGCCTTTGGCGGCATGTACCAATACACTCCCATGATGACCATCATGAAGAGTGTGCTCAATGTGGGTACCATCATTGTGTTCCTTATGGCACACAAGTGGTTGAGCCGCAACGAGAACCTTGTAAAGCAAGGCGAGTTCTATATGCTCACCCTCTTTACACTGCTTGGTATGTATTTCATGATTTCGAGTGGCCATTTCCTCATGTTCTTCATCGGTTTGGAGTTGGCCTCTGTACCTTGCACCGCATTAGTGGCATACGACAAAAAGCGTTTTGAGAGTGCTGAGGCCGGAGCTAAGTTCATTTTGTTGGCTCTCTTCTCAAGTGCGCTTCTGCTCTATGGCGTATCGCTCATTTACGGTGCTACCGGCACACTCTATTTCAGCGAAATTGGCAGCCAGCTCGACGGTTCAGTATTCTGCATCTTCGGCATGGTATTGTTCATCACAGGCATGGGTTTCAAAATCTCTTTGGTACCCTTCCATCTTTGGACCGCCGACACCTACGAGGGTGCTCCCACCTCTGTTACCGCCTATTTGAGCGTCATCTCAAAAGGTTCAGCAGCCTTTGTGCTCATGACCGTGCTCATGAAGGCCTTTGCACAGAGCGACCTGTTCTATAGCTGGAACACGGGCATGTACTGGATCATCGTGGCATCAATCACCGTGGCCAACCTCTTTGCCATTCGCCAGAACAACCTCAAGCGTTTCATGGCTTTCTCAGCCATTTCACAAGCAGGTTATTTGGTCTTGGCCATTATGGACGGCACAGCGCAAGGCATGTCAGCCCTTGTATTCTACCTCTTGGTTTACATGGCCTCTAACCTTGGCGCTTTTGCAGTAATGACCACGGTTGAGAATAACAGCGGCAAGATCAACATCAGCGATTATAACGGACTGTATCAGACCAACCCCAAATTGGCATTCCTCATGACGCTCTGCCTCTTCTCTTTGGCAGGTATCCCGCCGTTTGCAGGTTTCTTCAGCAAGTTCTTTGTGTTCATGGCAGCCTTCAAGGCAGGATATCCCCTGTTGGTATTCATTGCTTTGGCCAACACGGTTATTTCGCTTTACTACTATCTGCTCATAGTCAAGGCCATGTACATCAAGGGCAACGACACCCCGATTGCCACATTCCGTAGCGACAACTATACCCGTGTGGCCCTTGCGCTCTGCACCATTGGTGTTGTAGCACTCGGCCTTGGCGGTGTGTTCTACAACTACATTTCAGGTTTTAGCTATGGCTTGTAAACAATAGTCTGACACAGCGTCTAACCTGTTGTATTAAAATCCCCCTCGGAACCCGTAGAAAGGTTCCGTGGGGGATTTCCTTCTTTTAACAAGAATGGTTTTACCGGTCAGCGCTTGGTGCTTGAAGAGCCGCAAGCACTAATGGGGGCGACGCGTCTCGCGTCGGGATAATGAAAGAAAAGAATATTGCTGTTCGGTAAAACCACTCTGATCTTATAGCACTAAGTTTGCAGTTGAAAGCGGCGAAGCGAAGCTGAGCTGCTAAAATGCAAACATAATATAAATGCTCACGGATCGCACCGATTGCGCGGATCCTTTCGCTCACGCAACGTGCTTTAGCACCACGGAGATGACGGATTTTACGGATTTTGTGAGCATTG
>ERZ1023869.98-NODE-98-length-39484-cov-103.263410_pt1 | contig 39484 bp, 21 predicted proteins | sample MGYA00380390_ERZ1023869 | MGnify/ENA primary metagenome ERZ1023869 (study PRJEB33179, sample SAMN07449005) | human gut metagenome | biome: Human-gut; feature: Human associated habitat; material: Faeces | host: Homo sapiens | place: India: Bhopal | collected...
CTCGCCCACAAACTGCTCCTTGAAGTTCAAATCAGAATTCTGATTGGCTGCAGATGCAGGAGATGATGCAGATTCAGAAGATGCTGCATCTGCAGAATCCTCAGGAGCATCTTCTCCTTCTATCGTTATCTGATTCTCCTCGTTTGAAGTATCAATCCACGTTATCGGATGGTCGTAATCCAATACGCTGCGGTATTTGATCTGTGGCGCACTCTCCACCTTGCCCCCGTAGAACCAGTCGCTGGAGAATCGCATGATTTCATCGTTCATGCGGTATTGGATTTTCAGCAGGGTTACTACTTCCGGCTTGTTTTCGGCGATGCGCTCCATCAGGGTCTTGCCCAGTCCGGCTCTCAATGCCGCAATACTCTTCACGGTAGGTGGCAGCTGACAATGGTCGCCTGCCAGAATCACCCGGCTGGCTCTCTTCATCGGAATCCAGCAGGCGGCTTCCAAAGCCTGGGCTGCCTCGTCGATAAACAGGGTGCCGAACTTCATGCCTTCCAGCAACCGGTGGGCAGAACCCACCAGGGTGCAGGCGATGACACGTGCCTCGCCAAAGAGTTCAGAATTGATGCGGATTTCTATCTCGGCGGCACGGCTCTTCAGCCTATCCATCTTCTGATGATAGTTCTCGCTGCCTTTCTTCCTGTTTTTTCTTAATTCTCTGATTGCCTTGCGGATAGCCCAGAGCTGCGGATAGTCGGGATGACTCTCGAAACGGCGCTCGTAGGTGAAGCCCAGCATCTTGTCGTTCACACGGGTAGGGTTTCCGATACGGAGCACGTTGATGCCTCTATCCACCAGTTTTTCAGAAATCCAGTCCACCGCCATATTGCTCTGTGCACACACCAGCACCTGACTCTCTCGCATCAGGGTTTCGTTGATGGCTTCCACCAGGGTCGTGGTCTTTCCGGTTCCCGGAGGTCCGTGAACGATAGCCACATCCTTCGCCCAGAGCACCTCGTTCACAGCCCTTTCCTGGGTAGGATTGAGCCATGGGAACTTCATCGGTTCGAAGGAAAATCTTCCTGCCTTCTGATGCGAATAGAATAAATCGCGGAGATAAGCCAGGCGGTTGTTTTTCGCCTTCATCACTCTATCCAAGGCTTCGAACATCAGTTTGTAGCTGGTTTCATCAAACGACAGCTGCACGCCGATAGGCTCCGCAGATTGCTGCAAATCGAGCAATGGGGTAGAATCAGGCACGGTAATCACCATTCTGTCGCCATCCACATAGCTCACGGTTCCGGTAAAAGAAAAATATTTGATACTTTGAACTTTTCTGCCCTGGTCCTCATTCTTGCCCATCTTCTTGACCATAAAGAACATGACGGGGCGACCGAACTCAAAGTTGTGCTCGATATCCTGATCAGAGGTGCGGAAGACCTCAATGGCTGTTTGATTCAGCGAATTATAAAAGCTTTTTCCCACCCGGAGCGGGAACCAGGCATCACCTCGTTTCACCTTCCGCTGCATTCCCATCTGTTCGGTAAGCTTGCGGAAGGCTTCTTTCTCGGTATAATACTCCAGCTGGAGCAGGGTGCGTTGCTGCAATAATGCCTGAATTGGTGAAATCTGTTCCATAATTGGATGCAAAGTTACACCAATTCAGGCAAAAATAAGAAGATAATAGGATAAATTATCTAAAATTTATTTCATGATGCGTTCTACGTCCTGGATGGTGCGGTTGAACGGACCATTGTGCTCCAGCTTGATGGTGCACATGGCAGCCGCAAACTTGCCTGCCTCGGTAGGAGTGGCACCCTGCAGTCGCTTGTAGAGATAACCGGCAGAATAGGTGTCGCCGCATCCGGTAGCATCCACCACCTCGTGAGGAGGATAAGCGGGAATCTCGTAGAAGGTGTCATCTACATAAATCAGAGAACCCTCGCTGCCCAGCGTGATGATTACCTCGGTAACACCCCACGAATGTATCAGCTTCGCAGCCTCGCGTGGCTCCTTCAGCCCCGTGATGGTCTCCATCTCCGTCTCGTTCACCTTCAGATAGTAGGTGTTCTTCAGCACCTCGAGCTTCTCCTTCCAGTCGATGGGATACACCTTCTCGTCTCTCACCTCGCGCAGATAGCCCTGCACGTCGATGGAAACCCTTCCGCTGCGCGAGAGGAATTCCACTACCTCGGGCGAGAAATCATCGCTCAGCAGACTTCCCAGATGATACACCTTCGCCTCCACGTGCTCCAGCTGTCTGATGGTGAATGGATCAGCCTTGGCAAGCACACGCTGCTTGCGCTCGTTCTGGTTTTCTCCGTAGATATTCTCGAAGAAGACGGTATTGCGCGAAGGATTGAGGGTTACTTCTATGCCCGCCTGGCGCATCTTTTCTACAGGCTCTGTTTCTGTTGGATCCATTGCCGTGATGAGCGAAAAGCTCACATCCTTGGGCAGTTGGTTGATGGCGTAGGCGAAGTAGAACGATGTTCCGCCAGCCATGTAAACAGTTCTGTTTGGGGTAACTATCTTGTCTTTGGTTACGTGCCCTATACAACAAATATCTTTCATCTATTTCTATTTTAAACGGGTGCAAAGGTACAAAAAAACTTTGAGTTAGATTTGGTTTTTTGCTTTAAATTCAGCTTTTATTGCAAATATTTAGAAGAAAAGGGCGTTTTTCTTTTGTGATGTTCTTTATTTAATGTACCTTTGCAGCCGAATTTAGAAAATTGAACATTATCTCGAGAAAAGATAGAAACTTATATTTATTATGTGGTTTGATCATTTAATCAACGTGCATTCGGCGGTGCAGGGCATCGTCATTCTTTCATTGATTTGTACCTTAGGTCTTGCCCTGGGCAAGATTCATGTCAAGGGAATCTCCCTCGGCATAGCTTTCGTATTCTTTGTGGGCATCGTGGCGGGCCATCTCGGACTCTCCATCGACGAGAACATGCTGGAGTTTGCCGAGAGCTTCGGACTCACCATGTTCGTGTATGTGCTGGGTCTCTATGTGGGTCCCAACTTCTTCGGTTCGATGCGCCACGAAGGCATCTCGCTCAATCTCTGGAGCCTGGCAGTCATCGCCGTGGGCACCGTATTCTCGCTTGCCCTGTGCCTGGTGCTGCCCGTGAGCCTGCCCGATATGGTGGGCATTCTCTGCGGTGCCACCACCAATACTCCGGCTCTGGGTGCTGCTCAGCAGGCGCTGCAGCAGCTGGGATTGCCTAGCGGCGGAGCAGCCCTGGGCTGTGCGGTAACCTATCCTCTGGGCGTTGTGGGCGTCATCCTGGCGATGATGTTCCTGCGAAAGCTCTTCGTAAAGCCTGAGGACCTGGAGATCCGACGTGCCGATGAGGATGACCATACATCCATCGGACAGTACGTCATCGTAAACCCGGCTCTCAACGGCAGTACCATCGCCGAAATCTCGATGATGACCCATCGCAAGTTCATCATCTCCCGTGTATGGCGAGGCGAGCAGGTCATCATTCCAGAGGCTGATACCGTGCTCCATACCAACGATAATGTGCTCGTGGTTACCAATAAGGATGAGGCAGCTGCCATGCAGATTCTCTTCGGAAAGAAGGTGGATAAGGAGTGGAATAATGATAAGGTGGACTGGAACGCCATCGATGCCAAACTGGAGAGCAGAATCATCGTGATGACCCGTCCGGGACTCAACGGCAAGCGACTGGGAAGCCTGCAGATGCGCAATACCTATGGCGTGAATGTGAGCCGAGTGCTGCGTGGTGATATCCGACTGCTGGCTACCGACGACCTCCGTCTGCAGTATGGCGACCGCCTGACGGTGGTGGGCGACCCTACGAGCATCGACCATGTGGAGCAGTTTCTGGGCAATGCCGTGAAGACGCTCAACGAGCCTAACCTGGGCGCCATCTTCCTGGGTATCATTCTGGGACTCGCCGTGGGAACCATTCCGCTGAATATTCCGGGAATGACGGCTCCCGTAAGACTGGGTATTGCCGGTGGTCCTATCGTAATGGGTATTCTGATTGGTGCGCTGGGCCCTAGAGTGCAGTTCATCTCTTATATGACGCGTAGTGCGGGACTGATGCTCCGCGAGTTGGGGCTTGCCCTGTATCTGGGCTGTCTGGGCCTGTCGGCTGGTGGACAGTTCTTCGAGACGGTGGTTCGTCCCGAGGGTTTGATGTGGGTAGGCATCGGTTTCCTCATCACGGTGGTTCCGATTATCATCGTGGGCTTCATCATCCTGAAGACCAAGAAGTACGATTTCGGCAGCATCTGCGGCATTCTCTGCGGCAGTATGGCGAATCCGATGGCGCTTACCTATGCCAACGAGACCCTGGATGGCGATACGCCTAGCATCAGCTATGCTACGGTTTATCCGCTCGGCATGTTTATCCGAGTCATCATCGCCCAGGTCATCATCATGTTCTTCGTGTAAATATTGTTATTCCTGCGGATTTCTATCCGTAAAAATATTAGAAAAGGCTGATTTCAGTTAGAAATCAGCCTTTCTCTTTATCGTTATTTTCTTACCCGTCAGGGGATGTTCGAAGGTAATCTCCTCGGCATGTAGATGCAGTCGGGTAGCCTTCTCGTTGCCGTAGAGCGGATCGCCCAGGATGGGAGCATTCAAACCCTCCTGATGGGCACAATGCACGCGCAGCTGGTGGGTTCTGCCCGTCTTGGGATAGAGGGCGATGCGGAGATGTGAGCCGTCGATGCGCTCCAGAATTTCATACTCCGTAATGGCCTCCTTGCCCTGCTCGTGATTCACTATCTGGCGAGGGCGGTTCAGATAATCGGGCAGCAGCGGAAGGGAGATGATTCCCTTTTCCGGAATGTCTCTTCCCAGAATGTCTTTTTCCGAAATCTCCTTTCCCGGAATGTCTTTTCCCGAAATCTCTTTTTCTGAAATGATGGCGATGTATTTCTTCTGCACCCGATGGTTCAGAAACTCCTTCTGTAGGCGATGATAGGCAAATTCGGTCTTGGCGATGATCATCAGTCCGCTGGTCGCCATGTCCAGCCGGTGAACGATGAGCGGACCGGTAGCCTCGGGATATTTCCTTCGCATCAGCGCATAGACCGATGGCTGGGCAGCGTCCTTTCCCGGTACAGAGAGCAGTCCTGCAGGTTTGTGGATCACGGTCAGCTCGCAGTCTTCGTAGAGTGTTTCCACCTGCTCATAGAGCATCTCTACCTGCTTAGGGAATGGTCCCTTCTGTCCGCCGATGCCGTTTTCTGCCGATGCAGGGCTTTCGAATACCGATGGCGGCAGCATCCAATGCAGTATCGGCTTGCACTTGCCGTTGCAGGCAGGATAGAACTGCAGGTGATGACGGATTTCCTCCTTCGGGCTTTCTCCCCACCAGAACATAGCCATCTGCAGCGGTTTGTAACCATGCTGGTAGGCATATTGCAGCAGTTTCGGTTCGCAGCACTCGCCGCTTCCGGCTGGCGGCACCATCTTCAGGGCTGCAATCCTGCTCGTAGCTATCGCCGCCTGCGGATACTCCTTCAGGGCTTCATCTCTGAAAATCTCCAGCAGATCCTTGCTTTCTCCCTCCTGGTTCAGCATTCTGAACTGCGAGAAAAGCCATTGCTGCAGGGCATCAGAGAGTTGCTTGCGCAGCTGCTTCAGTCTCAGTATATTCTCCTGATAATCCTCAAATTCCGTTTCCAGGGCTGTCTTTTCCGAGAGCGATTTCTTCAGTCGGCGCAGTTCAGCCTTCATAAACTGGCTTTCCCTGATCATCTCCGCCTCTTCCGCTTCTGATAGGTTTCCTGCCTTTCTGCGGCTGTCACGCTTTGCCTTCGCTTCCTTCATCTTCTCCTGATAGGCGTCGATGGTACGCTTCCGCTCCTCCTGCACTTGCCGGATCAGGGTTCTGGCTTCCTTCATCCTTTCGTCCTTCTCCAGGTGGCTGATGCTCTGGTTGATACGTGAGATTTCTGCCTCGTGGGTCTTGAAGTAGCCGTCGGGCTGCAGATAGTCGAAAACGGCAGGCACGAAGTCCTCCCAGTCGCTTCTTCCGCCAATCTGTCCGCTGTAGGCTGCCAGGTATCCCCATTTCGGAGCCTCGCTATCGGCAGCTGGGTATCCCCATTTCGGGACATCGGTATCTGTTTTTACATTTTCTACGATGAGCACGCCAAACATTTTGCCGCGCGCAATCTCTTCCTGCCAGTCTTCTCGTCTGGCAAGCATCTCCTGCACTTCCCTGCACGCCTGGATGCAGAGCGGATGCGGTTCGTAATCCAAAGGATTGTTCATCCTTGCAGGAACATTTTCTGAAGTATGATGGAATGGATGGAAAATCATGCTGCAAAGTTACAAAAAAAATGCAGAAGTCTTGGTTTATCCACAGAAAAATCTTACTTTTGCACCATTAAAAGATAAATTAAGATATGCAAACGAAAAATAACAATATATTCTATCATCTGGTAGCCTTCCTGACGGTGGCGATCTGGGGAACCACCTTCGTTTCCACCAAGGTGCTGATGCTGAACGGGCTTTCTCCTGCTCAGATTTTCACCCTGCGTTTCAGCATCGCCTACGTGCTGATGCTGGCGTTCAATCATCGCCGTCTCTTTGCCGATTCCTGGCAGGATGAGGCTAAGATGGCGCTGCTGGGCATTACGGGCGGTTCGCTCTATTTCTGCAGCGAGAACGAGGCGATGAACTTTACCACCACCACCAATACCTCGCTCATTGTCTGTTCGTGTCCGCTCTTTGCCACCCTGCTGGTTCGTCTGGTCTATAAGGATTCCAACCGCATTCATATCGTCCAGCTGCTGGGTTCTCTTCTGGCATTTGTGGGTATGATCATCGTGGTATTGAACGGCAGGTTTGTGCTTCATCTTTCTCCGGTGGGCGATGCATTGGCGTTTACGGCGTGTATGTGTTGGGCGATTTATTCGCTGCTGATGAAGTCAACCACGGGCGATTACAGTCCTGCATTCATCACCCGCAAGGTGTTTTTCTATGGTGTTCTTACCATCTTGCCTTATTATATCTTCATTCCGGGTTTTCCTTCGCTCGAGGTGTTCACCCGTCCCCAGGTATTCGGCAATCTGCTCTTTCTGGGCTGCCTTGCCTCTATGATCTGCTTCCTCACGTGGAACTGGTGCATCTCGAAACTGGGAACGGTAAAGGCTACCAACTGGGTCTATTTCAATCCTATCACCACCATGATATTCGCTTCGTGGGTGCTTGGCGAGCAGATTACCCCCTATTTTCTGGCGGGTGCCGCCTGCATCCTGATAGGAATGTATGTGGCGGATAAGAAAACGAAAGGGGAGCAGTAATATATTGAACTTCGCAAGTCTCAGTAATGAATAAATAAAAAAAGGGTGTGATATGCCCCGATTTTCAGCAGCCCCAGAATACGAATTCCGTTAAAAATACTAACTCATAGTTTTGATAAAGAGAAACCATAGTTTTGCAGATCACAAACCATAGCTTTAGAGATTACAAACCATAGCTTTGCACCAAAAAGCTATCACAATAACAGTTATCACAGTTTCTCGAAACACTTTTCTTTTTCTCATTCCAGAACTAACTATATATATTATATATTTATAATAATAATATATATAGTTAAATTCTATTTAACATTTTCCTTCCCTTCAGATACCCCCTCCGTAAAAACTGTGATAACTGTTATTGTGATAGCTGTGATGGAAATTTTATCTCAATCCTCATCCCTTCCGGGTTGAACCGGATGCCGTCGCGATCTATGAATCTCGAGAGGGAACCATCGGCGGCAAGCGACTTTGGGGTGCCGATGGAGAGACGGTTCTGCTCCATCAGCCAGAGACTGTCGGAGAGCTGCAGCGCCAGCTCTACATCGTGAGTGGAGAGCAGGATTGCCTTGTGCTGCTCGTGTGCCAGGCGGCGGAGCATCTGAAGGGTTTCTATCTTGCTGGGGAAATCGAGGAAGGCGGTAGGCTCGTCGAGGATGATGATGCGGGTCTGCTGGGCAAGCGCTTTGGCTATCATCGTCTTCTGGCGCTCGCCATCGCTCAGTTCGGAGATGTTGCGCTGGGCAAGGTGGGGGATGCCGACCTGCTGGATGGCTTCATCTACTATCTGCTGATCTGCCGGAGTCAGGGTGCCCCAGAAATTGGTGTAGGGAGACCTGCCGATGCCTACAATCTCCTTGACAGACAGCTGGGGAACATCGATGCGGGAGGTGAGAACCACGCCAATCTGACGGGCTAGCTGCTGCGTCGGATAAGCGGAAAGAGGCTGATCCTGAAGAAGGATTTCGCCATCCAGGGCTGGCTGGAAACCGCAAAGGGTTCTGAGCAGGGTGGATTTGCCCACTCCGTTGGCGCCGATGAGGCAGGTGAGTTCGCCCGGATGCAGGGAGGCAGAAACAGCAGAGGCTATCACCCGGAGCTGATGCTTCGGACGATAGCCAATGCTTAGATTCTTGAATGTAATGCAGGATTCCATCAAAAATATTTTTCCTTGTTGTTTTCGGACCTGTGATTCCTGGAATGCAGGAATTACTTAGCTGCCAAAACCTCAACCTCTACGAGTGCGCCCTTAGGCAACTTCTCTACGGCTACTGCTGAGCGAGCAGGATATGGCTGGCTGAAGAACTCGGCATAAACCTCGTTCATGGCTGCGAAATCGTCCATGCTGTTCAGATAAACGGTAGTCTTCACTACGTGAGAAAGATCGGTGCCGGCTGCCTTCAGGATGTTCTGGGCATTAGTGAGGCTCTGACGAGTCTGCTCCTTGATGCCACCCTCTACGAAATTGCCTGTTGCAGGGTCGATAGGAATCTGACCTGATGCAAATACGAAACCGTTTACTTCGATCGCCTGGCTATATGGACCGATAGCTGCAGGCGCATTGTCTGTGTGAATTGCGTTCATAATTAATTTCCTTTTTTTATTATTAAATCAATCTGGATGCAAAGATAAGCATTTTTCCCAAAAACGGACCTATTTCGCATCGAAATTTAATAAGTTTTCTTACTATATTCGCTCGGTGTACATCCAAATTGCTTCTTGAAGCTGGTTGAGAAGTGAGACAGGGTGTTGAATCCCGTCATGTAGGCAATCTCCGAGATGTTGTACTTGCCTTCCACGATGAGGGTGGCGGCACGATTGAGCTTATAGGTCTTGAAGAAGACGCTTGGATTCTCTCCTGTGAGTCCCTTGACCTTGTAGTAGAGCTTTGTGCGGGAGATGTGCATCAGTTTTGTTACCTTGTTGACATCCAGTTCCGAGTTGGCCAGTTCCTGCTCCATCATATGATAGAGTTCGTCCATGAAGAGTTTGTCTTGTGGCGACAGCACTTCTTCCACGTTCTTGTCGGTCTCCGTGGCGTTGGTCAGGATGGTCTTGGTCTTCTCACGGTTGGTGAGTTGCGAGTTGATCATTGCCAGGAGAACCTTGGGGGTGAATGGTTTGGTAACGTAGGCATCTGCTCCACTGTTCAGACCCTCCACTTGGTTTTCGGTGGTGGTCTTTGCCGTTACCAGGATGACTGGGATATGGCAGAGTTGGATGTCTTGCTTGATTTCCTTGCAGAGATCATAGCCGCTCATTCCCGGCATCACCACATCGCTGAGGATGAGGCTAGGTTCTTCCTCCCTTGTCGCCTTCAAGGCACTCTCGGCATCGAAACGATAGATGATGCGATAGGATGATGCCAGGAGGGTGCGAAGATAATGCACCACTTCGGTGTCGTCATCTACGATGAGTATTTTCGGACGGTTGTCTGTACTGTTATCTTGACTTACCTTGTCTGCCACTTTCTGACTGTCGTGCAGTGGAAAAGCCATCTTCTGGTCTTGCTCCAAAAGGGCTTTCTCGTTGGCGGCATAGAGGCTCTCATCGGTAGGCAGGGTAACGGTGAAGATGGCTCCCTGGCAGTCCTTGCGATTGCCCGCCTTTAAATCGCCATGGTGAAGGATGGCCAGGCTGCGGGCATAGTAGAGTCCGATGCCTGTACCCCAGTTGATGGTGCCTGTGGACTGGTTGTTCAACTGATAATATCGCTTGAAGATATTCTCCACCTCATTCTGTGGGATTCCCTTGCCTGTATCAGCCACCGTGATGGTGATGATCTGTACTCCCTTGTTAGTGGTACCGGTGTCGAAAGATACATCTATCTTACCGCCACGAGGGGTAAACTTCATGGCGTTGGACATCAGGTTGTTGATAATCTTTTCCAGTTTGTCGGAATCCAGAAGCATCAGGTAGGAACCTTCTAGTCCGTGACAGTTCAAGGTGATACCTTTCTCCTCTGTATTCACGATGAAGAGGTCCATGATGCGTTTCATCTCGGAGATAATGTCGGTTTGCTTGACGTGCAAGCGGAGCGTGTCGTTCTCCAACTTGTTGAAGTCGAGCAACTGGTTGACGAGTCTCAGCATTCTATCCACGCTTCGGTTGATGATGTTCAATAGCAACTTGTCGTGCTTGTTGATGCTTTCACTTTCGCAGAGTTGTTCCACTGGTCCCGAAATCATGGTGAGTGGTGTCCGGAACTCATGCGAGATGTTGGCGAAGAAACTCATGTTCATCTTGTTGATGCGCTGTTCCTGCTCCTTCTCATCCTTAGCCTTTTGAACCATGTTCTTCTCAATGCTGATGCGCATCTTCTGCCGATAGATCACGAAGCCGACGCACCCCATTATAATAAGGTATAGGCACCATGCCCACCAAGAGTTCCAAGGCTCAGGGGCGATGCTTACCTGTATGCTTTTTTCGGCGATGATATTGTCGGAGTCGTTGCCTACCATCTTGACCTTGAAGGTATAGTTGCCAGCTGGCAGATTAGAGTAGTACGCCTCGTTGTTATTGCCTGCATCAATCCATGTATTGTCGAATCCTGCCATTTGGTAGAAGTAATGGATGTGCTTGTAGTCGCTGTAGTCGATGGCAGAAAAGGCGATGCTGAAACTGTTCTGTTTGTAGCTTAGGTGGATATGGGGTGATTCTTCCATACTCTCCTTGATACATCCATTCTTGCCAGGAAGCATAATCTCATTATGTACCTTGAGTGTTTCGAAAAGCAGACTTATCTGTTGGTTCGTGTTTACGTTTTGGGGATTGAAGATGGTGAGTCCCTGGGTACCGCCGAAGATGAGAGTCCCATCTGGCAGCTTGCACGATGCCCTATCGTAGAATTGGAAGCCTTTCACACCGTCAGCCTCGTTGTAGGTGGTTACCTTTTCTGTTTTTCCATCTATCTTGTTGAGTCCATACATCGTACTAACCCAAATGTTCCCATCTCTATCTTCCTCGATGCTGGAAATGTCGGAGCAGGAGATTCCTGCTATGGTGGTCAGCTTGCGGCTCTTTGCGTCATACTTCAGGAGTCCGTTGGTAACTGTACCCAACCAGATGTTGCCCTTGCGGTCTTGATAGTTCTTGGTAGGGATATACACACTTCGCTTGATGCACTTTTTCCAGTCATCCGGATTCACTTTAAACTCTTGGACATCGAAGTTGTTTCCATTCATTTCCAGGATAGGTCTGTAGAAGGCAGATATGAGCATGCTGCCATTCTGCAAGAGCATGATGCTGGGAATGAAGCAGAAAGTGGTAGGGAAGAGTTGTTTTTTGGTCATCTCTCCACTTTGTGCTGAAATGCAGTAGATGTTGACGGATGCCGTGGATACCCAGATGTTTCCCTTTGCATCTTGGCAGATGTCCATAGGCATGAAGCAAGGGTAGGAGGCTACCTTGTTGAGATTGTTGCCATCGTATTGGTACTTTGCCACATGGTCGCCATTGGCTAGCCATAGATGATTGCTGCTATCCACAAAGATGTTGGTGGTGGCATTCTTCTTGTTGCCGTTGCTGTAGGAAATCATCGGTATGTCCTTGAGTTGCTGGGTTTGCAAGTCATACATATAGAGTCCGTTCTTCTTGGTAGAAATCCAAAGGTGATGATTCCTGTCGGTGGCTACGGAGAGTACGGGCTGTTTGCCGATGGCACGTTGAAGGGCAGGCATGCTATTAAACATATCCTTGTATCTATAGATGGTTTTTACGCCATCGTCTTCAGAACCGAGCCAAAGGTTGCCCTTGGAGTCGGTTAACATCTTGTTGACTTCCATATCAGGCACTTCGAATGGGAAATTCTTGTCGCTTTGTGGCAGGATGGTTCCCTTCTGGGCATTGAAATAGAGTAATCCGTGCTTGGTGGTGCTAAGCAGAAGGTTGCCTTTTGCACCATAGGGATGGATGCAGTTGACCATGTCGTTGGGGATTTGCAAGCCTTGCAATGCTGCAGGGAGATGTTGCCATTTCCTGGTATCCGTATCAAAGAGCTGCATTCCATTGTAGCCAGAGATGTAGAGCTGATGCCCATCGAGGAGAAAAGAGGCGATGGGATAACTCTGTACAGGGCTTTGGACGATAAGTTTGAGGTCTTGGGTGCGATATCCCTTGACAGAGTAAGAGGTAACAATCCACATCACATCTTTTCGGTCTATATGGCAAGAGTAGTTATAGCAGTTCTTCTCCACCATCTTGGAGAGCCTGGTGATGGCTTTGTTGTTTTTTTCGTCATATTGATATAGGTCTGTTGTCGTGAGAAGGAAGATTCTTCCCTCCTTGTCTTCCAGGATTTTTTCGATGTTCTTGTTATTGCCATTGATACTTACTCGTTTGAAATTGCCATTGGCCTGGTATAGGCATACGCCATTGACGGTGGCTACCCAGAGTCGGTTGTGGGAGTCACGATAAATGTCGGTAATATTGTTGTCGGGCAATCCCAGTGAATCGTCCACGCAGTAGTATTGGTGATACTGGTTGCCATCATACTTGTTGAGACCACGGAAGGTACCTATCCAGATTTGTCCGTATCTGTCTTCGCAGATGCTCTTCACCTTTTGGTTGGAGATATGATCAGACAGGACGAGGTTCTTCTCGGGTGAAGAGACTTCGGGGATGTCTTTTTGGTCCTGGCAATCAGTAAGAAGAAGGGCTGCCAAGAGGATGAGTACGTTATAAAATACCTTTGTTCGTTTCATAATCGATGGTTTTGATAGTTGCTGCAAAAGTACTATAAAACCTTGATATATACAAGGTTTATAAGACTTTTTAAACAAATACGCAAGTTTTTGAACATATAGAAAACCCCATTTTGAACAAAAACGTAACACAAGAAAACAAGTTAGAAAAAGGTGTATGATAAAAAGCAATACCTTTGCAGCCGTAAACAATCAACTGATTTACAAGAATAAAAGCTTAACTAACAAAGTATTATCTTTAATGAGTAAAATCTATGAGAAAAATGAATGATTACAGAAGGTTCCTGACCTTCGTGTTCTTATTGATGATTTCCGGTTCTGCTGCCTTGGCGCAGGAACTGATGAAAGTCGCTGGTCTCGTAGTTGACCAAAATGCCGACCCTTTGATTGGTGTTACCGTGCGTGTGCAGGGAGACAACAAGGGTGGCACTGTAACCGATATGGATGGTAACTTTACGATTCATGTGCAAAAAGGTAAGACCCTTGTCTTCTCTTATCTTGGCTATAAGAATAAAGAGGTATTAGCCAACTCTTCCAAGCTTAAGATTACATTACATGAAGACAACAAGGTTCTCGATGATGTGGTGGTTGTAGGCTATGGCGTTCAGAAGAAGAGTTCTGTAACAGGTGCCATCTCTCAGGTGAAGAAAGAGGATATGGAGAATCGTACCATCACCAATGCCAAGTCTGCTCTTCAGGGTAAGACCGCAGGTGTACAGATTGTCTCTTCTTCTGCTCGTCCGGGTGCATCACCAACCGTTCGTATCCGTGGTTTCTCTTCCAATGGATCTTCCGATCCTCTCTATGTAGTAGATGGTGTGCGCCTAGGCGATATTAGTGGTATCGATCCTAATGACATAGCATCTATGGAAGTGTTGAAGGATGCCGCTTCTGCTGCCATATATGGTGCAGAGGCTGGTAATGGCGTGGTTCTCATTACTACGAAGAAGGGTTCTGTGGGTAGTGGAAAGATAACATATGATTTCCAATATGCCATCGAATCGCTTGCTAAAAAGCCTAAGTTGCTCAATGCCGAAGAATATATCCAATATATGAAAGAAGGTAAGACCTTTACCGAGGATTATCTCTTGAAGAATTGGGATGGAACAACCAATACCTCCTGGGTAGATGCCATCTATGGCAAGGGTAAGATGCAGAAGCACAACCTGGGCTTTACGGGTGGTAACCAAAATGGCAACTACTATCTTTCGCTTACTTATCTTGACAATGATGGTATGGTAAGAGGTAATAATGATCTCTATCGTCGTCTCACCGCTACCATCAATGCTGAATATCAGATCAAGCCATGGATGAAGGTGGGCACTACTAACCAGATTGAAAAATATAACGCTCGTTCTGTTTCAGAGGGTTCTGAGTATGGTTCTATGATGGCAGCTGTGCTTTCTATGGATCCATTGACCCCCGTTGCATACGAGGGTGGAAACTTGCCTGCTCATGTTGCTAGTGCCTTGGCAAGCGGAAAGCATCTCTTGACCAATGCGGCTGGTAACTACTATGGCGTGTCAGCTTTCTATGCAGGTGAGCAGTTCAATCCATTCGTGATGCGTGACAATGGCATATCTCGCAACAGTGGATTCAATGTGAATGGTTCCATCTATGCAGATTTCAAGCCTATCAAGGATCTTGTGATTACTTCTCGCTTTGGCTATCGCTTGTCGGGTACTCGCAGTTCTTCCACTTCACTTCCTTTCTATGGAAATGCAACGCAAAGCCGTGATTATGTAGATCAGAGTGCATCTTCTTCTACCTCTATCTATTATCAATGGGAAAACTTTGCCAACTATATGAAGAAACTCGGCGACCATACCGTGAATGCCATGGTTGGTATGTCTTTCCAGGAATCTACCTACGATTACGTGCAGGGTGGTTTGCAGGCTAATGGTGAAGACGCTGTCAAGAAGAACAATCCATTGTTCTACTATCTGAATTTCGCATCCGCTTCTGCTACCAAGTCTGTGGGTGGTGAGAAAACTCGCTCAGCCAAGTATTCTTACTTTGGTCGTTTGAGTTACGATTATAAGAACCGTTATTATCTGCAGGCTTCCCTCCGTGCAGATGCTGCCGACTTATCTAAGCTTCCAGCTACCAATCGTTGGGGATATTTCCCAGCTGTGTCTGGAGGTTGGACCATTTCTGAGGAAAAGTTCTTCGAGCCTTTAAGAGATGTTGTGGCTAGTTTGAAATTGCGTGCCAGCTGGGGCCAGAATGGTAGCTTGGCAGCCTTGAGTGGCTATGCCTATAGCACCGATATGGCGCAGGGTAGCATTTATCCGTTAGTTTCTGGTAATAATTATACAACGTCTGTTAGTCCATCCAGTATGGGTAACGATAAACTGAAGTGGGAAACATCAGAGCAGACCGACTTGGGTATCGATGCGCTCCTCTTTGCTGGCAGAATGAACTTCAGCATGGACTATTTCGTGAAGAAGACCAAGGACTTGCTCGTGAGTGGCACCACTCCATCTCTGGTTATCGGCGGCACCACATCTCCTATCAATGCTGGTAACGTAAGCAACAAGGGATTCGAGTTTGAACTCGGTTGGAGAGACAACATCGGTGATTTCAGCTACAGTGTACGTGGCAACCTTGCTACCTTGAAGAACGAGGTTACTTATCTCGACCCATCCTTGACCCGTTTGCAGGGTACTACCTTTATGAATGTGCCTCTCACATACTTCGAGAAGGGTTATCCTGTGTATTATTTCCGCGGCTATCAGTTTACAGGCATAGACCCAAAGACGGGCGATCCAACTTTTGCCGACCTGAACGATAGTGGTGATTTGACCGATGATGACAAGATGGACTTGGGCAGTGCCATTCCAAACTTCACCTATGGTATCACCTTGACCGCAGCTTACAAAGGTTTCGACTTGGCAGTATTTGGTTCCGGTGCATCAGGCAACAAGATATTCAACTGTATCAACCGTACCGACTTCCCTATGGTCAACAAGATGAAGGAACTCTTCTATGACGACCGTTGGACGGAGAGCAATCCTAATGGTAGCAAGCCACGTGCTGGTGCCAACAATATGGACAAGTATGCTACATCCAGCGCAATGGTATATGATGGATCTTATTTCAAGATTAAGCAGATTCAGTTGGGCTACAGCTTGCCGAGAACCCTTCTCAAGAAGGTGGCAATCAGCAATTTGCGCCTCTATGTATCTCTCGATGACTTCTTCACCATCACCAAGTACCCAGGCTTCGACCCTGAGGTTTCTACCAATAGTGTTGTGGGTATGGGTATCGACAAAGGCGGTTATCCAACCTCAAGAAAGGTAGTAATGGGCTTCAACTTGGAGTTCTAAGGTCTAGAGGGTTCATGTAACTAACATACATATTCTATATATAATAACATTAGGAAATTATGAAAAAGAATATCATATATAGTCTGCTTCTCGTTGTGGCAGTGTTATTTGCCGGTTGTGAAGACAGACTCGATATAGCAAAGCATGGCAATATGGGTGGTCAGGATGATTTCTACAAGACCAATGAGCAGACCGAGCAGGCGGTGGCTGCCATGTATAGCCGTGTGAAGGGATTGTATTATACTTGGTTCTTTACCAAGAATATGCTTTCGGATGATGCTTGGTGTGGCGGTGGTAGTCGTGGCGACAACAACTCATACGAGCAGTTGAATGAATATACCTTCGATTCTAGCAACGGCAATATCGAGGGCCTGTTCTCGGGTCTCTATGGTGTCATCTATCAGTCAAACCTCGTTATAGAGAAGGTGGCTAATGATACGGAAGTCAAGAAGCGTGCCATAGCCGAGGCTTATTTCTTCCGTGCCTGGGCTAACTTCGAGCTGGTTACCCTTTGGGGTACAGCTCCATTGGTAGATCATCTCTTGGCTACAGGTGAGTACCGCCAGCCAAACAGTACTCCAGAGGCACTTTGGGCTGCTGTGGAGGCAGACTTGAAAGAGGCTATCGGCATGAATGCCTTGCCTTCCAAGAAGAACAAGGACGATCAGGAGACGGGTATGCGTGTTACCCAGGAAGTGGCAAAGGCTTATCTGGGCAAGGCTTATCTCTTCCAGAAAAAGTATCAGGAGGCTGCATCCGCACTCAATGAGGTGGTGGATTCCAAGAAGTATGACCTCTTCCGTGGCGACTATGACATGCAGTTTCATGCCGTCAACAACAACAACTGTGAGTCTATGCTCGAATTGCAGTGGCGTAACGACCAGGAGCAGGCTTGGAGCCAGTTTGACATGACCTTCCTGATGCAAGGATGGCGTACCGGCAATATGACGCTCGAAGGCAAGGCTGCCGACGAAGTGGCTCAGGGAACCTACGGCTTCTTGAATCCTCGCAAGTCTCTCTATGAGGCATTTGTAAAAGCAGAGGGCGAGAATGGATACCGTTTGCAGAAGACCCTGCTCAACAGTAATCAGATGGCAGCATACGGCGTGAAGTTGAATCCTGGTCAGAACATCTATGGATGTGAAGGCTACCTCTTCTTCAAGAACCGCGTATTGAAGAGTGACAACATCATGGATGCCTCCTACTTCCAGGGATTACAATATACCGACCGAAAGATTATGCGTTATGCCGAAGTTCTCCTCCTGGCTGCCGAGGCAAACCTGGAGGCTGGTAACACAGACGTAGCACTGAAAGACATCAATGAGATTCGTATCCGTGCCAAGGAAACTCCATTGACTAGCGTTACCTTGGACGATATCAAGACGGAGAAGCGCTTGGAACTCTGTCTGGAAAGTACCCGATTCCAGGACTTGGTACGTTGGGGTGATGCCAAGAATGCCTTGGCTTCACAGGGTAAGGAAATCCCTAACTACTCTTCCAAGGGCGTAAGTTGGGATTTCTCCAATTCTACTTTCGGATTCCAAGACAAGCACATGTTGCTTCCTATTCCTTTGAAGGAAAGAGAATTGAATCCTAATATCCAGCAGAATACGGGATGGTAATCTTCTAATTAACTGATATTTAAATGATATTGATATGAAAAAATATATAGGTTCAATATTAAGTCTGTTTATTGCTGGGCTGTGTTTCACAGCCTGCGATAACGATGCTCTTGATGGTATGCAGGGGGTATATGCAGATATGCAGAGTTATACATCGCAAGAGGCTACCGTGCAGCCTACCACTAAGTTAAAGAAAGGTGTGAAGTCGCTCAATGTAGATATAAAAGATGTAAAGGGAACTGCCATTCAGATTAGTTTTGGCAGTACCGAGTGGATTCTTCCCGCTGCCTCTTATACCGTAGCTGAGACCGTGGCTAACAAAACTTGTGTGGTCAAGGTGAATGGTGAGGCAATGAAGAGTGGCGACATCGACGTATCTCTTATCGGGGGCAAGTATTACTTGAACGGTTTGTTTGCCAATGCCGCTGGTCAGCATGTGAAGCTGAATTATGTAGGAGAGCTTGCCTTCATCGTGGGACAGGATGACCCAGAGGCATCGGGCTATACTCTTACTATCACTCCAACTCAGATTATCGATTGGTCAACAGGTGCTCCTGTCGTCGTGAATCCTGATGCTACCAAGTATATCATCTCTATCAACAATCCAGCAGGTCAGCCTGCTGCTTATCTGGAGGCCGTGAATGCCAATCAGCTCGGTAATGCAGACTTGGCTGGTGAATATACCATTCAAGGGAATGCTTCAGAGCCTTGGTTGATGGGCAATGGTTATGCTTTCCCTCAATACGGTTTCATGGGTGGTAGTTACTTCGTGGATGAGGCTGGTGTCGCGCAATACATCACGGCAGGTAAGATCATCATCTCTACCGTTAAGGATGCAGAGGGACAAGACTTATTCTCATTCGAGGGCGCTGACCTTGAAACCCAGAGTGGTGTAGATGGAGCGGCTGGTAAAGGATCATTTAAGATTAAGTTTGCTGCCATCTCCAAGTAATAAATAAAAAAATAAAACGTTATATTCAATGAAAAGATTTTCGATATTAGCAATAGCATTATGTGCGATTGGTGGCTCTGCCTTCGGACAGCAAGCCTTGTTCGGAGGACAGATGCCTCTCTCTCCTGAGATTCATGCAGACAAGACCGTTACATTCCGCTGCATGGCACCAGGGGCTCAAAAAGTACAGATAACAGGTGACTTCCTGCCAACCAAGAAAATTGATACCCCGATGGGTAAGTATGATATGCCTGGAGTAGCCGATTTGAAGAAGGATGAGAAGGGCGTGTGGTCTTTTACAACCACTGCTCCTTTGACACCAGAGCTTTATAGCTATACCATGATGGTGGATGGCGCCAGTGTTACCGACCATCTCAACGTCTATACCGTGCGTGACATCGCCAACGTTTCCAACTATTTCCTGGTAGGCGGTGGAAAGGCAGATCTCTACAAGGTCAACAAGGTAGCGCATGGAACCGTATCAAAGGTCTGGTATGATGATGCCAAAGCTGGCCTTACTCGCCGTATGACAGTATATACTCCTGCAGGTTACGAGACCAGCAAGCAGAAATATCCTGTGCTTTATCTCTTGCATGGCATCGGTGGCGACGAGGAAGCGTGGATGGATTTGGGACGTGCTTCGCAAATCCTCGATAACCTCATTGCGCAAGGCAAGGCGAAGCCAATGATCGTCGTCATGACCAATGGCAATATCTCTCAGGAGGCAGCTCCAGGACAGACTTCGGATAATCTGATAGTTCCTACATTGGGATTGCCTAAGACCATGGAGGGCTCTTTCGAGGTATCTTTCCCTGAGGTAGTGAAGTTTGTGGATAGTCGCTATCGTACCATCGCCAGTACTCAAGGTCGTGCCATAGCAGGTCTTTCGATGGGTGGTTTCCACTCGTTCTATATTTCTATCAACAATCCTAAGACCTTTGGTTATGTAGGTTTATTCTCTGCAGCCATCGGCAAGGAGCAGAGGAGCGGTGGCGCCAATGAGTATATCTACGACAATGTGGATGATAAGTTGGCTAACCTCTTTGCAGCCAAGCCAAAGCTCTACTGGATAGGCATAGGTAATTCCGATTTCCTCTACAAGGACAACGTCGCTTTGCGAAAGAAACTGGATAGCAAGGGCTACAAATATACCTATATGGAAACAGATGGGGGACATATTTGGCGAAATTGGAGAATCTATCTCGCTGAATTTGTACAAAAAATATTCTAATAATTACCAGGAAGGTCTTCTAAATCTTAGGAGACTTTCTATGGAATGAGACTAACAATTATTAAAAATTGATAACAATGAAGAAAATTACATTCTTGGCAACTGCCTTGCTGATGAGTCTTGGCAGTTTTGCCCAACAGGCATTGTTTGACAATGTTCCTGTTATCTCACCAGAGGTGAACGCCAACCATACCGTAACTTTCCGCTTGAAGGCTCCTAATGCCCAGAAGGTGCAGGTTACTGGTGATTTCCTGGCACCGAAAACCATTGATACACCAATGGGAAAGTATGATGCTCCGGGAGTAGCTGATATGACAAAAGATGAAAAGGGTGTTTGGACTTTTACCAGTCAAACGCTTTCCCCTGAGTTGTATTCTTACAATCTCCTTTTGGATGGAGTGAAGATCGTTGACCCGGGAAGTGTGTATATCACTCGTGATATTACCTCAGAAACTAATATATTCATTCTTTCAGACAAGAAAGGTGATTGTGGTGACCTCTATACCGTTAACGAAGTGCCTCACGGAAATGTGTCTAAGGTATGGTATGATAGTCCTACACTCAAGATGCAGCGCCGCATGACGGTCTATACTCCAGCAGGTTATGACAAGGGCAAGGATTATCCTGTACTCTATCTGCTCCATGGCGCTGGTGGCGATGAGGATGCCTGGACTACTTTAGGTCGTGCACAGCATATTCTTGATAATTTGATTGCCACAGGTAAGGCTAAGCCTATGGTCGTGGTGATGACCAATGGCAATCCTAATTGCCAGGCTGCTCCAGGTGAGTGGTCGGCAGGTCAATACATTCCTTCTTTCTATGGCTATCAAGGTGCCAAGCCAGCTGCCACCATGGATGAGAGTTTCCCTGATGTGATGAATTATGTGGAGAGCCACTATAAAGTTGCTAAGGACAAGGCTCATCGTGCCATCTGTGGACTCTCTATGGGCGGTGGTCATTCTTTCGATATCTCTCGTCGTTTCCCTACCAAGTTTGATTACATCGGACTCTTCTCTGCAGGTTTGCATGTGGGTACTACTGGCGATTTCCGTAGTGACTTCTACAAGCAGTTGCAGGGTAATGAGGAGGCTAAGACTCAGTTGGCTACTCTGTTTAAGAACAAACCAAAGTTGTATTGGATTGGTATGGGCAAGACCGATTTCCTCTACAAGAGCAGTGCAGACTTGCGTCGCTACTTCGATGAGAAGGGGTATAAATATACCTATTTGGAAACGGAGGGTGGACACATCTGGCGTAATTGGCGTGTGTATCTTACAGAGTTCGCACAGAAGATTTTCAAATGATAAAATAAGTTTTTCAAGTAATAGTTTTACAAAACATAAAAAATAAGGTATAGACAATGATAAAACAGATTTTAGTTTCTTCATGTGTGCTTTTTTCTGCGACTTTCGTAGTGCAAGCACAGAACCCAAAGTTGGGTGTGTCTCCTATCCAGGATGTCATCAATGCGATGACTCTCGATGAGAAGATTCAGTTGGTGGTAGGTTCTACGGGTAAGTATGAGAGCCAGATGGAGGCTACCATTGGTAACCAAGGTCAGTTGGTACAGGGTGCCGCAGGTCAGGTGAATGGTATTGAGCGTCTGGGCATTCCTGCTACGGTTGTAGCCGATGGTCCTGCTGGTCTTCGTATCGACCCTAAGCGCAAGAATACCGACAAGACGTTCTACTGTACCCATTTCCCTGTGGCTACAGTGATGAGCTCTACCTGGAACAAAGACTTGGTGTATTCCGTAGGTACCTCTATGGGAGACGAGGTGAAGCATTATGGCGTAGATGTCTTGTTGGCACCTGCTACCAATATTATGCGTAATCCTCTTTGTGGTCGTAACTTTGAGTATTATTCAGAAGACCCATTGTTGGCTGGTACCATTTGTGCTGCTATGGTGAATGGTATCGAGAGCAACGATGTCGGTACTTCGTTGAAGCACTTCGCACTGAACAACCAGGAGACCAATCGTACTCGTAACAATGTTATCGGTAATCCACGTACCTTCCGTGAGATTTACTTGAAACCTTTCGAAATCGTTATCAAGGAGGCTCAGCCTTGGACGGTGATGACTTCTTACAATCTCATCAATGGTACGATGTCTAGCGAGCGTTGTGACTTGATAACAGAGATTCTTCGCCATGAGTGGGGATTCAAGGGTATGGTGATGACCGACTGGTTTGGTGGTCTTAGCGCAGCTGCCCAGATGGAAGCGGGTAACGACCTGTTGATGCCAGGTAAGGCAGACCAGGTGAAGGAGATTCGCAAGGCTGTGCTCAATGGTCGCCTGTCGATGGAAATCCTCGACCGCAATGTACGCCATATCTTGGAGTATATCATGCAGACTCCTCGTTTCAAGCAGTATGTTGCTGACAACAACCCTGATTTGAAGGGACATGCTTTGGTGGCTCGCAATGCCGCTACCGAGGGAATGGTGTTATTGAAGAATAACAAGAATGTATTGCCACTCGTTCAGAAGATTAAGAACATAGCTCTCTTCGGCAATACTTCTTATGATTTCATAGCTGGTGGTACTGGTTCTGGCAATGTTAACCATGCTTATGTGGTAAGTTTGTTGGATGGTTTGAAGAATGCTGGCTATCAGGTGGATGGCGACATCCAGAAGGCATACATAGAGTATGCTCCAAAGGCAAAGGCAAACTTGCCAAAGCCAAAGAATCCTTTGGAGGCTTTCTTGCCTGGTCACTTCATCCCTGAGATGAGCCTTGCTGAATTGAATATGTCTGCTGCCGTCAAAAACAATGATATGGCAATCATCACTATCGGTAAGTCGTCTGGTGAGTTCTTGGATCGAAAGATTTCTGATAGCTTCAATCTCACCAAGGAGGAGAAGGATATGATTTCTGGCGTTTGCAACGCTTTCCATAAGGCCGGTAAGAAGGTGGTTGTCATCTTGAATGTTTGTGGCGTTGTTGAGACCAAGAGTTGGATTGCTGGTCCTGATGCAGTATTGTTGTCTTGGTTGCCTGGTCAGGAGGGTGGTAACTGTGTTGCTGACATCTTGGCGGGTAAGGAGAATCCTTCTGGTCGTCTTCCTATGACATGGCCTGTAAGTTATAACGATGTTCCTTCTAAGGCTGATTTCCCTAACCCTGAGACTGTCAAGGTTGACGATGTGATTGGTATGTTTATGGGCAAGGGCATCGGTAGCAAGGGTGACGTGAAGAATGTGGATTACACCGAGTATAATGATGGTGTTTATGTAGGTTATCGTTATTACCAGACTAAGAATGTGCCTGTATCTTTTCCTTTTGGTTATGGTATGAGCTATACTACCTTTAAGTATGGCAAACCTGTGGTAACGAAGGATGCACAGGGCAATATCAAGGTCCTGGTGACTGTGAAGAATGCTGGTAAGGTAGCTGGTAAGGAAGTGGTTCAGGTATATGTGGCTGCTCCTGGCAAGGATATGGATAAACCAGCCAAAGAACTTCGTGGTTACGCCAAGACTAAGAATTTGCAGCCTGGTGAGTCGGAGACAGTTACTATTGACATCCCATACAAGAACTTGGCTTCTTTCAATGAGGTTGATAGTCAGTGGCAGGTTGAGGCTGGTGATTACAAGGTGATGGTGGCAAAGAATGCTGCCGACCTCAAGCCTCTCACTACCGTGATTACTGAGGAAGCTGGTGTAACCGAGAAGGTTCGCCCTTGCTTGCTCAAGGAAGTAAAGTAGTTCTATCAAAGATAAAGCTCAATAATAAAAGAGCTTGATGGTAATAAAGAGTTTAATAAGATATAAAAAGAGGGTGCGCTATCAACTGACGGCGCACCCTCTTTTTATATCTTATGGATTTTTTTAAAAGTCTCTTCTCTTATATGATCCAGAGATGGAAGCCCTTCTGCTCCAGGGCACTCTTGATTTCCTTGACGTGTTCCTCGTCGCGGGTCTCCATGGTGACACGGAGCACGCAGGCATTCACCTTGTTGCGGTTGGCAGAACGGTCGTGATGAACTCCCGTGATGTTGCCGCCCAGGCTTGCGATGACGGAGGCTACCTCTACCAGCTCGCCCGGCTTGTCGTCCAGCTCCATCTCGATGGTGCAGAGACGTCCACTCTTTACCAATCCACGGTTGATGACACGGTTGAGGATGGTTACGTCGATGTTACCGCCGCTTACCACGCAGATGGTCTTCTTGCCCTTCACCGGTACCTTGTTGTACATCACGGCAGCCACACTGGCTGCTCCGGCACCTTCTGCCACCATCTTCTCGCTCTCGAGGAGCTTCAGGATGGCTGCGCAGATCTCGTCCTCGCTTACGGTGACGATTTCATCCACATAGTTGGAGCAGGTTTCGAAGGTAATCTTTCCCGGTTCCTTCACGGCGATGCCGTCGGCTACGGTTGCCACAGATGGCAGCTTCTCCTGCTTGTGGTCGTGGAGGCTCTGAACCATGCTGGCTGCTCCCTCTGCCTGGACTCCATAGACCTTGACGTTAGGGTTGAGCGACTTGATGGCGAAAGCGACTCCCGAAATCAGTCCGCCGCCACCTACCGGTACTACCACTGCTTCCACATCAGGCAGCTGGTCGAGAATTTCCAGTCCGATGGTTCCCTGTCCGGCAATCACCTTCTCGTCATCGAATGGATGCACGAAGGTATAGCCGCACTCATCCTTCAGCTGCAGCGCCTTCTGGTAAGCGTCATCATAGACGCCCGGAACCAGGCAGACCTCTGCACCCAGACGCTTGGTTGCCTCTACCTTGGAGATAGGGGCACCTTCGGGCAGACAGATGAGGCTCTTCACTCCCATGGCGGTAGCGCCGAGAGCCACACCCTGTGCGTGGTTGCCTGCCGAACAGGCAATCACACCCTTCTCCTTCTCTTCCTGAGAGAGTTGGGAAATCTTATAGTATGCACCTCGAATCTTGAACGACCCCGTCTTCTGGAGGCATTCCGGTTTCAGATAAACATCACTATCTGGGTTGATTCTCGGTGTGTGAACCAGCTCAGTTTTTCTAATCACGTGGCTCAGCACGAAGCGGGCCTTGTAGAAATCGTCAAGTTGTAACATAATCGTTGATATGCTTTAATTCTGTTATCCGTCAGGATGATAGTTCCTGAGTGATTTTTGACTGCAAAGGTACTCTAAAAGGAAGAAAACACAAAATATTTCAATTTAATTTTTGTTATTCCCCTCAAGTTTCCTTAGTGGTTGGAGTAAGTATGTGGGGGCGATGGCCTGCTACATGCCGAAGTGCTCCAGTGCCGCAGCTACGCCATCTTCCTCATTCGAGAGGGTGATGTAGTCGGCATCGGCTCTTACTTCCGGGGCGGCATTCGCCATGGCTACTCCCATACCTGCAAGCTTGAGCATGCTCAGGTCGTTGTAACCATCGCCGAAGGCTATCATATCGGCAGGGGTGAGATTGATCTTCGCGAGGAGTCTTCTCAGCGACTGCGCCTTGTCGATTCCCTTAGGCACCAGCTCGAGGAAGAATGGGGCTGAGCGGAAGATATCCATCTTATCGCCCACCATATCCAGCAGTTCCTGTTCAGCCTTGAGCATATCCGATGGGTCGCCCGTCATGAGGAGCTTGGTAGGATGAGGCTCCAGTGCTTCGAGCAGATTCGCTACCTTGCGGATGTTCATCTTGTTGATGCGCGATTCTTCCTTCACATACTGATCGTCTGGCATTTCGGTGATGATCTCGTTGCCGGCATAGCCCAGCAGGGCATGGTTCTTCTCTCGCGCGTACTTATATAATACAGGGATTACCTCATCTGGCAGAAACTGGGTAAAGAGTTTCTCGCCGGTCTGGGCATTCACGATGTTGCCACCATTATAGGAAAGAATGTAGCCCCCTCGCTTCTGCAGTTCCAGGCATTCTGCCACCGGTTCGATGCCGTAGGTAGGGCGACCGGATGCAAGGATGATGACGGCTCCCTCGCTGGCAGCCTTGAGGAGAGCTTCACGAGTTTTCGGGGTGACCACCTTCTCGTGGTTGGTCAGGGTGCCATCCAAGTCTAAGGCGATGGCACGGTAAGGTATCTGCTTTATTTTTTCCATTGTTCTTTATATTTCTTTGCTTTTTTGAATGACACTCTCGGCGTATTCCTTAATTCCCATGCCAAATTCCTTCTTGAAGCACTGGCTGAAGTATCTTGGTGTGCTGAAGCCTACCTCATAGCACAGCTCGTTGATGCGGATGGCAGGATTGCTGCGGATGATGCGGCAAGCCTCCTTCATACGGATGCTGGTGATGAACGAAGTGACGTTCTGCCCCGTGACGGCGCGCAGCTTGTTGTAGAGCGTGCTGCTGCTGATACAGAGGTCGGCTGCCAGCTGCTCTCTTCCGTATTCGCTATCCATCATATGCTCGTTTACCTTTTCGATGACACTCTTGATGAAGAGCTCATCAGGGTTGCTGTAGTGCTGCTCTTCTACCTTGAATTCTGTCTGCGACTGGAATTTCTGGCGGATGCGCTGGCGGTTGGCTATGATGTTGTCGATGCGCAGCTGCAGGTCGGCAAGGTTGAATGGCTTGGTGATGTAGGCATCTGCACCAGCCTGATAGGCCTCATTGCGGTCGGCATCCTGCGTCTTGGCGGTGAGCATGATTACTGGAAGCTGGGAGAAGTCTTCACTCTCCTTGATCCATCTGGTCAGTTCTATACCATCCATTACCGGCATCATTACATCGGTCACCACCACATCGAGCGAAGCTTTCTGTATCTGTCGCTGTGCTTTCTCGCCGTTGGTGGCAGTGAGTACGTTGTATTTATCGCTCAGCAGACTGCTCATCAGGAGCAGCAGTTCCTGATTATCCTCCACCAGCAGAATCGTATATTCCTTATTCTTGTCTTCTGGCTTCCTATTCTCTTCGCTGCCATTTTCCATTTCCGCAATATCGGTATTCGCCTGGCTGGTAGCCATCGCCTCTTCGCTCTTCGAAGAAGTGACAGACACGATGATGCTCTGAGCAGCAGAGAGATTCTTTTCATCCTTCAGCATCTCTTCTTCAGAATAGCTTTCCTTGTTGACTGGCAGGGTGATGGTGAAGGTGGTTCCCTTGCCCTCCTCGCTATCGCAGGTTATCTTACCGTGATGCAGCTTTACGAGGTCGTTGACCAGCGACAGTCCGATGCCTGTTCCGATGGTGTTCATCTGTCGGTAGTCGCCATCCAGGAATCTGCTGTAGAGATGCTTCATCTTATCCTTCGAGATGCCGATACCGGTATCCGATACGATGATGGTAGCCTGATTGTCGGAGATGGAAACGCTGAGCGAAACCTTGCCGCCTGGCTCGGTATATTTCACCGCATTGTTGAGCAGGTTGTAGAGCATCTTCTCCACCTTATCGGTATCAAACCAGGCAGATTCGCCCATGCAGGTAATGTCCTGCTCGAATGTCAACTCCTTAGGCTGGAACATCGGTGTCAGACTGCGGCAGGTTTCTGCACAGAAATCGCCCAGCTTGCCTTCGCTCACCTTCAGCTGCAGTTTTCCTGCCTGCGCCTTTCTCACTTCCAGAATCTGGCGGAGCATGCGGGTCAGACGGTTGATGTTATCGTGGATAATATCCGTCTGGCTATCTGTTGCTGGTGCGATTCGCTTGATATTCTCAGCAGCCGCTGCAATCACGGTAAGCGGAGTGAGCAGCTCGTGGGTGATGTTGGTGAATACCACCGCCATCTGCAGACGGTTCTTGGTGCGCAGGCGCTCACGGTACCAGATGATGGCGATGCGGCAGCCGATGATGAGGAGGGCTATATAAATAAGGTATGCCCACCACGATGCATACCAAGGTGGCAGTACCTGGATATGGATGGTGTAAGCCATCTCGTTCCAGTGGCCATAGCTGTCGGCAGCCTTCACGTGCAGCCTGTAGCTTCCCGAAGGCAGGTTCTCGAAAGTGGCCTGGCGCAGGGATGCATCCACATAGTGCCACTCCTTGTCGTAGCCTTCCAGGTAGTAGGCATACTTACACTGCTCGGTGTTGGCGTATGAAAGCAGGGCAAATTCTACAGCGAACTTGTTGATGCTCGCCGGCAGTGTGAGCTGGCGAAGATACTGCGGAGTAACATCGCATAAGTCTGCCCGCAGGGCAGAATCAAGTTCGCTGAATCGCCTGTTGTCAATCAGCAGGTCGGTGATGAGGATGTTGGAAGGCTGCTTCTCCTTGCGGAAGGCATTGAGCGCTGCCGCATTGAAATGAATCAGGTTGCGGCCGGAACCAAAGTACATTTCATCGCCTACCCTGAAGCAGGAACGTGGCATGAAGACAATATCTCCCAGACCATCTTCACGGGTATAGGTGGTGTATTGAGCCTCGCCCTGGTCGTTTACCTGCAGGCAGATGAGAGCATTGTTTGTGGTAAGCCACAGGCATCCTTCCTTGTCTTCTATGATGGAGAAGATGCGGTCGATATCCCAGTGGAATTCCTGGTTCACACTCTCGAAGACATCTTTTTCCTGATTGTATCTGAAGAGACCACCGCTGTTCGAGATGGCCCAGAGGCGATGCTTACTGTCTTCCAGGCACTGGGTAGCGTCGTTGACGATAAAATTGCCCTGAGCTGCATTGTAATATTTGATATTGAGACGCTCAGGATGGTTGAAGTCGCCCTGGATGCGGATGATTCCCTGGTTCTCTGTGGCAGCCCAGATGTTACCCGCATGATCTTCCGTGAAGCTTCTTGCATCTACACCCTGCAGCAGATTGCCGCTCTTGCCCGAAGGCAGCAGATAGTTGAGATGCAGCTTTTCGCCTGCCAGGATTACTCCCTGGCGGGTACGGTAAAGGGCATTGACGAAGCGGTCGTTTACCAGATGAGTGTCTCTTTCATCCAGCATACGTACCTTTCCATCCTGCAGACTTGCAATACCGAAACCGTTGTTGGCAAACCAGATACTGCCTTTTCCATTCGCGATGATATCCGAATGATGGGTGTTCAGGGTGTTGTATGGCAGGTTGGCAAAGCCGGGGATGCTGCTGCTGAACAGGGTGTGACGGCTGTGGCTATCGTAGAGTGCAATGCCTGTAGGAGCCAGGGTGAGCCAGAAATGCTGGCCATCTACCGAGAAGATGGAGCTGATGCGGGTGGCTGTAGCGCCATCGGGAATGATAGGCAGGAGCTGGAACTGGGAAGGACGGGTAAACACATGATACAGACCATTGTTCATGGTGAGCAGCCAGATGTTTCCCCTGCCATCAGTCTTGACATCCACCACATTCTTGACCGGCTGGTCGGCAATATGATCATAATAGGTGAAGCCTGCTTTGATGTTGCCGGTGTTCAGAATGCCATAGCCGTTTCGGGATGTAACCCAGATGGTGTGCGACACCACATCTTCTACGATGCTGTAGTGCATGGCGAAATCCTTGTCGCCGCGGTATAGATCGATGAATCCCGGATTCTGCTGGTTCTGTGGTTGGGTAAGGCACTTGATGCCATTGCCCCAGGTGCAGATCCAGAGTCTTCCGGCATGGTCCATCTTCAGCAGATAGGTGTTGCCTGCTTCGCCATTTTTAGGAATCACGTAGCGATACAGGATGTTGTGTTTGGTATCCAGTCGGAAAAGACTTTCCGACCAGGTGCCGATATAGATGTTGCCGTTTCTGTCTTCTGTAAATGATTTGGCCTTAATCACTTCATTGAGTGCATGTCGCTTGCCATTGGTCTCCACTACGGTGGTGTTCCTGGATGTGTAAGAGAAGAGCTTCTTCTCTTCTGGAAGATAGCAGTTGATGCCGCCATCTGTTCCTATCCAAATCTTACCATCGTTTGAAGTAAAGAGGTTGTAGATGATACGGTTGTCTGTGCCCGGCAAGTGATGAGTGGTAAACTTGCCCGATCTCTTGTCCATGCTCACCAGTCCGTTTCGGGTTCCTATCCACAGCACATCATCCTTTCCTTCGGTGAGGGAAAGTACCGTGTTGCTTGGCAGAATATTGGGAGAGGTAGCATCGCTTCTGTAATTCTTGAAACGATAGCCATCATAGGAATTCACTCCACCATCTGAGCCGATCCATATCAGTCCCTGCTTGTCGATGAGCATACATTTCTGCTCTTCGGAAGCAGAAGGATATACGGCATTGAGCAATCTTGGCTGGTTGGTTAGGGCACAAATCGGTGATGCGCACATCATCAGGATGGCGATGATACACAGCTTGCATACGTAGTTCTTATATATAATATGTATAGGGTTCATATCCTTAAGTTTAAATTCTGTTGCAAAATTACGAAATAAATCCGATAATTCATCTTTTATGAAGTGTAATTATCGTTATTTAGCGTTCAATTATTGTGATTTTGTACCAGATTGGCGATAATTTTACTTCTATTCCTGTTAAATACTCTTTAGTTTTGTGCGAAAAGCCTAATTTTGCGGCAGAATAAACAATTCATGTAAAAGTGAACAGCGAATTTCTAAAATAACGAAATGTATAACTAACAATAAAATAAAAAATGAACCAGACATTCCTATTTACAGCTTCGCGGAAGGCTCTGCTCATGATGATCATGGCAAGTGCACCAGCCATTCAGGCTGCAGCCGCAACTGAGGTTTCACCTGCGTCAACTATTCAGCAGCAGGTAGGTAAGGTACAAGGTACAGTAGTAGATGGTAACGGCGAGCCAGTTATCGGTGCTACTATCAAGGTGAAGGGCGCAAAGGGCGGTACGATTACCGACCTAGATGGCCATTTCACCATCGATGCTTCTAAGGGCGCAACCCTGGAAGTTTCTTATATCGGCTTTAAGGCTCAGACCATTAAAGCCACAGGTTCTCATCTTCAGATTATATTGCAGGAAGATGCCAAGCAGCTCAACGATGTAGTCGTTGTGGGTTATGGTACCATGCGCAAGAAAGACTTGACGGGTAGTGTGATCCAGATCAAGCCAGACAACCTGCAGAATCAGAATCCAGGAAGCGTACAGGATATTCTTCGTGGTAACGCCGGTTTGAACATCGGCTTGAGCACATCTGCCAAGGGTGGTGGCTCTATGGAAATCCGTGGTCAGCGTTCTATCTCAGGTATTTCTTCCCACGACCCTCTGCTGATTGTGGATGGTATGATCTTCTATGGTGAGCTTTCTGAAATCAATCCGGATGATATCGGTCAGATTGATGTGTTGAAGGATGCTTCTGCAGCTGCCGTTTATGGTGCCAAGGCTGCCAGCGGTGTCATCATCATCACTACCAAGAAGGGTAAGATCGGCAAGCCAACCATCAATGTAAGTGCTAACTTCGGCTTCAACCAGAAGGCAACATTGGAGAAGCGCCGCAGCGCTGCCAGCTATGTACAGATGTACACCGACTACTGGAAGGAGAAGACATACGGATTTGATGAGAACGGTAACTATGTAGCATACGTAGCTAAGGACAAGAAGGGCAATCTCATTGCTCAGCCTGGTTACTATGATACTCCTGATGTGGCTCAGAGCCAGTATGGTGTAGATTACGATACATGGAAGTATGGCACAGAAGGTGATGACTGGAAGGCTATCCTGGGTGGTCGTCTCGGATTCAAGGATGCTGTGCTGCAGAATTATATCGACGGTAAGACCTACGACTGGTATGATGGTCAGTTCCGTACTGGTTTCAATCAGGATTACAATGCCAGCGTTTCCGGTGCCAGCGAGAAGATGAACTATTACTTGTCTGCCGGCTACGTGAACAACCAGAGCGCTTACCGTGATGATAACTATAGTGCGGTACGCGTGAATATGAAGTTGAACGGACAGGTAACCAACTGGTTGGAGATTGGTGCCAACGTAAGATTCCAGGATCGCCAGGAGAACAATATCGGCGGACTTGGCAGCGACATCAACAACAGCCCTTATGGTAACCATACATTGGCTGATGGCACATTTGCCCAGTATCCTCATGGCGACAATGTAAAGCAGGGTTCCAACTGGGATTTCGAACGCCAGTATCAGGACAAGGAATCTGGTGTTACCGTATTGAGAAGTATCTTTGATGCCAAGGTGAAGTTGCCATTCAATATCACTTATGCATTTAATATTGCTCCAAGTTATTCCTGGTATTACAACCGTTACTTCTCTTCTGCTTCCCGTCCGGATACCAGTCCAAAGGACCGTGGTGTAGATCGTAACTGGCACAAGTGGTTCAACTGGTCGCTGAACAATACCATCACCTGGGATCAGACCTTTGCCAAGAAGCACCATGTAATCCTTACCCTCGTACAGGAGGCAGAGGAACAGCGTTACTGGAGCGACAATATTGCAGCCCGCAACATTCTGCCTTCAGATGCGCTCGGTTTCCACAATACCCAGAATGGTACAAAGGATAACAGCAGCTTCTCAACCTCTGATTCTCATCAGACTGCAGATGCTTTGCTCGCCCGTCTGTTCTATTCATACGACGACCGTTATATGGTAACAGCCAGTGTTCGTCGTGATGGCTATTCAGCATTCGGAGCATCTAATCCACATGCCACCTTCCCATCTATCGCATTGGCATGGAACTTTACCAACGAGAAGTTCTGGAAGTGGGGCTATATCCTGAGCACAGGTAAGCTTCGTGCTTCCTGGGGTAAGAATGGTAACCGTTCCTTGAACGATCCATATATTTCTCTGTCTAACCTGGGTTCTGGTACAGGTGGCTATGCCCAGTATCTCACAAGCAGCGGCAGTGTTTATCCGATGAAGTATCTGGGTGTTGACCGTATGGCAAACCCTAGCTTGCGCTGGGAGAAGACAGCATCTACCAACTTCGGTCTCGATTTCGGTTTCCTGAACGACCGCATCACCGGTTCGCTTGATGTCTATAACATGAAGACTGAGGATATGGTTATGAACAAGCCATTGCCTGGTTTCTCTGGATTCGGCAGCATCGCAACCAACATCGGTGAGGTGGATAATACTGGTTTCGAGTTGTCTTTGCGTGCTGATGTCATGAAGATGAAGGATTTCTCTTGGACAGCTTCGGGTTCTGTAGCTTACAACAAGAATAAGATCAAGCACCTCTTCGGCACATTCGAGGATGTAAAGGATGCCAATGGCAACGTGATCGGTAAGAAGGAGTCTGATTACAGCACCAGTGGCTGGTTTATCGGCAAACCTATCGGCGTAATCTGGGATTACAAGGTAGAAGGCATCTGGCAGATTGATGAGGCTGAGGAAGCTGCCAAATATGGTCAGCGTCCTGGTGATCCTAAGGTTTGGAACAACCCAGACAATGATAAGTACAACGAAGATGGAACCGTGAAGGAATACGTATTCAACGATGATGATAAGGTGTTCCAGGGCAACCGTAATGCTCCATGGCGCTGGTCTTTGCGCAATGAGTTGAACTACAAGAATTTCACATTCTCATTCAACTTCTACTCTATCATGGGCTTCAAGCGTTCTTCTACAGCTTACATGAATGCCTACAACAGTGGTTCTGCGCTCCTGCACAACTTCAATAATGCCCAGCGTGAATACTGGACACCAGAGAACCCAAGCAACAAGTACGCCCGTATCGACGCCAAGGGTCCTAACGGAAAGTTCTCTCCTAGCATCTGGTACAACTCTTCGTTCGTACGCCTGGAGAATATCTCTATCGGTTACACATTGCCTAAGGAATGGTTGAGCAAGACAGGCATCAGCAACCTGAAGATCTATGGTAACATCCGCAACGTCTGCCAGTTTGGTAGCGATTGGGAGTATGGTGATCCAGAGACCGGCGGCTATGCTAACCGCGTATTCTCACTGGGTATCAGTGCAACTCTTTAATAGGGTGTAGTGAAGTAATATAAGAACAATAAAAAAGATTATAACAATGAAATCAAATATATTCAATCGTCTGTCTATGGGTTTGGTAGCCATGGCAGGAACTGCAATGCTGGCAACAAGCTGCTCTGATGATTTCCTGAAGCAAGACCCTCTGTCTTTCTATGAGCCAAAGCTGACCTTTACTACCGAATCGGGTGTAAACGCTGCCTTGGCGATGGGCGACCGTCTTCTTCGTGGTGTCACAGTTCACTATAGTGGTGGTAGTAACAATATCCCACTCTCTACCGAGTACTTCTTCTCTGAGATGGCTCTCTTTGGCAAGACCGATGTGGGTTCTGCCTTCTGTGATGACTGGGCTACCAAGTTGACTCCTACAACATTCATCTCTGATGGTGGAAATGCCAACAGTGCCATCGGTTATTTCTGGAATCAGGGTTATACTGGTGTCAAGTATGCCAATACCGTGCTTTCCAATATAGATGCAGTAGCTGGCTTGTCACAGGAAAAGAAGAATATGTTCAAGGGACAGGCTTATTTCCAGCGTGCATGGCATTATTCTCACTTGGTTTTCCAGTTTGGAGATATTCCGCTGGTTACCAAGATTCTGGAAGTGCCTAAGCAGAATTATAAGTCAACCAAGATGGCTGCCGTACTCGATATGTTGGTTTCTGATATGGAAAAGGCGGTACAGTGGGTGCCTAATCAGGAGAATCTGACCTATATCGGTCAGGTGAACAAGGGTGCCTGCCGCACTTTGCTGGCTAAGCTGTATCTTGCCACAGGTCAGTGGAAGAAGGCAGAACTCCAGTGCGATACTTTGATTAATAACCTGGATGGTACCGATTATCACCTGATGACTGAGTGCTTCGGTACAGAGGAAACTTCCGGTAGCCCAGCTACAAGAGCTGTTACCCGCAACGTAGTGTGGGATTTGCATCGCCCTCAGAACAAGCTTTGTGCTGCCAACAAGGAGGTTATCATGGGTATGGTGAACCAGGGTGAAAGCGGTGTCGGTGCAGTAGATGTACAGTGGTTGCGTATCTTTGGCCCATTCTGGAACAACAATATCGTTGCAGCTGCTGGCCATAAGAACAAAAAGTCTATTGCCAACTTCGCCAAGAAGGTTACTGATAGCAAGACCAAACTGGTAGTTGAAAATTCTCAGTGGAATGAGAATCTCGACTGGGTACGCTACACCGGTCGTGGCTTGGGAACCTGCCGTTTGACTTACTTTGCCCAGCATCCTTTGTGGAAGGTAAATGGTGTGGAGGATGATGTGGATCTGCGCCATAACCATGAGGTAGGTAACTGGATGAGAATGACTGACTTCAAGTATAACGACAAGTGGTCTAACAATGGTGAGGATGCTGAATATTACGGCAAGAATCTCCGCCTCTTCGATGATGAGGGCAATCTGCTCTGCTCTGATACTATCCGTAGCTGGTACGACTATCCATACTACAAGTTGTATGTTCGTGATACGAAGGAGCACGCTATTGAGACAGCTAACAGCTTTACTCAGACACTCGGTAGCTGCAACGATATGTATCTCTACCGTCTTGCTGAGGTTTATCTGCTCCGTGCAGAAGCTCGCTTCTTCCAGGACAACAACCAGGGTGCTACAGATGATGTAAACGAGATTCGTCGCCGTGCCAAGGCTTCTCAGTATTATACAAGCGTTACTATCGGTGATATCATGAACGAGCGTGCTCGTGAGTTGTATCTTGAGGAGTGGCGCAATGTAGAGCTGAAGCGTGTTTCCTATGAGTTGGCACAGAGTGGTAAGCCTGATGAGTGGGGAAATACATACAGCCTCTCCAACTGGGACAAGCAGGAAGGTACAGATGAGCAGGGTGGCAGCTACTGGTATCAGCGCATCAACCACTACTCACTCTACAACAAGGGTGCCATCGTTTCTAATGGTAAGACTTTGAACTATAGAATGGACAAGCACAATCTGTTCTGGCCTATTCCTCAGAGTGCTATTGATGCCAACAGTCAGGGTCAGCTCCATCAGAACTACGGTTACGACAAATATGACGCTAACGTAGCCGAGTGGGACAACTGGCAGGATGCCGTTGCCGATGAGGACAAGGTAAACTAAGAAAAGTTGAAATAGAATTCACATAAAATTCTGAAAAGAAAACGAACAAGTCTGAAAGATAGGATCAAATTAGTTGAAATGATTTTAAGGTAAAGATTGGATTTAGGGATAACATGAATGAAACTAAATAGGGGTGGTTCTAAAGAGCCGCCCCTACTGGTTTAAGGGTGAAAATAGGGCCATTTGAATAAAATGACTCTGTTTTTATCAGAATTTACGTCCCTTTGTTCGTTTTTTATAATGTATCTTTGCAGGCAAATCGTGAAGATAAACATTCTTTTTGTGAATATCGATATTCTTTTGTGAACACTAACATTAAAAACAAGATAATGATGAACAGAAAATTGACAATCGTTGGAATGATGACAGCAGCCTTGCTGATGGTAGCTCCTGTGATGGCACAGAAACCAACCGTGCCTAACTCTTCATACACGGGTAAGGGAAATCCGATTCTTCCGGATTTTCATGCAGATCCTGAAATCCTGTATTCCAACAAGACCAAGAAGTATTATATCTATTCCACTACGGATGGAACTCCTGGATGGGGTGGATGGCAGTATTATTGCTATTCTTCTAAAAATCTCAAGAAATGGAAGAACGAGGGAGTGGTACTCGATGCTAAGAGCGACCAGATTTCCTGGGCTAACGGCAATCTCTGGGCTCCGGCAGCCATTGAGGTGAAGCAGAAGGATGGAAGCTACAAGTACTTCCTCTATTATAGTGCAAATCCGAAAGAAAAGGGTGGCAAGAAAATGGGTGTTGCTGTAGCTGATTCGCCAGTAGGACCTTTCGTTGATTTCGGAAAGCCTATTGTGGAAAAATCGCCTGTTGGTAGGGGACAGCAGATTGATGTAGATGTCTTCATCGATCCTGTATCTCAGAAGCCTTATCTGTATTGGGGTAATGGCTATATGGCAGGTGCGGAGCTGGAGCCAAGTATGACTCAAGTAAAGGATGAAACCATAACTGTGATGACTCCAAAGGGTGGAAGCCTGAAGGACTATGCTTATCGCGAGGCACCATACGTGTTCTATCGCAACGGACTCTACTACTTCATGTGGTCGGTGGATGATACGGGTGCAGCCAATTATCATGTGGCATACGGTACATCGAAGTCTCCGCTCGGTCCTATCGAGGTAGCGAAGGATCCTATCGTTTTGATTCAGGACCCTCAGCACGAGATTTATGGCACAGCCCATAACTCTGTGATCCAGAAGCCGGGCACAGATGAGTGGTATATTGTATATCATCGCATCAACAAGGAGTATCTCCACAATCAGCCTGGCGTGCACCGTGAGGTTTGCATCGACAAGATGGAATTCAATGCCGATGGAACCATCAAGCGAGTTACACCTACTGCTGGTCTGCAAATTCCCTGATACTCATTCCGTACTCCTTCTTAAAGCAAAGTGAGAAGTATTTGGCATATCTTTGCAAAACCATTGTAGGTGTAAAAACTGCAATCGGCAATAGGAACATAATAACAACATAACGATTTTACATTATCTAGAATGAAGAAGAATTTCCTTTTGGTGGTAGTGTCTTTGATGACAGCCCTCTCTGCCTTTGCGGAGAAAAGTACCGTCAGTTCTCCTGATGGTAAACTGAATGTCGTGGTGGAAGACTGCGATGGCAAACTCTATTATTCCGTTGATTATGCAGGCAAGCGAATGATGGAAGAATCACAGCTCGGTCTCCTTGCCAACGTCGGAGACTTCAGCCAAGGCTTGACCTTTCAGAAGAAGAGTGAGGCAAAGGTTGATAAAAGCTACGACCTTCGTACCGCTAAGGTTTCTCATGTGGATTATCATGCCAACCAGCTCAACGTAACTTATCTCAATGGCAAGAAGCAGCCGATGACCGTTACCTTCAATGTGTCCAATAATGACGTGGCTTTCCGCTATACTTTTGACAAGCTGAAGGCTCAGCATCTCATCGTAAATGAAGAGAAGACGGCATTCAATCTGCCTAAGATTTCCACCTCTTTCCTCTGTCCACAGAGCGACCCTCTGATAGGCTTTGCTCGTACCAAGCCAAGTTATGAGGAGGATTACAAGCCAGATGCTCCGCTCACAGCCAAGTCGGGTTATGGCAGAGGCTATACCTTCCCTTGCCTATTCAAGGTAGGTGGCGAAGGCTGGGTGTTGGTCAGCGAGACGGGCTCTCATGGCAATTATCCGGGTTGCCACATCAGCGATTATGATGCCAACAAAGGTTACCAGATAGCCTTCCCTATGAAGGAAGAAGGCGATGGCATTGGCTCTAACAATGCCGTGTTCTCATTGCCAGGCTCCACACCTTGGCGCACCATCACTGTGGGTAAGGACTTGAAACCATTGGTAGAGACCACCATCCCTTATGATGTAGTAGAGCCTCGCTATGAGGCATCCCAGAAGTATGGCGTGGGAAAATATGCTTGGAGCTGGCTCATTTGGCAAGATGCCTCTTGCAACTACAATGACCAAAAACAGTTCATCGACCTCGCTGCTACCATGGGCTATGAGTATGTGCTGGTTGATGCACTCTGGGATACGCAGATTGGTAGAGACAAGATAGCTGAATTGAGCCGTTATGCCCAGAGCAAGGGTGTAAGTCTGATGCTGTGGTATAACTCCAATGGTGTAACCAATGATGCCCCACAGGGACCACGCAACTGTATGGACAACATCGTGGCTCGCAAGAAGGAGATGGCTTGGATGAAGAGCATCGGCGTAAAAGGAATCAAGGTGGACTTCTTCGGTAGCGACAAGCAGCAGACCATGCAGAACTACGAAGACATCCTCAGCGATGCCAACGATTACGGCATTCAGGTTATCTTCCATGGTTGCACCCTGCCAAGAGGTTGGGAGCGCATGTATCCAAACTATATTTCCAGCGAGGCTGTACTGGCTTCAGAGAATGTATTCTTCTCTGATTATCATGCCAAGCAGGAGGGCTTTGAGTTGACCATGCATCCATTCTGCCGCAATGCCGTGGGAGCGATGGATTGGGGTGGCACCATCATGAACAAGTACTTGTCTCGTGATAACAAGAGCCGTCATCGCCGTTATACTACCGACGTGTTCGAAATGGCTGCGGCTATCATGAATCAGGCAGCTATCCAGTGTATCGCCATCTATCCTAACAACCTCACTGAGCTTCCAAAGCATGAGATTGATTTCTTGAAGAGCGTTCCTACTACCTGGGATGAGACCCAGTTTGTGGCAGGTTATCCTGGCAAGTATGCCGTAGTGGCTCGTCGCCATGGCGACAAGTGGTATGTGGCTGGATTGAATGGCACCGACCAGCTGATGAAGCTCACCCTGAAGTTGCCTATGCTCGCCAGCAAGACCGTTACCTATTATTATGAGACGGCAAGCAAGGACAAAAAGGCTCTCTGGCCAGACTCTCATGTAAAGACCGTGAAGGTGGATAAAAAGGGAAACCTGAAGGTGGAAATGCAACCTAAGGGTGGATTGATTATAAATGACTGAACTTGTGAAACTTGAATAAATGAATAAAGAATAAAGGCAGTTTTTACCCCAGAAAGTACATATAAAAAGTGTTTGAGAGAAGAATGAGGAAAGTTTACTGGTT
>ERZ1023869.104-NODE-104-length-38513-cov-14.993317_pt1 | contig 38513 bp, 27 predicted proteins | sample MGYA00380390_ERZ1023869 | MGnify/ENA primary metagenome ERZ1023869 (study PRJEB33179, sample SAMN07449005) | human gut metagenome | biome: Human-gut; feature: Human associated habitat; material: Faeces | host: Homo sapiens | place: India: Bhopal | collected...
CCATTCGCCAACGAATAATCTAAAAACAAATACCTATGAGCATGACATGGCACAGGCCTTTTTCAGACTGGCCACCACGCCACGACACAGCTCTAATCTCCTAATCAATCTACTTTATGAAAAAAGTTTCCATCATGCTTTCAGCACTTTGCTTGATGGCGGCAGCCCCACTTGCCAGCCACGCACAAAGTTCTGAATTTACCTTGGTCAACAAACAGCCGGTTAATGCTGACAACGAACCGCGTCCGGTATTTCCCGTTCCCACAGAGCGCCAGCTCAAATGGAACCAAACGGAGTTCTACGCCTTCTTCCACTATGGCATGAACACCTACACCTACAAGGAATGGGGCGACGGCAGCGAAGACGAAAGCATTTTTGCACCTACTGCTGTGCCTAATCCACGCCAATGGCTTGAAGCCATCAAGGCTGGCGGTATGCGCGGTGGTATAGCCGTAGTAAAGCACCACGACGGTTTCTGTCTGTGGCCTACCAAGACAACCGAGCATAACGTTACAAAGAGCAGCAATGCCAATGCACAGAAAACCAACATACCCAAGGATTTTGCGGCAGCTGCCAAGGACCTGGGGCTGAAGTATGGCTTCTACATCTCGCCCTGGGACCGCAACAGTAAATATTGGGGCGAAAAAGACGCCAACGGCAACTACACCGACGACTATGCCAAGAAGGTGTTCTTTGCACAATGTGCAGAAATAGCCGAATATGGTGCCGACCAGTTTGAGATGTGGTTTGACGGTGCTACGGGCGACTACGGCTACTATGGTGGCGCCAAGAAAAACCGCAACATCGACAACGCCACACGCTATTACGACATTCCCAACCTGCGCGACTCTATCCACAATGCTTGTCACGACATCATTCTGTGGGGTACTGGCGGCGAGGCTCGCTGGATTGGTAACGAAGCTGGCTGGGCCGGCGAAACTTGCTGGTCGATGGGCGACGGTACAAGCGGCGACATGAACGCTTGGAAGTGGTTCCCCGGCGAGAGCGATGCCAAGGCAACCATTGGCGGCTGGTTCTACCACGAAGGTGGCAAGAGAGTTGATGGCAATGGTAACATTGTAGCAGGCAACGAGGGTTGCAAGTCTGCCAACGAACTGTTCAAAATGTACTTGGAGACAGTTGGCCGCAACGCTACACTTATCCTCAACTTCCCGCCCAACCAGGCAGGTCTCCTTTCCGACGACCAAGTAGCTAACTTGAAGACACTGGGCGAGATGCTCCGCACCCGACTCGGCCACGACCTGGCCAAGGCCGATGGCGTAAAGATTACTGCCACCGACACACGTAGCGCAGGTGCACACCGCACCTACGATGCCAAAAACATGATTGACGGCGACTCTACTACCTACTGGGCTTGCAACGACGCTCAGAACACTGCTGTAATTACAGTAGAACTCCCCTCGGTTCAAACTATTCACTATGTAGCTCTGCAAGAGTACATTCAGTTAGGACAGCGCATCAAGGGCTTCACTGTCGAGACGAGTACCGATGGCGAACACTGGACAAAGAAGGGTGGCAACATTCAAACTACCACTGTGGGCTATAAGCGTATCATTCCGCTCAACGGCAGCACTAACAACAGCTACGATGCCGGCACACAGGCCAAGTATGTTAAAATCAGCATTACTGACAGCCGCGCCTGCCCCACCCTTCACACGCTCTCTATCTATTAAATCTACTCTAAACACTGATATATATGAAAGTGAAACACTATATAGCTCTGGCCGCACTGACTCTGCCTTTGGCAGCCAACGCACAGAGCATCAACTTTGAAACAGAAAACGAAGGCTACACCAAGCTGGGTGTGTTCGATACATGGGAAAAGTCTCCCTTCCGCACCGGTGCACTCGAAGGCAATGTAAAGGTTATAGCCAACCCTTATAAGGAAAAGGACGCCTTGGCCGGCGACACCAATATGTCTGACCACGTGCTGGCCTTCCAACGCTCACGCTGGGGCAGCAACACTTTCGGTGTGCGCGTCACACTGAAGGACACTATCAAACTGTCGCAAACACCTCAATATGTGCACGTGAAGATGCGCAAGCCCAAAAGCGGCCGCGTAATGTGCTTTGCACTTGGCTCACGCCAGGACCGCCCTTGGCAGTCGAAGGACGTGGTGCAGGTTGAAGCTACTTGCAAGAGCAAGGTGTACACCGACAAATGGTTCGATGCCGTGTTTGCCCTCACTGGCGCAAACGGTGTGAATGTGCACAGCCTGGTGTTCGCTCCCGATGTAGAATCTACACACGACCTCAACGAGGACTTTGTGGTTTATATCGATGACATCGAAGTTAATGGTTCGGCATTGACACGCATCGAATACAACGTTTATCCTATAAACTTTGACAAGACTGCTACAAAGGAGAACAACAACCGTTACACCAGCGGTGCGACAATCACAAGTGCCGACGGCACACAGACCATCAGCACCAACCAGCAGAGCGACAAGCGTTTGTATCAAGACCGCCTGTCTCAGTCTATCAAGGCCAAAGCTGGCGAAAAGCTCTCAGCCTCTGTACAATATACGGGTGGCTGGATGAATGCCTACTTGTACCTTGACCGTAACAACGATGGTAAATTCAACACATCACTCAACGCTGACGGCACGCCGGCCACCAGCAGCGATGTATTGAGCTACTCAAACTACAAGAACAAGAATAGCGTTGGCGCTGGCACTGGCAATTGCAACACCACTGCATTGCCCGACTTTACCTTGCCTTCAGACCTCACACCGGGCTTCTACCGCTTGCGCTTCAAGGTAGACTGGGACGAAATTGACGCTGGTGGTAACACTACCGATGCCAATAATATTACACACAACAGCGGTGTAGTAATTGACACCCGTCTCAATGTGCATGGCGACAAGGTGAACATCTCACGTGGCCAAAGTGCCGCTGGTACAAATGGTGAGGTGCTGAAAGCCGATGGCTCTACACTCGATGGCACACAAATCGAGTTTGGCAAGGCATACACTATCAAGTTCAAGCCTGGTGACGGATTCAGACTGAGCCGCTTCACCATTCGCCACGGTTACAACCTGAAGGGCGACTCATTGGTAAACGAAACACCGCAGTACATTGACGTGACCGTACCGGCTTACATGGTGAAGGACAACCTTTACACTATCCCGGCCGAATATGTGGACGGCGATGTGATGGTAACGCCTGAATATGTGACCGATGATGCTGGTTCGAAGGGAGACTATGCGCTGAATTTCCCTAAGGATTTGAAAATAACACGTACTGACCGCGCATTAAACAGCCTGTCATTCAACACCACTACCCAATCTGCAGCTCAAAAGTTAACACCGACTGACAAGCTGGTTTACCAAGACTTCAGCAACAGGTCTGTTTACGTTAAGGATGGTGACGTGATTACTACCAACGTCAACTACACGCCTAACAAAAAAGCCTATATGCACGTCTACTTGTACGTGGACTTGGACAACAATGGCATATTCAGTACAGCAGTCAATGCCGATGGAACACCTGCCTGGAACGGTGAAATGCTGTCGTACTTGTACTACAACAACAAGAACAGCCGTGGCGAGAACGCGAACAACGATACAAAAAATGGTCTGTTTGATGCAACCAACTCTATCCCGCAATTCTCGTTACCACAAGGCTTGCCCAAAGGCAAATATCGTGCGCGCTTAAAGATTGACTGGGACGACATCGACCCCGCAGGACACTACAACAATCCTGACAAAAAGAACCAGATAAACGAGAATGGTGGTTACGTTGTAGACTTCAACTTTGAAGTTGTTGACGAATACCCCATGGCGAAGCTTGACGTCAGAACTACTAATGGTTCTATCGTTGGTGCGAACAACACTGGTTTGTCTGAATCTATCTTGAAGGGCCAGGAAATTGCTGTGCAGGCTGTTGGCCTTGACGAGAACTACTCGGCAACAAGCATCGTGGTGCGTCATGGTGAAAATCTTGACGGCGAACAGACGGTTGACGGCAAGAAACAATGGAGCGAATACACCGCTACATTGGTTGACGGCAAATATACCGTACCCGCCGAAAACGTTGATGGCGACGTGCGTATCACAGCCAACTTCGAGGACAATGGTTCTGAGTACAAACTTGTGTTCGGCGAGGAATTTGATGGTGAAAACGGCAGCCAGCCCGATTCTAAGTATTGGAGCCGCTCAAGCCGGGAAAATCCCACATGGAAGCGCTTCTGTGCACAAACCGAAGCCGGCCAGAAAGAAACTGGTTGGATTGAAGACGGCAAACTCGTATTGCGCTGCTTGAAGAATACGCACGACGACGAAAAGGACGGCGATGGCAACAAACAGCAAATGATTAGCGGCTCCATTGAATCGTCTAACAAGGTTAAGTTCACTTACGGCAAGGTTGAAGGCCGCCTTATGACCATTGGTCACGCTGGTAACTTCCCCGCTTTCTGGATGATGCCTAACAACTCTGTTTACGGTGGCTGGCCTTACAGCGGCGAGATTGACATTTGGGAACAGATTGACGCTCAGACTCAAACTCACCACACTATCCACACTAAGTGGGCTAACAGCACTAAGGATGGCGCAGAATGTATGGGACAAGGCAACAACCCTGCAAAGACCGGCAACTCTACCGCCACACTGGGCGAATACCACGTATTTGGCCTGGAATGGACTGAGGACTTGCTCACTTGGTATCTCGATGGCAAGCAGGTGTTCTCTTACGCCCGCAAGACTGACCTTACCGACGAGAACAAGATAAAAGCTCAATGGCCCTTTGACCAACCCTTCTACCTCATTCTCAACCAGAGCGTAGGTAATGGTGGTTGGGCTGCTGCGCCTGATTTGAACTTCACCTACGAAACCAAGTTTGACTGGGTGCGCGTTTACCAAACTGACAAGCATGCAACTGGCGCCAACTCTGCCACAAAGGCCTCTGCCCTCGACTACTATGTAACTCCGGGCAACATTCGTTTGGTTGCAGCCCAGGCTACTAAGGTGCAAATCTTCGACCTCCAAGGCCGAGTGGTATTTGCCGACATGGTACAGGGCAATAAGGATTTGCATGTGAACAAGGGCATCTACCTTGTGAACGGCAGCAAGGTGTTGGTACCTTGATCGCACGAATATGAGCACTAAGAAGGAGTGAAATCCTACTTATTAGAATAATAATTAGTAATTTTGACGGAGCTACGGCATGGTGCTGTAGCTCCGTCTTATTTGTGGGGGCAGATTGACTGCTTAAAAAACGCAAGCACTAATGGGGGCAACGCGTCCCGCGTCGGGATAGGAAAAGGAGGGAAATACGAACTCTACTAAATATAGCTGCATATTTTCCCGACGCGAGACGCGTCGCCCCCATTAGTGCTTGCGTTTGATGCTTGACCCCCCGTGTTAGTGCAGTCGCGCCCTGTAAGGGCAAAAGCATTAAAACCTGTCATAAACGACGTGACCGTCACCGTATTTCATGCCTGCTTTTATGCCAATAATAGTTTCTGCAGCCATACATAGTAAAAAAACTGGGCTTATTTTTTGAAATAAAAAGCGTGAAGTACTATTTATAGGGGGTAAGACGGGAAAAGCTGCGCTTCGGAGTCTCACCGGACAGCCATATTTGCTTTACAACTAAATTCACTACACAATGAAACTGATCTACTTTCACGGCTTTGCATCGTCAGGTGCCTCGGGCACCGTTCAATTATTGCGCAAGATATTTCCATCGGCTGAAATCATAGCGCCCGACATTCCCGTCGACCCCGAAGAGGCTCTCCCCTTTTTGCAAAACTTGGTGGAGACCGAACAGCCCGACCTTGTTATGGGCACAAGCATGGGCGGCATGTACGCCCAACAAATGCACGGACACTTGCGCATTTGTGTCAACCCTGCCTTCCGCATGTCGACCATGAGCAAAGTGCTGCACACAGGTGAGCACAAGTGGCTGAACGGACGCAAGGACAGTGCCAAGACCTTCAAGGTGACGGCTGACATCATCAAGCACTTTAACCAAATGGAGCGCAAACAGTTTGAAGGCATTACACCCGACGACCGCAAACTGTGTTACGGCCTTTTCGGCATCAACGACAAAACCGTTAACTCGGCCAATACATACGCTACATTTACCAAGTATTACGACCATGCAGAGCGCATTGAAGCCGAACACCAGCTTAACGAGAAAGTTGTGCACAAGTATGTGCTGCCACTTATGAAGCAACTGCTCGGTGCTAAATATGACGAAGCCCTCAAGGAGCCGTTGCCTAATTATATGAAATACTGATGCTCGCTGCGCGAGGTTATATGCTAATGTGGCAATGTGACGCTCGCTTTGCTCGCTAATGTGTTAATGGGCTGACGCCGTTGCGCTATCTATATAGCGCCTTGGGCGTCAACCCTTTTGTTTTTTGCACGGCACATTAGCGAACATAGCGAGCGCCACATTAGCACATTAGCATATTGCCACATTAGCGCATTGTTGCCACATTACCATACTAAAGAAATGTCTTTAGCAGAAAAATGACATTATAAGCATCAATAATATAAGATAATCGGTACCTTTGTCTAAAATAGAAGTAAATCTCTATGGAAAATATATTTCAATATTATGATAGATCTTGATAACGATTCCAACAATCGAATCATCTGTTTCAATGTAACACACACCTATTTAAAAGAGGAAAGGCCCTGTTTATATGAATGTGTAAGAAAGTATTGGCGATTGAATGGTGAACGAGCAAAAAAAGCTGAATATGTTTTTGCCGTCAGTTCTGGTTATATCGTAGGAGTATTCAAACCCACCCATTGCTTTCTCTCAAATTCAGATGAGTATGTCGGCCGCTGGGAATTTGAGGGTGAAGATATCTTGTACTCTCCATATTTACATATGGATATTTCTTAGCTTGTAGGAAAAAGACAAAATCCAATATCATACATCAATATGTAATCATTATGAGAAAAGAACCATTACTTAACATATACGAATACAATGGGTTATATGGCGCAAAAGACCAAAATGGAGAGATAATTATTACTGCCCAATATACAGAAATGTACCCATTTAGTTGCGGACTTTCATTGGTTAGAAATTGTCAATACCAGTATGCTTACATTGACTACGATAATAATATTGTTATTCCATTTGGAATTTATTCTTGGTGCGAGCCTACGTTTGTTTGCGGCTATGCCAGAGTATTAAAAGATAAATGGGGTATCATAAATACAAGAGGAAATTTTGTTATCCCATTAAAATACGATAAAATATGGGCATTAAAAGAAGAACACCTATGTTCCATAAAAGCATATATTGGTGAACAAGAAAAAAGCATCAACCTATTAAAACTAACATCGAGCAACATGCTATTAGACGGACTCACCTATATAGCAACATATTCACTGCAAGAGTTTAAAGAGCTATCAAATTGCAATCAAATACTCGTAAAAAAAGATCCAGAAACCAACCAATTATTATTCACTTATGGAACAAATATTGGTGCTGTAGCTATTAGTTCTATTCCAAAAGAACCTGCATTTTCAATAGTCTGCAATAGCAACGGAAAAATATTTGTTTTACTTACAGAAAAATGCGATGTAGGAAAGACCTCATTTCCACCTTCGATTGTAATAAGAAATAATGACAGTAACAAACAAGTAAAGAAACAGCCACATTAAAGAGCATCGCGAGCAAATTAGCCCGCAAACGCTTTGCACATTCGGCGGCAAGTGGTAACTTTGTGCACATTGCATTAAACTGCACCAATTAAAAGCAATATAACACAGCCCATGCTATTCAGTGATGTAATAGGACAAGCCAACGTCAAGCGTCAACTCAAACAGATGCTTGATGAGAACCGCGTGCCTCATGCCATGCTATTTGCCGGCAACGAGGGCTGCGGCAAACTGCCCATGGCACTGGCTTTGGCACAGCGACTGTTGTGCCAACACCCTACGACGGAAGGCGAACCCTGTGGCCAATGCCAAGCCTGTCATATGGCAGCCAAACTGGCTCACCCCGACTTGCACTTTGTATTTCCTACCATCAAGCCCACTGGCAAGGCTGGCACCGTGGTGAGCGACCAGTATTTGCCCGAATGGCGCAAGCAAATAGCTGAAACGCCTTACTTCAGCCGGCAAACGTGGCTCAAACGCATGGGGGTGGAGAAACAGCAGTCGCTCATCAATGTGGCCGAGGCCGACAACATCATTGGCAAACTGGCCAACGTGAGCAGCCAAGGGGGGTACCGCGTAGTAGTGATGTGGCTGGCCGAACAGATGAATGCCGAATGTGCCAACAAATTGCTCAAGGTGCTTGAAGAGCCTCCCTCACAAACGGTGTTCATTCTCACTGCCGACCACCCCGAACTGCTGCTCACTACCATACTGAGCCGCACACAACGCATTGATTTTGCACCGCTTTCGGCCGACGACATAGCCAATGCGCTGCAACAGCATAATGGCCTGCAACCCGACGACGCACGCATGGTGGCACGCGCTGCCAACGGCAGTTTTGTTAACGCACTCGACCAGGTGACGATGAATGCCGACAAAGCGCAATTCTTCGACCTGTTTGTGCTGTTCATGCGCCTTTGCTATATGCGCAAAATTAAGGACTTGTATGAGTGGTCACAACAGCTGGCCGGCTGGGGACGCGAAAAGCAAAAGGCTTTCCTTGACTATGCACAACGCTTGGTGCGCGAAAACTTTATATATAACTTTCATAATGCCGACCTCAACTACATGAACAAACAAGAGGCCGACTTTGCCGTTAACTTTGCACGTTTTATCAACGAACGCAACGTGATTGGCATCAGTGACGAAATAGCGGCAGCACAACGCGACATTGAGCAGAATGTGAACGCCAACATGGTGTTCTTCGACTTTTCGCTGAAAATGATCATGCTGCTGATTCAATAAAGGCAAACAGAGTTGTTTGCCCAAACCCTTCTATCATAAAATGACTCAAGATAACAACATACCCGCAAACACCACAGACGACGCACTGAACCAGGCGGACACTTGCCTGCACTGTTCGGGCGACGGCTGCACGGCTGGCTGCGAGGACAACTGCCACTGCAAAGGACGCGACTTTTGCAAATGGGGCGATAGCAACCTGCGCGGACTGCCGGCCAATGGCTGCGGACGCAGCGACCACCAACTCAACTCGTACGACTATCTGGCTGATGTGCCAGGTAATGTTGACACAACGGACTTTGTTGAGGTGCAGTTCAAAAACACCCGCAAGGGCTTTTACCGCAACGACAACCACCTCGACCTACAAAAGGGCGACATCGTGGCTGTTGAGGCACAACCGGGCCACGACATCGGCGTGGTGTCGCTCACAGGCAAACTGGTGTTGCTGCAAATGCAGAAGGCTAACCTCAAGCCTAACTTCGAAATAAAGCGCATCTACCGCAAGGCACGCCCTGCCGACATGGAGAAGTATGAGGAGGCCAAGGCGCGCGAGCACGACACTATGATACGCTCGCGACAAATAGCCAAAGACCTGGAGCTGCAAATGAAAATTGGCGACGTGGAATATCAAGGCGATGGCAACAAGGCTATATTTTATTATATTGCCGATGCACGCGTTGACTTCAGAAAACTGATTAAAGTACTGGCCGAGGCTTTCCGTGTACGCATCGAAATGAAGCAAATTGGCGCACGACAAGAGGCCGGCCGCATTGGCGGTATCGGTCCGTGCGGACGTGAGTTGTGCTGCGCTACGTGGATGAAGAATTTTAGTTCGGTGAGCACGGCAGCGGCACGTTTTCAAGACATCACGCCCAATCCGCAGAAACTTGCGGGGCAGTGTGCCAAACTGAAATGCTGCCTCAACTACGAGGTGGACACCTACATGGAGGCAGCACGCAAACTGCCTGAACGCAATGCCACGCTCGAAACGCTGGACGGCACATTCTACTTCTTCAAAGCCGACATTCTGGCCGGCGAGGTGACCTATAGTTCCGACCGCCGACTGGCAGCCAACCTGGTGACCATCAGCGCCGAGCGCGCCAAAGAGGTGCTGGCTATGAACGCTGCGGGCGAGAAACCGGAGTCGCTGACAAACGAGGCGTCTGCTGAACCAAAACGCCCCGTCGACCTGGCTGAACAAGATGACCTTACACGCTTTGACAAGGCGCGACGCAACAAGGGCCGCAACAACCGACGCGACCGCCGCAACAACGAACGCAACAACAAGGAGCGCAACAATGCCGAGAACAAGCAAGGCAACGAAGGCGAAGGCGGACAGCAGCCACGACGCGAACGACGCGACAATAACCGGCGACGCAATGACAACAACCGACGCGAACGACGCGACAACAACCGCAACAACAGGCCGCAAGGCAACACTAAACCTGATACGCCCGAGGCATAAGCAGGTGTTCTAAATTTGTTGATACGAATTGGTGGCATGAATACATTGGCTAAATACATACTACACACACCGAACGCACTGTGCAAACCGCTTTGCATGGCTGCGTTGCTCTGTGGGTTGAGTGCCCTGGCCGGCATTGTGACTGGTTGTGAAGACAAGCCTCTGGCATTTAACTACTGCCCTACCCCGGTAGAGGGCTGGGAACCTGGCGACACGCTGAAATTTCACGTTGACACGGTAAAGACGGCCGGCACATACCGCATCGACCTCGGGGTGCGCACGTCGTCGTCAACGCCCTACCCCTTTCAGTCGCTGTGGCTGGTGGTGCGCCAGCATTGGCACAACCCCAACCGCGAATTGTGTGACACGGTGATGTTCAAACTCACCAACCAACGCGGCGACCCCAACGGGCACGGCGTGACCATCTACCAATACGACATGCCTTGGCAACAACAGCAAATCGCTGCCGGCGCCAGTGCCGACATCAGCATCAGCCACATCATGCGCCGCGAAATACTACCCGGCATTGCCGATGTGGGCATCAGGGTGCAGAAGGTTGCTGCCGCCAATCCGTAACACGCCCGTTGGCAGAATGCTCGGTTTATGGGATGACAGGTTAATGGGTTGACAAGTAAGTATGCCTTACGCTACTTATTATGTTACCCAAGTTTCGTATTTTAGACGGGTACGGTCTGAAAACGCTACCTCTAATGGGGGCGACGCGTCTCGCGTCGGAAAAATATGCAGCTATTATTAGCAGTAGTAGCGTTCGTATTTAACTCCTGTCTCTATCCCGACGCGAGACGCGTCGCCCCCATTAGAGCTAGCGTTTGATGGTTGCGTTTGGTGGTAGCGCTTGGTGCTTGAAGAAACGCAAGCACTAATGGGGGCGACGCGTCTCGCGTCGGGGTAGAGAAAGGAAGGAAATACGAGTTCTGCTAAATAAAAGCTGCATATTTTCCCGACGCGAGACGCGTCGCCCCCATTAGAGCTTGCGTTTAGAGCTTGCGTTTAGTGCTTGCGTTTAGAGCTTGCGTTTTATGATAGCGCTTAGTGCTTGAGTACGGTTTTACAGACAGCAATAATGTGCAGATGTGCAAATATAGCAAACGCCGTAGCGTTACTATTTGTAACGCTACGGCGTCAGCCCATTAGCATATTAGCTCATTGTCATATTAGCACATTAACGTGCATCGCTCGTTATGGCACAACCACCTTGGTGTCGTTCACCACATACACGCCCTTGGGCAGGGCGATGGTGCGGGTGCCCTTAACCTTGCTGCTGAATAGTATGCGGCCATTGGCATCGACCACTGTCACCTTGGCTGCTTTGGCAGCGTTGAATGTCAGTGTGCCGGCCGCTGTGCTAAAAGTCAGCGCACGGTTATTGGCAGCATCTTTAACGGCAGTAGTTGTAGAACTTGCAAACTGGCCGTCGATGCTTATGTCGCCATCAACATAGCGTGCATCGAGCGTGTAGGTGCCATCGGCAGCAAAGTCGGCCGCACGCACTACCAGTTTGTCATACTGCTTGTTGCCATAGGCATTGTACTGGTCGCCTTCGAGGTTGTAGCCGTGGCTGATAACGAGTGAGTCGATTACAAAGCCGGGGGCGGGAGTAGCCTTGAGCTTGACCGACTTTCCAAAGGCAGTTTTGTAGTTGACAAGTTCGGTGCCATCGCTCAATGTGATGTAACCGTTGCGGCTGCCAGCCGACAAGTTTACTTGGTCGGCATGAACGTTGAGGCGCACGTCGACAATGTAACCACCATTCTGCTGAATGCTGTTGGTGCTGGTCATTCGGCCTGCGGGGTCGATGTTGCCCCAGTCCACCTTGTAGCGCATGCGGTAGAAACCAGGTGTCATGCCGGCAGGCAATGTAAATGCCGGTGTTGACAGGTTGTTGCGATCATTACCGCTAACGGCGGTGCCATCGTACTTGTAGCCACTTTTGTCTTCAACTGTTTCGTAGTAATAGTAGCTCATCAAGTCCGCCCCTTCGGCCACCTTGTGCGTGTTTTCGTCAAATGTGGCTTCGAATTTGCCGTTGTTGTTTTGGTCAACGTACACGTAGCCATTCATCCAGCCACCATTTTTATAGTCAATAGAGGGCGTGAGCGTTTCGCCCGCTTTGGCATTGAACACCTTTTCGGTAAAGTCGCGATAGATGAGTTGCGGCGATACGGAACCCACTTCGATAGTCTGGTTGCCGGCAGAGGGGCTGTTCAGCTTGACGCTGGCAATGTAGCGTTCAGGTTTGCCCGAGGTGGCGTTATCTTCAAAGTTGAGGCCGTAGAAGGCTTCAGCCGTGAAACGTGGGTCTGGCGAGTCGTTTACCTCAATATCGTCGATGTATGCAGCAAAATCGCTGGTAAGTTCCTGTGGCGACGAGGCGTCGGGCACTACCACAAGACTGTGTACCTGCACGCCATTGCAGCCCTTGATGGGGAACACGGCATCGAACCATTGGTTGGCAACCGACACAGAGGTGGAGTATGCCCAAGCCTGCTCCACATCGTTGCTCTGGCCTGCACGGTCGGGGCGCTTGCCAAGTGCCACCAGCATGACACGGCCTTTGACGGGCTTGTATATTTTGACGTGCACATACTTGTAGTCGGGTGTAATGTCGAAGGGCGTGTTAAGGTCGATGCGTGCGCCAAAGGTGTTGCTGCCGAAGCGTGAACGCTGTACGCCCAGAATCTTTTTAGAGTCGTTTACTACTTCGCCTAATTCGTTGGTGGGAGAGATGAAGTTGTCTACCACAGCACAGTTGCCCTTGAGGGTGCCAAGGCGGAAGGGAGACTCCTCCCAGGTGTCGTAAACGCCCACACTCTTGTAGCCCGAAGCGTCCTCAAAGTCTACTTTTACGGTCTGTGCCATTGCTGCGAGGGGCAGGCCCAGGGCAGCAAGCGCTATTATATGCTTTTTCATTGAATAATCTATGTATGTCAGATGGACCCCTCAAAGCGCACATGCAAAAGGTGTGCGTTTGGTAGTCCACTTGTTAAACCATGCTTTGTTTTATCGCAGTTCAATGTTCTCAATAGTAGGACAAGCGCGGCTGTCGAGAATGTTGACGCGCAGGTACTTAACCTTTTGCGGGTTAGCCTCGTAGCTGTTTGAGGTGCTGCCGTTGAGCGGAATGATGCGCTTGTAACCAATGGTAGTGGTGGCAATGTTGCCGCCGCGCTTGGTCCATTTAGTGCCATCGTTGCTGGTTTCGATGCTGAATGCCTTGACGCGCTGGCCGAGCTGTATATGCTCTTGAAGCACTACATAGCGAATGGGTTTGGCCTCGTCCCAGGCAAAGGTGATAGTGCCCTTGTTCACACCATCGTTGGTGGCCCAATAGGTGGCAGAGTCGCCGTTGCACACGTTCTCGGCCTCGAAGTTGCGACCAGTGCCTGCGCTGCGGGTTTCGTTGGCAGTGACGGTGGCCTCTTTGGCATAGTTAGTGCCTTGCAAACGTTCGGTGAGCATTTTGCCCATTTCCTTTAAGCGTTCGACAGTGGCAGCGGGCAGTGAGCCCGATTTGTCGGGCGGGCAGTTAAGAATGAGTGTGGCGTTGCGGCCCACGGTTTCGAGATACATTTGGAACAGACGCTCGGCCCCGAGCTGGCCCTCGCCTGAGTGCCAGAACCAGCCACCGGTGGTCATTTTGGCATCGCTTTCGCCCGGTTGCCAGTACCAGCCGTCCATGTTGCCGTACATACCGTTCTTTTCGGGTGCATAGAGGTACTCTTCGGGGCTCCAGTTGGTTTCGCCGGCCCAGCCCTCTTCGTTGCCAATCCAACGGCTCTCGCCGCCTACGCCCCAAAGCACGCAGTCGGGGCATACCTTGTGCACGGTGTCGCGCAGGTTAGGCACATCGTAGTAGGTGGAGCGGTCGATGTTGCGTGTGCCGCCCTTGCCGCCATAGTAGCCATCGCCGCCATTGGCGCCGTCAAACCACATCTCGAACTGGTCGGTGCCGTATGCTGCCAACTCGGCGCACTGGCGAAGGAACACGTCCTTTACGTAAGTGTCGTCGCCATAATGCTCGTTGTTGCGGTCCCACGGCGATACGTAGAAGCCATACTTCATGCCCAACTTTTTGGCGGCAGCCGCAAAGTCGCGCGGAATGTTGGTGGCCTTGGCGTAGGCGTTGCTCGACGAGGTCACGTTGTGTGTAGTGGTGGCAGTGGGCCACAGGCAGAAGCCATCGTGGTGCTTGACCACGGCTATGCCGCCCTTCATGCCGGCAGCCTTTACCGCGGTGAGCCATTGCTCGGGGTTGGGGGCTGCAGTGGGGGCAAATTTGTTTTCATCTTCGTTGCCATATCCCCACTCATTGCCAGTGTAGGTGTTCATGCCGTAATGAAAGAACGCATAAAACTCTGTGCGCTGCCACTTAAGCTGACGAGGGGCAGGCACGGGGTGTACGGGGGCGGGCTCGTTTTCGGCATTCACCACGCTCTCGTTGACCAACTGCAACTGGGCGTTGGCGGTGAGCGGAGCTGTCAGTGCCAGGCACAGAGCCGAGGCCCAAAGGTAGATTTGCTTCATAATTTATTTGTGTTAGATGATGTTTCTCATTTCGTGCGCTAATATACGCATTATATTCCGTATTGTAAACTTATGGCTTGCTTGGAGGGGCATGTTTTTAGCTTTTTTGTGCATTTTTGTGCGCTTTGTAGTTATCCAGCTCCTTGCGGCTGCGGCTGGCCGTTACCAAATAGACACCGCCAAAAATCAGCACCACTGCCACGCCTTTTATCCAGTTAAAGGAGTCCATGCCCCAAAGCACGGCCACAATGCAGGCCACGAGCGGCTGTACATAATTGTACATGCCGGCCACTGTGGGGCGCAGTAATTTTTGACCTACAACAATGAGCATGTAGCTAAGGAAGGTGGCGCCTATCACTATAAAGGCCAGTGCGCCAATGTGGCTTGGCTGCAAGGCTGCCCAGTTGGTGCGCATGAGGTCGCCGGCCGAGAAGGGCAGGGTGCATATAAAGGCGTAGGTAAACATCCACTTCATGATGGTGGTGAGCGAATATTTGTTTACGAAGTTCTTGTAGAGTACAATGTATAGTGCGTAGCAAAGCTGTGCGCTCAGCACCAGCAGGTCGCCCCAGATGGCATAATTGCCGCCTGTTGTGGCAGTGGCCTTAACTTGGTTGCCGCTGCCCATGATGAGCAGCAGTGCACCAGCGGCGCCAGCGGCTATGCCGAGCACCTTTTTGCCAGTGATGGGTTCCTTCAGTATGAAGGCAGCCAGCACCATGGCCCATAGTGGCATGCTGGTGGTGATGATTGAGGCATCGCCGGGGGTGGTGAGGCTTACACCGAATATAAAGCACCCTTGGTTGAGCACAATGCCCAGGAGGGCTGCGCCAAACAGGCGTGCCAGGTCGCCATGTGGCACGTGTTCGGGTTTTTGAAAGAACGATGCTATCCAAAACAGTACCATGGCGCCGGCTATGCGCATATCGGTCACCACGAGTGGGGTGACGACACCGGCCGCCATGACAAATTTTGAGAGTGGGGACATCAATCCCCACAGAGTGTTGGCACCTAACATTGAAAGGTGTCCTTTTATTGATGAATTCATGTGTTTGTTTTTGTGTTAGTGCGTGGGGGAGAGGAGACTGTACTATTTATAGTGGAAGGTATGGGGTTATACTAACTTACCTGTTAACCCGTCACCCCGTCAACAGCGTTTGTATACAATGCCGGCCCCACACTTTAATCTGCTCCCCTGATTATTTAGAGAGAAGATTAAGGTGAGGGGCCGGCCTTGTTGGGGTGACGCGGGGGTCACTTGCCTCCTTTTTATCGAATAATAGTAGCCTCGCGGTCGGGACCTACTGACACAATCTTGATGGGTGTGCCCGTGGCCTTTTCAATATAGGCAATGTAGCTTGCAAAGGCAGCGGGGAAATCCTTCTCGGCACGTATGGCGGTGAGGTCGGTTTTCCAACCGGGCAACTCCTCGTATACGGGTTGCCAGCCCTCGGTGTCGTAAGGCATTTCGGTGACAGTTTCGCCGTCCTTGGTGTAGGCTGTACATACCTTGATGGTGTCGAAGCCATCGAGCACGTCGCCCTTCATCATAACGAGGTCTGTTACGCCATTTATCATGATGGCATATTTCAGTGCTACAAGGTCAAGCCAACCGCAACGGCGGTTACGTCCTGTTACAGCACCATATTCGTTGCCAATATGGCGAATGGTGTCGCCAGTTTCGTCAAACAGCTCGACGGGGAAGGGGCCACCACCCACACGGGTGCTGTATGCCTTGAAAATGCCGAACACATGGCCAATGCTGTTGGGGGCAATGCCCAATCCTGTGCAGACACCACCACTTGTGGTAGATGATGATGACACATAGGGGTAGGTGCCATGGTCGATGTCGAGCAATGAACCTTGTGCGCCCTCGGCCAGCACATTTTTGCCTTCGGCCAAAGCGTGGTTGAGCTCATATTCGGTGTCGGTCAAGTTGAACTTGCGCATGTATTCGATGCCCTGCATCCACTTTTGCTCCTCCTCGGTAATGTCGTAGTCGGTGTAGTGCAGGTCGCGCAGAATTTGCTCGTGGCGTGCTTTGAGCGCCTTGTATTTCTCGTCGAAGTTGTGCAAGATATCACCTACGCGCAAACCTACGCGGGCTGCTTTGTCGCTGTAAGTAGGGCCAATGCCCTTGCCAGTGGTGCCAACCTTGTTCTTGCCCTTTGCAGCCTCGTAGGCACGGTCGAGCACACGGTGGGTAGGCAGAATGAGGTGGGCGCGGCGGCTGATGTGCAAACGCTTGGTCAATTCATAGCCAGCAGCTTCGAGTTCGTGGGCCTCGGTCATAAAGAGGTCGGGGGCTATCACGCAGCCGTTGCCAATGATATTGATTTTGCCCTCGTCGAAAATGCCTGAGGGAATAGAGCGAAGTACGAATTTCTTGCCGTCGAATATAATGGTATGTCCAGCGTTGGGGCCACCTGCAAAGCGGGCCACAACATCGTAGCGCGGTGTGAAGTAGTCTACAACCTTACCTTTACCTTCGTCTCCGAACACGATACCCAGCAGGGCATCAACTTTTCCTTTTGTCATATTTGTTATAGGTGATGATTAGCAATTTTAAGCAACACTTTAGAGGCGTAACAACATCAATTGTCGCGCCTCCCGTCCTTTTGTTGGCCAAAGTTAGTGCAAGGCGAGCGAAATACAAAGCGAAAGTACAAAAAACTTTCGCTTTTTATTTCCGAGCCGCCGCCGAGCCGCTGCCTAACTTGCGCGTGAGCGAAAGTGCAAGGCGAGCGAAATACAAAGAAAATGCCCAAAAACTTTCGCTTTTTATTTCCGAGCCGCCGCCTGACTTGCGCGTGAGCGAAAGTGCAAGGCGAGCGAAATACGAGTTAAAGCGAAGGACGAAAGTGCAAGGTGAAAGTGCAAGGCGTGCGATTTTTTTTCACCACTTAACCATGAACTTCAACCACTTATGCTTTGTTTGTTACCACTTGTGCAATGTGCTGAATATGGGCAAGTGTTTGGAATGCTTATTCTTTGTATTTTTGCAATAAATATGACTATAAAACCACAAAATCATGAAACATCTTTTATTGCTATTAACAGCTCTTGTGTGCTTTCTCACAGCATCGGCGCGTCGTGACCCTAGATATCATTATGAGGGGGCTAATAGCGGAACTTACGGCCTTTCTAATAAAAGAATACAGTGTTCTAATTGCGGTGAATTCTATTCGGCTGGTTCGCAACACATGTGCTTAAAACATGATGCGGGAGGTAGTAGTTCCTCATCATCGTACCCCACAGATGGTAGCGATGTGTCGGACGGGGAGGCTGATGCTCTTCTTGCAGCAAATCCTGATTTGCTCATTAACCAAACTGGTATTCGCAACCCAGCTCCTAATGAAGAAGAGGCTGAGAGTGCTTCTGACGATGATGATGACAATACTGACGCCTGGATAGGTGGTGCAATTGTTGTTGTTGGCATTATAATATGGCTAAAATCGAAATCTTGACGATTTTTGGCGCTTTTACCATCATATAGTTGTCCCTCTTAAAAAAGCATCTCGGCGAGATACTGCTTTTTCAAGAGGGACAATTGTATTTATTACGTTCAAATATTAAACATTGCTTTCGTTGTGTCCATAAGCGTTTGTGCCACATTGTCGGCAGGCAGTTCGTACACCTCGGCCAATTTATCGATGACCAATGGCACAAACGCCGGTTCGTTGCGCTGCCCGCGGTGCGGTGTGGGGGCCAAGTACGGCGCGTCAGTTTCAACTACAATGCGGTTGAGCGGCACGCTGCTGCGCAACACGGCAGGCAACTTCGACTTTTTGAAAGTCAGCACACCGCCTATGCCAAGCACAAAACCAGGAAACGTGTCGAGCAGTTCACGCGCCTCTTCGGCTGTGCCGCCAAAGCAGTGGAACACCCCTGTCAGTTCGTCCTTCATAGGTAGCAGCGTGTCCACCAAGTCGCGGTGTGCCGCCCGGCTGTGCACCATGAGCGGCAAATGATAGCGCATAGCCCATTGTGCCTGGTGCTTGAACACCGCTATCTGTTCGTTGCGGCGGGAGTCGTCCCAATAAAGGTCGATGCCCACTTCGCCCACTGCCACATAGGGATTGTTGGGCGCGGCAAGCAGTTGTTCCATGCGGTCGAGCAACGGCCAGGGGTCCGACGGCAGTTCGGTGGGGTGCAGTCCCATCATGGGAAAGCATACACCAGGATAGTTTTGGCATATTTGCAACATGGGGCCAATGCTTGCCTCATCAATGTTGGGCAGTAGCAGCATTCGGGCACCAGCTTGCAGGGCGCGCTCCATAACCATCAATCTGTCGTCGTCAAACTCCTCAGTATATATATGTGTATGCGTGTCGATAAATTGCATGTGCCAGAGTGTGTAGGTGTTGACATTACTTGTTGCGTCCTAACAGCGATGTGGCATAGTCCCACAACACGCTCCATTGCGACTCGGGCAATGAAAGTTTGCGCAATTCGTTGTGCGCCTCGTCGTAAAAGCGGTTGATGGCGGCGCGTGTCAGGGCCGGAATGTCGAGTGCATTATAAATGTCTGTCACAGCCTTAATCTTAGCCTCAGCCTCCATACTGTTGTTGCCAATGAGCGTGAGCAGTTGCGCCTTTGTAGCCTCGTCGGCACGCTGGTAGGCGTTGATGAGCAGATACGTCTTTTTGCCGCAAAGAATGTCGCCGCCAATCTTTTTGCCAAACACGGCAGGGTCGCCATATACATCGAGATAGTCGTCCTGCAGTTGGAAAGCCAATCCCACGCGTTCGGCAAAACGGTAGAGCACCTCGGCGTCGGTTTCGGGGGCGCCAGCCAACAGGGCGCCCATCTTTGTGGCACAGGCCAGCAGCACAGAGGTTTTAAGGCGAATCATTTCAATGTACTCGTCTTCGGTCACATCGGTGCGTGTCTCAAAGTTTACATCATACTGTTGTCCCTCGCAAATCTCTTGTGCCGTGCGTGCAAAGAGGTCGAGTGCTTCGGCCTGATGCTGGCACTGGCATTGCATGATGTGGCGGAAGGCCATGATGAGCATGGTGTCGCCCGAGAGCACAGCCGTGTTGTCGTTCCACTTTTTGTGTACGGTGGGTTTGCCGCGTCGCATGTCGGCATGGTCCATCAAGTCGTCGTGCAGCAGTGTGTGGTTGTGGTAAGTTTCGATGCCCACAGCCGCGGGTGTGGCATGGTTGATGTCGCCCTTGTACAAGCCATAAGTCATGAGCAGCAGGGTGGGGCGCAAGCGCTTGCCTCCCATTGAGAGCACATATTCGATAGGTTCGTACAGTCCCTCGGGCTTTTTGGGGTAAGGCACCGCCGCCAGCGCCTGTTCGATGTAGGGCACCCATGACGTATGTTTGGCAAACTGGGCCATCAGCCATTGCTGCTGTTCGGCAATGGTCATGTCAGAGTTGTCAAGCAGCACAGCGTCGTCTGCCTGTCGCAGGGGGGCCACCTCGCGGTGTGAATCGATGTAGTCGCGCTCCTGCACATTTTTCAGTATATCGTCATAGTCCACCTCTTGCCCCTTGGCTTTGAGCTCGTCGTAACGGCGTTGTGCACGCACCTCGGCCGATGCTGTGACAAATATTTTGAGCTCGGCGTCAGGGAACACCACCGTGCCAATGTCGCGGCCGTCCATCACAATGCCTTTGTCGCGCCCCATGCGTTGCTGTTGGGCAGTCATGGCCGCACGCACAAAAGGCAGTGCCGCCACCGGACTGACGTGCGAGCTCACCTCAAGTCCGCGAATTTCGTTTTCCACACATTCGCCGTTAAGGTGAACCAAGGGGAGCTTGCTCTGCTCGTCAAGCTTAAAACTCACCTCGACCTGTGGCATGAGTTGTTCGAGTTCGGTAGCTTTCACAGTGCCGTCGGCATTAAACAATCCCTGACGGAGTGCAAACAATGTGACTGCGCGGTACATGGCGCCGGTATCAACATATATGTACCCCACCTCGCGGGCGAGCGCTTTAGCCATAGTGCTTTTGCCACATGACGAGTGACCGTCGATGGCTATGACAATCTTTTTCATACGAAAATTAATAGTGCCGTTTTGCTATACCACGGCATAAGTTTTATATATTTATTCGTTTGTTCGGAGATTAAGACACAAGGAGAGCGAACACTCTATATTAGGCAAGTATCTGGTTGCAACTCAGGCAATTTGATGTGTTGTACTGATGAGTAGAACTTTGAATTTTCATGCACGTACTCTTTCGTTGCAAACTTTGCCAAATATTCTATCCTTTATAGAATCCGTTAGGACTCATCTTTGCCCAACGGATATACATATCCTTGTAATTGTCTTTGATAAACTCTCGAATGATACGTATGTCTCTGTCTGTAAGTATACCTCGTGCCATTACCTCTGTGTCACCATTGCCTTTTACAAAGAGCTTCGCAGAGCCGGCCTCTGTGAGTTTTTTGTCGCTGGCATGCACGTGCATTGCTTCAATGATGCAGTGTGACGTGTAATACAAGTAATAACCCGAAACCTTGAAATCGAAATATTTAGGCATACGACTCCTCCATATACTTTTTGTTCTTCTCCCAATATCCTTCCACAATGCTCAATTCCACATCGTCCATGGTAGTTTCCAATACCTCACCTTGTGCAGACATAAGTATTGCATGGTGGGGTTCTTTAAGGTCTAATACTCGTATATTGGAATTTTCTGCTTTGGAAAACGCATAACCACAAACAATCATGTCAGCAGCAGAGCTTACTTTCAATAACTCGTCATTGTTCATAGTTCCCGATTTTTACAGTTTGAATATTCTTTAAGAATGTCTTTGGATTGATATAGAGGTTCTGAAGTATAGGCACTAAATCAATGTATTCTTCAGTTATTCCCATACCGTCATAGTCTGCCATAACAACAATATAACCATTGTCCCACGACTTTACTTCAACATACTTTTTCAGTATGCTTGGAGTTCGGAAACGAATGTTGTAGCCGGCATATCTGAATGAGGTCATATTGCCTTGATTCGACAATATAGCCTGAGTAGTTGCTTCTTGCGTATTCATAAGTTCACATTCTATTCAACTTTCGGGGTTAGACGGTGCACACACATTCTGCATTAGAAGGCGTACCCCACATTGGCCATAATAGAGTTGCTGGCCTGATGATATTTGGCGTACGACACGCCAAACTTAAAATGCTTGACATTAACGCCGGCACCAGCAGACAAGCCTGCCAAATGTGACGAACCAGAAGCCTTGAGTTCGTAGGCACGGCGGAAGTTGTAGCCGACCGACAGATACAAGTAGTCGGTGGGCAGAATATCAAGGCCCAACACAAAGTGGTTGAGAGCCTTTTTGCCAAATCCCACTTTGTCGCTTTTGTCCTTATCCTTGTTTTCGGGCAACACGTAGTAGCTCGACTTCCAGCGTGTTACGTCGGTCATGGTAACATGAAAGCGCACTGGCAGGTGTGCCATACCCTTGCTAAAACCTAATGCCAGGGTGAAGGGCAAATGCGTGCGTTGCCCGTCATGGTACGCTTTCAGCTGTGTGCCAATGTTTTGCAGTGAAGCTGACACCGACAGGTCATTTTCATCGTCATAATAGTTTACGCCCACATCAACGGCTGCTGCCAGGGCAGTGTAGTCGGCCAGGTTCGACACCATCATTTTCAGGTTGGCGCCACCCGTCCATCGGTCAGACAGCAAATAGCTGTAGCCTGCCCCTATTACAATGTCCTTGGCGCTGAATTGCCCCAAGGTGTTCCCTGCCTCGTCGGTCTCGTCCATTTTGCCGTAATTCATGTATTGCACGCCGACTGCCATGGTGTGGCGTTCGCCAAAAGCCTTGACAAAGTGTGCTCCCATCCACGTGCTGCCCGCGGCATAGGTCATGAAATCAAGGCCGGCCGACAAGTCGCTTACGTTGGCATAAAGTGCCGGGTTATACCAGCCGGCAGTTGGTTCGTCCTCAATGAGCGTCACGTTTTGCCCGCCCAGGGCGGCTGCGTGCGACGACGCGGGAAGCCTCAACGTGTTGAACGCTGAGGCATACTCCTGTGCTAATGCCGTTGCAGGTAGTACGGCCAGTAACAGGCTGAATATTTTGATGTTCATTGTGAGCATTTCTGTTTCAGTGCCAAAATTACAAATAAAACTCGGTGCGGAGGGGCCTGTAACTTAAAAACTTGTATTATCTTGCCGTTGGTGGACTTTTTGGTTGACGGGTTAACGGGTTGACAGGTAAGATAGCTAAGTTTTTAAGTCTCTTGCCATTTCGGCTTTAATATAATAAAGAGTGTAGCATACTTACTTGTTAATCTGTCAACCCGTTAACTTGTCAACCCGTTAACCAAAAAGATAGGCTGCACCTCGGCAGAAAGTTCAAGCAAGCTTGACTTTCTTCACTCGGTTTGCACTATCTTTGCAAGCAGATAATCCGCATATATGATAAAGAACTTGCTATCGCTGCCACCTAATGCCGTCGGGGTGTTTCACAAACTGACGGGGGCGGAGCGTGATACATACTACTGCACTGCCGACCCTGCCGACCACAAACTTGGTTCGGGCGGCGGCACGGCATGGTTGCTCAAGTCGGCCCATGCCGACGAAGGTGCAAATGTGTGTTTTGACACATGGCTGGCACAGCACAAACGTGTGTTGCTGCATGCTGGCGGACAAAGCCGGCGACTGCCGGCCTACGCACCAAGCGGCAAGGTGCTCACCCCAATACCCGTGTTCAGGTGGGCACGCGGCCAACGCATTAACCAAACGTTGCTCGACTTGCAACTGCCGCTCTACCACGACATCATGCACAAGGCACCGGCATCGCTGCACACACTGATAGTGAGTGGCGATGTATTGCTGCGCACCACCGAGGCTTTGCAGGACATTCCCGAGGCCGACGTGGTGTGCTATGGTTTGTGGGCCGACCCCGTGCAGGCATCGCACCATGGCGTGTTTTTGATGAACCGCCAAACGCCCACACAACTCGACTTTATGCTGCAAAAGCCTACAACCGCACAACAAGCCGAACTGATGCCCACGCACTTGATGCTGATGGACATCGGGGTGTGGCTGCTCAGCGACAAGGCTGTCAAGCGCCTGATGCAGAAATGTGAGGCCGGAGCCAATGGTGGCAAGGGCTGCACACCGGGCGGACATCTTGCAGCCCTGCCTGGCTACTACGACCTGTATAGCGACTTTGGTTGCGCATTGGGTCAAAATCCGTCGCGCCCCGATGCCGCTCTGGCCGACTTGTCGGTGGCCATACTGCCCCTGCCGGGTGGCGAGTTCTACCACTATGGCACGGGGCCGGACATGATAGCCTCGTCGGTGGCTATACAAAATTTGGTAAAAGACCAACGCTATATATTGCAAAGGGGCATTAAACCGCAAACTTCGGTGTTCACACAGAACACCTTGCTCGTCAACCGTCCCACACCTGCCACCCGCAATGTGTGGATTGAAAATGCTTATGTGGGCAAGGGTTGGCACTATGGCAGCAACCACATTATTACGGGTGTGCCTCAAAACAACTGGCAGGTGACCTTGCGCAATGGTGTGTGTGTCGACTTTGTGCCGGTGGGCGATGCGGCTTATGCCGTGCGTCCTTATGGCTTTACCGATGCCTTCAGGGGCGATGTGGACAGCCTCGACACGATGTACATGGAGCAGTCCCTGCACAGCTGGCTCGCGGCTCGCGGCTTGTCTGCCAACAGTTTGGGCGGGCCAGGCACCGATTTGCAGTCGGCGCCCTTGTTCCCCGTAACTTCCGACATGCAGGCGTTGGGGCAACTGCTCAACTGGTTTGTGAGCGACACACCCGATGCTGAGACGTCAGCTCTTTGGAGCAAATTGCCGCGTTTGTCGGCCGACGAACTATCAGCACAGGCCAATTTGCCGCGGCTCTTTGAGCAGCGCCGTACCTTGCAGGCTCAAACGCTCCCCTTGGTGGCAAAGAACTGGCAGCGCAGTGTGTTCTATCAAGTCAATCTTAAAGACATGGCAGCGCAATATGCCGCAAACCAATGGCCGCTGCCCGATGCGCTGCCGCAAACGGCTCCGCTGATGACACGCATACACGATGCCATGTTCCGTGCCGAATGTTTGCGCCCCACCCAGGCAGCCGAGGCCCAGGCCTACGAAAGCCAGGCATTTGCCCTGCTGCGCGACGGGCTGACCGAGAATGTGCTGCGTCACCAATGCACCCCGCGCTGCACCACCTATGCCGATCAAATAGTGTGGGCACGCAGCAGTGTGCGCATCGATGTGGCCGGTGGCTGGACTGATACGCCACCTTACAGTTTGATAGCTGGCGGCAATGTGGTAAATCTTGCGGTCAACCTCAATGGCCAACCGCCCTTGCAGGTGTATGTCAAGCCATGCAAGGAGCCTGTGGTCATTTGCCGCTCCATCGACCTCGGTGCCATGGAGCGCATCGAAACCTACGAGGCTCTGCTGCAATACAACAAGGTGGGGTCGCCCTTCTCCATACCCAAGGCGGCCTTGGCCCTTGCGGGGTTTGCACCAGGCTTTGGCACAGAGCATTTTGCTTCGCTGCGCCAACAGCTCGAGGCTTTCGGCTGTGGATTAGAAATCACACTGTTGGCAGCCATTCCGGCAGGTTCCGGCCTTGGCACGAGCAGTGTGCTGGCAGCCACAGTGCTGGCAGCCTTGAGCAATTTCTGCGGCCTTGGCTGGGACAAGAACGAGGTGTGCAACCGCACCCTTGTGCTCGAACAGTTGCTCACCACTGGCGGTGGCTGGCAAGACCAGTATGGCGGTGTGTTGCCAGGCGTAAAGTTGTTGCAAACCACAACCGGATTCGACCAAAATGCCATGGCGCGCTGGTTGCCCGACACCCTGTTTACCCACCCCGACACGCGTCCGTGCCATTTGCTTTATTACACGGGCATCACACGCACGGCCAAACACATACTTACCGAAATTGTGCGGGGCATGTTCCTCAACAACACGCAACACCTGCATCTGCTCAACAACATGAAGCAGCATGCGCTCACGGTGTTTGATGCCTTGCAAACCAACGACCTGGCCCGCTATGGCCGCATGGTGCGTGCCACTTGGGAGCAGAACAAAGCGCTCGACGCCGGCACATCGCCTGAGGCTGTTGAGACTCTTTGCCGCCGCGTAGACGACTTGTGCTATGGCTACAAACTGCCGGGTGCCGGTGGTGGCGGATTTATGTATATGGTGGCCAAGGACGCCCAGGCGGCACAACGCATCAGGCAGTTGCTCACCGATAATCCGCTCACGCCAAACTCGCGCTTTGTCGACATGGACGTGTCTGCCGAGGGGTTGCAGGTGAGCCGCAGTTGACGGGGTGACGGGTTGAAAAGTTGAAAAGTTGAAAAGTTGAAAAGTTAACGGGTAAGTATGCCAAACGCTACTTATTCTGTTAAAGTCAGAATGCTAAGAAACTTAGCAAACTTACCCGTCAACCCGTCAACTTGTCCCCCTGTCAACTAATTCCACTAACGAGTAATAATATAAAACAGCACACATACATTGGCACTATTTTCACTACCACCCACCGCCTCGCGCGACGGACTCAACCTGAGTATGGTCGTGGGGCAAATAGCGGACGACGAAACAACCGCAACCTTGAAACGCACCCTGGCTCCCGAGTGGGCCTTGCAGAGCGGTGTGCAACTTACATGGCCACACGCTGGCACCGATTGGGCATATATGTTGCCCGAGGTAACTGCCTGCTATCTGCGTCTGGCCTACGAAATAGCCACGCGCGAGACGCTGCTCATTGTGGCACCCGACACCGAGGCCGTGAAATGCCTGATTGACGAGCAACTGCCCAAGCGCGCCACCGCACACATTATATATAGAACTTGCAATACTAACGACACTTGGGCACGTGACCACGCCTTTCTGACTATGGCCACCACCGAGGGGCCCGAACTGCTCGACTTCCGTTTCAATGGTTGGGGAGGCAAGTTTGAGGCTTCGCTCGACAATGCCATCAACGTCCATCTGGTTGAGGGTGACACGCCTGTGCTGAAAGGCAAATACGTTGACTGCCTCGACTTTGAACTTGAAGGCGGAAGTGTCGAGGTGGACGGCCTTGGCACCTTGCTCACCACATCGGAGTGCCTGCTCAACCCCAACCGCAATGCGCAACTTGACAAGGCACACAAGGAGGCTCTGCTCAAGGAACGCCTTGGCGTGAACCGCGTGCTGTGGCTCGACCATGGCTATCTGGCCGGCGACGACACCGACTCGCACATCGACACCCTGGCCCGCCTTTGTCCTGACAATACCATTGTGTATGTTAAATGTACCGACAAGGCCGACGAACACTATGACGCACTGCAGGCCATGGAGCAGCAACTGCACACGTTCTGCACTGCCGACGGCAAGCCTTACCGCCTGTTGGCACTGCCCATGGCCAACGCCATATACGACGAAAACGGCGAGCGCCTGCCTGCCACCTATGCCAACTATCTGGTAATGAACAATGTGGTGCTGTACCCCACCTATGCACAGCCCGACAATGATGAGGCTGCGGCCGAAGTGCTGCACAAGGCTTTTCCCGGACGCGATGTGGTGGGTGTGGACTGCCGCGCGCTCATACGCCAACATGGTTCGCTGCATTGTGTCACTATGCAGTACCCCAAGGGCGTGTTGCCGCAAACTTTCTCTGATTAAATAACTCATGTTTCGGATTCAGACCGCCCTTGTTAAATCCGGAAATCCAGTAAATAATTGCTATTACAATGACCAAACATAAAACACTCAAGGTAGGCATCGTACAACAAGCCTGTACGGCTGATGTGGAGGCTAACAAGCAAAATCTTAAACGCAACATTGCCGATGTGGCAGCCCAGGGGGCAGAGCTGGTGGTGTTGCAAGAGTTGCACAACTCGCTTTACTTTTGCCAGGTTGAGAGTACCGATAATTTTGATTTGGCAGAGCCTATTCCCGGTCCTTCAACCGACTTCTACGGCCAGATAGCCCGCCAGCATGGCATAGTGCTCGTCACTTCGCTGTTCGAACGGCGCGCTGCCGGCTTGTATCACAACACCGCCGTGGTGTTTGAGCGCGATGGCAGCATTGCTGGCAAATATCGCAAAATGCACATACCCGATGACCCTGCCTATTACGAAAAATTCTACTTCACACCGGGCGACATGGGTTTCCACCCCATCGACACATCAGTTGGTCGCCTTGGGGTGCAGGTTTGTTGGGACCAATGGTACCCCGAGGGTGCGCGGCTCATGGCCCTGCAAGGTGCCGAACTGCTCATTTACCCTACAGCCATAGGCTACGAAAGCAGCGATACCCCCGACGAGCAGGAGCGCCAACGTGAGGCATGGACTACTGTGCAGCGCGGTCATGCTGTGGCCAACGGACTCCCCGTGATAGCCGTCAACCGCACGGGCCACGAGCCCGACCCTTCGGGTCAAACAAATGGCATCAGTTTTTGGGGGTCAAGTTTTGTGGCCGGCCCGCAGGGCGAGTTGTTGTATCGCGCACCAAAGGACGAGGCTGTGAATGCCGTGATAGAGGTGGACATGCAGCGCAGTGAAAATGTGCGCCGCTGGTGGCCCTTCTTGCGCGACCGCCGCATCGAGGAGTTTGGCCCGCTTGCCAAGCGCTTTATTGACTGATACAACATTCAAACACTCTCTACATATTTAATTTTGTCATTTTGCCTGCACTCTGCACTAATGCTATGTAAGGCGTTGAATATCAGTGTGTTTTAGAGTGTAGATAACCCTTAAAAACGTGTGCACTGGTGTCTGTACTATTTGGCGCAGGCTTGTGCACAATAGCGTCACGCCATGTGGCGGAAATAGTTATGGGGGAGAGATTTTTTTGTTGCTCCAACAAAAAAATCTCTCCCCCATAACTGTTGAACGTACCTTCCGTGTGCGTGTTGTGCAGATGGTAGTGCAGATAAATTTCAGAGTTGCCTACACGCCTTAACCCGTTGGTAATCAGTGAAATAAGTGTGGTTAGTGCAGAGTGCAGGCAATAATGCCAAATATTGCTGTCCGGTAACCCCATTCTGATATTATAGCACTCACGGATCACACCGATTGCACGAGCGAAAAAAAATCCGTGCAATCGGTGTGATCCGTGAGCATTCTATAATATCAGAATGGTTTTACCAGACAACAATAAATGCCAAACAAATGTGCAGAGGGTGTAGGCGTGGCAATTTTAATTGTCAAAATCTGATTTCGCCGCTACCTGCACAAATCTTGCCATCGGCAGTGTAGAGCACCCCAAACTGGCCAGGCGCAATGCCCTGTACCGGAGTGGGCGAGGTGATGAGAAAACGGCCGTCGGGCTGGCGTACCATGTGGCCGGGGCGCGGCCGCTCAGTGTGTCGAATTTTGAATAGCACGTCCACCTCGGGGGCACCCTTCCATGGGTCGGCCGTGATAAAGTGGAAGCCCGTCAGGTGAAACTCGGTGCCGTAGAGTCCGTGGCAAGCATCGGTGTGCGACACATAGATGATGTTGCGCTCAATGTCCTTGTCGGTCACAAACCATGGACCACCGCCAAGGCCAAGCCCCTTGCGCTGCCCCACGGTGTGGAACCAGTAGCCCTTGTGCTTGCCAATGACCTTGCCCGTTTCGCGCTCTATCACCTCGCCTTCGCGCTCGCCGAGCAGCATGCGCAAGTAGTCGTTGTAGTTAATCTTGCCAAGGAAGCAGATGCCCTGGCTGTCGCGGCGGTGGGCCGGTGCCAGGTGTTCGCGGTCGGCAATGTCGCGCACCTCGTGCTTGAGCAGATGTCCGATGGGGAAGCAGAGCTTTTGTGCCTGCACATCGGTCAGTTGCGACAGAAAGTCGGACTGGTCCTTTACGGGGTCGGGGGCCGGTGCCAGGTAGAGTTGGCCGTCGGCGTCGTGGTAGGTTTGGGCATAGTGGCCGGTGGCAATGTAGTCGTAGGCATAGCCAGCCTTCTCCTCAAAGGCGCCAAACTTGATGAGGCGGTTGCACATTACATCGGGGTTGGGCGTGAGGCCGCGCTTGACACGCTCCACCACATAGGCTGTGACGCGGTTGTGGTATTCCTGCTGCAAGTCGACAATGTTGAGTTGCAGTCCGTAGCGTTTGGCTGTGAGTGTGGAGAGTTCGATGTCCTCCTCGGCTGTGCAGGTTGTGCCTTCGCCCTGCATGCCAATCTTTATGTAAAAAAGGTCGGGCTTGATGCCTTGCTCACACAACAGGTGGCAGGCCACGGCGCTGTCAACGCCGCCCGAAATCAAAAGTGCGTATTTTTTGTCTGTTTGCATATCATGTAAAGGTTGCAGCGGTCGTAGGCCGGCACGTAGTCGGCCACGGCCTCAAATCCCAGCTTGTTACAATGCTGATACTTGTGCATTGTGTCAATGGTGGTGAAATGTCGTGTGCAAAGTTACAACTTTAAGCAAGTGCTCAAAACTATTTTTACACTGAAAGTGCCCACCTGCTTGGTATTGGCACTTGGTATTGGCACGTGTCACGCGTTGTTTGCACGTACAGGCACGAAAAAGCCCCAACCTTTACCACCATGAGTATGGAACATTGTCAGGATAGCTTGGCTGGGGGTACGGTTGAGGCTTATGTGGAGAGGGTTAGGTTAAAATAACGTCGCTCCTGTGTTTTCTCATCAGTCTATATGTATAGTATAAGAGAGGTAAATCAAAGTAAATCAAGCCTTTCCTTCAGTTTGCTGAAGTAGCGGCGCGATGCTGTAATTTCGATGTTGTCGAATGGTGGGCACAGGCGGCAGTGTTGCGTGTTATTCTCAACTGCTGCAAGGTAGTTGAGGTTGATAATGCAAGTGTTGCTTATGCGCACCATGGTCTGGCTGAAGTTGGCCAGGTCGTCGGCCGTAACGCCTTTTTTCAGCACGTGTACTGTGCCGTCTGTCAGGGTGAGCACCCACGAGCGTCGTTCGCTTGAGTAGTTGAACATCAGTGCCTCGTCGAGGTTTATGAGCAACAGTTCGCTCACTGTCTGCATAGCTATTTTGCGTTGCATGGCGTCGTTGCCTATGCGTTGCAATACGCGCTCGTTCTCGCTTTGTTTCATGCGGTCGATGATGAGGCGCAGCTCGCTTTGCTTGTACGGCTTGAGCAGATAGTCGAATGCCGATTGGCGTATGGCGTCAATCATGTAGTCGGAAAAGCCGGTGTAGAACACTACCTTGAATGTGAATGTCACCTTCGAGCGTATGGAGTCGAGAAACTCCAAGCCCGTTTTGCCAGGCACTTCGACATCGAGAAACAGCACATCGGGTTGTTTCTCAAGCAGTGGCAGCGTGGCTTCGGCGTATGATGCAAAGGTGTACACCTCGGCAAACTCTGGCTGTTGGCGCAGGTCAGTGGCCAATGTCTCGAGTGCTGCAGGGTTGTCATCGACAATAAATGCCGTATAGCCTTTGTTTACATTCATGATTATCTGTCAGTTGTCTACGGATTTAAGAACTACTGCAAAATTACAATGTTTATTTTATATTTTTATCAGCATATTTATACTTGTGTGCATGAGCGGTATGATTTAGTGCATAAGTGGTACAAATTTGTGCTTATGTGGTATTATTTTATAAGTAGATGGGCACTGATGAAGTAGGGATTTGGTGGGCTTGGGGTTGGCGTGTTGATATATTTTCAACATTCGGTCATGTTGTTGATGGGTTGACGAATATGATTAGCCAAGTTCTTATGTTCCTTACTATTGCTGTGCGGTGAAAATTGAATTCTTAATTATAGAAGTTTCGGATTTAGGTTCACACGGTCTGAATCATCGGCTGCAGCTCAGCAATTCAAACAAGCTTGATTGCATTCGCCTTGCACGATGATTCAGCCCGCACTTGCTAAATCCGAAACTCGAATTCTTAATTATTGCGCTCTTTCATTCTCTCTTTCAAAGGCATCGAGCACCTTGAGTGTCTCGGTATAGCCGGCACGGATAATGCGCTCGGCATTGTCGAAGTCGAATACGCCAAAGCGGTTCATGGGTATGTTTATCGCAATGTCGGGCGGTGTGAGTTTTTGCATGAGCACCGTGTTGCGTTGAATTTGTAATGCCATGGCGGTGGACAGCAGTGTCATGTAATTGCTGGTGGTGCTGTCGGGCGCAAAAGCCGATATGAAGCGTTGGAGCGACAACAAACTGCTGCGTTCGCGCTCGCGTTTGCGGGCCAAGTCGCGCACCTCCTCAATGTCCTCGCTGGCGGGTGCGCTCACATTGACCGACACGAGCAGGTCGCCCTCGGTGCGCACGGCGCGGTTGAGCGGCAGCGGATTGACTATGCCTCCGTCGACAAGCACATGGTGAGCCACCTTGATGGGCTTGAACACCGACGGCATGGAGATGCTCGAACGTATGGCGCGGTGCAGACTGCCCTTGCTGAACACGACTTCGCGCTGTGTGACGAGGTCGGAGGCTATGGCCCGGAAGGGTGTGGGGAGGTGCTCTATTTGGGTGTCGGGCACCATTTCTTTCAAGGCCCGCATCATCTTGTCTCCCTTGACAAGGTAGCTCTTGCTCAGTGAGAAATCGAGCAATGACAGTACTTCGCGGCGTGTGAGCTGGCAAAACCATGTTGTGGCGGTGTCGAGTTGGCCGGCACAATACAGTCCGCCAATGAGTGCCCCCATCGAGGCTCCCGCCACGGAACTAATGGTGTAGCCACGCTCGTGCAGCGCCTTGATGGCACCAATGTGAGCATAGCCGCGTGCGCCGCCGCTCGACAGTACAAGGGCCACCTTGCGGGGTGAGGGGGCAGCAGCGGGGGGGAATGATGGTGTGAGTTCGTTCATTTTCGAGTTGTTGAAGTGTCAAAGTCGTAGTTGGTGGGTATGCACAGTAGCATACGTGTGCCATGATGTGGTGGTGGCACATTGACAATGCTGAAGGTGGCCGCGTGGCGGTTGCGTTGGTTCAGAATTTCGAGTGTGCGTGCTATGAGCCGCAGTCCTGTGCCGGTGTCGCGGCCGGTGCGTTTGACTTTGCCCGGATTGTAGCCCTGGCCGTTGTCGGTGACGCACAGATGCAGCATGTTGTCGTGCAGTTCGACGGCAATGTGAATGGCGCACTCATCTGTCAGTGTGGGGAAAGCGTGCTTCAGTGCATTCTCAACAGGTATTTGCAGCGACATGGACGGCACCAGCCATTGGCTGTGCTCGAGTTGCGACGTCACTTGCCAGGTAACGTGCGGCAGGGGCCCCTTGCTGTAATGGTGCAGCTCTACATAGTGGCGCACAAGGGCTATTTCGTCGCACAGGGGCACGGCCACCTTGCCCGATGTGAGCAGGTTGCCTCGCAGCACGTCGATAAGCAGTTCGACGGGTTTGACCAGTTCGGGGTAGCGCTGCAACTTGGGCAGTACCGTGCCCAGCACATTGAATATGTAGTGGGGCGACACGCGGTTGCGCACTATGTCCATGCGCAGTTCGGTGATGTGTTGCATTTGCCGTTTTATGCGCTCCTGTGTGCGGCGACGGTAGGTTACAATAATCAGTGTGGCCACCAGAGCCAGCATAATCAGTGCACCGATAATGAGCAGTATGAAGTTTTGTTGCCGCGCGGTTTTGGCCGAATAGTCGGCCAGGGCCACTTGTTGGTGCAGCAGTGTGGTGTCGCGTTGGTAGCGTTCGCCCATTTCGGTCACATTGTTGCGCGTTTGTAGGCTGTTGAGTGTGTCGGCATAGCGGTTGGCCTGCTGCAAATAGTGGTAGGCGCGCTGCCACATGCCGTAGCGGGCAGCATAGCGTTGCAGACGGCGGTAGTGCAGCATGAGGTAGCGTGGCGAGCCTGTGGCAAGGGCCGAATCGTTGATGGCCTGCAGTTGGGTGGCCGCCTTCGATATGTTGCCTTCGGCCAGACTGAGGTCGGCCAGCAGACTCTTGATGTAGAATATCTCTTTTGGCTGCATGCGTTGCATTGCGGCTCCTTGGCAGCGGTTGAGGTGAAACCTTGCTTGTGGCAGTTTGTCTTGCATCAGGTACACTTCGCCCATGTTGGCATCGCAGTTAATCAACAACACTTTGTCGTTGAATTTTTCCGCCAGCTGTCTGGCCTTGGCAAAACTCTTGAGTGCCTGGTTGTACTGCTCTTCGTAATAGTAGCAATTACCTAACGAGAAGTGGTAGAAGAACTGCGTTTGCAATGACTCCTTGTCGATGTGCTGTGCTGCCTGTGCAAAGAATTTGTGCGCCTCGGTATAGTTTTCGAGTTCCATGTACACCTGGCCAAGTCCTGAACATATTGATGCACGGCTTCGGGTGTCGTGGAGCGAGTCGCACAGGAAGAGTGCGTAGCGGTAGTACTGTGCGGCACGGGGCATCTTGCCCGACTGCATGTAGATGTCGGCCAGATTGATGGTGACGGCAATGAGTTCGCGCCCCTTTGGCGGGTGGTTGAGCAGTGTGAAGGCCCTCTCGTAGCATATTCTGCCCTCGTGCTGCTTGCCGCCTATTATGGCATTCACCCCTCGGTGGTTCCAGAGCAGCCCCTCAATGTAGTGGCTGCCGGTGTGGGTATGGCACCAATGCTGGACGCGGGCATAGTGGTGTGCCGCACGCAGGGTGTCGCCGAGCAGCTGGTGGGAGGTGCCTCTGAACACCTCGGCCTTATACCACGATGCACTGTCTGTCAGTGTGCCTTGCAGTGCGGCCAGCGTGCTGTCGGCTTTGGCGGGTGCTGAAAACATCAAGTCGGTGCAGGCGGCTATGATGCTGTCGGCCCTTTCGGCCTCGTCGTTGTGCTCTGTACCATGACAAGCTGCTATCAAACTGCATGACAATAGTGTGCAGACTGACAGCATGATGTGGTGGGTGATGTGCTGTATTAGTTGTAAGGTGTGTTTGTTCACTGTAAGGAAAAGTTCGTGTGTTCTTTTTTAGGAAAGGTGTTTGTAGTGCCTGATTGAAACAAAAGGTAATGAGCACGAAGCGCAAGCATTAACGGGGCTGCTCCCTGTCGGTGCTTGCGTTTTGTGCTCATATTCAACTTGCTTGTAACATAATCATTACTCGTTGACCAAGGGCAATGTGGCGTAGTCGCGGCTGTAACGCAGCATTTGCTGGTCGTAAGGCTCGGTGTAGTCGAGTGTCACATTGGTAATGTTGCCCTGGGCATCGCGCTCGGCGTGATAAACGGGGTTGATAAAGCCCTTGTAGGGTGAGAGGTGGAGCTTGTCGTAGCGTGTCAGCACCTCTTTGTGCAACACGGGGTCTACCTTCACGCCATAGTCCTCAACCAGACGGCGTGCGCCTTCGTAGTCGCCCTCGCTCTTGATGCGCTGAATTTCGGCGAGCAACTTGCCAAACAATTCACGCAGGGCGGGATAGTCGTTTATCTTGACGTACGTTTTGCCATGCTGCTTTACCAGTTCAACCACCTTGTGGGCTTTGCCTTGCTCGTAGGCCCAGTGGGCTATGAGGGCGCGGTTGCGCATGTGCGCCTCCTCAATGTTGTTGCCTGGCTTGATGCGCACGAGCTGCGTCATGAGGCCGTTCATCATGTAGGTGTAGTATTGGCTCTTGTATGCCTCGAGGTTGGGTGTCAAGCCGAGGTCCACCAACTTTTGGTCGGCCACATAGTACAGGCCGAACAGGTCGGCACGTGCCTCCTCGATGGTTGAGCCGTAGGCCTTGAGCGAGTCGGGGTCGGTGCCGGGCAACAGACGTCCGCTGCCATGACCCAGGCATTCGTGCAGGTCGGTGTGCAGGTCGTCGCAAGCGTCACCATATTGGTTGATAAGCTGGCGGGTGGCCTCGTCGATGACAAACTCCTTGTCCATGCCACTGCCGTGTGCAGCCTTGTTGTAGGCGTCGGTCAGATTGCCTATGGTCACGCTCTTTGAGCCAAACTCGCGTCGCACCCAGTCGGAGTTGGGCAGGTTGATGCCGATAGCTGTTGAGGGATAGAGGTCGCCACCCAATATGGCAGCGGTTATGACCTTGGCCGAGATGCCCTTGACCTTGTCCTTCTTAAATTCGGGGGCTACGGGCGAGTGGTCTTCAAACCATTGGGCGTTGGCCGAGAGCTTTTCGGTGCGCTCGGTGGCGGCAAGGTCCTTGAAATTGACAATGGCCTCCCACGATGCTTTCATGCCGAGGGGGTCGCCGTACGACTCAGTAAAGTAGTTGGTAAAGTCGACAAGGCTTTCGGTGTCCTTGAGCCAATGTATAGAGTAGTCGTCGAAGGTGCGGAGGTCGCCCGTGCGGTAGGTTTCGACTAACAAGTCGATAACCTTTTGCTGTGCGGGGGTGTCGGCAAAGGGACGTGCCTTGAGCAGATTGTCGACTATGCGCTCAATGGCCGCTGTGTACATGCCGCCCACACGCCACACGCGCTCGGTGAGCATACCGTATTCGTTGCGCTCCAACCGGCTGTTCATGCCCATCATCACGGGACGCGGGTCGGCAGTGGGCTTGCGCTGCGTGTAGAACTCTTCGGCCTCGGCCTGTGTGATGCCTGGTGCATAGTAGTTGCAGGCCGATGTCTTGATGAGGTCGTCGCCGTCCTTTTGGTTGACGCGCATGGGCATGACGGTGGGGTCGAACATGACGGGGAAGAGTTCGGCGCACATTTGGTCGATGGTCTGTCCCATTAGCGGCAGCTTGTCGGCCGGCACCTGGTTGATGGCGGTGCGCAGGGCCTTGTCGGTAAATTCGGGCTGGAACTTCTCACAACCATAGTGGTGGTGTATGCCCGACGAGAACCACACTCTCTTGAGGTATACTGAGAGTGCCTGGTAGAATGCGTCCTTATGGTCGCCCTTGTAGTTGGTGTAGACGGCCTCGAGCAGGGCGCGTATGCGCAGGTTGTAACGCCCGTTTTGGTCGAACAGAATGTCGCGTCCATCGAGCGCAGCCTCTTGCAGGTAGTAGATGAATGTCTTTTCTTTGAGCGTGAGTTTGTCAAAGCCCTCTACCTTGTAGCGGAGCATTTGTATGTCGGCAAACTTCTCGTCGGTATACTTAAAACTATCGGCAGTTTGCGCTTGTGCGCCAAGGGCCGATGTGGCAGCTATCATCATGGTGGCTATTGTATGTTTCATAAAAATGACGTTCTAATCGAGTTAGTGCTCTAAATTAGTGGATATCCGTTTCTTGGCTGACGGGTTGACTGGTAGACGGGTTGACAGGTAAGTTTGCTATACATTATTGTGTCAAAGGCAACCTTACCCGTTAACTTGTCAACCCGTTACTCCGTCAACCAAGAAATCTTCCAGTTGGTACAGTTTACGTACGCTTACTTCAGCCAATCTTTGGCCTCGGCATAATTGATGACAATGTGAATGGTGCCTGCTGCATAGCAGTTTTTGACATAGGGGGGATAGGTGAACACAATGCCGCACTCGGTGAGGGCGGGACGTGGATACCACTTGCCTTTGTACTGCTGCATCTGTCCGCTGCGCACCGAATAGTCGTTGGCATTGGGGGCGGGCAGCACCTCGGCCACCGAAGGCCATGCCTCCTCGTCGTTGGCAGCCTGTGGCCCGGTTTTGAGCTTCTCGCCCACGAGCTTGAACACTTCGGGCAGGGCTTCTTCCTTAAAAATGTCGGTGAGTCCCATTACGCTGTCGGCCTTTTCGTTCATGCTCAAAAAGTAGTGGTAGAGCATGCCATGTGCGCCGCCGGTGTAGGCTTCGTCCTCAATGCTGTAGGTGGTTACGCCTTTGTCCTTCCACTGCCACACGGGCGTGATGGTGGTGCGGAATGAGTAGTTTTGGGGGGTATATTCAAAGTCCTCCTGTGCGGCCATCTTTTTCATTTCATTCTGGTCGTCGGTGTAGCTGCGCTTTACAGCGTTCCACTTGGCCTCGAGCATTTTGTCGAGCTTGGCCACCTCCCATTTGCTTGCAGCGGCAGAGTCAATCATGGCCGACAGCACACGACTTGCCATCAGGCTGTAGCCACCGCCCTTTTTAACCTCAACCTTATCGTCGTTGCCTGGCACAAACAGTGTGGCGTCGAATGAAATGCCAGCATTGGCATCTTGTGAGTTTTGCAGGTTGTAATTGGCATTTTTGCTGCTGAAGTCGGCCAACAACTCGTCGTTGTAGTCGCAAAAGTTCTCGGTGTTGTCGCTGTCAACATCTGCGCTGTCTGCAACCATGCTGTCGGCATCGGCCGTACCGGCCCAATCGTCATCTTCAACATACATGTCGGTGTCTACCACGGCGGTGTCGGGCTCCTCGGCCACTTGGGTGCGGGTGGCAGATTGGTGTCCGTGAACTGGCACGAAGGCCGCCATGGCCAATGCGGCTGACACGAGTATAATGGTCTTTTTCATTTCCGTTACTGTTTTAATGGCTTATTACTTAGAGCGACAAAGTTAGAAAACTAATTTGGATTGCGCAAACGTGGTTGTGAAAATGCGGGATATCTGCCAATTAGTCAGATATTTGGCCAACCGTTTAGTCGGATATTTTTCTGACTTCATCACTTTTTTGTGCCATTGAATGGTGTGTATTGAAAAATCAATGAGTTACGTCAATTGATTGGGTGACGCATTGACGAAGTTAGGAGGAAATAAAGCGTAATTTTCGCCAAATTTAGTTTGTAGCTATCCGCTAACGCGGAGAACATAAGAACAAAAGGACATAAGGACAGAAGATATAACGCTTGTGTTAGCCGCTTAGCGCGGAAAACATAAGCAACATAAGTTTTCATAAGATAC
>ERZ1023869.106-NODE-106-length-37540-cov-105.163105_pt1 | contig 37540 bp, 40 predicted proteins | sample MGYA00380390_ERZ1023869 | MGnify/ENA primary metagenome ERZ1023869 (study PRJEB33179, sample SAMN07449005) | human gut metagenome | biome: Human-gut; feature: Human associated habitat; material: Faeces | host: Homo sapiens | place: India: Bhopal | collected...
GAAAAATGAACCAAAATGAACCAATTTTTCTGAATCTTTACATAAGAGACACAGAAATACCGAAAACTTTCTTTCAATCAACGACTTAGGAAATTGCGTATGATAAGAATTCTAAAAAAATGTTGATTTTCGTAGAATGATATTAATTTTTTAACACGCATAATTTGCTAGTTTGCAACAATATTCGTATTTTTGCAGTGAGTATCTGTGTCTCTTATGTAGAGATTCAGATGATCGACATCAAAAAACGAACTTGATTCGCATGATGAAAGAGACAAATATACAATCCCAAGTTACGTCCACTATTGTAGGGGACGACGGCGAAGCCGTGGCAAAAAGTGAAGAAAGCGCTAAGAAATTGACTCCCCAAATGCCTAATGAAGGGCTTGAAAAACCTGCAGATGCAGGATGGTATGTGGCTGTAGTGAGAGTGAATTGTGAAACGAGAATAGCTGATTCTATACGAATCAATCTTAATTACAATCATGTCTGGTTTGATTACTGGATTCCCAAGGTAAAAGTAGTTTATCTCGACAAGCGTTCCAATAAGCGAAGAGTGAAAGAAAAGCTGTTTCTTTCTACCTTCATCTTTTGCAATGTCTCTCAGAGACAACTTGATAAAATCCGCTTCCGTTCGGATGTGTATAAGATGCTGACGATGCCAGGTCAAAGGAAAATATACCAGATTCCCGACCAGGTTATTGCCAACTATCGATATTTTGTTGAGAATGACGAAGAGCCTGTCACTGCTGCCCCTGTTCCTTTGAAGAAAGGTATCAAAGTGCGAGTGACAGCAGGTAGCATGAAAGGTGTGGAAGCATACGTACAGAGCTATAATGGCAAGAAAGCCGTCATTGGCAGCGAAATCAAGTACATCAGTGGTGCAACGCTTACGATAAGTAGAAATTTGTTGGAAATCATTGAAGAAAGTTGAATCCCTAATCCCTATGGTAGGCTATTACCACCCTTCCGAAGATAAAATTGTCCTATCCCATGCCCTGTTCTGGGTGATGACCCAAAACATAAGAGGTAAGGTAGGAAAGGAAAAGTATTTGTTGCTGATATAGTAGAGACGCAGTATTGGTGAAATACATTGAGTTGAAAAAACTCCTCCAAAAATTTGGTAGTTTCACAGAAAAAGCCTATATTTGCACAAAAAACAGAGAAATGGGGTATAAACTTCATTAAAACCAATAAAATTACGCTGTTATGATTAGTAAGAATGTACAAAATATGATTCCAAAGATAAAAGATTTCTTTGGTAGCCAGCCAATAACAAAGGCTTGGCTCTTTGGTTCATGCTCACGAGGAGAAGAAACTACTGATAGTGACATAGACATTCTTGTAGAGTATGATCGTCAGCATAATCGAATTTCTCTGATGAAAATAGCAGGTATTATGTTGAATTTGGAAGACTTGCTTCATCGCAAGGTGGATATAGTAGAGGCTAATCGTCTCCTCCCTTTTGCTCAAGAAACAGCCAACCAAGATAAATTCTTGATTTATGAGAGAAAAAGTTAGAGATAGGGGAAGGTTAGAGCATATTCTTGAAGCGATAGAAAGTATAGAGGAGTTTCATGCTCAATATACTTTTGAAGATATCAAGAAGAATAAGCTCATCTTTTATGGCTTTACCAAATTGGTAGAAGTAATAGGCGAGGCTGTCTATATGCTTTCAACAGAATTTCGTGATTCTCATTCTGACGTGAATTGGCGTCAGATTGAGCGTATGCGCCATGTCCTTGTGCATGGCTATTATACCATAGACCCCGAAAGTCTATGGGATACGATAGAAGTAGACATTCCTGAGTTGAAACCTTGGATAGTTAGGTATCTGTCGGAGTAATAAAAAAACTGCGTCATCAGCGCAATCTGCGTGTGATAAAACTCCAGACCGATCAGGTCTAAATATCTGTGTTAATCCGTTCAATCTGTGGAACATTAGAAAGAAAAAACTCCTCATTCGAGCGACGACAAGTGCAGAGCGATACTGCAATGAGGAACCAAATAGTAAAATCATGAAACCCTTTTTATCAATCAAACCAGGAGCAACCTTTTTCTTAGGTAGCTCCCAGACCCTCGTCTATCATAAAGATAGCATCGAAATCATTTACCGTTACCAGTCAGGTAAGAAAAACTTCTACACCCATGTTTACATGTACATCGTAGATGATACCAAGGTAACCCTTTATGCCGATTGGGGTGATTACTTCCTCCACTTGGATTCAATAACCCAAATCGACCATTTCGACGGCATCATGAAGCGCCCTTGTCCTACATTCGTAGAAATCCTGACCAACAATGATTTCGAGAAGGCAGGCATCATGTCAATGAATGGTAAGGAGACGATGGGCTTAGGCATGGATGTAAAGGTAGATTGGAATGGCAAAATAAAGCCAGCCGCTCTCCCTTATCACCCCTCAGTATCCGAAGGCATTATCAAGTTAACCGAGAAGAGCCTCAAGCTCTACACCGAAATCTCCAAGAATTGCCCACTGAAACTCTGGAAAGATCGCCTTGTGGCAGTATGGGGTGAAGAAACAAGATAGGCTGATAGCCTAAAAATGGTTAGTTAATGAAGATTTTCTCTTAAATCCTTGGTGATTACGAAATTAAATCGTACTTTTGTCGCTATATTAGCAATAAAAATGTATGATTATGGCAAACGACAATAACAAAATACAGGCAACTACTGATGAATCTCAGATAGTGCTCTATCAACCAGATGAAAGCATTTCTCTTCAAGTAAAAATAGAAGAAGATACGGTATGGCTTACGCAAGCTCAAATGGTTGAACTTTTTGGTTCTAGTAAAGCTAATATTAGTGAGCACATTACTAATATTTATCAGCAAGGAGAATTGATGCAGTCAGCAACTGTTCGGAAATTCCGAACAGTTAGAAAAGAAGGCAATCGTATGGTTACACGTAATATGGATTACTATAATCTTGATATGATTATATCCGTCGGCTTTCGTGTAAATAGTCATCAAGGTATTCGCTTTCGTCAATGGGCAAACAATGTTTTGAAGGAATATCTTCTTCGTGGATATGCAGTACATCAGCAAATGCTTCAAATGGAGCAGCGTATTGACTGCAAACTTATGTTGCAGCATGATGAGATGCAACGAATAAAGGATACCCAAGCTAAGCAGCAACAGCAGCTTGATTTCTTTATTCGGACTTCGACCCCTCCTGCAGAAATGGTCTTCTTCGAAGGTGATTTCTATACAGCAAGAGTTGCTTTGGAGAACTTGATTCGTACAGCCAATCATCGGGTAATCATCATAGATGGCTATGTTTCATCGCTAACCCTGAGTGTGTTAGATGTTCGTAAACCGGAAGTTTCAGCGACAGTTTATACTGTAGGTGTAGGTCAAGGAATGCAACGTCTCATGGATGAGCATGACCGCCTATTCCCCGATAATCATATAGACATTAGAAAATGGCGTAACGAATCTCATGACCGCTGGCTTATTATAGATGATAGCCTCTATCATTGTGGTCATTCATTAAATGCCAATGGCGGTCATAAGATTTCCGCCATAACCCTGATGGGCACCTCTCCCGAGGTAATCCTCTCAAAAGTAGAATAAAAATAATATTCCTCATTCGAGCGGCGACAAGTGCAGAGCGATACTGCAATGAGGAACCAAATATAAAATCATGAAATCTTATTTCTCCATAAAGCCAGGAGTAACCTTCTTTTTAGGTAGCTCCCGCCCCCTCGTCTATCATAAAGACTATGCTGTATGGGGACAAGAAACAGTATAATGTTATGATTGTAATTCCAAATAAGAACTTCACAGCTGATGGCATCCGCTTGGTTCAGCTACTCAATAGCACAACGAAAGTCAATATGCTGAAAGCATGTGACAAGCTCGACTTATACGTACGTAAGTCCCAACTTGAAGAAAGATGAGACAGCCAGGCGAATAGCTCAGGAGATGTTGGGTAACCCAATCGAGATCTTGAGCCGTTTGAACAAGCAGGAACTCCAGATGGTAGATGAGTTTGTAAAAGGCGATGCCAACACTTACGTGGTACGCAAGATGCGCAAAACCCAGTACAAGCTTCAGAAGCTATACTTGGTAGCAACCTACGAGGATAAGGAAAGCCAGGAATGGCACATGCTGATGCCATCAGAGTTATCCAAAGCCTTAACCACCAGTCTCAACTTCTATTTGGATATGGCCAACAAAGGCGTCAAAGCCCCATCTGCCAAGCAACTCCGAATGATGTCCGCCTTAGGTCAATTCTTAGGGAGCAAAGAGCTTTAATGTTTTCTTAGATAGAAAAACAAAAAAGTCTAATTCCTTTAAATACTCTGTATCCCTTGTATATACTTGGGATGGAGTTGTATTGTCATAGGGGTTAGATGCTTACATACAAGAATAACTTTTTCAAAAAACTGATAGGTGTAACTACTTGTAATATAGTGGGGATGCTGTATTGGAGATATCTGTTCTGATTTTAAATCGGACAGAAATAATGTCAAAAAACTTTTATGAAATTTACAGAGTATTATCATTCGGCTTTACGACATTTGGAAACATGCCAATTAATGTTTGAAAAACTGAGTACAATAGACAACAACAAACCTTTACTTGCTAAAAAGCAAAGGTTAAAATTAGATATTTACTATTTGAGTGGTTATATTGTAGAAACAATGCTTAGTTATGCTTTCTTTGCAAATATAAAATGGAACAAAAATGTTGATATAGATAAATGTTCTTTATATACAAAGGATTTTAAAACTCACAAATTGGAATCTAAGTTATTCTTTGTTTGTTCTCGTGGAAAGTGCGATTTCTCAGGAATAAAACTTGTTGGAGTAAAACCGGAGAATAAAATAGAAAAACGTATGTTCCATGAATGGAGTGAAGTGGTTAGATACCAAAATCCAAAGACCTGCAGTCAATTGGAATTTACTGAGCATGAATTGAAATGCTATTTGAATGATATCAAAGTAATGTTTGAACAAATAAGAAATAAATTTTACGTATGATAAAATTGTTTACAGATATAGAAAAAATTTATGATACTTGTTCTTCTCTTGAAGAGCATAAGAAGATCATCGATTACAGGATTATATTAAATGTTAATAATACAATAGATGTCTATGTAGTTTTGAATAATATGAGCAAAACTTCATTTGAAAAGCTCCTAGAATCTTATGAAGATGTGAATATCAACTGCTACAGTGAAACAGAATATGAAGACCCTGAATTTATGGAGTCTTTTATCTTCGAAAAGGAAGAAAAGGTAAATATTGCATCTACTAGAAAGCGTTTGGCAAATTTGTTAGATCCTATGTCGAAGGTAACAAATGATATTCCGATAATTACTTTTTACAGCTATAAAGGAGGAGTCGGAAGGTCAACGACTCTTGCTTCTTGCGCTTCTTATTTAGCTATTAACAATAAGAAAAAAATAGTCATATTGGATTGTGATTTTGAGGCTCCTGGTTTTACTAACTTTTATTTGACAGATCCTTCTGTGCCAATTTTCTCAAATGGTTTGATTGAGTATTTGACTGATGAAAATAATTCGAATAAAGCCATATCTAGTTATTATTGGGAAACTTCAAAACTATATTCGGGAGAAGGTGAAATATTTGTGTTTCCTGCTGGTAATCTTAATGATGATGACTCAATTGGATCTTTGTTCCCTACAGATTTGAGCCACTATTTAAATGGTTTAACTCGTTTGGATTTTTTCAATCCTGATGTAATTGTTGGACAATTTAGAAAATTAATCGAAGATATTAGGCAAACGCTTTCTCCTGATGCAATATTAATAGATTCAAGGACTGGTTTCAATGATATTTTCGGTATCTCAGCATTTAGATTATCCGATTTAGTAGTTGGATTTTTTGGTAATTCAGCACAAACTAAACCTGGAATGCATTTTTTCTTAGATTCTCTTAAAAATGAAAATTGCCCTCGACTTTTAGTAGTTAATTCTATTATTCAAGCACAAGGAAAGAGAGGAAAGTTTGAGTCGTTTAATAATTGTATTGATAGTTACTTAAGTCATATATCTTCGGAATATGAAGATGAGGATAAGAATCCAACATTGTCTGTGGAGAGATTCTATATAACCTATAATGAAGTTTTAGCTGCATTGGGTACGCCAGATGAAGATTTTAGAGATTTTGTTGATATGATTTCAGAAAAGAGTTTCCCTGAATATAATACACTTTTTGAGAATATCAATACCTATATTGATGACCATAATCGAAAAAATGACTCTTGTGTTACAGAAAAGGTTAAGTTAGAATCAACAATTAAGTTAAGCAAAGAAGAAGAGGAAATCAGTTCTAATATACCTAATACTGAAAAAGGTAAACTTAAGAAGATTATACTTTCCAACTTAAAGAACAAAATGCCTCAGTTATATGCAGAAAATATAAAGGACTTTAACGATGAGTTGACATCTGGTAGATATTTCTTTAGAACCTGCATGGAGGATTTGTTCAATCCTGACAAAATCTTAGTATTAGGCAATAAAGGTACTGGTAAGAGTTATATCTATCGTTCACTTCGTGAAAAAAGTATCGTTAACGCTCTCCAGGAAAGAGCAAACAAAAAGTCTTTAAATTGTCAATTTATACATATTATAGACGATAAAAAACGTATTGATACTGTAAAATTTGACAATATAGAGTTTTCTAATGATTTTTTCTTCGAGCGTTTTTGGACGGTTTATATATGGAATGCAATAATGCTTGATAAGCCGTATGGGTATATTTCTCACCTTGAAGTTGAACCAATCTTGGATACTACGGAAACTGCATTGCGCTTGAAAAAGCTAATAGCTTCTGATGAATCAATGGTTGAGATAGAGAAAGATTTGTTAAATTTGAATTCATTTTTAGGTGAAAATAATAATAAGGTTATAATCATATTCGATGAGTTGGATAGTATTGTAAAACCATATAAATGGTCTGAAAGAATATCACCACTCATTAATCTTTGTCGTAGAATGAAATATAATTCGATATCACCTAAATTGTTTCTAAGAAGCGATTTATATGAAAAGATTACGAATCTTAATAATAAAAATGAACTCTCTAATCGTTCTATTTCTATAGAGTGGAATCAGGAAGAACTATTTGCTTATTTCTTTAAATTGGTTTTGTCTAAATCATGGAATGAATTTTTTGATTTGATGCGATTATATCAATATTACCCTAATTTTTATATAAATAAGGTAATTAAGACGTTAAAGGAACTCAATGGGCAACCTCCATTGGATGATTATGTATTGCGTCATTTGTGTGCTACTTTTTTTGGGCGTTATGCAGATACGAATAATTCTGCTCGTTTTGGGGAAAGTTATGAATGGTTTTTTAAGAATCTAAAGAATGCAAACGACACTATTAGTCTTCGTCCTTTTATTGATCTAATATCAGAAGCATTAAATCATGCATTGACGGAAGATAAAACAGATACTCCTATACTCCCTCAATATTTCTATACATTTGGTCAAACTCGATCGAAAGCTGTTGAAAATCATTTCCATGATTTAGCAAGTGAAAAAGGTAATGAAGATTTGGAACCAATATTCGAGTATATCCGTGATAAAGCACCCTTTTATTACAAATGTGAAAAATTGAGTCAAAAAGATATGTTTTCTTTGCTTGATTTAATCATAGCAGAAGGTAAACTAAAAGAATGCAAGGATAGAGATAGTATTATATCTTTATTGGTTGTTAATGGTATTATTCATATTGTGTTTGTGCGTATAGGTAATAGCGTACATCGTAATTTTCATTTTGCCTTATTATATAAGTACTATCTTGGTTTAAAGAATAGGTCTACTTTTAAACGGAAAAAATAAGTTTTGGGGATATGCAGAATGGTATTTGAAATAAAATATCTAGAATGTTGATAGTTGAATTACATTTCTTCTTCCTTTTTTAGGAGATATTTCTTCGGGAGCCTTAAGTAACAATTTTTGTTTCAGTTGGAAGAATGTTGTATAACTAATTGTTTGGAGGAGATTTTTAAGCTGTTAAGGTAGTAATCCCGGCGGTCCCATCCCGCATAATATGGCGAAGACCTTTGATGGTCCGCCAACCTAAGAGCGTAGCGGTCCCGAGCACCGAGTAGGGCGGTTTCCCTCTTCTTCCCTGAGGGGAGAAGACCGAGATGAGAGGTGGAGCCTTCCTTAAGGGTAAGGAAGGACGGGTAGGTTTTCGAAAAAAGTCTTTCCTTGCAGGAGAGACGGAGAGGTAGAAAAAACTCCTTCTTTAATGCTAAAGAAGGTTTCAGTCCCCTGTAAGGGGAACCGAAAGGGTCTTAAAGACTATTGAGGGATGATTTTAGAAAACATGTTATTGATCAATAAATAATAATTATATGAAAGGAATAGTATTAGCAGGTGGTAGCGGTACACGCTTGTATCCTATCACAAAGGGTATCAGTAAGCAGCTGATACCAATCTTTGATAAACCGATGATATATTATCCAATATCAGTATTGATGTTGGCAGGTATTCGTGAGATACTCATTATTTCAACACCATTTGATTTGCCAGGCTTCAAGCGCCTCTTAGGTGATGGAAGTCAGTTCGGAGTCAAGTTTGAGTATGCAGAGCAGCCATCACCAGATGGCTTAGCCCAAGCCTTCATTATCGGTGAGAAATTCATTGGTAATGATTCCGCTTGCCTCGTATTAGGCGATAATATCTTCTATGGTGCAGGATTAAATCAGATGCTGCATCAAGCAGTAGTAGATGCTGAACAGAACAACAAGGCTACCGTTTTTGGCTATCGTGTAAGTGATCCGGAACGATATGGTGTTGCTGAGTTCGATGAGCAGGGCAATTGCCTGAGCATTGAAGAGAAGCCAGAGCATCCAAAGAGTAACTATGCAGTGGTAGGCTTGTACTTCTATCCTAACAAGGTGGTAGATGTTGCTAAGCATATCAAGCCATCCGCTCGTGGTGAGTTGGAAATCACCACCGTAAACCAGGAGTTCTTGAAGGATAAGCAGCTGAAGGTACAGACCATGGCAAGAGGATTTGCCTGGCTCGATACCGGAACCCATGATTCTCTTTCTGAAGCATCCACCTTTATTGAGGTCCTGGAGAAGCGCCAGGGCTTGAAGGTGGCTTGTCTGGAAGGTATCGCATACCGTCAGGGTTGGGTTACCGCAGAACAGTTGAGAGAGAATGCGCAGCCTATGCTGAAGAATGACTATGGCAAGTATCTCCTTTCAATTCTTGAAGAGAAAAATCAAACATTACAAAAGAATTTGGAATTTTAAGCAGAAAATAATTATGGCAGGTGAAATGCCAGGGGCTTATTTTATAAGCTACTTTTCGGCTCTTGGTATGGAGCCTGCCTTTCTTAAAATATAAAACGATGAATATAATCAAAACTGATATTGAAGGCGTACTCATTATAGAGCCACGCCTCTTCCGTGATGCTCGTGGCTACTTCTTTGAGAGCTTCAGCGAGCGAGAGTTTGAAGAGAAGGTTGCCCCAATCCTGGGACATAGTGTTCACTTCTGCCAAGACAACGAGTCTATGAGCAGCTATGGTGTGATGCGAGGCTTGCACTTCCAGCGCCCACCTTATACCCAGAGTAAGTTGGTACGCTGCGTAAAGGGTAGAGTACTTGATGTGGCAGTAGATATTCGTAAAGGTTCACCAACCTATGGCAAGCATGTGGCTGTAGAACTGACAGAAGACAATCATCGCCAGTTCTTCATTCCTAAGGGCTTTGCTCATGGTTTCGCAGTTCTCTCTGAAACAGCAGTCTTCCAATACAAGTGTGATAACTTCTATCACCCAGAGGCTGATGGAGGTATCAGCATCCTCGATGACACCCTCGGTATTGATTGGAAAATCCCAACAGAGCATGCCAATCTCTCAGAGAAAGATACGAAGCATACGATGCTGAAGGACTTCGATAGTCCGTTCGATATGAAAGCGAACTTGTATAAACTATAGGAAAATATTTTACAAGTAATGGCTTCCATAAATGATATGGGTACAGTTAGGTGGTTTGTTAAGTAGACTTTGGTATTCTGTACCATTTTATAGCAGTGTTAGTATTTTTTTTGCTGAAATATGGAAACAACGTCCTTTCGTGATAGTGTAAAATCTAAGATATCAGAATTTTTATATGCAATAAGTTTTGATTTGGCTAGCAACATCAAGCAAGGTGTAGTAAACGAATTGGTAGATGTAGTCAATCAACTGTCAGATTATTATGAGGAAGGTGCTCATTTATATCCTGAAATTGTCTTATTGAGGAATTTTGACGAGTTCAAGGCTACGATACCTTGCTTTTACCATATATTATATAGGGGAGAGTATGAGCCAGGAACATTGCAACGCTCTCTGAAAATGTGTGCACCTTTGGCTCATAGTGGGTGGCACATTTTTATAGAATTGAATGTGACAAGTGTCAGATGGGGAGTCGTAAATGCCGAACAATCTGTTACCGCAGTTTCGATATTGAATCAAATTGTTGGTAGTGAAACTTCTCCTTTTGTCTATATTCGTAATATTGGTTCAAAAACAGTAGAGCTAAGTTCTGGAAACAATTCTTATAAGGTTTCTTTGTCACTCAAACAAATTGACGATATACTAAAAGATGAATTGAGGGATTTGTGCCAAGTAATTACAAGGGGATGTTCCGAGTATCAAGAAGGTTTTACTAATTTTCTTTTCCAACAGATAAACTCGGCATTACAGAAAGGGCATGGCAACTTAATAGTTACAATAGACATGGATAAGGCCCTCAAAATTCCTGAAGTTTTAAAAGAAGGAGTTGTTATGGAAAGTCCTCTCAATTTATATGGATTGTTTTTGGAATTCATGCAAGATGATAATGAACTTTTTGCTCATGAGCTTTTACAGAAGAATTCCATTTTGCTAGAATCTATGCTAAATCATGATGGCATTACGCTTTTTACGACAAAAGGACAGGTATTGGGGTATCATTTTATCGTGGATAACAACACAAAAACTACTGAACATCTTAATGGTGGTGCACGAACTAAGGCCTTTTCTAAATTGTGCCAAAGTATGGATAGAGGCATTGAAGCTGTTTTCATGAAAACTCAAGAAGGAACTATCAAATTCAAGGCAAATGAAAAATAACATAGAATTATGGAAAGCAGATGAGGTTACTGTTATTCCTAATACTGATACAACAATCACTGCGATTGTAAATCATTCCGACCAGACAAACTTGTCTACAGTTCAAAAACAACAAATAGCATTGGCATATAATGCTGGTGCTTATGACATGGCTGCAGAATATGTTTGGAAGAAAACTGTTACTAAATTGCGCGAGGCTATACTTAGTCTAGGCGAGGACTTTGTGGGTGAAATGCTCTTAGGCGCAGGAGGTGACAAAGATGTACGTTTGGAAGATTTACTTACAGATTATAAGTCTATCAATCTAGCGGAGCAATTGGGAATGATTAGTAAGGGATCGGCATTGTTGCTTCGGCAAGATTACGAGTTGATTCAATACAGTTTTTCTACACAAGCTATAGAAGATAATCTAGGATTGGATAGTCTGAGAGTTTTGAGTATAATCAAGGATTGTGTTGAGAATATACTAAGTAAGCCAAATATGCAGGTAGCATTAGAGTTTACTCAATTGCGTGAAAGGTTGTTGAATGATGATATAAGGGAACAGGATGTAGAGGTAAATCAATTGAAGTTATCTTCATTGTTCTTTATTAGAACAGTTTGTACTGTTTTGTCTTCGGCTATCAGAACCCGTCAAGGGGCTTTATTAGAGCATCCTCTCAACAATTTTAAATTGATAATTCCTTTGGTCTGGGAAAAACTAGTTGATGATGACAAGTGGAATATTGGATTCCTTTACAGGGATGTCGTTTCCGCAGGCAATACGAAAGCAGCCAATGCTGTGAAATTTGCTTTGGCAAAGAATAATGGCTTTGATTATGTCCCTGAAAGTTTGCGTTCTAGGACTTTTATAAAGATTGCTCAGCAGCTGATAGATGTACATTATGGTTATGATAATTTTTATAGAGAGCCAAAAGTTGTAGAGGAACTTGCCTCGTTAGGTTCTGTTTTGCCAGAGCCAGCATTGTTTTACTGTATGAAAGCTTATTTACTAGTATATTTAGGTAACTACTATGGCCGTTCTGATAGAGCTGTGGAAATGGTAGAGAGGCAATTGGCAAAAATAGACAAAGAGCAATGGATTGCGTTCTTTGACCAAAAGTTGCCTTATGATATTGACTTGATAAATACACTATGTGCAAACTCAAAAAAGCCTATCATGAATTTTAAAACATTATTGAGAAATCTGAGGATGAATGCATTGAACCTAAATACAACAGTGGGGGCTAAATTGTATTCTGCGATATTAAATAGCAATATATCCATTATATCTCTTTATCAGCATAAATGAGAGAATGGTAAGAAATGCTATAACTATGAGTAAGCTAAATATTTAAGGAATAGTTAGAGGCATTAAAGCCCAAATTACATATTTGACTCCAATAATTGAAGCAGTCTGTAACTCCATAGATTCCATAGGTAATCTTCCTAATGGTACTATAGACATTATGGCTATTCGTGATGGGCAGAAGGGTTATGAGGGCAATACTTCTGTTTCTGGCTCTATCATTGGCTTTGATATAGGGCTTGGGTATAGGGTATAAGGACCCTCCCGCTGGGGAGGGACAGGTGGGGCAAATATAGCACTAAGGGCGGTTACATCCTCTCGCTCTTGAGGAAAGAGAGGCTTGGTGTGAAAGGTGGAGCCTTCCTTAACGGTAAGGAAGGACGGGTAGGTTTTCGAAAAAAATAACAAGATTAATGCACGATATACAAATTATAATCATGGCCGGCGGCGTAGGTAGCCGCTTCTGGCCTATGTCAACCCCCGATTACCCAAAGCAGTTCATTGATGTGATGGGGGTAGGCCGTTCTCTAATTCAGTTGACAGTAGATAGATTGAAGCCAATCTGTCCTGTCGAAAACATGTGGGTAGTGACAAACGAGAAATACATTCGCATTGTCAAGGAGCAAATCCCTGACATGCCAGTAGATAACATATTAGCAGAGCCGGAGGCTCGCAATACCGCTCCATGTATTGCTTATGCCTGCTGGAAGATCCAGAAGAAGCATCCTGATGCCAACATCGTGGTGACACCATCCGATGCCCTGGTCATCAATACCTCGGAGTATCAGCGAGTGCTCAGCAAGGCATTGAGCTATACATCCGATAAGAACGCCATCGTTACCATCGGTATTAAGCCAAGCCGCCCGGAAACAGGCTATGGCTATATCGCCGCAGCAGAGCCAACATCCGTAGATGAAATCTACAAGGTTGAGGCTTTCAAGGAAAAGCCAAACCTGGAGACTGCCGAGCAATACCTTGCCGCTGGCAATTACTATTGGAATGCCGGAATCTTCGTATGGAACATTGATACCATCAGCAAGGCAATCCGTACCTTCCAGCCTCAGCTTGCCAGCATCATGGACGAGATGGCACCTTCTTTCTATACCGAACAGGAGAAAGAGGTAGTCGGCAAGCTCTTCCCAACCTGCGAGAAGATAAGCATTGACTATGCCGTGATGGAGAAGTCGAAGGAAATCTATACCTTGCCAGCCGAGTTTGGTTGGAGTGACTTAGGCAGCTGGGGCAGCCTCCGTACCTTGCTTCCACAGGATGAGGCTGGCAATGCCAAGGTAGGCAAGGACATCCGCTTGTATGAATGCAAGAACTGCGTGGTTCATGCAGCCGATGAAAGCAAGGTGGTAGTTCAAGGCTTGGATGGCTATATCGTAGCCGAGAAGAATGGACAACTACTTGTTTGCTCATTGAAGGAGGAACAGAGAATTAAAAGTTTTATGCATAAACAGTTGAAATAATAGTAATGATATGAGTATATACGACATGAGTTATAGAACCAAGACCTATCTCGCAGGAGATTGGGATGGTGATAAGGATTTGATAGATAAGTTACATGAATGGAATGATAGTGAACGATTGGCTTTGAATTTTACAGATGTTCATGAATTTACTTCATCTAACGATAATTCGCACAATTGCAGTATAAAGAGATCTTTGCGTCAACGTATGAACCTATGTAAAACATTTGTGCTCGTTGTTGGACCAAAGACAAAGAGTTTGAGAAGTGGCTCATGTGCGTTGTGCGGTTATTATAAGAAAGGTTTGTATGGCATTAACCCTTATTGCTCTTTGTCACCTTGCAACAGCATTGATTATAGAAGTTATGTTGATTACGAGTGTGACATGGCGCTCAAAGACTTTAATGATGGGAAAATTAAAAATATCGTTGTAATCTATAACAACAGACTATTGGTGGACAAAAGTCTTTGCCCTGATAGCTTAAAGACTGTAGGTGTTCACATCCCATCTGATAGAATTGGAGAAGACGGTAAAAGATATTGGAATTACCAAAGAATAAAAGACGCAATTTGCAAATAGAATAGTTATGAGTGGAAAAGTAGAAAAAATATATAAAGTCGGAAAAAATATATGGGCAATACTCTTTGGGGCCTTATCTGTGTTTCTCACCTTCATTACATGGGATGATATTGGAGTTAAAGATGCTTGTGTAAAAATCTTTGTACTTCTGTCGTTTATTCTATGTGTGGCTTTACTGTCAATATTTATAATGCTCAAAACCCAAACTGAAACTATATGGGAGCGTGGGCAAGCGAAACTCTGTGTAAAATATGGCGATATACTTTCTATTGGAAAGAAAAGAAGGTTTTTTAGATGCTCGACAAGAAATAAATTGATAGTCATCCCTGTCAATAGTCACTTTGATACTATTGTAGAAGACTCAACTGTTCCAAATCCTTTGGTTTCGGTTAAAACAATTCATGGAAAGTGGCTGAATTTATATGAAGCAGAAAAGAACATGTCCCCTGCAGAAATTCAGAATGCGATTTATGAATTCCTGGATGCAAAAGGCATTCAATATCAAGCTGACAGTAACAAACGAGGAAGTCAAAGAAAATACCCGACAGGTACATGTGCTATAATGAATGGTACAAACAACGTGAATTATGTTTTGTGGGCTTTGTCAGACTTTAACCAAGTAAATGTTGCTCATGCAACAAAAGAAAGTGTTATTTCTTCGTTAGTATTGCTTTTGGATTTTGTTAATACTCAATCACAAGGTGACGAGTGCTATATACCATTGGCTGGAACAGGTATGTCTCGTACAAGTCTTTCTCATAAGGAATCATTACATACGATCCTTTCTACAATAGATTTATATAGAGAAAAACTTGTTGGTATTGTAAATGTCGTAATTTATAATGGTGACAAATCTAAGGTTTCTATATTTGATAGATAGTAGTTTGTTTAATTATCAGTAAGTTTATACTATGTTTGAGTCATTTAAAATAAATATAGCTGCATTAGAAGCACTTGCGCATGAGTGTCCAATGCCCCGAAATGTTCCTACAGCTGATCGTTCACAGGATTTTTATGAGAAGATTTTGGAAACTTGCACCCATGAAGGTGTAATTGATGGTGCAGACTTGTCTGCTTTGAATTTTCCTTTTGATACCAATAACGATACACCTATACATTATGATGTATTTATTTCCTATTCTCATTTGGATGAAGAGGAAGCCGAGTATTTACATTGGTTTTTGACAACGCAATGTAAATTACATGTATTCTTGGATTCAACTATATGGCATAGTGCCGACTTGCTTCTAAAAGCAATAGATGATAAATATTGCAAGAATACAACTAATAACAACTACAATTACAATAAACGCAATTTTTCCACATCTCATGTCCATACCTTATTAAGTATGGCTATGTTGAATGCCATAAAACGATCTGAATGTTTCTTGTTTATAGAGAGTAACAACTCTTTGACACTTAAAGATGGTATTCATGACCATTCTTTGTCCCCCTGGATATACCAAGAAACCGAATTCGCAAATAGTCTCCCTAAGATTCTTCCAAGAAGATTGCATCCGGAATCTATAGAAAAAGCTTTTGCGATTACAGAGTCTTTGGCGGCTGGAGGAATTCTAAAGATGCAGCACGCATTAAAGACGGGATTATTTCATTCCCTTGATGTAAATGATCTGAAGATGATGCAGAACAGAAAAGGAACAAATGGACTTGATTGTTTGTATTATCAAAAAGATATTCTTAAATGATAGTTAACACTATGTCAACTCAATCCAATAATAACAACCGAATAGCGTAGAATACTTAGCTTCTTTATTTCTGAATGCTGTTCTTGATGGTTGTATTGTAGTTTATGAGGCGATATATATGGCAAGGATGTTGAAATAACAGAGAATATTATGAGCGGAGAACAATACAACGAATTGCTGAAAGCCTATACTAAGGAGGCTTTGGCAAATATGATAAAGGCAGATATACGACAAAGGTTCCCTGAACCTTACGCCAGTATGTATTGCCAACAATTTGATGATTTCAAAAATGTTGCAGACTTCTTGGAATTTGCAGCAAAGTTAATGAGAAGATAATAACAGTTTTCTCTGATTCATTTAAAATAAGTCTTAAGATTAGGCATAAAAAGCATCGTATCAAGGCGGTCCCATCCCGCAAAATATGTCGAAGACCTTTGATGGTCCGCCAACCTTAGAGCGTAGCGGTTCTGAGCACCGGAGGGCGGTTACATCCCCGCTTCCTGAGGGAGAGGGGCTTGGGGAGAAAGTGGAGCTCTCCTTGCAGGAGAGACGGAGAGGTAGAAAAACTCCTTCTTTAATGCTAAAGAAGGTCGGGATGATTTTAGAATAAAAAAAGAAAAAACAAACACAATATCATTATGAAAGATTTTAAAAATATAAAAGTAGCAGTAGCCGGTACCGGCTACGTAGGTCTGAGTATAGCAACCCTGTTATCTCAGCACCATCATGTAACAGCAGTAGATGTAATCCCAGAGAAGGTGGAGAAACTCAACAATAAGATTTCTCCAATCCAGGACGATTACATCGAAAAGTATTTGGCTGAAAAGCCATTGAACCTCGTGGCAACCCTTGACGGCAAGTCTGCCTATAAGGATGCAGACTTCGTAGTGATTGCAGCACCAACCAACTACGACCCAGTGAAGAACTACTTCGATACAACCCATGTGGAAGAAGTCATCGACCTGGTTCTGGAGGTAAACCCAGATGCAGTGATGGTCATCAAGAGCACTATCCCAGTAGGTTACACCCGCAACCTCTACTTGAAGTATGCCAAGAAGGGCGTGAAGAAGTTCAACCTTCTCTTCTCTCCAGAGTTCCTTCGTGAGAGCAAGGCACTCTATGATAACCTTTACCCAAGCCGTATTATCGTAGGCTATCCAAAGATTATCGAGCGCCCTGAGTTCGCAGAGGAGAACGAGGCAATCGAGTCTGTAACCAATGTCGAGATGTTGAAGGAAGCAGCTAAGACCTTCGCCGCTTTGCTCCAGGAAGGCGCCATCAAGGAGAACATCGATACCCTCTTCATGGGTATGAAGGAAGCTGAGGCTGTCAAGCTCTTCGCCAATACCTATCTGGCACTCCGAGTAAGCTACTTCAATGAGTTGGATACATACGCAGAGGTAAAGGGACTCGATACCAAGGCAATCATCGATGGTGTAGGTCTTGACCCACGAATCGGCACCCATTACAATAATCCAAGCTTCGGCTATGGTGGTTATTGCTTGCCAAAGGATACCAAGCAGCTCCTGGCAAACTATGCCGATGTTCCAGAGAACCTGATAGAGGCTATCGTAGAGAGCAATCGTACCCGTAAGGACTATATTGCTGATGCCGTACTCCAGAAGGCAGGCTATTACAGCTATGCCGATGCCAATAGCTATGATGCCAGCAAGGAGCACAACTGTGTGATTGGTGTTTATCGCCTGACCATGAAGTCAAACAGCGATAACTTCCGCCAGTCAGCCATCCAGGGCATCATGAAGCGTATCAAGGCAAAGGGTGCAGAGGTAGTCATCTATGAGCCAACTTTGGAAGAGGGTAGTACCTTCTTCGGTAGTAGAGTAGAGAATAACCTCGAAGCCTTCAAGGCACAGAGCCATGCTATCATTGCCAACCGCTACGATGCTTGTCTGGATGATGTGAAGGATAAGGTATATACACGAGATATCTTTAGAAGAGACTAAATCTATTAATCTTATATATAATTAATGTATACCGATATTTAGGTAATAATCATGGCTGGCGGCGTAGGTAGCCGCTTTTGGCCAATGTCAACCCCCGATTACCCAAAGCAGTTCATTGATGTGATGGGTGTCGGCTGTTCCCTCATACAATTGACAGTAGATAGATTGAAGCCAATCTGTCCTGTCGAAAACATGTGGGTAGTGACAAACGAGAAATACATTCGCATTGTCAAGGAGCAAATCCCTGACATGCCAGTAGATAACATATTAGCAGAGCCGGAGGCTCGCAATACCGCTCCATGTATTGCTTATGCCTGCTGGAAGATCCAGAAGAAGCATCCTGATGCCAACATCGTGGTGACACCATCCGATGCCCTGGTCATCAATACCTCGGAGTATCAGCGAGTGCTCAGCAAGGCATTGAGCTATACATCCGATAAGAACGCCATCGTTACCATCGGTATTAAGCCAAGCCGCCCGGAAACAGGCTATGGCTATATCGCCGCAGCAGAGCCAACATCCGTAGATGAAATCTACAAGGTTGAGGCTTTCAAGGAAAAGCCAAACCTGGAGACTGCCGAGCAATACCTTGCCGCTGGCAATTACTATTGGAATGCCGGAATCTTCGTATGGAACATTGATACCATCAGCAAGGCAATCCGTACCTTCCAGCCTCAGCTTGCCAGCATCATGGACGAGATGGCACCTTCTTTCTATACCGAACAGGAGAAAGAGGTAGTCGGCAAGCTCTTCCCAACCTGCGAGAAGATAAGCATTGACTATGCCGTGATGGAGAAGTCGAAGGAAATCTATACCTTGCCAGCCGAGTTTGGCTGGAGTGACTTAGGCAGCTGGGGCAGCCTCCGTACCTTGCTTCTGCAGGATGAGGCTGGCAATGCCAAGGTAGGCAAGGACATCCGATTGTATGAATGCAAGAACTGCGTGGTTCATGCAGCCGAAGAGAGCAAGGTGGTAGTTCAAGGCTTGGATGGCTATATCGTTGCCGAGAAGAATGGGCAATTGTTTGTTTGCTCTTTGAAGGAAGAACAGAGAATTAAAGAATTTGGAAAATAATTTATGTCAACTCAAACATCAGATAATAATAAACGAATAGCGAAGAATACACTGCTATTGTATGTGCGAATGCTCTTTACAATGGCTGTAAGTCTTTTTACATCACGAGTGATATTGAACACCCTTGGAGTGGAAGACTATGGTATTAATAATGTGGTAGGTGGAATTGTTACCATGTTTACTGTACTCAGTGGTTCGTTGTCATCTTCCATTAGTAGATTTATTACTTTTGAATTAGGAAAAGGTAACTTGCAACGTCTCAAAACAGTGTTCTCCACAGGTGTAAATATCCAGTTGGGAATGTCTATATTGGTGGTAGTCGTAGCAGAGGCTGTAGGAATTTGGTTTTTGAATACTAAGATGAATATCCCTGTAGAACGAATGAATGCAGCCAATTGGGTATTTCAATGCGCCATTCTCACTTTCGTATTAAATCTTTTAAGTGTTCCATATAATGCTGCGATAATTGCTCATGAAAAGATGTCGGCATTTGCTTATATCAGCGTAGTGGAGGTAACATTAAAACTGATAATAGTCTATATGTTGACTATTTCACCATTTGATAGATTAAAAACGTATGCAGTACTTCTCCTTTGCGTTGGAACTATCATACGATTCATATATGGTTACTATTGTAAACGCCATTTTGAGGAATGTACCTATCATTTAGTTTTAGATAAGCCTGTTATAAAAGAAATGACAAGTTTTGCTGGTTGGAGTTTTCTGGGAACAGGTGCTTATATGCTGAATACGCAAGGAGTTAACATCTTGATGAATCTATATTTTGGTGTAGCAGTTAATGCTGCAAGAGGTATAGCAACCCAGGTTGATGCTGCGTTAAAACAATTCGTTAATAATTTCACAACAGCAGTTAATCCACAGATAACAAAATCTTATGCCCAAGGAAATTTTGACTATATGCATATATTAATATGTAGGAGTGCTAAATTTTCGGCATTCTTAATGTTGTTTTTTGCTGTTCCAATTGTTTTGGAAACTCAAACCATATTAACTATATGGTTAAAGAATGTGCCCGATTATGCTGTTGTATTTCTTCAATGGATAACCATTTCATCTTTTGTAGAACCAGTATTATCAAATGCTTTGGTAACATCTATGTTGGCAACTGGTAATATTAAACGTTATCAAATTGTGGTTACAATCGTTGGATGTTTAGTTTTTCCTATATCATGGATTGCTTTTGCGATGGGTATGGAACCGCAGGTTGGATATTTTATTTATTTTGTTGTGTATAGTATTCTTCTTTTTGTGAGATTATACTTATTACGTGATATGGTTAAATTACCAATTATGTTATATGTTCGTGAGGTGTTGTTTAAATTGTTGCCTGTAGCTATTATAAGTTTTGCTATACCGAGTCTTTTCCTTTTGGTCATGGAATCAGGATGGATAAGATTAATCGTGATTTGCATAGTTAGTCTGCTGGTTACATCTTCTACAGAATATTTTGTAGGTTTTTCTAATAATGAGCAAAAATTCATAAAAGGCAAAATTAGTGTAGTGTTAAGAAAAATTTACCGTTAATAATTATGAGTATAAAGAAAAAAATAAAACATGCAATATCATTTTTATTGCATGGCGAGCAAAGACCTATTTATGCCCAAATTTCTTATCTTACTCCAAATAATCGTTTGTTTGGTAAAAAGATTATTGTTACAGGTGGTAGTCGTGGTCTTGGATTTTCTATGGCGCAAAAGTTTGTTTCAGAAGGTGCTGATGTTTTGATTACTGGCAGGGATGAAATGAGTTTGAAACGGAGTGCACAGCAATTACATTGCAAATATCTCGTTCTTGATGCCCAAGATTTAGAATCTTTTAAATCGTTCTATACAACTGCAGAACAATTGCTTGGTGGTTTTAATTGCTTGGTTAATAATGCAGGGGTGTCGTTGCATGAACAGGATTTTTTTCATGTAACCAAAGAAAGTTTCGACAAGCAGATTAATACAAATCTTCGAAGTTCTGTTTTTATGGCGCAAGGATTTATTCAAGAACTACTCGAAACAAAACAGAAAGGTAATTTGTTGTTTATTTCTTCTGAGGTCGGTGATTTAGCAGACAATCGTCCTTATGGTTGGACAAAAGCGTCTATAAATAGTTTTGTACGAGGGCTTGCTTCAAATTTTGCAAAGAATGATATAAGAATAAATGCTATAGCTCCAGGTGTTACTTGTTCTAGTATGACAGGATTTGATTCGCATGGAAATTTGCACATACCAACAAATGCAACAAAACGAGCTTATTTACCTGAAGAGATTGCAGAAGTTGCAACTTTTTTGCTTTCAGATTGTTCGGAATGTTTGTCTGGTCAAATTTTAGTTTGCAATAATGGTAAAACAATTTATTCGAGAGAAAAAATAGAAAAATATGGTTAAATCAAATAATTAAAAAATGGAAATACATTATACAGTTAATAAAAATGCGCTCGTATTGATTTCTTTATTGAAACAATACGGCATAAAAAAAGTGATTGCCTCACCAGGAACCGTAAATGTTCCTTTCGTGGCTAGTATTCAGCAAGATGATTTCTTTGAGGTCTATTCTTGTGTAGATGAACGCTCTGCTGCATATATGGCTTGTGGTTTGGCTAGTGAAAGTGGTGAGCCAGTAGTGATAACTTGCACAGGAGCGACTGCTTCTCGAAACTATCTACCTGCGTTAACTGAGGCTTATTATCGAAAGCTTCCTGTGATTGCAGTAACAGGTACGGATAGAATTGAGAATGTAGGTCATCTTATGCCACAGTCAATAGACAGAAGTCAAATTCAGAAGGATGTGGCAGTATGTAGCGTTTTCTTGAATCAGATAAGAACTGATGAGCAGATGTGGAAGTGTGTTGTTGATGCTAATAAGGCTTTGATAAATGCTACTAGAAGAGGTGGTGCTCCTGTACATATCAACCTGGAGATTAACAATGGTTATTTTTTAAAAAAAAATATGTTCCCTGTAGAGGAACTTCCTAAGGCAAAGAAGATTAGCTATTATGATAGCTTAGATGATAGCCCTGTTATTCCTAATGGTAAGGTAGCAATCTTTGTTGGTTCTCATGTGCCATTTACAGAGGCAGAAACAAACGCCATTGACTATTTTTGTACTAAATATGGTAGTGTTGTTTTCTGTGACCATACGAGTAACTATCATGGAAAATACCGGGTACTTACAGGGCTGATCGGTCAACAAGAAAATGCGGTGTCTAAAGTTGTTCCTGATATGCTTATTCATATTGGCCAAATTTCTGGTGACTATGCTTCTATGGGATTGGCTGGATGTGCTAAGTCTGTGTGGCGAGTTGCTCCTGATGGAGAACTTCATGATACATTCAAAAAATTAGATTGTCTTTTTGCAGTAGAAGAACAAAAGTTCTTTGAATATTATTCTGCCCAGAAACAAAACGGAGAGAATAATAGCTATCTTGCAGAGTGTCAGGAAGTGTACAAAAAACTATATGATAAGATTCCGCAAGAATTGCCATTTTCTAATATTTGGGTAGCAAAGCGTTTGTATCAAGAGCTTCCTCAGAATTCATTTATTCAGCTAGGTATATTGAACTCACTTAGAAGTTGGAATTTATTCGATTCTAAGAGTATTGTTGGTGAGTCTTGTAATACAGGTGGTTTCGGTATTGATGGAGGTGTTTCTTCTTTTATAGGCGCTTCTTTAGCAAAGAAAGCTGATTATTATTATTGTGTGACAGGTGATTTGGCATTCTTTTATGACATGAATGTTTTAGGAAACCGCCATATTGATAATAATGTAAGATTGATGGTTGTAAATAATGGAGTAGGAGTTGAATTTAAGTTCTATCACCATCAGAGTGATTTCTTGGATGTGGACAAATATATCGGTGCAGCTGGTCATTTTGGTAACAAATCGCATGAGCTTCTGAAACATTATAGTGAAGATTTGGGATTTGAGTATTTGTCCGCCTCAAATAAAGAAGAATTTGAAAAAGTCTATAGTAGATTTGTTTCAGAGAAGAAAGACAAACCTATTTTGTTTGAGGTATTCACTAATGCTTCCGATGATGATAAGGCTTTGTATATGATAAACCATTTGCAAGGTGCAACCTTAAAGCAGGCGGTTAAGCAGGAAATAAAAAATATTGTTGGGCCTTCTACCGTTAAGGCTATAAAATCAATTGTAAAGAGATAGAATGAAAAGAAAAATAGGAATATTAACAACATATTTTGCTTCTAACTATGGAGCGGCCTTGCAGCCATTTGCTCTAAAAAGGACTTTAGAAAATTTGGGTTATGATGTAGAAATGATACCTTATAAGCAGGAGGATATCTACAATCATTACAATCCGCTTTATGTTAGAAGATTTATTCGCAAAAATCTGATAAAGGCTATTCAGTATTGCTTTACATTGAAATACCTTTTGCCACGCGATCGAAAATTCAAGTCTTTTGTTGCTACATATATAACTAATGGTGTAAAAAAAATATCAGGGCAAGTTCCACCAGACAAAGATTATTACTTCATTGGTAGTGATCAACTTTGGCGAACTTTTGGAAAGGATGAACATTTTGATGATGTTTATTGTGGCTTTTTTAAGTCTAAAAAAGGTGCTAAGAAAATTGCATATGCAGTAAGTGGTGAGCATTTGGATTTGAATGAGACGAATAAGAAATACTTAATGTCAGCTTTTGATAATTTTGATGTTATTTCTGTTCGAGAGAAAAAACGTGCAAACGATTTTTCTGCGTTTTATAGTAAAAAGGAAATAGAAGTCATACCAGATCCTACTATTTTAGTTGAGCCAAAGATTTTTAATGAGATTACATCTATAAATCCTTTGCCAAATACTGATTATGTTCTTTTTTACTGTATAAGGGATAAGGCGATTAATTTTATTGATAAGATTAAAGAATATGCCCAAAAAGCAAATTGTAGATTACTTGTTTTGAGTGAAGGATATTTACCTCAGTTACAGTCTTTATCTAAGAAAGATACGGATATTTTGTATTTACCGACGGCTGGTGAAGAGGAATTTCTTGGGGCGATGAAAAATGCAAAGGCTGTATTCACCCCTTCATTTCATGGCAATGTATTTAGTATTCTTAATCATCAGAATTTATTTAGTCTAGTATTGGAAGACGGACATGATACTAGAGCAAACGAACTGCTAACTCAGATCGGCATGGGTGATAGACTGTTTAAAATTACTGATCAATTTATTGATACACCAGTTAATTACGATGCTGTTGATGCAGAAATTCAAAAATTAAGAACCAAGGCATTGGATTTCGTAAAACATTCATTAAGTTAAATCATATGAAATACGATTATTTAATTGTTGGCTCAGGCCTTTATGGAGCCACATTTGCTTATCTTGCCAAAAAACAAGGTAAAAAGTGTTTAGTGATAGATAAACGCCACCATTTAGGTGGCAATATCTATTGTGAGAAAATTGAAGGTATAAATGTACACAAGTATGGTGCGCATATTTTCCATACCTCCAACAAGAAGGTTTGGGACTTTGTAAATTCCATAGTTGAGTTTAACCGCTATACAAATTCTCCTGTGGCTAACTATAAAGGAGAATTGTATAACTTGCCTTTTAATATGAATACATTCTTTCAGATGTGGGGGGTCAAAACCCCTATAGAAGCACAGGCTAAGATTGATGAACAAAAGGCTGAGGCTGTATCTGCTCTTCATGGTAGAGAACCACAAAACCTAGAAGAGCAAGCTTTAACATTAGTCGGAAAAGATATTTTTGAAAAACTAATCAAAGACTATACAGAAAAACAGTGGGGGCGAAAATGTTCAGAACTTCCTGCATTTATTATCAAACGCTTGCCTGTTCGACTTGTTTTTGATAATAATTATTTCAATGATAAGTATCAAGGTATCCCTGTTGGTGGATATAATAAGTTGATTGAAGGCTTGTTAGATGGAATAGATTGTAAGACAGCAGTTGACTTTTTTGAGTCAGAATATAAGGATAATTGGAGAAATATAGCTGACAAGCTAGTGTATACAGGCGCTATAGATGAATATTTTGGTTATAAGCTAGGTAAATTGGACTGGCGAACTGTTTCTTTTAAAACAAGAATAGAACGTACCCCAAATTATCAGGGAAATGCTGTGGTCAATTATACTTCTCACGATGTTCCTTTTACTCGTGTTATTGAGCATAAACATTTTGAGATGTTTGGTCATGAAGTATATGCTTGTGCGAACACAGTAATCAGCGAAGAGTATTCTACTGAGTATAAAGATGGTATGGAACCATATTATCCGGTAAATGATGCTCGTAACAATACTCTTGCAGATGAGTATCGTAAATTGGCAGATAAAGAAGACCATGTAATATTTGGTGGACGTTTAGGACAATATCGGTATTTTGATATGGCTCCTATTATAGAGCAAGTATTGAGTATAGAGAACTTCTAATGGCTTTTGTGGATGTTATTGAAATTATTATTGATTATACTTATATGTAATTTAATTATAACATATAAGAAACTACAAAGCCTTATAGCCCCTGCGATTTTATTTGTAGGAGGTTTCACTGTTGCAGTGTGTGTGGCAATATTATATGAGAAAGAATGGGGAATGTCTAAGATCCATACAGAAACATTTTGGTGCATATTAATTGGTACTACTCTTTTTAGTCTTATAAATATATTGTTTAATAAAGAAACAGTTAAGTCTCGCCATCGTGATTTATCAAATGTCACATTTGAACAATTATTTAAAACAAAGAATTTAACAAGGTTACTGATAGTTTCATTGTTTTTGCAATTGTATGTTTTTTATACGAAACTCACAACTTTTATAAACTATTATGGAACAAGCGATATTGCAACATTGCTGTTTTCGATAAGAATGGATGGAAGAGGTGATGATAAAGTAATACTGTTTTCGTCATTATTTTCTAATTTGAACTACGTCTGTTCGTGTCTATATTTCTTTTGGTGTACTATTATGGCAATGTACATCATAGGTAAGGGTAAAAATAAACCAATTTTTATTTTTCTTCTCCTAAATATGTTTGTACAATTTATAAAGGAAATGTTGGGCGGTGATAGAGGTACTTCCATTAACTCTATATTCTGCTTTGGTGTGATATTCTTATGTAAATATGCAAGCATAAAGAAACAACTTAAAATTCCCAAGAAGTATTTAACTTATATGGCTATTGTTGCCATTCTTATAGCGTCATCTTTAAAGGCAAGTGCTTTGTTTATGGGAAGAGAGCAAGTAGAAGAGAGTACTGCAGCTTATCAGTTTGCAGTTTATTGTGGTGCAGAAATTAAAAATCTGGATATTTGGTTTGGGCATCCAACGCATTCTGAATGGTTTGGACAGTCTACATTGGCTGTTTTGGTGGATGAGTTGAATACAAAATTTGATGCAGGAATTTTAGAAACCAAGTATTCTACAATTGACATGTTTAATACATTCGGAATTTTCAACTTAGGAAATGTGCTGACTACATTTTATAACTTTTTTCAAGATGGTGGATATTTTGGCGTTTGTATGTTTACGCTATTAATGGCATTGTTTGCGAGTCTTGTTTATTCTAATGTAAAGAAAGTAAAAAATCCAATCCATACTAACGTTATAGATGTATTATATGCTAAAATTGCATTTTCTTTGTTGATGTGTTTTTTTGCAAATCGTTTCTATAATGAAATTATAAGTATCATGTTCCTAAGATATTTGTTGTATTGTTGGATATTAGGATTCTTCTTTAAAAAAATTATTTATAAAATTAAACTATAAATTATGAATGTTAAAATACTTGTTTGCTGTCATAAAAAAGATATTATGGCAACAAAGGCTCCTTATTTTCCTATTCATGTAGGAAAAGAGTTACATAAGAATATATCTCTTGGGATAACCGAGGATAATACGGGTGATAATATTAGCATTAAAAATGCTTCGTATTGTGAACTTACAGGTCTTTATTGGGCATGGAAAAACTTGAAAGGGGTTGATGTTATAGGCTTGTGTCATTATCGTAGATATTTTGATTTTCACCACCAGTGTAAAAAATATCTTCCTTTTACACAGTTCAAAACATCTCAATTTAGTGAAATAGATTTGGATATACCACAAGATATGTTAGATCGAATTTCAGCAGGTAAAGTTATAGTTCCTAGATATAAGAGTTATAGAGTTCCTTTGTATGCTGATTATTGTATCAATCATATATCTGATGACTTTTTTAAGTTAAAAGAAATTTTTAACACTGAGCCACAAGAATATAAAGATGCTTTTAGTAAAATTATGTATAATAATAATAAACTTATGCATTACAATATGTTTATCATGAAATGGGATGAATTTGATAAATATTGTTCTTGGTTATTTAACATACTTAATAAAGTAGAAAAAGTTACAGATATATCCAATTATACTCCTGTTCAGAAGAGAATATATGGATATATGGCAGAACGATTGTTTAATGTATATTTAGAAGCAAATAAATTAGATGTTATACGTGAGCCTGTTATTTGGTTTAACGATGATACTAATGCAGTATCAAAGGAATTGTCCGCTCCAAAATATTTACTACGCTGCGCAATGGATGCGATGGCAATGAAATTAGTAAAGTATCATTCTACACGTTTTTGAATATCTTTGTAAAAATAGTTATCAATGAAGGATGAAGTAAGTATTGTAATAGTTTCCATGAATCGTATGGACAACTTGAATATATGTATACCTAGTATAGAGAAATATACGAAGTGTAAGCATAAAATATATGTAGTTGCCTATATGTTCTCTAAGGAAAATTTAGCAGAGTTGAAAACGAAATATCCTCAAGTTGTTATCGTTGAGAGCAATGAGATACGAGGTTTTTCTGAGAATAACAATTTAGCTCTAAAGCAAGTAACGTCAGAATTTGTTTTTATACAGAATGATGATACAGAATATAAGGAACCAGTTCTGGATAAGCTTTTGGAGGCATATAAGGAGACTTCAAAAGCAACAATAATGGCTCCAAAGCTATTGCTCGGAAATGGAGCGACACAATTCTGTGGAATTAGAAAATTTGATTTCCTAACTTTTATTCTAGCCACCTGTGGTATCCATAAGCTCTCTAAGTCTATTTTTGAAAACGGAAGTGGTATCTTTAAAACTTATAATGTTTCTGGAGCTGCATTTCTAATAAAAACTGCAGATTTTAGAAAAATTGATTTTTTTGATGAAAGATACTTTTTTAGTCCTGAGGATATAGCGGTTTCAACACGAATTAACAAAGAAGGGGGGCATGCTATACTGATGCCAACACTTGTATCGTTCATTACCATGGAGTTTCGTCTAAAAAGACTAAGTTATTTTATGCTACGACATGTGCAACATTTTTAGGCAATTATATTTTCTATTGTGATAATATAATAAAGCAAGCAGTATATAAAAGTCTGCTGTATCTTAAGTATGGTGTAATGAACTTTATGAATGCAATACATCAAACCGATCATCGACAGGATTATTTGTATATTTACAAGAAAGTGTTGCAAGCTATTTCATTAAAGATGTCTCCTAAGGACGTATTCTTGGAAGAATATAATCGTGTAAAAAGCAAATAAGTTATAACTATGATTAGAGTCTTGCATATAGTAACAAGTTTGGCTGCTACAGGAGTTCCGACATTATTGTATAGCTATTATTCTCGGATGGATAGAGAAAAAATACAGTTTGATTTTGTCGCAATTCCAAGTAAAGTAGAGCATACTTACAAGCAAAAGTTTGAGAATTTGGGTTGCCAAGTATATTATATGCCTAAGAAATATGTTGGCAGAATTCCTTTTCTTTATAAACTTATTAAGAATGGTCATTATGATGTTGTACACTCACACATAGAATTGGCTTCAGCAGTCTATCTTTCGATAGCATTGGCTGCAGGTGTAAAGGTAAGGATAGCGCATGCACACATGGCTTTTTTACCCTATACCAAGATTCAGCATAAGTGTTTGCGTTACTTATTGAATACTGTTGCAACATTAAGGTTAGGATGTAGTAAGGATGCGTTGATAGGCCTTTTTGGAAATAAGGAAGGTATAGTTTTGCATAATGCAATAGATATTGATAAGTTTAACTATAATCCTTCTACAAGAAAGCAATATAGAGAACAGCTTAATATAGATGATAGAATTGTCTTGGGGTTTGTAGGACGATTCACGAGACAAAAAAATGTATTCTATATATTGGAAATATTTAAAAATATTTTGGAGCTAAATAATAATGCACTGTTGCTTATAGCCGGAGATGGAGAGCAAAAAGAAGAGTTTTTCGTGAAAGCAGAACAACTACATATAAGAGATCATATTTTATATGTAGGTTCCCGTAATGATATTCCATCATTGATGATGGCAATGGATGGACTATTGTTGCCATCGTTATGGGAAGGATTAGGTATAGTTTTGATTGAAGCTCAAGCTGCTGCATTAATGACTTTTACCTCGCGTTACACTGTACCTTATGAAGATACGAATGTCTCTCAATATATTCATTATCTTGATATTACGGAAGAACCTATTGTATGGGCTAAAGCAATTAATGAATATATTCAAGGTTATGAAAAGATATCTGTAAAGGACCAACTTAAGGCGCATCATTATGATATAAATATAGAAAAAGACAATTTGTTATCGATTTATGAAAAAGCAATTGCTGACAAATAAAATTACCACCCCCCCCCGAAGAAAGGGAGGATTTGTATGTGAGATACATTTTATTTTATTTAAAATGTTATAAGAATGGTTTTAAACGTTTAGCTAAAGTTTTATATTGGCTTAATCGTTTTGTGTTTAGTTGTGATATTCCATGTACGGTTACGATTGGCAAAAGACTTTCCTTGCCGCATTTTGGTTTAGGCGTCGTTATTCACCCATGTGCCATTATTGGAGATCACGTAAAGATTTATCAGCAGGTTACCATAGGTGCAAGAGGTAATGAATGGCATCCTATAATAGATAATAATGTATTGATAGGTGCAGGAGCCAAGATTTTAGGCTCTGTTCATGTAGGAAATGGTGCAAAAGTCGGAGCAAATTCTGTAGTTCTTTCAGATGTTCCGGCCAATGCAACAGCAGTTGGATTACCTGCAAAAATTATACAGAAATGAAAATCGTAATAATATGCACTTTATATCCTCCCTACATTTTGGGAGGCGCAGAGATTTCTATTTCATTGCTAGCAAAAGGACTTGTAGCTCAAGGCAATAAAGTGGCTGTTATAACAACTGGCAATTCATATAAAGAGGAAGTATTGGATGGGGTACATGTATATCGAATTAAAAATCGAAATATTTATTGGCGCTATCCCCAAAGGGAGAAATCAATATTAAGAAAATCGTTGTGGCATTTGATAGATATTTATAACCCTCTTTATGAGGCTGATATAAAAAAAATTTTGTGCAGCTTCCAACCTGATGTTATAAATACAAGTAATTTATGTGGTTTATCTACTATGGTTTGGAATATTGCTCATAAACTGAATATTCCAATAGTGCATACTTTAAGAGACTATTATTTGTTATGTCCGCAACAGACGATGATAAAAGGCACTCAATCGTGTGAGAAACAATGCCTTATTTGTCGCTCATATTCTGCCGTTAAAAAGAAAATGTCTCAGAAAGTTGATGCTTTAGTGGGAATCAGCGATTTTATCAGGGAAAAACATATTCGCTTTGGATATTTTAGAAATGCGAAGATAGTTAAAACTATTCCTAATAGTGTAGATTTCTTACAAGTTGACAGTAAAGAAGCAACATATTGCATTGGGTATATCGGTCGTCTTTCTCCAGAAAAGGGCATTGAGTTTATGATAGATGCTTTTATGGAATCGAAGTTGTCGAAGCAATATAAAATATTGATTGCTGGTACAGGCAACAAAAGCTATGTAGATTCATTAAAGACTAAATATGCTCTGCCACAAGTGGTGTTTGTCGGTAAACAGAAACAGATTGATTTCTTTAGACAAATTGATTTGCTTGTGGTTCCATCGCTTTGGGATGAACCTTTTGGTAGGGTTGTTATTGAGGCATATGCTTCACATTGTCCAGTCTTTATGTCTGATAATGGTGGATTGAAAGAGCTGCAAGTAGATGGTATCAGTTGGTGCTTTAATACAGATAATTGTAAAAATTTGGTATCACTCTTTGATAGGTATACGACCAATAGTATAACAGTTGAGTACACTAAGTTTGATCAAAAAATAAAAAAGTACACTGAATCTCAAGTAACAGAATCTTATACAAGTATTTTTAAAAAATTATTGAACTTAGATGAATAAATATATACGTGCGGGATTGCTTTTATGGCTTCCTCCTAAATTGTTAAAATATATTTTCGGGGGGGGGTAGTTGTGGCTTCTCTTTAATATTGGTTGATGACTTTCAAATGGCAAAAAGTGCAAGTATAGGCCACTTTAATATAATAAGGAGTAAGTCTTTGAAATTACACGACTATGCGAGAATTGGACATCTTAATATAGCAAAGGGGCACTTTGATTGGATAATGGAAAACAGATCAACCATTTTGAATTGTAATAGATTTACCAGTTTGTGCAAAAATCAAACCTATAGTACACCTCGATTATTGATGCATGAGAGAGCAAAGATAGTAAGTCGACATTTTTTTGATTTAACATCAAGCGTTGAGGTTGGTGACAGAAGCACCTTTGCTGGTGCTTATAGCCAATGTTGGACACACGGCTTTTTATATGGCAAAAAAAAACGTGCTCGTTTAGATGGTGATATTGTTATAGGAAATGATTGCTATATAGGAGCGTCTTGTATTCTTTTAGGCGGAATCACAATTGGAGATAATATTACCCTTGGAGCAGGTACAATATGCTTAAAATCAATTGACAAATCAGGATTATATGTTTCGTCATCACTTAGATACATTCCTTTTGATGCTGATGAGAGGATCAATACTCTTGGTAATCCTATTGCTGTTTTAGGCGATATGGAATGCTTTAAGAAATGATACAAATAACATTCTTAAAGAACGGACATTCGTGAATACCGTATGAATAATAGTATAGACTTAGAAATAAATAATTTCAAACAATATAAACTCAAATGAGGATATTACATATATCAAAATACTACTCCCCATATCTTGGTGGAGTAGAGAACATCTGTAAGTATCTTGTGGAGGGTGCTGTAAAGCATGAAACTGCTGTGGTATGCTTCAATGATAAATGTAAGGATGTTATAGAAGAAGTGAATGGACATAAGGTCTATCGAGTTGCTACTTGGATTAATGTGGCTCGACAAGCTTTATCCCTTTCATACTTCTGGGTGTTGAAAAAAGCAATCAAGGAATTTAAGCCTGATGTTATTCAGTTTCATTGGGCTAATCCTTTTCCTGCTTGGGTTTTGTTATGTGTCATTCCAAAGAATGTAAAACTAATCATTCATTGGCACATGGATATTATCAAGCAGAAACATATCTATCCGTTTATCAAGCCTGTTGAAACTGCGTTGCTTAAACGTGCAGATATGGTTTGTGTAACAAGCCCGCAATATCGTGATGGCTCGTTGCCATTACAGCCTTTTAAGGATAAAGTGAAGATTGTTCAGAACGCAATGGATGAGGATAACTTCATCTTGCGTGATGGTGATGTAGAGAAGATTAATGCGGTAAAAGCAAAGTATGGCAATAAGCCTATAGTGTTCTTTATCGGTCGTCATATCCAGTATAAAGGTCTTCCACATTTGATTGAGGCTGAGAAATACGTGAAGTCTGATTGCGTATTTGTTATTGCTGGCTCTGGTCCTCTGACCGATGAGTTGAAAGCACAATGTAAGTCATCAAGAGTTCATTTTGTAGGTCGTTTGTCTGATGAGGACTTGAAGTTGCATCATTATGCAGCATCTGTTTTTGCTTTCCCATCTGTCACCAAGAATGAAGCATTCGGTGTAGCCTTGGCTGAGGCTATGTATTGTGGTACTCCTGCTGTTACATTTACCATTCCTGGCAGTGGTGTGAATTGGGTTTCGCTGAATGGTGAGACTGGTATCGAAGTGTCTAATGGTGATGACAAGGCATTCGCTGAAGCTATCGACAAATTGATTGACGATAAGGAATTAAGCAAGCGCTATGCAGAGAATGGCATGAAGAGAGTGCGTGATAACTTTACCATTCCTAAGATGGTGGAGGAAATGGAAAAATGCTACCATGAACTGGAAGGCTAGTCTCTATATGACTCAATGCCTATAACGTATGGCAAACGCAAAACTCTTTGTTCTTCAGCGTCATCCAAGTTTGCATAGATAATACTATTTTCTGTGAGCTGTTGGTGAAGAATGCCATCTATCTCAACTTCTTTAAGTGGAAGTTGGTGGTCTATCTGGAGCATGAGAAGTTGCTGGGATGTTTTCATCTCATAGCCGTGCTGGATAAGTATCTTTTTCTTGTTTCGTATCATTGCTTATATTGATTTTGTTTGTATTATAACGAATAAGTCTCAATAAAATTGCTTTTGAGAACAAGAAACTTTTATCTGTTCCAGGCTACCAAGTACAATCCTCACTCTCCATACTCTGCATCAGAGGCAAGCTCAGACCACTTCGCTCGTGCTTTCCACGATACATACAGTATGCCTACCATCGTGACCAATTGCTCTAACAATTTACGTGAGGTGGCACAGCCTATGCTCAAAAATGATTATGGAAAAAATCTGCTTTCGATATTGGATGAAGGCAATCAAACATTAAAGAAGAATTTAGAATACTAGGTTATGAATATTTTAGTAACAGGTGCTAACGGTCAGCTTGGTAATGAAATGCGCATCGTTAGCCAACATACAACAGATCATTATATCTTTACCGATGTCAATCAGGTGGAAGGTCTGGAAACTACTTTCCTTGATATCACTGATATGAATGCCATCCGCAAGATGGTGAAGGAGAATGATGTGAAAGCCATCGTGAACTGTGCGGCATGGACCAATGTGGATGCCTGCGAGACGGATGAGAAACTGGCTGCATTGGCAGAAAAACTCAATGCGGATGCTCCAGAGAATCTGGCTAAGGCGATGAAGGAGGTTGATGGCCTGCTCATCCAAATCTCTACAGATTATGTCTTTGGTAAGGAACCTTATAATGTGCCATGTAATCCTGACCAGAAGGGAACTCCTACTGGCGTATATGGAACAACGAAGCTTCATGGTGAGCAGAAGATTATGGTTACTGGCTGTGATTATGTGATTATCCGTACGGCTTGGTTATATTCTGAGTTTGGCAAGAACTTCTGCAAGACGATGCTTAACCTGACTGCAACCAAGCCACAGTTGAAGGTTGTCTTCGACCAGTGTGGTACTCCTACATACGCCCTCGATTTGGCGAATGCCATCATCACCATATTGGATAAGGTAAAGGCTGCCCAGAGCAAGGATGAATATGTAGGAGTTTATCATTTCTCAAATGAGGGCGTCTGCTCCTGGTATGATTTCACCCAGATGATTGCAAGAATCGCCGGTCATACGGAATGCGATATCCAGCCATGTTATAGCTCGGAGTATCCTTCTCCTGTAACTCGTCCGGCTTATTCCGTATTGGATAAGCGTACCATCAAGGAGACCTTTGGTGTTAAGGTTCCTTACTGGGTGGATTCTTTAGAAAAATGTATTGCTAATCTTAAACAGAAATAATTGAAATGAAGAATATCATTATCACGGGCGGTGCTGGTTTCATCGGCTCACACGTAGTAAGACTTTTCGTGAACAAATATCCTGAGTATCACATCATCAACCTCGACAAGTTGACATACGCTGGTAACCTGGCTAACCTCAAGGACATTGAGGACAAGCCTAACTATACTTTCGTTAAGGGCGATATCTGCGATTTCGACCTGATGCTGAAGCTGATGCAGGACTACAAGGTGGATGGCATCATCCATCTCGCTGCCGAGAGCCATGTAGATAGAAGTATCAAGGATCCTTTCACCTTCGCTCAGACCAACGTGATGGGTACCTTGTCTCTGCTCCAGGCGGCAAAGATTTACTGGGAGAGTCTGCCAGAGGGATATGAGGGCAAGCGTTTCTACCACATCTCTACCGATGAGGTTTACGGTGCATTGAAGATGACTCACCCTGAGGGCATTCCTGCTCCTTTCACCACCAAGGCTTCCAGCGGTAAGAACCACGAGGCTTACGGCGAGGAGTTCTTCGTAGAGACTACCAAGTATAATCCTCACTCTCCATATTCAGCATCCAAGGCAAGCTCAGACCACTTCGTGCGTGCTTTCCACGATACATACGGTATGCCTACCATCGTAACCAACTGCTCTAACAACTACGGTCCATACCAGTTCCCAGAGAAGTTGATTCCGCTGTTCATCAACAACATCCGTCATCGCAAGCCATTGCCAGTATATGGTAAGGGTGAGAACGTGCGCGACTGGTTGTATGTAGTAGATCATGCCCGTGCCATCGATATGATTTTCCACAAGGGTAAGATTGCCGAGACTTACAACATCGGTGGTTTCAACGAGTGGAAGAACATCGATATCATCAAGGTGGTCATCAAGACCGTTGACCGTCTGCTCGGGAGAAAGGAAGGCGAGGATATGGATCTCATCACTTATGTAACAGACAGAAAGGGTCACGATATGCGTTACGCCATCGACTCTCGAAAGTTGCAGAAGGAATTGGGCTGGGAGCCATCTCTGCAGTTTGAGGAGGGAATCGAGGAAACTGTAAAATGGTATCTCGAGAACCAGGAATGGATGGATCATGTTACTTCTGGGGAGTATCAGAAGTATTATGAGAATATGTATAAGGACAGATAATATCTTTTTTCGAAAACCTACCCGTCCTTCCTTACCGTTAAGGAAGGCTCCACCTTTCTCACCAAGCCTCTCTTCAATAGTCTTTACGCCCCCTTCGGTTCCCCCAGTTCTGGGGGACAGAAACCTCAGGGACGAGAGGATGTAACCGCCCTACAGTGCTGTATTTGCCCCACCTGTCCCTCCCCAGCGGGAGGGTCCTTAACCCACTCCCAAGCCCTCGCCCTTTCCAAAAGGGCAAGGGATGTAACCGCCCTCCGGTGCTCGGAACCGCTTCGCTTTATGGTTGTCGGACCATCAAAGGTCTGCGCCATGTTATGCGGGATGGGACCGCCTGGAGAATAGCAGTTTACAGTTAATAGTTTATAGTTTACAGTTGATTTTGTAGTAATTGGCTGATAACTTGCAGATTTCTTGTGATTTTCTTGGTGGTTTCGAGAAAAAAGCGTAATTTTGCGGTTAGATATTAATAAAATGAATTATTATGGCACAGGTAGCAACAATGAATCAAGCTCAATTGCAAATCCTCGATATGCTGTCATTTATCAAGACTCCTGAGGCTTTGCGAGATTTGAATAAGGTAATCTCCGATTATTTTGTTCAGATGGCTGATGCTGAATTAGATAGGATGTGGAATGAAGGAACCCTGAATGAAGAACGTATCGAGAGTTTCCGGCATCTCCATGAACGTACTCCATACAATAAACCAATATTATAATCTTTAGGTTATGAATATTGTATTGGATACAAATAGTTTGATTATGTCAATCGCCCCTAGAAGTCCGTATCGTAAGGTGTGGAATGCTTTTCTTAGAGGTGATTATAACCTTTGTGTGTCCAATGAAATAATAGAGGAGTATTCAGAGGTTTTATCTCGTAATATATCCCCTCAAGTTTCTGAGGCCATAGTTTATGCTATATTGACTAGACCCAATGTAATTCGCAAAGATCCTCATTATACTTTTGCTTTAATTGAGGCAGATAAAGATGACAATAAGTTTGTAGATTGTGCCATTGCTGCAAATGCAAAGTGTATTGTTACAGAAGACAAGCACTTTAAGGTCCTGGAAAATATTCCTTTTCCTAAAGTGGAGGTTATAGGTATAGAGGATTTTAAATGTTATTTGGATAAGTGGATATAGGTTTATGTACTGGTTTTGGCATATCACCATTACATGTAAGGTGCTAGATAAAAATCCTGAGCGTTGGCTTTGTTATGTGTTGAAGCACATAGATTCTACGTCTGAGGATAACTATTATACTCTTCTTCCTGAGTTCTGGGAAGATGAGGAACAATAAAAATGAATTTAATATTTAGTCAATTTTTTTTGAGATATGCAATACTGCGTTGAGCGGATACTTACACAAAAAAAACTCCCCATCTGTTTTCAGATGAGGAGCATTTTCTAGAGATGGAAGTCGATTTCCTTCAGCCATTCCTTGACATCGAAGCCAGGACAGCTCTTGCGAACCCAGGGGAGGTCGCGATGACCTAGAATCTCGGCATCGGGATAGTCGAGGGCGAGACTGTAGAGGAGGTCTTCCAGAGATT
>ERZ1023869.107-NODE-107-length-36719-cov-85.833570_pt1 | contig 36719 bp, 34 predicted proteins | sample MGYA00380390_ERZ1023869 | MGnify/ENA primary metagenome ERZ1023869 (study PRJEB33179, sample SAMN07449005) | human gut metagenome | biome: Human-gut; feature: Human associated habitat; material: Faeces | host: Homo sapiens | place: India: Bhopal | collected...
GTTTCATACGAGTAAAACTTTTCGCAAAGATACTCTTTTTGTTTCACATAAGTAACAAAAACGATAGATTTTTTGTTTTTATTACTTATAATTAACAGGTTTGGTAACATTGCGCCTCACGGGAAGCGACAAGGGTCTATATGCCACGATGAAAAGGTGGCGTATAGACCCTTCTTACTTTCCGGTATCCTTGATACTCCCCCAACCTGCCAGAACATACAGGTTGGGGGAATTTCATGAGATGCTATGAAGCCAGCAGAGGCTGAAGCTTCGTGGCATCGAAGCAGGGACAGGCTTTCTGCATGCCCGGCAAATCGCGGTGACCCAGAATGGTCTTGATGCCCGGAAACTCACGGTGAAGACGGAGGATGAGAAGCTTCATCGCCTCCTTCTGGGCTGGCGTGCGGGTATCAGAAATGCAACCGCTCGGCGACAAACCGCCCTCGTAGCAGATACCGATGGAATGAGCATTGTAGCCCAAGGCATGAGCACCCATCCGCTCCACCGGACGGCAGGGATAAACCACACCTTCCAGGGTGATGTAAAAATGATAACCGATGTCGCGCCAACCGTTCACCACCACATGGTCGTGGCGCAACTGCTCTAGAGTGTACCGGTGATTGCAGCGGCTACCGCTGCAATGCACCACAATCATATCAATCTTTCTCATAAGCCGTCCTCCTCACTATAGGGTGCAGGATGATACACCCAGTGCCCCAAGCAGGGCGGTTAATACTGTCACCACAAACTTGATGACCTCGTTCAGTGTCTGTCTCTTCTTTTCTGTCATACGCTAACGATTTTAAAGATTTAAATGAATAAAATGATAACTTACCTTACTATCTTGGTGCCATGGTTCTAAAAATTTACATTGTCACCATTTGAGTCCCCACTATCAGTGCTGCCGCCAGATGTCTGGTCACCAGAGGTACTGCCACCCGTTGTACTGCCACCAGAGGTATGCTCGCCGTCGGTAGAAGAATCGCCACCTGCAGAACTGTCGCCAGAAGTATTCTGCTTCTTGCTGGCAGCCTTCTTTGCCTCCTCGATGTCGATCGTCTTGGCACCCTCCTTCTCAGCCTTCAATGCGGCACGCTGTACTGCACGGGATGCTACCTGTACAAACTCCATATTCTGGAATACAGAATAGAGTTCCGGACCTGGAGCATACTGGACGTTGACACCCTTGATATGAGTGTCGCTCTTGAAATCAGCGGCACTGTCAGCACCATCGCTGACAATCTGCAGACGGAACTTGCCCAAGTCGCCAAACTCCACCTGGTTGCCACGCTGAAGCTCCAGTATCAGATTCTCTACCGCACTCACCAATACCGCAGTGACATCTGCGTAGGTAACCGTGGTCTGCATCGCAATCATCTTAGAGAACTTCTTGAGCGAAGTCTTCTCGTTCACCTGGGCACGGGCATAAAACTTACCCTTACCTGCATTCTTTCCAAACTTAGGAACGAACTTTACCAAACTGTAACTAACTGACATAATACTAAAAATTTAAATTGTGATAGAATGTTCGTGCATCGGACTCTTCCCGAATGCAATGGCAAAGTTACGAAACCGGCGAGGGGGCATCTGCACACTTTCGTCCGCTTCCGTCGTCTTCTGCACTCTTTCGCCTTCTTATGTTCACTTTTGCACTCTTTTATCAGGCACGCCAATCGCTCTTAGGAAAGAAGAGAGTCGTTCATAGGAAAGATGAGTATCGCTCATAGGAGCGACAGACCACGCTGATAGGAATGATGGGTATCGCTGATAGGAGCGGTAGCCACCGCTGATAGGAACGATGACTATCATTCGTAAGAACGTGATGCTTCACTGATAGGAGAATTGTAAACCATAGATATGATTGAGTAATCTTGCAGAAAGATGAACTTTTGCACTAGCAGGTAGAAGCGTAAGAAAGCAGTACTAGCAGGGAGAGGTTTAGTCACTACCAGGGTTTTTCACTCCTATTAGAAAGAGGCGCTACCACTACCGAAGATAGGACAATGTTCATAAATATCTATCTATCAAGCTATTATATAGTTATTTTTCTTAATATACTATACCCATATCGCTAATAGATATACGATTTATACTTAGAAGCACAATGCGTAATGCGCAAAAGAAAAAGTTTTTTTTCAAAAATAACAAGTAAAATGCATTTTTGGGGAATAAAATTTGTTTAAGTCAGAATAAATGATTACCTTTGCATCAAGAAAGTTAAGAGAATAGGAATTTCTCAGCTCCTGATGCTTTTGCCAGGGGAGCTACTTTCTAGTGAGGATTTTCCAACTTCGCTCATTGAGTAGGATTAGGGCCTGAAAAATGAGCATTCAATTTAGATCCTTACAAGGCATTATTGTGCCCGATTAATTCGATTTGAATTATCGGCACGGATGCGAAGTAAGGTAAAAAGTCGATGCAGAACCCCCTAAAGGTCAATGTATGTTGACCTGTTCTCCTCGAAAAAGTTGGAACTTTATTTTAATTCCGTGCCGTATTTCTATAATAACATCAAGAATCTCCTTCCCGGAAGGTGATTTAAACTTAAACAAAACAAAAGCAATATGGCAACAAACAATCAAAACCAAAAATCGGAAGAGCCCGAGCCCTTCCTAATGCCTTCTCCTAAACAGGAAAAAGACGTTATTACCATTATGGGGGTACAGGGACTGTCGCACAACGACTTTTCTACCCTCGAACTGAAAATCATGTTGCAGTTAATCAAGATATCCCAGAAATTGATTGACTACAATATCCGTTTACGCATCAATAGAGAGACCTTCATCTTTACTCCGGAACAGCGTGCAGCAGGTCATATCGACCTCTGCATAAAGCTCTCAGAGTTTGATCTGGCAGATACCCGACATGCTTCTCAGTTGCGTAATGCTTTGCTCCAGATGGCCAAACACCCTCTGAAACTAGCTTACAAATTGGGCGATCATACCTTCTACACCCAGTTTGATCACCTTTTTGAATGCAAGGTCTGCCAATATCAGGGCAGATGGTGGGTTAAACTCCGCTATGACCTCCATGTCTTCCGTTTTTTCTTCAGTTTTGACAAGGGCGCCTGCCACATCGACCTGAATGTGGTGCGACAGTGCCGTGGTGCATCGAGCATCAAACTATATCTAATGATGAATTGCTGGGGTGCCAAGGGCTATACCATGGTGAAGCCCGAAAATCTGATGGCTTTGCTGCATGGCAGAAAGGACTACTACAAGACCTGGTCGGCACTCAAGAACAAGGCACTCGACTTTGCCTGCAAGGATCTGAAACGCCTCTACGACCAGAGAATTATCGACCAATACCCTGTATATCAGCCTTTCTATCAATCAGAAGAGGCAGAGACGCATCACCATATGCCCGATCATATCACCTTCACTTTTATAGACCGCGCAAATACGGGCGACACTTCGGGCGGCGCTACAGTTCCTGAGGAATTGCAGGGGGTACGTGCCCGACTGAAATGGCGTCTCTATACACAATATCACGTGGATGAGAAGATTGCAGTTCTAGAAAGCCAGCGCCTGGCACTCGATATGCAGGGAGAGCTGGAGGACTGGTTTCAGAAGAAAGACTACTTTATCCGTAAGTGCCAGCAGGAACATAGAAAGATCAATGTGGGTGCCTATATAGCCAAGGCATTGGATGGCTTTTTAAAGGATCATCATGCATAAAGAAGCCTCTTGCATAGATGACTCTTTAAAGAACACAAATGAGAATATAGATTATGGAAATATCGAATCGTATGTACAGCAAGACGGAATTGGGCTTGCTCTTTTTTCCGGAAGCCACCAGCAAGGCGACAGCTCGCCGCCATCTGATGGATTGGATCAAGCGTTGCATTCCTTTATGGGATGAGTTGAAGAAGCAGGGATACCTGGTTGGCTGCCAATATTTTTCGCCCCGACAGGTAGCTGTAATCTTTGAATATCTGGGAGAGCCGGACGAAAGCTGACTCCTCCCGCCAGATCATTGAATGCCAAATAAAAATTAAAGGAGCATTATACAAGGTCTCCCTATAAGCCAGGCTGCAGAACCTGTGCTTATGGGGAGATTATATTTGCGAGTTATTTGTCATTATAGTGACCTTCAACTTCAATTACAACAACAGTAATAATGTCATCAAAAACATTGTAAATCATAGAGAATCAAGCCATTCGTTCATCTCGGTTGAATTTTCAAAATGAAGAGTCTCTCCTTTTTTATATTCATCCATTGCTTTATCAATCTTCTTCTGCAATTCTTCATCAATTGTATTATCCTCTACAACTTCAGAAGGATGGAGAATACTAATGAGAAGACTTTCCACATAGTTGTTAAGACTGCGATTGCTAGCCTTAGCCTTTTCTTTCAGTTCTTCCAGCAAACTGCTTTGGAACCTGAACGAAGTTGGGATTCTTGCTGCTGTTGTTGACATAATCATTAATATTTTAAATTAGTTCTGCAAATATACATCAAATCCCTGACAACGCAAAGTTTTTTTGTGATTTTAACACATAATATTCCCCCAACCTGCCAAAACATACTGGTTGGGGGAATATCCGTGTAAACAATATTCAAGGAAGAGAGAATCAGACGAAAACGCCTGGAAAATGGGAGAAAAAGAGATTGAGAATTTTCCCTTAAGGAAAACGACAGCTTCTCTTAAGAGATTTTTCCGCAACGTTCAACTTGTAAAGTTATTTACCATAACCAGTATTTTAAGAAGCGTATAGACTCATTATTACTATTTCGGTTTGCATGTTTTATCTTCATGCTCATCAATGCTTTCATCGTGGCAATCTCCTATCTGCACGTAAGATGGGAGAACAAGCGGTATGAGCGGTCACGATGGATGATATTCATCGCTATGATAGGATTGGCAAATGAATCGAATTAAATATTTGTCTTCTGTAAGAAGCTGGAATAAAAACTTCTTGAAATGTTTGGAAGTTACAAAAAATCAGCGTATCTTTGCAGAAGATTAGTGGCACTCGGCAATTTGAAAGCAGCTTTCATTGCACTCGCTGGCACAATCTTTGCATTATATTTATTAATCATGGAGGAAGAATATGGCAAATTATATCAGATTTGACTGGGCGATGAAGCGCCTGCTTCGCAACAAGGCAAACTATGCCGTGTTGGAAGGCTTTATGTGTTCGCTGCTGAACGAGAAATTCAAGATCAACCGATTCCTGGATAGTGAGAGCAATCAGCAGACCGAGAATGATAAATTCAACAGAGTTGATATCCTGGCAGAAAATGAGAAGGGAGAATTCATCATCTTCGAGATACAGAATACCCGGGAACATACCTATTTCCACCGTATGCTCTATGGAGTTTCCAAGGTCATCACAGACAATATCAGTCTGGGCGATGATTACGACAAGGTGCGCAAGGTATATTCCATCAATATCGTGTATTTCACATTGGGACAGGCTAAGGATTATGTATATCATGGCAAGACGATGTTCCAAGGACTGCATCAGCCGAATGATATCCTGAAACTCTCTAACCGACAGAGTGAACTCTTCTTCGGTGATGAAATCTCTCAAGGTCGCAAGACTAATCGCGAAGCCGGAGACATATTCCCGGAGTATTATCTGCTCTGCGTGAACAACTTCGATAAGCTGGCGGTGAACAATCTGGATGAATGGATCGAGTTTCTCAAGACTGGCGAAATCAGCGAAGCTGCCCAGGCACCAGGTTTGGCTGATGCCCGCAAATGTCTGGACATAGATAAGTTGACCGTAGCGGAAAAGAATGATTATGTCCGTCACATGGAGAATCTGCGCTATCAGCGCAGCGTTATCAAGACGGGTTATGATGATGGCTGGCAGAAAGGTCTTGCCGATGGACGAGAAGAAGGACGAGCTGAAGGATTAGCTGAGGGATTAGCTGAGGGATTAGCTGAGGGTGAGAACAAGGCTAATATTGCCACAGCCCAACGCCTTCTTGCTATGGGCTTATCTACAGATCAGGTATCAGCCGCCACCCAGTTGCCATTAGAGCATATTGAGAAATTGAAAAGCTCATTAGACACCAAGTAAAGTTTAAAGGAGCGATATACAAAATCTCCCTATAAGCCAGGTGATAGACACCTGAACTTATAGGGAGATTCTTGTTTTATTTCTTCTCCTCAGGAACCAGGAACTTATCGCCACTCTGCTTGACAAGCTGCTTGGCAAACTTCTCTGGATAACCAGGACGAACTGGAGTAGCACCCAAACCGTATGGAGTCTTCTTGAAGGTACCATTCTTATCGGTTGGCTTGATGATCATATCATTGTACTTCACCACCATGAACTCGAAAAGCTGGTTCCAGCGTGCCAACATCTGCTGAGCCTTCTCTACACTGTAGTCGTTGAGATACTTCACAGCAGCCTGTGGGTTCTGGGCATAAAGCTCCTGAGCCTTCTTCTCAACACCTGCCTGAGCAGCGAAATAGCTGTTGTCCAAGCTATCACGAACCTCCTTCAAGGTTGGGAACATCAGACTGTAACGAGGATAAACCATGTTGCTGGTCATGTTGCAAACCCAGTAAGCGTTCTTCTTGCTGAAATGCACCGCATCAACACCAGGAGTATTATAGCACTCAGGACGCTCGGTCATAGAGCAATATATTGGAGTGAACGCAGCCATGTTGGCATCGTCGTTGGCAAACCAAAACACGCCGCCAATCTCTCTTGGCAACCATGAACGCATCTGGCTCACGAATACGAAACCACTCTGCTGAGTGCTGACAGGACGCTCGTTGAAATACTGCTTGCCATCCACCTTGTACATCAATGGTGTAGGACGATAAGGCATCTCCCAGATACCGCCGCCGATATCAGAACCGTCGGCTACAGAAAGAGGAGTACCCTCGTAATGGTCGCGCATCACATTCTCTACATCCTGAACGCTCACCTTCTTGTTAGGAACCACCCAGAGAGGCATATCCTGCGCATCAGGATTCTTGCCGAGTGCCCAATCCAGATAAGGACTCATATCATAGAAGTGGTTCAGCATCGCCCAAGCACGGGCATCACAGAAACGACGACCTGAGAAATCAGGCTTTGCATACGCCATCTTCCAGGAGAAATCAGCATCCTTGCCCTTGAACCAGCCCTTGCTGCGGGCAAAAGATACAACATCCTTGGCATACATCACGTTCTTCTTGTCCTTCATGTTGAACTTGCCGATGCGGCTCTGGTTGGCATGAGCACAGATAGCATCATCCGGAATGCGGAGAGCTACCCATACAGCACCCTTGGAACCGGCGCCCTTACCCATCATCTCCATGATCCAAGCCTCTTTAGGATCGCAGATGGTGAAGGTCTCACCGCCAGAGTTGTAACCATAGGTATTGGCGAGGGTGGTCATCACCTTGATAGCCTCGCGTGCCGATTTACTGCGCTGGAGAGCTACATAGATGAGTGAACCATAGTCCATGATACCGGTAGAATCCACCATCTCCTCACGACCGCCATAGGTAGTCTCGCCGATGGTAACCTGCCACTCATTGATGTTGCCGATTACGTTGTAGGTCTCGGCAGCCTCAGGAATCTCACCATGATACTTGTTGCTGTCCCAATCGAAAATCTTGCGCATCTCGCCCTTGGCATGCTTAGCCGCAGGATAATGGCAGAGGTACTGGAACATTCCGTAGTCGTCGGCACTGTAAGAACACATCACCGAACCATCTACTGATGCCTTCTTGCCCACGATGAAGTTGCTGCATGCCTCAGCCTCAGAGACACTGCCCAACATAGCTACAGCCATCAAGGCTGAAGCGAAAATCTTATTCATAAAATATACCTTTATTTATATTAATCACAAGCCTTGAAGCTCATATCCAAACCCTTCACACTGTGTGTCAAGGCACCTACAGAGATAAAGTCAACACCCTGCTCAGCATAGTCGCGGATGGTATCGTAGGTGATACCGCCAGATGACTCAGTCTCATACTTGCCAGCGATGATATCTACTGCCTTCTTGGTATCAGGCACAGAGAAGTTATCAAGCATGATACGGTTGACACCGCCGTGCTTCAATACCTGATCGAGCTCATCGAAGCTGCGAACCTCGATTTCAATCTTCAGATCGAGACCCTTCTCCTTGAGATAAGCATGGCAACGGTCGATGGCGTTATCGATACCGCCAGCGAAATCGATGTGATTGTCCTTGAGGAGAATCATATCGAAGAGACCGATACGATGGTTCATACCACCACCAATCTTCACAGCCTGCTTCTCCAACATACGGAGACCTGGAGTAGTCTTACGGGTGTCGAGGATGTGAGTCTTGGTACCTTCAAGGCGCTTCACATACTTGGCAGTCATGGTAGCGATACCACTCATACGCTGCATGATGTTGAGCATGAGGCGCTCTGTCTGAAGCAAAGAACGGGTCTTGCCCTCTACGATCATAGCGATGTCGCCCTTCTTCACGTGGGTACCATCCTGCAACAGAACCTCCACCTTCATGGTAGGATCGAAGCGGGCGAATACCTTCTTAGCCATTTCTACACCTGCCAAAACGCCATCTTCCTTGATGAGCAAATGGCTCTTACCCATGGCGTCCTCTGGAATGCAACACAAGGTTGTGTGGTCGCCATCACCGATATCCTCAGCAAATGCCAAGTCTATCAACTTGTCTTCTAATTGATCTACGCTTAACATATTATTAATGTTTATTGTTTAATGTTTATTGTTTACTTTTGGGGGGAAGACTATCAACTCTTGATCCTTTTCCCGTTCCATAGGGCGCAGAGGATGCCTTCCTCATCACGCTCTACCCTGATTTCTCCGCCCAGCCATTCGGTCATGGGCAACTCCTCACGGAACTCATAGTAATTGACTACTCTACCCTCGGCAATCTCCACCACTGCCTGCTGCAGGATGGTGCCATCGGGAAGTACCACGGTATGAGCACCGCATCTTCTCAGCTCCTCCATCACTATCTCGTCTTAAGAGGTTCTGCCTTCATCGGCTTCATTTCCTTGAGCGGTCTCAACGGTTTGCCATCCGGCATTCTGATAGGATGAACCGGCTTTTGGGATGACATCTCGAAGGTCTGCTCTCCCGGTTTTTCACCAGAAGAGGATGACGCAGAAGAAGCACTATCCTTGCGGAGACTATCGGATGATGCCGAGGAAGAGCTTCCTGCCGGCGCAGCCACAGGCTTCAGCGGATGCATGCGAATCAGCTTGACATGCTCCAGGAACATCAGCTTCAAGGTGGTCTGAGAAGAGACACCCGTGCCGTTATCGTCATTCATCAGCATGAAGTATCCCTTCACACTCTTGATGCCAAGAGAATCAGCATCAGAGAGTTCCACCGAATAATGCTGGGTACTCTGAATCATGATGGTACGCTGGGCAATACTGTCGTTACCAAACTGCACTGCGAGCATCGCAACACCATTGCGCATACCATCCTGGTAGATGAACTGCGCATCGAAATCGAGCATCAGGCGGTCGCCCTTATGGAAGGTAGAATCCACCTTGATATCGAAGCTGGTACTATTGAACGGCTTCACAGGCATGAACACCATCGATGCAGCGAGATTCCATACATTAGCCGTATCGCCGGTGGCAGAGAGATTAGCAAACTCTCCTCCCTCCTTGGCACTACCGCCCATGGCTGTAATCTCGTTGTTGTAACGGTCGGTCAGGTCCTTATACACATCCTCCAGCAGTTCGGTATGACGCATATAATAAACCATGGAAGAATCAAACTCGGCAGAGGTGACATCGTGCTTCCTGAGCACCGCCTCGCGATAAGCCAGGCTCTGCCCCTTGTCGCCGTTATCATCCATGTGTGCCATCGCCAGAGCCAGGTGATAATCATAAAGAATATCCGTCATCTTGCCCTTCGACAAGACGCCGCCTGGCAGGGAAGGCTTGCAGGATGAAACGCAGAAAAGCAATGCCATCACTGCCACAAGACAAATCATTAACTTCTTCATTCTCATGCCTCCTTTCTATTTCTTATCTTCCTTATTAGCAGAAGTCTCCTTCTTCTCCCCTTCCTTTTTCTTATTACTTCCTCCGAGCTGCTCCAGTTCCTTGCGGCAGAAGAGCAGCATGGAGATGATACCCACGCTGACGCAGGCATCGGCAAAATTGAATACAGGATCGAAGAATGTTCCCTGCTGACCACCCCAGAAAGGTACCCACTCCGGCCAGGTATAGTCGAAGAACGGGAAGCGGAACATATCTACCACCTTACCCATAAAGAAAGGTGCATAGCCATCGCCGAACGGTACCATATAGGATACGTAATAAGGCGAGGATGCAGTGAACATCAGACCATAGAACATCGAATCGATCATATTGCCGATGGCACCCGTAAGTACCAGGGCTACGAGGATGATGTAGAGCAGACGATGCGTACCCCTCCTGATGATGCGATAGAGATAGACGATGAGAGCGACGATGGCTACAGAGCGCAGCAGGCTGAGCCAGAACTTACCGATGAACGACATGCCCCACGCCATTCCGTTGTTCTCAATGAAATCGATAAAAAACCAATCTGTAACACGAACAGACTCGCCAAGGCAAAAGTGGGTCTTGATGTACAGCTTAATCCATTGGTCGATGATAAGCAGCACAACCACCATTGCCGTGACGAGCCAGCCGATATGTAAATTCCTTTTTTTCTCCATTTATTATTTCTTTCTAGCCTCCTTGGAAGCTACACTCAATGTGGCATGAGGTACTGCACGCAAACGCTCCTTAGGAATCAACTCGCCCGTCTCGCGGTCGATGCCATAGGTTTTGTTCTGAATGCGGACCAGCGCAGCCTCCAGCCCCTTGATGAACTTCTGCTGGCGCTGAGCCATCTGGATAATCTCCTCCTTGCTCTGTGCCTCGCTGCCCTCCTCAAGAGCCTTGTAGGTTGGTGATGTATCTACCACATCATTACTATCTGAGTGGTTGAGCTGAGCCATACAGTCACGGTAGGTCTGCTTAGCCACCTTTAACTTCTCTTCAATGATAGCGCGGAACTCCTCGAGTTCTACATCGCTATAACGTGCTTTTTCGTTAGCCATAGACGTTGTTTTGTTATAAAAGTTATTATTAGACTAGAGTTTTAAGGAAAGAAGTTAGAAGCAAGTAGCTTCGGATAACTCCTGACTCCTAACTTCTAACTCCTAACTATTTAATTCTTCTCTACGAGAATGTTCAACTTAAAGTCATCAAACTCGGTCTCAATACCTGCGTTGTCACCGATTTCGATGCTGTCAGCCAGTACCTGACCCTTGATGTAGTCGCCGAATGACTCGATGGCGGCGTTGGTCTCCTCGTTGGAAGCCACTGTCACCTTGATACGGTCGGTAATCTCCAGACCCGTCTCCTTGCGGAGGTTCTGGATACGGTTGATCAGCTCACGAGCCATACCCTCCTTCTTCAATTCAGGAGTCAACTCTACCTCAAGCGCTACGGTCAGATTGCCCTCGTTAGATACGAGCCATCCTGGGATATCCTCAGAGATAATCTCCACGTCGGCTACCTCTACCACGGCTTCCTGTCCGTCAATATTCAATGTGATGTTGCCTGCCTTCTCGAAGGCTGCAATCTGGTCCTGATCGAGCGCTGACATCTTGGCAGCAACACCCTTCATCAGCTTGCCGAACTTCTTACCCATCACTCTGAAGTTACACTTCACCTTCTTCACGAGAATGCCCTGACCCTCAATGAAGTTAACCTCCTTCACGTTCACCTCGTTCTTCAACAGTCCGGCTACTGCCTCGATGTGTGCCTTCTGTACATCATCTACGGCAGGAATCATGATCTGCTGCAGTGGCTGACGAACCTTGATGTTCACCTTGCGGCGCAATGCCAATACCATGGAAGTAATCTTCTGGGCGATGGCCATACGCTCCTCCAGGTCGGCATCGATAGCAGCCTCATCAGCTACAGGGAACTTGTCGAGGTGTACGCTCTCCAACTCGCCGCCCAAGTCGTGATACAACTCGTCTGCATAGAATGGAGCGAATGGAGCCAAGAGCTTAGCCACTGTCATCAAACAGGTATAGAGAGTCTGATAAGCACTCAGCTTATCCTCGCTCATCTCCTTACCCCAGAAACGTTTACGGTTCAGACGAACGTACCAGTTAGAGAGGTCATCGTTCACGAAGGCATCGATGAGACGGCCTGCACGGGTTGGGTCGTAGCCAGCCAACTCTCTGTCAACGCCCTTGATGAGGGTATTGAGTGAAGAGAGAATCCAGCGGTCGATCTCTGGGCGCTTCTCGAATGGCACCTGAGCAGCCTCAGCATCGAAACCATCTACGTTAGCGTAGAGGGCGAAGAAGCTGTAGGTATTATATAAGGTACCGAAGAACTTGCGACGGGTCTCATCCACACCATTAGGGTCGAACTTGAGGTTGTCCCAAGGCTCGCTGTTGGTCATCATATAGAAACGAACAGGGTCGGCACCATACTTATCGATCATCTCGAATGGGTTGGTCACATTGCCCACGTGCTTACTCATCTTGTTACCCTTGGCATCGAGAACGAGACCAGAAGAGATAACGTTCTTGAAGGCTACGCTGTCGAATACCATGGTAGCGATGGCGTGCAGGGTGAAGAACCATCCACGGGTCTGATCCACGCCCTCGTTGATGAAGTCGGCTGGATAGAACTTAGGAGGAATAGCATATCCCTCGTAGGTGCTGTGGATGAGTGCATCACGGTCTGCCTCTGTGCCACGTGCCATCTCGCCCTCGAATGGGTAGTGGAGCTGGGCATAAGGCATTGAACCAGAATCGAACCAAACGTCGATGAGGTCGCTCTCACGATACATTGGCTTGCCCTCCTCGTTAACCAAAACAATCTTGTCAACGTATGGACGGTGGAGGTCAATCTTATCATAGTTCTCCTGACTGTAGTCGCCAGGAACGAAACCATTCTCCTTCAATGGGTTGCTCTGCATGATGCCGGCAGCCACAGACTTCTCGATTTCAGCATAGAGTTCCTCCAGACTGCCGATGCACTTCTCGCCACGGTTCTCATCACGCCAGATTGGCAATGGAGTACCCCAGAAACGGGAACGTGAAAGGTTCCAGTCGTTCAGGTTCTCGAGCCAGTTGCCGAAACGGCCTGTACCGGTGCTCTCAGGCTGCCAGTTGATGGTCTTGTTCAATTCTACCATGCGCTCCTTGCGGGCTGTATCCTTGATAAACCAGCTATCCAATGGGTAGTAGAGAATAGGCTTGTCGGTACGCCAGCAGTGAGGATAGTTGTGCACGTGCTTCTCGCTCTTGAAAGCCTTGCCCTCCTGCTTCAACTCGTAGCAGAGTACGATGTTCAGGTCTTCAGCCTTATCAGAAGCCTTCTTGTCCCAAACACCATCCACATTAAACTGTGGGTCGTAGGCATTCTTCACGTAGTCACCTGCATGATGAGCGTATGCCTCCTTGTTGACACAAGCGGTCACGAAGTTGTCATCGAGGTCTTCGATGAGATAGAACTTACCCTGCAGGTCAACCATTGGGCGGGTCTCACCCTTCTTATTAATAAGGTAGAGCGCTGGGATGTTGGCATCCTTGGCTACCTTGGCATCATCGGCACCGAATGTAGGTGCGATGTGAACGATACCTGTACCGTCATCGGTAGTAACGTAGTCGCCGAGGATTACGCGGAAAGCCTCGCTATCCATCTCAACGAACTTATCGCGACCATCCTCTGAAGCGAATACCTTCTCAGGATGAGCTGCAGCATATTCTGTTACGAAAGCTGGAGCAAAAGCATCTACCTTCTCGCATGGCTTTACCCATGGCAGGAGCTGCTCGTAGTGCAAGCCTTCGAGGTCTGTACCCTTCATGTGGTCGATAATACGCCATGGGCACTGCTTCTTCTCCTTGTCGAATGGCAGGAGATCGCCCTCCTTGCACTCCTGGTCAGCCTTCAGATATGAACCTACCAGCGCCTCAGCCATCACGAGAGTCATAGGCTCGCCATTGTAGAGGTTGTAGGTCTCAATGGCTACATAGTCAATCTTAGGACCCACACAGAGAGCCACGTTTGATGGCAAAGTCCAAGGTGTAGTGGTCCATGCGATGAAGTAAGGCTTGCCCCACTTGGTCCACTCCACCTTAGGATCCTTGATGAGGAACTGGGCTGTGGTGGTGAGGTCCTTTACATCGCGATAGCAGCCAGGCTGGTTCAACTCGTGAGAGCTCAAACCTGTACCTGCGCCTGGAGAGTATGGCTGGATGGTGTAACCCTTGTAGAGCAGACCCTTGTTGTAGAGCTGCTTGAGGAGCCACCAGAGCGTCTCGATATACTTGTTATCGTATGTGATATAAGGATGATCGAGATCTACGAAGTAACCCATCTTCTCGGTCAACTCGCGCCACTCAGCAGTGAACTTCATCACGTTCTCACGGCACTTGTGGTTGTAATCCTCGGTAGAGATATACTTCTCAGAAGCCTTGTTGTCGATATCCTTCTTGGTGATGCCGAGTTCCTTCTCGACACCGAGTTCAACAGGGAGTCCGTGGGTATCCCATCCCGCCTTGCGGTGAACCTGGAAGCCCTTCATGGTCTTGTATCTGTTGAATGTATCCTTGATACTACGTGCCAACACGTGGTGAATACCCGGGTGGCCATTAGCTGATGGAGGTCCCTCAAAGAAGATAAACTGAGGGCAGCCTTCACGCTCATCAATAGACTTGTGGAAGATATCATTTTTCTCCCACGCTGCTAGTACGTCATTGTTTGTCTGAGTCAAATTCAGACCGTTGTGCTCGGCAAATTTCTTAGCCATATTATCTATTTAAATTTTATATTGTTTTTACTTTTGGGCGCAAAGTTACAAAAAAAATATGTTTTTCCCTAATAATGAGGTAACAAATTAATAATTTTTCTATTAAAAATCCCGATTTGAGCATCAAAATAGTATCGAATGCTCAAATCGGGAATCAATATTCTGTTAAGGCTGGCAGGAAAACTACAGATTTTCCGCCTCCTGCAGCCAGATGGTGGATGCGGCATCGCTAGGCATGCGCCAGTCGCCACGAGGACTGAGGCTCACGCTTCCCACCTTCGGACCATCAGGCAGACAGCTTCGCTTGAACTGCTGGTTGAAGAAACGGCGAACAAATGTCTTGAGCCATTTCTTGATAGTCTCCTCATCGTAGGAATCAGGATCGTTGTCGCTGATCTTCACACGCTCCAGCTTGGTATCGATAAACGCCTTCTTTGCCAGCATATAAATCTTGGACGGACGGAATCCGAAACGCAGGAAGTAATAGAGGAAGAAATCGTGCAGCTCGTATGGGCCCACCAGGTCTTCTGTCTTCTGCTTGATGTTTCCGTTCTCATCGGCAGGAATCAGCTCCGGACTGATTGGTGTATCGATGATGTCGCGCAGGGTGATGCGGCTCTGCTCATCCACCCCACTCTCGGCAACATAGTTCACGAGATGACGGATCAGGGTCTTAGGGATGCTGGCATTCACGCCATACATGCTCATGTGGTCGCCATTATAGGTGGCCCAGCCCAGAGCCAGCTCAGAAAGGTCGCCGGTGCCTATCACCATACCGCCCATCTTGTTGGCAAGGTCCATCAGAATCTGCGTACGCTCGCGTGCCTGCGAATTCTCATAGGTTACATCATGCACGCTGGCATCATGACCGATATCCTCGAAATGCTGGGTCACCGCCTTGGCGATGCTGATTTCCCTGATGGTAATGCCCAGACTCTTCATCAGCGAGATGGCATTATTATATGTTCTATCGGTGGTTCCGAAACCTGGCATGGTAACACCCACGATGCCACGGCGGTCCATCTTCAGCTTATCGAATGCCTTCACACAGACGAGCAGGGCAAGGGTGGAATCCAATCCGCCGCTGATACCCACTACCACCGTCTTGGCATGGGTATGTACGATGCGCTTGGCAAGACCCATCAGCTGGATATTGAAAATCTCCTCGCAGGAGGCATTCATATCGCTGCTGGTAGGAATGAAAGGATGAGGATTCACCTCACGCTCTAACACGAACTCGCGTTCGTTTTCGGTAGGATCGGCATCGATGTTACGGATGTTGAACTGTCCGCCGAGAACCGAATATTTGATGTTACGCTGGGCGTTGACATAGGTGGAATTGGTGCGACGCTCTGAACGGAGTTTCTCCACATCAACCTGCGCGATAACCATCTGAGGATCAAGAGAGAAACGCTCACCTTGTGCAAGTAAAGCTCCATTCTCGTAAATCAGGGCATTTCCGCCATAAACCACATCCTGCGTGCTCTCGCCAAAACCACAGGAACTGTAGATGTAACCCGTCATGGTGCGGGCACTCTGCTGGCTCAGCAGACTCTTCAGATAGTTGTGCTTTCCGATGAGTTCATCGCTTGCAGAGAGGTTGAAGATGAGGTCGGCACCAGCCAGTGCCAGCTTGTTGCTAGGAGGAGCCGGAGCCCATACATCCTCGCATATCTCTACGCCAAACTGCACGCCGTCATAGGTGCGGAAAATCTGCACATCTGGAGTCAGCTTCACCTTATGTCCGGCATAGCGGACCTCGCAGTCGCGCAAATCCTGGGCAGAGGCAAACCAGCGCTTCTCATAGAACTCGCTGTAGTTAGGGAGATAGGTCTTAGGCACGATGCCCAGGATCTGTCCGTGCTGGATCACGATACCGCAATTCAGCAGCAGATCGCCAGCCACTACCGGAGCGCCGACAATGGAGATGATGTCGAGTTTGCGGGTGAAATCGAGCAGCATCATCACCGCCTGCTCTGACGATTCCAGGAGCATCTGCTGGCGGAAAAGGTCCTGACAGGAATAGCCTGTGATAGACAATTCCGGGAAGGTAATGATCTCTACGCCCTTGCCTTCAGCCTGGGCTATCAGATCTTCTATCTGTTGGGTGTTGAAGATTACATCGCCTACCTTGACGGCAGGGATGGCACTTGCCACCTTCATAAATCCGTACTTCATAATGTACACTTTGATCTTTTAACTATATGATTACTTTTATCGGATTGTTACCTGTGTGGCACCATATCCATACTCCTGGAAAGAAGCATCCTGATAGGTGCAGTTCTTATAGCGATAGTTCAGCTCATGGATGAGTGCCTGGCGCAGAACGCCTTCGCCCTTGCCATGAATAAAGATAATCTTCTGACCCTTATTCTTCTTATTCTCTGCCATTGTCTTCTTGAAGATATCCATCTGATAATGAAGGATATCAGCAGAATTCATTCCAGCAGTTGTTTCAAGAACCTCGTCTGCATGAAGGTCGATGATGAGGGTACCATCATCCTTCTTGCTTTTCTTCTTGCTGGTGTTGGCAATCACCTTCTCATCCTTGTACATCTGCTCCTTCAAGCGCTTGGAATCGATGACCAACGGACGGGCTACCTCGTCGTTCTCCACGATGGTGAAGAGATAGGCTGGAGTCTCGAAGAAATCATTCTCCTCGAAGAGATGGAGCTTGTAGAACTTCACTGGGTCCAGGCGGAACTGGACATCCGTAGCTGGCTTCAGCAGGAATGGCTTGTCCTTCTTGTAGGCAATCATCTGGATGGCGATGTGCTCCATCTCATTCAAAGCCTCACGACCGAATTCCTCGATGAAGAGCTTGGTGTTTGGCTCGATTTCACCCTCCGCCTTCAGGGTCCACGCATTTCCCTCGGCTACGAGATAGGTGTAGCGCAGATAGTAGTTGCTGTCGTTCACCATATATGATTCGAAGCGGGTATTGGTCACGTCCTTGATATCGATAGGCACGAAGGCGAGGTAGGCGCTGAGCTTGTTGCCGCCCGTACGCTCCTGAATCTGCTTTACGAAGGTAATCTCGCGGTCGGCAGCATCATACTCCTCTACGTTCATATCCACATCATTCTCGTGCTCGTTCAGGATAGCCTTGATGCTTCTGCTGTCCTGATGCAGTTCGGTGTTGGCATGCTCTTCAGCCTTCTGCTTGGCATCCATCTTGGCAGAGATCATCTTGCCCATGGCATAGTCGTCCTGCTCTACCACTACCACCTCGTTGATCGGCATCGGAATCTCGAAACCATCTTCATCCTCTACCAGCACGATATTCTTGCCCTGGAAGCCAGCCACCTTTCCGCCGCCCACTTCGCTCAGGAATCTTACTTTATCACCTTTCTTCATATTTCTATTTAATTTTTTATTTTTATCTAATCATTTATCTATCCTTAACTCAAAATCTATTTTTCCTCAAGCGGAAACACTCTTTCTGAAATGAGGATACACTTTGCAAAGATACAAAAGATATTGCAGAATATGGATGTTTTTTAATATTTTTAATGCAAGTAAGAAAATAATCTTGATGAAAAGCACCGGGTTTGGGATATTTTTTATATCTTTGCAAGTAGATTGCATATAGATTGCACATAATTAATGTATCACTCTTAAACAATGATTGATTATGATTACATTTCCATGCGCCAAGATCAACCTTGGCTTAAATATAGTAAGCAAGCGCGCTGATGGTTACCACAACCTGGAAACCGTATTCTACCCTATCCCCCTGACTGATGCCTTGGAGATTAAGCTGATGGGAGAAGAATTTCCTAGCGAGGTAGCCTGCGACCTGAAGATTACAGGCAATGCCGTGGATTGCGATGAACAGAAAAACCTGGTGGTGAAGGCATATAATATGCTGGCTGCCGACTTCAAGATTCCCCGCATTCATACGCATCTCGTCAAGCGAATCCCATCTCAGGCTGGAATGGGTGGCGGCTCTGCGGATGCTGCCTATATGATCCGTCTGCTCGATGAGCGTTTCCGCCTGAACATCGGTATTCCTGAGATGGAACGATATGCAGCCAAGTTGGGTGCTGACTGTGCCTACTTCATCAGTGCGGACCCGGAGAATGGAGATACTGCCTGCTATGCTGAGGGTATCGGCGATGTACTGATGCCGGTAAGCGGTCCTGGAGATAACATGAAGGGATATTACATTGTGGTGGTGAAGCGCGACGACATCGCCGTAAGCACCAAGGATGCCTACGCTGCCATCACTCCTAAGAAGCCTGCGAAATGCTGCCGCGACATCGTCCGCCAGCCTATCGAGACCTGGAAGGATGAGCTTGTCAACGATTTCGAGGCGCCTATCTTTGCGATGCATCCAGAGTTGGCAGAAATCAAGCAGAAGCTCTATAATCTGGGGGCCGCATATGCAGCTATGAGTGGTAGCGGCAGTGCCATCTTCGGTATATTCAAGCATAAGCCTGCCAATATCGAAGAGCAGTTCGAAGGAATGTTCTGCAAGGTATTAAAACTTTAGATTTTAAACACGACACAATGAACGAAGAAACACATCAGAAACTGATGACTATCAAGCGAAGCTTTCGCTTGTTGATGAATGGTCCGGGTTCGCAATCCATGCGAGACAAGGGCTTGGGATATAAACTGAATTGGGGTGTACCCTTCTATGAATTGAAGAAGATGGCGCAGGAATACGGCAAGGATTACGACCTCGCCATCGAACTCTGGAAGGAAGATATCCGGGAGTGCAAGATTCTTGCTACCCTCATCATGCCTGCCGACAAGATGCTGGCTGAAATCACGGATATCTGGATGGAACAGGTACAGAGCCAGGAAATGGCTGAGATGCTTGCCTTCAATCTGCTGCAATATGTGGAATATGCGCCGGTGATTGCGTATCAATGGATTGCAAGCAATAAACCGCTGTATGAGATTGCCGGTTTCCAGCTTCTTGCCCGCCTCTTTGCGAATGGTAAGGAGCCTAACGATCGTGGAATCAATGAATTCCTGGATCAGGCTGCCGTGGCATTGCAGGGTGATAATATGGGAGTGAAGCATGCGGCCGCCAATGCCGTAATGCGTTTCTGCGATTTCGGAGAGGATTTCGAGAATATCGCCAGAGGGGCGCTCAAGGGTATCTTCGAGATATAATAAATCCGCAGAGCATATTTTTAGCTCTGCGGATTTATTTCATTGATTCCGCTAGGCGTCTCTCCGGATTTGAAATTATATTCCGCTAGGCGTTCCGCCGGATTTGTAATCCGGCGTCAAAAAAGGTTCGACCTATTAAAACCGGGGGATTTGTAATCCCCCTATCCATCAACAGCATTCTTGCTTGCTGCGGATTACAAATCCGCAAAGCTAAATTAGGTTAGGACATTTTTTAACGCCGGATTTCAAATCCGGCGGGACGCCTAGCGATGCTCTGTGTAAATCTGTGAAATCTGTGGGACATTTTCTTAGTGGGCGAAAAACTTCTGGTATTCGTTTTCGAAATTCGGAGTGAAAACACCTTTGCCGATGTTTTCCTTGATTTCTTCCTTACTCCAGAATCTGCCGCCAGCCAATTCCTCCTGGCTCGGCTTCACTTCACCATCATATACACAACGGTGAACATACACCAACTCCTTTTCTCTCTGACTCTCAAAGACATAATGTCCTAAAGACTCCGGTTCGAAATCGGTGATACCCAACTCTTCCCTCACTTCTCGATGAAGCGCCTGGTTTACACTCTCGCCTAAATCCACATGTCCACCACAGGCTGTATCCCACTTATCAGGCTGGATATCCTTCCATGCCGGACGGTGCTGGAGATACAGTTCCCCCTTACTGTTGAATACATGCAGATGAACCACAGGATGCAGTATCTTGCATCCATCATGGGCATGACCTCGGGTGATGGCACCCAAGATATTACCCATTTCATCTACTATCGGAAATTCCTCGTTCTTATTATCTGTCATTATCTATTATTATAACGTTATTTATTATTTATAACGTTCCGTACTCCTCAGAATAGCGGAGCATCTGGCCGGTATAGCTCTCCTCGTAATCGAGATTTACGTCGATAGGATTACCCTCCTCATCATAGACCAGCGTCATTTTAGGATTGATGAAACCCTTGTATGGAGCCAGGTTCAGTTTCTTGTATCTCGCCAGTATCTCGCGATGCAAGTCTGGATCGATATTCACGGCATACTTCTCTACCAACTGGCGAGCAGCCTCGAAATCACCCTCGCTCTTGATTCGCTGAATCTCTGCAAGGAGTTCTCCGAAGAGATGACGGAGCTTCTCGTAATCATTCACCTTCACATAGGTGCGGGTGGTTACGATATTTCCCTCAGCATCCTTCAAGGCATCCTCGGCAGAAGCATAGCTTACTTCTTCCGTAACCAGTTCCACGGATCCCTCGGCATGCTCCAGGGTCCACCAGGCAATGAGGGCACGGTTTCTCATGTGCGCCTCCTCTATCTTGTCACCCTCCTTGATTCGGATAGTCTGGGTGAGCAAACCGTTCATCAGATAGCTGTAATACTGCGCCTTGTAAGCTTCATCATTCGGAGTCAGCCCCAACTCAACCAACTTATGGTCAGCCACATAGTACAGACCGAAGAGATCGGCTCTCGCCTCCTCTATAGTGTTGCCATACGCCTTCAGGGCATCAGGATCGGTGCCAGGAAGAAGCTGACCGCTGCCATGTCCCAGACACTCGTGAAGGTCGGTATGCAGGTCGTCAGTGATATCAGCATACTGGTTCAACAGCGTCACGGTCTCCTCATCGATAACAAACTCATCTCTGAATCCGTTGCCCTGAGCCGCCTTGTTGTAGGCATCAGTCAGGTTGCCGATGGTAACGCTCTTCGAACCGTGCTCCTGACGGATCCAGTTGGCATTAGGCAGATTGATGCCGATAGCCGAAGCAGGATATTCCTCTCCGCCGAGCATCGCCGCACAGATTACATTGGCGGTAACACCCTTTACCTCCGGTTTGCGGAAACGGGGATCCACAGGCGAATGATCCTCAAACCACTGAGCATTCTTACTGATGGTCTGGGTTCGCTGGGTAGCCTCCAGGTCCTTGTATTCCACGATACCCTCCCAGGTACCTTTCAATCCCAATGGGTCGCCATATACTTCGATGAATCCGTTGATGAAATCCACCATGCCTTCGTGCTGCTCTACCCAGGCGATGCTGTATCGGTCGAAATCCTCAAGATTACCGGTGCGATAGAACTTCACGAGCAGGTCGATGACATGCTTCTGTCCCTCATTTTCAGCGAATTTCTGCGCCTTGAGCAACCAGGACACGATTTCCTTGATAGGCTCACTATAGAGTCCATCCTCCTTCCACACCAGCTCAATCATCTCGTTGTTGCGCTTGGTGAGCTTGGAATTGAGTCCGTAAGATGGTGGTGTCGGGTTAGAGGCATCCTTCAATCGGGCATAGAATCTCTCCACTTCCGCCTGAGTCACATTCTCATAGAAGTTGCAGGCAGAAGTCTTTACCAGGTCTTCGCCATCGGTCTGGTTCACTCTCTTCGGCATCACCTCCGGATCGAAGATGACAGGTACGAGCTGAGCGAGGAGATCTTCCTTGCTCTCTCCTCTCTTGAGGGGCAACTCATCCTCAGCGATTTCCTCCATCAACTGATAGAAGAATTCCTCAGAGAATCCCGGCTTGAATTTCTCGCAGCCATAATGATGATGGATGCCGCTGGCAAACCATACGCGCTTCAGATATACTTCGAAAGACTTGAATTCTTCGGAATCGCATACAGAAGAAGTTTCGATTTCAGTAGTAGAATCGCTTGCTGTCTCTGTGTTTTCGATAGCCTCTCCGATTATACCCTTGTAATGGCGATAGATTGCCTCCAGGGTTTTGCGAATGCGCAGGTTGTACTTTCCCTGCTGGTCGAACGTGATGTCACGTCCCATCAGGGTAGCCTTTGCCAGGCAGTAAATATACAATTTCTGATTGAGCGACAATGCATCGAATCCCTTCAGCTCGTAACGCAGCATCTGGATGTCGGCAAAGCGCTCGTGGGTGTTTACATTACAATTTGCCATGTTCTAAACCTTTATTTCTAGCGCAAAAGTACGACAATTATTTGGATTTTCAAACTTTTCAGCCTATTTTTCGCACTTTTACTACTATAAAGGATAGTTTTCTCCTATTTTTTAGTAACTTTGCAGGAATATAGTAAAAAATAAGTAGAATAACCACCCTACTTTCACCAGGCGTTCAAGATGGAAAAAATGAAAGAACTGCCTGGAGAAAGTGAGGAGGAATTCTAAGATAATGATAATACGATTATGCAAATCAACGAGATATTGAAATCTTACTTCGGATACGATTCCTTCCGACCCAACCAGGAAGCCATCATCCGGGAAGTGATGCAAGGTAACGACTGTCTGGTGCTGATGCCGACGGGCGGAGGAAAGAGTCTGTGCTATCAGGTTCCGGCGCTGGCCATGGAGGGAACGGCAGTGGTCATTTCGCCACTCATCAGTCTGATGCACGACCAGGTGGAAGCCCTCAAGGCGAATGGCATTCCTGCCGAAGCTCTCAACAGCGGCAACGATGTAACCGATGATCTCATCATCCGCAGAAGATGCGAAGCGGGCGAACTGAAACTGCTCTATGTTTCGCCCGAAAAACTCCTCAGCGAGATACCTTATCTGTTCAGCAACATCAAGATTTCGCTCTTCGCCGTTGATGAAGCCCACTGTATCAGTCAGTGGGGACACGACTTCCGTCCGGAGTATTCCCAGCTCGGACTCCTGCACGAGAAATTCAATGGCGTGCCGGTGATGGCGCTCACGGCTACAGCCGATAAGATTACCCGAGAGGATATCATCAACCAGCTGCACCTGAATGGCCAGACCTTCGTGAGCAGTTTCGACCGTCCGAACCTCAGTCTCACCGTGCGCCAGGAAAGTACGAAGAAGGAGAAGCTGAAATTCATTTACCATTTCATCGCCCGTCGCCCAGACGAGGCAGGCATCATCTACTGTCTCTCACGCAAGAATACGGAGATGGTGGCAGAGGCTTTGCAGGAGCATGGCATACAGGCAGAAGCCTATCATGCCGGACTCTCCGCCCAACAGCGAGCCTCTGTACAGGAACGTTTCAAGATGGACCAGATAGAAGTGGTGTGCGCTACCATCGCCTTCGGAATGGGCATCGACAAGGGCAACGTGCGCTGGGTGATTCACTATAACATGCCGAAGAGCATCGAGAGTTTCTATCAGGAGATAGGACGAGCCGGAAGAGACGGCGCTCCTGCCGATACGGTATTGTTCTATTCGATGGCAGACATCATCACCCTCCGTTCTTTCTGCGAAGAAAGCGGACAGAAATCGGTGAATCTGGAAAAGCTGCGAAGAATGGAAGAATACGCCGAATCGAGAGTCTGCCGAAGAAGAATCCTCCTGAATTATTTCGGAGAGACCTCCAGCAAGGATTGTGGTCACTGTGATGTCTGCAACAATCCTCCACGAACCTTTGATGGTACCGTGCTTACCCAAAAGGCGCTGAGTGCCGTGGTAAGAGCGGGCGAAAAGATTGCCGTGGGTACCTGTATAGAGATATTGAGAGGTATGCAGACGCCTGCCGTGGCTCGCAACCACTACAACGAACTGAAAACCTTCGGTGTGGGCAAGGATGTGAGCGTTCGCGATTGGCAGACCTATCTGCTGCAGATGCTCCAGATGGGATTCTTCGAGGTGGCGTATAATATGCATAACCAGATGAAGGTCACGCCATTGGGTTGGAAGGTCCTCATGGGAGAACACCAGGTTTCATTGGCGATTATGGAGAATGAAGAGCGGGCTCCTCGTCAGCAAAGGGTCAACAGACCTTCAAGAGGAAGCAGCATCCCTGTAGTTCATGCCGAACGTGTGATTTTCGAGGATGAAATGGCGGGTGTAGAAGATAAGAAGCTCTTCGAGTATCTGCGTAAGATCCGCAAGAATCTTGCCGATGAACAGGGCTATCCTCCATACATCGTATTATCAGATAAGAGTCTGCACGAATTGACGAAGATGAAGCCAACCACCCTCCAGGCATTCGGTCTCATCAGCGGTATCGGAGAATTCAAAATCAAGAAATACGGCGATACCTTCATCAAGGCAATCAGGAAATATACGGGGAAATAAAAAATAAGACACTGAAGTTTCGCATGTGGTTCAAGTACGGGCTGAAAGCCCAAAAGCTCCTAGCCCAGGGCATCGCCCTGGGTATAATGGCAATCAGCAAGGCGCCCTGTAAGGGCAAAAGCTTTGTATATTGCCAGGTATTTGAAAGCTTTTGCCCTTACAGGGCGACAGGTTTGCGTCCATAAACACCCAGGGCGATGCCCTGGGCTAGGAGCTTCTGCCCTTTCAGGGCGTGTGGGGCTTACTTGCGAAACTTGAGTAAGACATAAAAAAGAGGTAATCCATTCATCTGGGTTACCTCTTTTTTTATGATGAAATGGGGAAGCTTAGTTATTCACGCTACCTCCCACAATATCGAGCAATTCATTCGTAATGGCCTGTTGACGACTCTTGTTGTACTGAAGATTCAGTTCACGCAAGAGTTCATCGGCATTATCCGTAGCAGTCTGCATGGCAACCATACGGGCTGCATGCTCACTCGCCTGACTATCCAACAAAGCAGTGTAAACCATCAGATGAAGCTGCTTAGGAATCAATACTCCCAAAACAGTCTCCAGATCCGGCTCCACGATGAAGTCATCGTTCAGAGGATGCGCCTCTGCACGCTGTCTTTCATCCTCACCAGCCTGCTTCTTGCGCAGATACTCCTGAGCCTTCGCCGTAGCCACATTCGATGTGAGGTCACGGTCGTTGTCCTCTCCTATCGCCTCCGTGCTGAGGTCGATAGGCAGGAAAGTCTTCTGGGTCAGAATCTGCGAACCGGCACTCTTGAAGTGGTGATAGATCATCTCCACCTTGTCGAGTTCACCAGCTGCATACTGCTTGGCAAGCTTGCGGGCGATGTCGGCACAAGCGCCTGAATTAGGATGATCAGCAAGATCCAAGAAGTTACCGCCAATCTTCAAACCCAGCTTCTGTGCCTTCTCAGCCACCTTTCTGCCGATAGGATATACCGTGATGTCGTCAATGCCATGAGCCTTATACTCGTCCACCGCCTGAATCATCATCTTGATGACGTTGGAGTTGAAACCACCGCACAAGCTGCTGTTAGAGCTATATACGATGAGAGCCACACGCTTGATTTCCTTGTGCTCCACCTGCAACTCATGGTCCACATTCGGAGTACTCACCAGGAAGCTCTTCAGGATATGCTCCAGCATATTCTCATAAGGCAGCATATTCTGGATAGCTACCTGAGCATGATGCAACTTGCTGGATGCCACCATCTTCATCGCACTCGTAATCTTACGGGTACTGTTGACGCTGGCGATGCGAGTCTTAATCTCTTTTAACGACGGCATAGGCTATTACGCTTTATATTGTCCTGCTACATTAGCCATGGTATCCTTGATCACCGCGATGCAATCGTCGGTAAGCTTACCATCAGCCAAAGTCTCGATTACGTCGGCGTGCTGGCTGCGCATAGCATCGAGGAACTGATCCTGGCAATCGCGAACCTTGTCCATTGGCACGTCGTGCATCAGTCCGTGCACACCACAATAGAGGATAGCCACCTGCTCGCCCACTGGCATAGGGCGATACTGAGGCTGAACCAGCAACTGGTCGTTCTTTCTACCACGGTCCAGTGTCATGGCTGTTACGGCATCCATATCGCTTGAGAACTTAGAGAAAGCCTCCAGCTCACGATACTGAGCCATATCGATCTTCAGGGTACCAGCCACCTTCTTCATACTCTTGATCTGGGCAGAACCACCTACACGAGATACAGAGATACCTACGTTGATAGCTGGGCGGAAGCCCTGGTTGAAGAGGTCGGTCTCCAGGAAAATCTGACCATCGGTGATGGAAATCACGTTGGTTGGGATGTAGGCAGAAACGTCACCTGCCTGGGTCTCGATGATTGGGAGGGCTGTCAAAGAGCCACCACCCTTCACCTTGCCCTTCAGGCACTCAGGAAGGTCGTTCATCTGCTCGGCTACCTCCTGCTGGTCGTTGATACGAGCGGCACGCTCCAACAGACGAGAGTGGAGATAGAACACATCACCAGGATAAGCCTCACGTCCTGATGGACGGCGGAGGATCAGTGATACCTCACGGTAAGCCACAGCCTGCTTACTCAAGTCATCATATACTACGAGGGCTGAGTAACCGCGGTCGCGGAAGTACTCACCGATAGCCGCACCGGCGAATGGTGCGTAATACTGCATGGCTGCAGGATCGGCAGCGGTAGCACTTACGATGATGGTATATGGCAGGGCGCCGTGCTCCTTCAGGTTCTGTACCAATGCTGCAACGGTAGATGCTTTCTGACCGATGGCTACATAGATACAATATACAGGCTTGCCTGCCTCATAGAAACTCTTCTGGTTGATGATGGTATCCACTGCGATGGCAGTCTTACCGGTCTGACGGTCGCCGATGATCAACTCACGCTGTCCACGACCGATAGGAATCATGGAATCCACAGCCTTCAAACCTGTCTGCAGAGGCTCCTTCACTGGCTGACGATAGATCACACCAGGAGCCTTACGATCCAGCGGCATCTCGAAAGCGCCGGTGAGATCGATATCCCCCAGACCGTCGATAGCCTGACCCAGAGGGTTGACGACACGACCTAAGAAGTTGTCGTTCACGCGGATAGAAGCGATACGGTGAGTACGCTTCACGCTCTGTCCCTCCTTGATGCCAGCAGTAGGACCTAAGAGGACACAACCTACATTGTCTTCCTCCAAGTTCATGACGATGGCCATCGTGCCGTTCTCGAACTCAAGAAGCTCATTAGCCTCTGCATTACGAAGACCGTAGATACGAGCCACGCCATCGCTGACGGTAAGCACGGTACCTACCTCGTCAAACTGCTGAGAGCCATTCACCTCCTGGAGCTGCTGCTGAAGCACTTCAGACACCTCACTTGGTTTAATTTTATCTGACATTTTGTTATTTACTTTGAAATTTGAACTTTGAAATTTGAACTTGATGATTACCTTTATTATAAAGAAGTAACCCTTTCCGTTCTCTTTCCGTTTTACTTTTTGAGCTGTGTCAGAATGTTGTTGAGCTTTGTCTTCACGCTCGCATCCATTCTGTAAGTATCATACTCAAGGATGAAACCGCCGATGAGATCAGGGTTCACCTCAGTCTTGAACTCCACAGTACCTTGCGTTCTCTGCTCCACCATCTTGCGCATCTTGTCCTCCGTAGAGGCGTCAACGGCAGTGGCGGTGATCAGCTTACCGCGGATGATGTTCTTCTGTTTCCTGTAAAGAGTGATATACGAAGCAGCCATGAATTGCAGGGTGCTCTCCCTATCCTCCTTCAGGACGAGTGCGATGAACTTCTTGCTCAGATCCGATGGGTTCTTACCCAGGGCTGTGGTGAGAAGCGCCTGCTTCTTGTCCTTGGAAAGCATAGGGTTGTCTATCGTAAATCTCAGTTCAGGCACGTCGATGTAGCTCTTATAGAGCGTCTGCATCTCCTGGTAGACCTGATCTTCGAGCTTCATGCCGAGTGCAGCCTTGATGAGGGCACGGGCATAACGCACCGATATTACACCTATATCCATAAGCTTTACTGTTTGTTGTCAGAAGAAACCTCGTCCAGCAGTCGATTTATCATATCCATCTGTGCCTTGTCGTCAGAGAGCTTAGCCTTGAGCACTTTTTCTGCAATCTGTACAGAGAGCTCGGCAACCTGGCCACGGATTTCGCGGATGGCGTTCTGCTTTTCTGTCTCAATCTGTGCCTTGGCATCAGAGAGCAGACGAGCGCCCTCTTCGCGAGCCTTGTCCTGTGCTTTCTCTACGATGGCATCGCGGGTATCGGCAGCCTCCTTGAGGATGGCAGCCTGCTTCTCGCGAGCTTCCTGCAAGATGGATTCACCTTCTTTTTGGATATTGGCAAGCTTCTCGTTGGCTTCGTGAGCTTTACGCAAGCTCTCGTCGATGTAGGCCTTACGGTCGGTCACCATCTTGATGATGGCTGGAAATCCAGCCTTCCAGAGGATGATGAAGACGATGATGAAGACCAGTGTCATCCAAAAAAGCAAACCGCTATCAGGAATCAATAAATCCATATATACTGGTTAAAGTTTTACTTAAACGTTTTATTTTAACTAACTCTGGAAAAGGTCACCCACCCGCCCTCACAAAGAGAGAACAAATCCCGAGAGCATCAGATATCGGGCCATTCTACAGATTCATGAGAATGAATCGCGGCGGGAAGGGTGATATTCCTTTTATTACATAACGATAGCCAAGATGGCGATGATGACTGCGAAGAATGCAACACCCTCAACCAACGCAGCTGCGATAATCATAGAAGAACGGAGATCGCCCATCTTCTCTGGCTGACGAGCCATAGCGTCCATAGCCTGGCCACCAATGCGACCGATACCAATACCTGCGCCAATAGCGGCCAAACCTGCACCTACTGCGGCACCCAACTTTGCAATCTCTGCTGCTAATAAAAGTGATAACATAATCTTAATAATTTAAGTTGTTAATATTTTCTATGTTTATAATTCTATTTTACGATTTCTGGCTCAGCCTCATGAGACTTTACATGAGCCAGCGAGATGAATACTGCACTCAGCATGGTGAATACCAATGCCTGAATGTAGCTTACCAATACTTCGAGGAGCATCATAAAGGCGCTCATCGCAACACTTACTATTGTCATACCCGTACCTGCCACATAGTTGGCGATAGCATTCTCACTGATGTTGAACATGATGAAAATGATAGCCGCAAACGAAAGTGCGATGGCGTGACCCGCCATCATGTTGGCGAAGAGTCGGATAATCAGAGCCAGCGGTTTCGTAAAGATTCCGAAGAGCTCGATGAATGGCATCAGTGGCACTGGCACCTTCAACCACGTTGGTACCTCCGGCCAGAAGATATCCTTCCAGTATTCCTTGGTACCGGTGAAGTTGGTGATCAGGAATGTCGTTACACCGAAGAATACGGTGCAGGCGATATTACCCGTCAGGTTACCACCACCTGGAGGGAATGGTACGATACCCATGATGTTCGCCACGAAGATAAAGAAGAAGCAAGTAAGCAACCATGGTGCGTACTTTGGGGCTTCCTTACCCAGGGTGGCTTCAATTACATCGGTATATACCGACATGATGAACATGTGCATCAGTCCCACAAATCCCTTTGGTGCAGGGTCATCCACCTTGTGCTTCCTGCACCAGCGGGCTGGTATCAGGACACAGAGCAACAGGATGATAGCATCGATGAAGAGCACGCAAACGGTCTTCGTGATGGAGATGTCAAGCGGACGAACCTCCTGGCCTCCCACCTTCTCTACTATCTTGTTGGGATTCGCCTGCGCATCAGCGTTCTTGATCACCAAGTTAAAAGGTCCGGGACGGTCTCCATTGGCATCCTTCTCTTCCGAGAATTCGCTGCTGCAGAACACGTGCCAGCCTGTGGTGGTATTCACGATGATAGGCAGATGAATCACTACGGGATGGTCTCCCACCTTTGTGATATGCCATTCATAAGAATCCTTGATATGACCCCACAATATCTCTTTCACGTCGATGTTTTCCTTGGCCGATACCTGCAGAGGTGCCAGCGTGAAGAGCAGCATCGCCATCAAGAGGAATTGCTTGAGATGTTTCATATTCTATAATTCTTACTTTGTTTATTAATTATTTGTCTCGAGCCGCATTAAGAGAGGCGGCTCTTTTTCTCTACCCGAGCGAAGTAGATGCAGTCGAACACGAGAAGCATGACATAGAACAGGGCGAAGATGACGGTGAATCCCAGGATGTTCTGCCTGTCGCATACCAGCACGTAGATGAGGAACACCAGCGTACCAGCCATCAGCTTCAAGACCAGTGCCGCCAGATAGAACTTGGCGAGATTGGCAGGAGATGATTTAGCCACAGCCTTCCAGGCTTCGCCATAAGCAGTACTTGCAACGAGTGAGAATATCGCACTAACTATCAGCGGGTTAACCACCCGTGGCAGAATATCATCGCATAAGGCTGAAACCCTACAGGCGAAGAGGATGGCAAGAGCCATGAGAGCTGTGAGCCACAGGGAAATCTGCTTGTACTTGATACCTGCCTGCCTGATAGCCTGCAAGCGTATCTTTTCATCTTTTTCCATTGTTCTGTCTTGTCAATATTGAGAATTATGAATTCTTAATTTTATACTTCTACGCAGAGGCTTACTTCGTTTTTCTTACATTCCACGAATCCGCCCTTGATGTTCATTGCCTGCTTGCCTTCCCTGGTGGTGTATTCTACCTTGCCCACTTCGAGCGAAGAGATGATTGGCGCGTGATCCTTGAGAATCTCGAACGAGCCGAGGGTTCCCGGAACCAGTACGCTCTCTACCTCACCCTGGAAGACTACTTTCTCAGGAGATACTATCTTTAGCTGTAACATAAGCCGTGGATTTAAAGATTACGCCTGTGCTGCTGCGAGCAACTGCTTAGCCTTCTCCTTCGCATCCTCGATAGTACCTACGTTGAGGAATGCCTGCTCTGGCAGGTCATCCACCTCGCCGTCGAGGATGGCGTTGAAGCCCTTGATAGTCTCTTCGATAGGTACCATCACACCCTTCAGACCGGTGAACTGCTCTGCTACGGTGAATGGCTGACTCAGGAAACGCTGTACACGGCGTGCACGGTTCACGGTCAACTTATCCTCATCAGAAAGCTCATCCATACCGAGGATGGCAATGATATCCTGCAACTCGTTGTAACGCTGCAGCAACTGCTTTACTCGCTGTGCACAGTCGTAATGAGCCTTGCCCACAATCAGTGGGTCGAGGATACGAGAGGTAGAACCCAGTGGATCTACGGCAGGATAGATACCCAGAGATGCAATCTTACGAGAAAGCTCTGTGGTGGCATCCAGGTGAGTAAAGGTGGTGGCTGGAGCAGGGTCGGTCAAGTCGTCGGCAGGCACATAAACGGCCTGTACTGAGGTGATGGAACCATTCTTGGTAGAAGTGATTCGCTCCTGCATGGCACCCATCTCAGAAGCCAGAGTTGGCTGATAACCTACGGCTGATGGCATACGGCCCAAGAGCGCAGATACCTCAGAACCAGCCTGGGTGAAACGGAAGATGTTATCGATGAAGAACATGATGTCGGCAGCCTCACCGTTCTTGCCTCCGTGGTCACGGAACTCCTCGGCAACAGTCAAACCTGAAAGCGCTACTGAAGCACGTGCCCCAGGTGGCTCGTTCATCTGACCATACACCAGGGTAGCCTGACTCTTGGCAAGCTCCTCAGGGTCAACGAGTGAGAGGTCCCACTTACCTTCTTCCATAGCTTTACGGAACTTCTCGCCATACTTGATAACGCCAGACTCGAGCATGTCTCGAATCAAGTCGTTACCCTCACGGGTACGCTCACCTACACCAGCGAATACAGAGTATCCGTTGTGTCCCTTGGCAATGTTGTTGATCAACTCCATGATGAGCACCGTCTTACCTACACCGGCACCACCGAAGAGACCAATCTTACCACCCTTCATGTAAGGCTCGAGCAGGTCGATCACCTTGATACCGGTGGCAAGCATCTCCTTGTGCGTAGAGAGCTCGTCGAACTTCGGAGCCTCGCGATGGATAGGATAAGCACCCTTCATGTCCAATTCGTTCATACCATCAATAGGCTGTCCGATTACATTCATCATACGGCCCTTGATCTGCTCTCCGGCAGGCATCATGATTGGGTTGCCTGTTACGGCAACTTCCAAGCCACGCTGCAAGCCGTCGGTGTTGTCCATGGCGACACAGCGAACTGTATCCTCACCGATGTGCTGCTGCACCTCGATGACCAGGTCGCGTCCGTCTGGGCGTTTCACCTTCAGAGCTTCGTGAATTTTAGGAAGCACCTTCTCAGGGTTCTCGCCCTTGGTATCGAAATATACGTCGATAACCGGACCGATAATCTGCGAGATGCGTCCACTTACTTGTGACATAAGCTTATTAGTTTAAAAATTTATTTTTTTAATATTTATATTTCGTTCTTGTTGTATCCGAAGTTCGTGATATCGGATCCGGAAACCTGGTAATTAGATATTCCAGGAAAGACGTCCTACAACCTTTCAAGGAACTGGTGGAATCAGGATGTCCGGGAGCCCGAATCACGAATTTCGTTATACGCCTGCAAAAGTAACAACAATTTACGGAAGCCGCAAATTTTTCGGAAGTTTTGTTTGTATTTTGCTCCGTTTTAAAACTTTTTTAGTTCCGTTTAAACCATTTTTACTTTTCATTCATTTCCTATAAGTAATGCCGATAGCAGCATCGAATATCGAAATGAGATGCAAGGAGAAGCTGATTAGATGCTCAACTCATCCAATACCTTGATCAGCTTGCGGTCGAATGGCTTGTCTGAACGGATGGCCTCAGAAAGCGGTACGTAAACCACCTCGTTGTTGCGGACACCGATCATCACGTTGCGCTGACCCTGCATGATAGCCTCGATGGCACCGCAACCGGTACGGCTGGCGAGGATACGGTCGCGGGCTGATGGGCGACCACCACGCTGCAGGTGACCGAGGATAGATACACGTACATCGAACTCAGGGAACTCCTTGCGTACACGGTCGGCATAGTAGAGCGCGCCGCACTTAGGACTCTCAGACACGATGACGATACAGCTCTTCTTAGACTTGCGGATACCGCGCTCCATGAACTGAGCCAACTGGTCAACATCGGTAGAATCCTCTGGGATGATGGCAGCCTCTGCACCGCTGGCGATAGCTGAGTTCTGTGCCAGGAATCCGGCATCACGGCCCATCACCTCAATGAAGAAGATACGCTCGTGGCTCTGCGCAGTATCACGGATACGGTCCACGCACTCTACGATGGTGTTCATCGTAGTATCGTAACCGATGGTGTTGTCAGTGCCATAGAGGTCGTTGTCGATAGTACCAGGCAGACCGATGCAGCAGACATCAAACTCACTTGCGAAGTTCATCGCACCGGTGAGCGAACCGTTACCGCCGATAACCACCAGCGCATCGATTTCCTCTTTCTGGATATTCTCGAAAGCCTTCTGTCGGCCCTCTACTGTCATGAATTCCTTAGAACGTGCAGTCTTCAGCATCGTACCGCCGGTACCGATGATACCGCTCACGTTCTCTGTGGTGAAAGTCTTGATCTCGTCGTTGATCAGTCCATCGTAACCACGATAGATACCCTTCACGGTGAATCCGTTGTAGATAGCCGAACGGGTCACCGCACGGATTGCTGCGTTCATACCAGGAGCATCACCTCCAGAAGTCAAAATACCTATAGTCTTAATCTTTGCCATAACTATATATACCTTATTATATTATATATTAGTGATACATTAATAAAAAAAATATGCTTTCTTGTTGGTTCCGGGATGCGTGTTACATCCCCTTTTCTTCTTTAGAACTTCCTGAATCTCTTTCGTCGTCTGATTCGTCCTGAATTTCTTTCGTCTGATTCTTCTTTTTGAATCTTCTGAATCTGTTTCGTCTGATTCTTCCTTTTGAATCTTCTGAAACTCTTCCGTCTGATTCTTCTTTTTGAATCTCCTGAATCTCTTCCGTTTTCAGATTCTTTCTTTTCTTCTTCAGATATGGTTGTTTAAATCATTAAGTAAACGGCTCTTCCCATCAGGGTGTGCGAGAGCCAGAGGATAACGAGGCCAGCCACGCCACCCACGAGGGCCTTCCATCCGATATTGCGGAAGAACCAGCCCATACGCATGTGCTCCATCTTCATCAGGGCGAGACCGCTGATGGTACCGATACCCAGCACATTGCCTCCTGCCATTACGCAGTAAGCGATTACCTGCCAGTAGAGACCGTTGGTATTATATACCGAATCCATGACATAGGTAGGGTCGCCCAATCCCATCACATCGTGCAATGAGAAGAAGTTCATGGCGGTGGCAAAGTTATCGAGTACCGTACTCAGCACTCCGGCAGCCACGCCATGCAGCCAAACATTAGGGTGCTCCTCGCTGGTTCCCATCCAGCTGGAGAGGTCATAGAAGGCACCTGTCTCCTTCACCACGCCCACGGCGAGAATCATTCCCATCACGAAGAGAATCATCTGAATCACACCGTATTGCAGCACTCTAGGGGTACGACGCTCCACCATCGCATCCATGTTCATGAGCTTGCGATTGAAGATCTCGTTCACGATCCAGAGTACGCTGAGCACGCACAGGGCGCCCAGGAACGGGCTGAGCTTGGTGATGTTATGGAAGGTAGGGATAAACCACAAACCGCCGATTCCCACGAGGAGCATCAGCAATCTCTGCCACTTGTTCAGACGGGTGTCATCGCCACGGAAAGGCATCACAATCCACTCTGTCTCAACTCTTTCGGGCAGCATACGCTGCATCAGCAGGGTTGGAATCAACCACGCTGCAAGACAAGGGAGGAGTAATGAAAAGGAGAAAACGGTGGCTGTAACAGCCCCTGAATTCCAAAGTACCAGACCTTCCGGGTTACCAATCACGGTAAGCGCACCGCCACAGTTGGCAGCTACGAGGATGGCGCTTCCATACACCATTCTCTGTCTTCTGCTCGGGATGATGCCATGCATCATGGTGAGCATCATCACGGTGGTAGTGAGGTTATCGAGATTGATGGAAATCAGGAATGTAACGATGGCGAGTGTCCACAGCATTTTCTTGCTGCTGCGTGTGCGAAGCAACTGGCGCACGAAGTCGAAGCAGCCGTTGTTGTTGAGGATTTCTACGATCGTCATCGTAGCGAGCAGGAACATCACGATTTCCGCTGCCCTACCCACCTGTGGGAGGAAGATGTTTCGGGAGATGAAGTACTTGACGGAAGTACTGGTTGATTCCATTTCGCTGAAATTGAGGAAGCGGGTATAATCCGCTGAATGCTCGCTAGTCACGAAGTCCATACCGAAGCATATATACAGCACCCATCCCACCGTTCCGGCGAAGATAGCCACGGCAGCACGGTTTACTTTGGTCACGTTCTCAGTTGCAATGAGCACGCAGGCCAGGATCAGTATGGTTAAAATGACTAGTGTCATATCTACTCAATCGTTAGTTCATATTTTCATAATCAAGGGCAAAGGTAACAAAATATTTGCAATAACCATCATTTCCGTGTTTTTTTTTAATGAATTTAACGCAAAATTCATGCAACAGAAAATTTCGGAGCCGAATGGCAGCACGCCCTGAAAGAACTGATGCTCCAATATAAACAGCACGCCCTGATAGAACTGATGCTCCAATATAAACAGTACGCCCTGAAAGGGCAGAAGCTCCTAGCCCAGGGCACCACCCTGGGTTATTAATGGATGCAAGCCTGTCGCCCTGTAAGGGCAAAAGCTTTCCCCCAAGCAAAAAACACCCCTCTAATATATAATGTAGAAAGCGGCAAAAATGCCCTCAAGCCACCCCATTTAGTTAAATATCATTAATAAACCGAAGAAAAACAAACACAAATGCTTGTAACTCAAAGAAAATGAGTAATTTTGCGCCCGATTTCAACAATATATAAAGTCAAACTTTATTAATTTAAATTTTTTAATTATTTTTTATGTCAAATTTTAAGAACGTACAGCCACTCGACGACTTCAATTGGGATGAGTTCGAGAATGGCACAAACGCAGGCGTCAGCAAAACAGACCTCGAGAAGGCCTATGACGAAACACTTAACAAGGTAACTGAGCACCAGGTGGTTGAGGGTACCGTAATCTCTGTTGATAAGAAAGAGGTTATCGTAAACATCGGCTACAAGAGCGACGGTATCATTCCAGCTTCTGAGTTCCGTTACAACCCAGACCTCAAGGTAGGCGACAAGGTTGAGGTTTACGTAGAGAACCAGGAGGACACAAAGGGTCAGTTGGTACTCTCTCACAAGAAGGCTCGCCTCAGCAAGTCTTGGGAG
>ERZ1023869.113-NODE-113-length-35741-cov-29.376758_pt1 | contig 35741 bp, 33 predicted proteins | sample MGYA00380390_ERZ1023869 | MGnify/ENA primary metagenome ERZ1023869 (study PRJEB33179, sample SAMN07449005) | human gut metagenome | biome: Human-gut; feature: Human associated habitat; material: Faeces | host: Homo sapiens | place: India: Bhopal | collected...
TCATCATATTGTCCGAAGTTGCCGCCACTCAATATTTCCGCCAACAACAACTTTCCCCTCCTCTCATCCATCGGTGCAATCATCTTCTCCTCCGGCAGTCCCAAAGCCTCATGCAGTAAATACATCACGGATCCTGCAAACTTCCACAATCCAAGACGCTTCAGTTCTTCCTGCAAGGTATCCCTGATTATTAAAGCCTCATCATTAATCACAACATAGTAGTAATCTACAATCTGTCTCAATCCGACTCCTTCATAGAAATAATGATGATACAAATGGATCAATTGGTAAACAACATTGAAAGCACATGTCGGCACGGCGATTTCCCCGGCATCATCAGGAAGCTCTACAACATTACTACACTGCAAGTCAACATTCCGCTTGAGCCATTTCTGCAACCGATGATTATAGAGAGGATTATTCAGAATGGCAGGAGTCGGGTGAAGTTCCACGGCAATGCCATTTATCATAAGCTCAATATGGTTAAGACTTTCTTTCCCAACGCATCCTTTGTCTTTCGTAAGTTGCTGCGCAAGCATACGAATATCATCACGTTCTGCTCTCACCCATTATTGAGGTTATACTGATAATGAGGGTATATTACAATACCTACCTGCCGCAGCTTTTTATAGTTTTCAATATATATGTAGCAAAGATGTGTCATTGTTTTTCTCTTATTTCCCCAACTTACTTGCTTCCTCAATATCCCTTATTTCTTCTTTTGCATCTGTCACAGCCATTTTGATGACCATACCAATAAAACCAACGACAGCTAATCCTATTACTCCTAAAATTATTTCCACCACATTACTTTTCTAATTTTAAGATGTTTATGATGTTCTGTGTGTTCACAAATAATGAGCCTATCACTTGAATTTAGCCCCGATAAACTGCGGCACCTTCCACAGCATCTTCTCTATCTTTGTCAAAGTAGGATTCATGCCGTGCGACTGATACATTCTGATATCCTCCTTCCACATCTGCTTCCTTCGAGCGGAGTCGGTGCTCAGTCCGCCCATGCGCATTCTCACGATATACTCATGCAGATAGGTGACGCTCAGCTCGCCGCCAAGCAGATAGCGGAACAGCAGATCCGAGTCGGCGGCTATCTTATAGCTCTCGTTATACAGTCCCTTACGCTCAATGGCACTGCGCTTGATGTAGCAAGTGGGATGGAGCGGCAACCAGCCATGACGAACCTTCCACAGACGATAGTCACCGCCAATCCAGTTCCTCACCACCTTGTCCGTGTTCTCCGGATTAACAAACAATCCGTCACCATACAGAAAATCGGCATGAGTCTCCTCAAACCGCTTCACAATATTGGATATTGTCTGAGGAGAATACAGAAAATCATCTGAATGCACTAAGCCGACGATGTCACCAGTAGCAGCCCGGATTCCCTTGTTGATAGCCTCGTACATGCCATGGTCAGGCTCAGAGATTATCTTACTTATCCTGTCCTTATACTCATTGATGATTGAGAGCGAACCGTCCTTAGAAGCACCATCCACCACGATATACTCAATGTCAGGATAGTCCTGAGCCAACACACTCTCTATACAACCGCGTATAGTCTTCTCCCGGTTGTAACTTGATGTTATAATCGAAACTTTCATATAGTATATTTATTCCTTTATTTTCCTTTCCCTTATCTTCACCGCCGGATTACCTTGATATATTCCGTTCTCCTCCATATCCTTTGTAGCTACGCTGCCTACAGTAAGTATGGCGTTGCGACGGACTGTTACGCCCGGACATACTGTTGTCTTTGCACCTATCCATGCTCCGTCCTCAATATTAATGGCAGCATTGCGATATGGCATAGAGGATATTGTGTAGTCATGATTGCCCGTCAGGAGCAGAGCACCCTGCGATATGCACACATTACTGCCTATGACCACCTTGTCCAGATTATCTATCCAGCAGTTCTCACCCAACCAGCAGTCGTCACCCACAACCAAGTTCCATGGCGACTTGATGATGACGTTATTCTTTATCACCAGTCCTTTTCCTATCTTTGCCCCGAACATGCGAAGCAGTTTTATCTTAACGCCCATAAAAGGATTCCACGAAGCCCTTACTATCATAGCATTCACGAAATACCACAGAATGGTCTTCAGAAAACCCGCTCCTTTGTTGAAGCCACTTCCGTCAAAGGCAGCAAGCCTTACATGTGTGTCGTTCATAAAAATCAATAATGATGTTTGGTCATTAACTTGATGTTCAAGCTAATTTTATTCAAGAAATAGCTCCTTGCCTCTTTAGGCATCAGATGCTTGTATTTTCTGCAACGCTTATAAAAATAGAATACAGATAGCATTTTGCGTTGCAGTATGTTTTTGCCGTCCCTGTATGTAACATTCTTCCTGCCGAAGTTTCCACCTTCAAAAATCTCTTGCAGAAGAAAGTCTGCATATTGCTTATCGGCCTTAAAAGGCAATCGTTCTGCTTCAAGTCCAAGCTTATCAACTAAGATACAGCCTATGCTTTGAGCAACAGTCATAAGTTGCAAATCATTAAGATAAGCGTTCAGTCTTTCCTTATCTATTAAGCTATGATATTTGTCCAGATAAAGAGCCAAATCGCATAACTGTCTAAGACCTACTCCAGCCTCCAAGAGATGTCTGCTTATATGAATAATCTGATGAAGAACAGACAATGTGGGCGGAATCGTCTCTATACGTTCACCGCCAATGTCCGCAAAGCACGGTTCGTTATTATCAAACTCGTAATCAATAATTCTTTGCAGCCTCTTCTGCAACTCTTCATTCTCAAACAAGCACAAATGATAATGCAACTCTATTTCATTACCATCCATGAAAAAGCAGAAGTGCTTACGTTCACGCTTATTATAAGAAGATTCTGCGGCCTCCTTATCCTTCCTCTCAGCCCAATCCACAGCCTTATGGCAGTCGTCACGTTTTTTGAAATACACGTCTATGTCGCCGCATTGACGATGCAAAGGAAAAGGATAATTGGAAGCAAACGCCTGACCTTTCATCAAGACGGGTGAAAGCCCCAAGCCTTTCAAAGTTCCGAACAGCTTACCCACCGACACGTTCATCTTGCGGTTCTCCCGTTCCAGCCTAATAACATAGCCAACCCATCTCATACTTCCCTTACTGTCGCATTGCTCGGAAGTAAGAAAGCTGAACGAGTCGGCCATCAAGCCCACTATGCTCTGCTCATAGGCAAGGCCATACAAACAGTCCCAGTCAACATCATCAATATCTCTGACATATTGTTTGTCTTGCCACAAAGCAGCCTTCAGCAGACCGAACAGATGTTTTGTTGTTGGGTTTTTCACAAATCCTTATAAACCTCCATCATCTCCTCTGCCATAACATTAGCAGAATATTTCTCCTCAATGAGCTTGCGTCCATTGCGTCCCATCGCTTCAAGTTCTTCATCCGACAATGCCAGGAACTTACGGAGCGTTTCTGTCAGTGGCTGCGTACCAATCTCTATCCATGCTCCGCTATTGCTATCGTTGAGGTCATTCCATGGAGTGCCAACAGTAGTGATTACAGGCGTACCTGAAGCGAGACTCTCTGCTATGGCAAGGCCGAAGTTCTCAGAGTGAGTAGGCAGCACGAAGAAGTCTGAGGTCTGGAACTGTCGCCACTTCTCGTCACCATACACGCCACCGACAAGCTGCACGATGTCTTGCAGACCATTATCCGCAATCATCCTCTTCATCTCAGCCACATAGTCGGCATCGCCCTCACCAGCCACCAATATCTTGTAGCCCTGCAGTTCAGAGCGCAACGCCGCAGCTGCCTCAATGAGGAAGTTTATGCCCTTCTTCACATGTACACGTGACAGGAACAGTATCTGCCGTGTCTTCTTCCACGACCTCTTCATTTCTATGCCGTCAGCATCAATGCCGAGCCTAACCACCTTGATGTTCGTGTTATAGCCCAACTTCAGGAGATTGTCGCGCTCACTCTCCGCCGTAGACTGTATGCAGTCTGCCTTCCTCACCGCAGCCTTCTGATAAAGCAGCAGGGCTGGCACCTTACGTGTCCAGTAGTGCCGCTTTATGATCCAAGGCTCCAGCATGCCATGCGGCGTCAGCACCACCTTATATCCCCGTTTCTGTGCCAACCGTTGAATCATGGCACAGTCAGGCGTCCAGCAGCAGTTCACATGCACGATGTCCGGCTTAATCACATCAAGCAAATCACCGACCGTTTTTCTCCATGACATTGAGAAAGGACGATAATGCGGAATGTCATGCACATTACAGTTCTCCATTGGCAATGGATTCTCCGAAGCATGCGTCATGATATGCACCTCAGCCAACTTACCTAATGGCTTAGCCAGCACCTGCATGTAAGTGGAAGTACCGCCCCAAGTCCGGTCGAGACTGGGTATGTAGTGAATGATTTTCATAAATACAATGTTTTATAAGGAAAGATTTTTTAGACTCATCATTATATATGTATGCTATTATTCAGCAATCTTTCTACTTCCTTTAATTCCTCCGGTGTATCAATCTCATAAATACCATCAATCTCCCTTACATGAATGTCCAACGTCGGGTAAATATCAAGCACCATGTTGTCCCAATAAAGATTTGTATAATCCTTGGTTGCATACACATCCTCCATGTGAGAAACAATCTTCTGGCAATCTTCCTTCTTCCAATAAGAGATACCACTCATCAGAAAGCCGTTGCCAGCACCGATGTTGATTTTCACAAGGCGGTTGCTTTCATTCACTTCTAATCCCCATTCGTTATCATATTTCTTCTTGCGAGCGAAATATGTAGACTGATTGACATCGGATAGAAGAACGTTCTTGTCCATATACACATCACCCTCCAAGACATATGTGTCATGAAATCGGTCTCTTACAATATATAGAGAGTTAATGTTATTGCAGGAATCATATCTGTCATTAAAGACAATGCCAACACCATACTTGTTTTTCAGATAATTTAGAGATTCTGCTTTATATCCAGAAATCAAAGTGATATCATCTATACCCTTTTCTTTCAAGAACTGGATTTGTCGTTCCACCATAGGAACGCCATTTACCGCTACAAGACACTTAGGACAGTCATTAGTTAAAGGGCGCAGGCGTGTTCCCATGCCTGCAGCCAATATAATTGCATTCATTTACTTATTGTTTTTCTTTCGTGAAACCAATGTTGCCACAGCTACGCCTGTTACCACTAAGATAGAACCAACAATGATGTTAACAGATAACGTGCTGCCAACGATGATAAAGGTAAACACTACAGCCCAGAACGAATAGGTTACATTCAAGCAAAGTGCCTTTGCAGCACCAATCAAGTCGATAGCAGTATACCAGCAGAAGAATGATATCATACCTATCAAGGCTGTAAAGAACAAAGTCATCCAGCAAGCGGTATTAGAGAAAACAGCGCATGTACCTGTCACCATATTATCATATCCACCAACCATGACTGGTGCAACCAATAAGATATAGACGATGCCGGATGTCAGCTCACGGATAAGCAACGCCATCTGAGGATCCACATTGCCCGCCTTCATGCCATATCCGCAGACCACACCTTCTGTAGCCCAGCCAATGGCAGCTATAGCAGCCAGCATAATGCCCCCAACAATGTTGACATCTGTATCACCTGCAGGTGTATAGCCAATATATATAATACCCAAGATACATATCAGCAATCCGAGCCAGCCACGCAAGCGTACTTTCTCTTTCAGTATAACCATCGCCATAGCCGAGCCTAACAACGGATAGCAGGCTGTAACTGTTGCAGTCAAAGCAGCTCCTCCCTTTGCAATGGCAAGCATATAGAATGTCATGGCAAGAGGGCCACCAAACAAAGCGCCCAAAGCACAGAATAATCCGTCTTTTGATTTAAATGCCGGCCACAGCTCTTTCAGTCGGCCTTTACTTCCCATGATTATAAGCATCCATAAAGCTGCAAAAGCATCATGGAGCATGCTACAAATAAATGTTCCACCAATAAGAAGAACGGGATTCTCAACAAAAGGAGCCATTGCCATAGCCACACCAATCAAAACGGTGTCCAGACCCCATGTCATACCAGAGAGTACACCCGTAGTATAACCTTTGCGCATCAACGCAGACGTGTTAGCTTTCATTATAAGTCTATTTTCTTTAAGTTTTCTATTGCTCTTTTATATCTGTCCATACCATAAGTGCCAAAATCATCACCCTGGGCTTCCTTGATAACTGTCCATACTGCCCAGAGATAATCCATCAGGATTTGATATACAAAGATCTTCGTCCTTGCATTTTTCGGTTCCTTACCTTCAAAATAATGAGTAAGGAAATATTCCTGACTCTCGTCTGAGAAGCTATTCTCCAAGAACAAGGCTGCTATATCCCACATCGGGTCGTTCATACCAGAATACTCCCAGTCAATGAGATATATTGTACCATCCTCAGCTTTAAGGAAATTCTCTGCCACCAAGTCGTTATGACAAGGCTTAACCGACACACCAAGCTGGTTTAGGTAATCTTCAAGTTTGAATACCTTCTCCCTTACAGGCTCATAGCCTTCATACATCTTGCCGGTGCATTGTTCTAAGAGATGTTCATAGTTATGTATTTCGTTGAAGACATTAAACTCATTGCCGAAGCGTACATGGGAGTTATGCAAGGTCTTGAATATGTTGGCAATTTTCTTCAAACAGGAAGGACGCTGTATAGTTGCACCATTCAAAGTCTCTGCATTCTTGACGAAATCGGCAAGCTTGATACCTGTCTCTGCATTGAAATATCTGATAGGTGGATTTATGCCCATCTTGCATGCCTGTATGGAGTTCTGCTCCTCATTGCTACGAACCACCATACCTTCAGAACCATTACCAGGTACACGTAGCACATATTCTTGTCTGCCTTTCGTCACCTTGAAGTTTTTGTTTGACATACCGCCAATCTGTGTTATCTTTACCTCATCCTCAATCTGCTCATTGGGGAATATAACATTTAGGTATGAAATCAAATTCTCATAATCAAACGGATCTTCCTTTCTACGGAGTTTCGGATAAATGTAATTACACAGTTTGTTGAAATCCTCTTCACAGTCCACGTCTCCCCATATAAGATTAGTGAAGCGGACAAACGGTCTGTCAAGCACATCTGTTGAATCCAACAGCAAATACTCATAATTAAGATAGGGATTGTTGCTATTCTTCCATTTAAGCATCATTCTGTCAAACGTATGCTTAGAGATTTTTACGATACCCAACAGCTCACCTTCAAAATTGCATATCTGATGACGGTCCTTACTTACTTTGGTTATATAGCCTTTACGGGTTTCTACGAAAGCTTCGTCACCGCTTCCTGATTCCTCTGTTATGGCAAAACAGTTATCATACTCTGTTTCTGATAAAGCTTTTAGCACCTTGTATTCATAGAAGGTATCTCCTTCAACCAACAGGAAATCGTCTTTAATATAAGGTGCGGCTGCAGCCAACGATCCCATTGACGAAGTAAACTTATAGTCTGTATTAAGCACAAGGTGTACACGTTTTGAAGCATATTTCTGATATTTTTCAGCTTGCCCCCCCACTATGAGGTAAATGTCTGAATAATCAAGTGCAGTCAGTGCTTCTATTGTTCTGTCCATCAAGCATATATCCTCATGATAGGGCTTCAATGGATAGGGAATGGTTGTGCCTTTGTCAAGTCTTGCAGATAAAATTACAGCAGTTTTCATTATATTCCAAAATAAAGTGACATTGTAAAGAAAGATTTATTCTTGTATGGGTTCAAGACATAGCTGGCACTAACGGGCAATTTGTAATTGCCAAACTTGAATGCCGTGCTATACTTTGCATTAATATTCACCACATTAAACCCGCTTTGATAACCTGTGTAAAAACCTTTGTTAAGGTTAGCGCCAACACAAAGAGCAATATTGTTATCATCATTAAACGAATATGTATATCCAACTTCTGCGTATGAGGAATACATCTGCTTGCCTTCTTCGTTTTTGTCCGCACCGAAAATATATGAAGAAAGCGTTATCCACAAAGGTATCTTCGTGCCCGTCCAAGTGGCATATGCTTCCACCCAATGACCAGTATTACGGTTGTTCAATTTGAAGTATCCGTCCTTTTCTCCTACAGCAGAAGGATAATAATAATCTGACACACCAATAGTAAACTCGCTTGCGGAATAAGAAACTCCCAAGTCAACCTCTTGATGACTGCCATCAATAGCATATCCACCCATAGCAAAGGCATTAAAACCCTTATAGCCATAACCAATCATAGGAAAAACGGTAGGGGCTGTACCATATTCAATGCCTCTCCACATATACTTAGTACTTAACTCCAAAGATGCAGAGAATGGAGAAGCTATCTTTATGCTGTCATTAGCAGATATGTTTAAACTTATGCCTGTTAGAAAGGCCATTATGATCCATCTTCTCATTTCCAATAAGCGATAAAGTGATGATGACTAACTTGTTTTTCTACAGGGGGCAATTTCATATAATCACCATACATAACCTTTAATACATTATCATAATCTATAGGACAAGGGAAACTGGTGTCTTCAAATTTCAGTTCTATCTGCTCTTTAAAATTATCAGATGGATAAATGTCTGGATCGTAACCATAGGCTATATTCCCACAAATAGAAGAATCTTTCAATTTCCATTTCTTTGCATTGTCTTCCAATTTCTTTACAATATAATGAACTGAGATTGGAGCCAACAAGCACTGAGATATGGCCAACAAAGAATTCTTCAAGAATCCCCTACGCTTTAAGCGAGGAAGACGTTTAATCATCCATATTTTTTGCAGAAGATTTCTTCTCTTGCATATTTTCTCTACCTTCTCTTCGGGCAAAAAGTCCAAAGGGAAAATGTCGATATTTACGCCAGTGTCAATAACGTCTTTTATCTCCTCTTCAAAGTAGGTTCTCGTGTCACCCACTTTAGCGAAAGGGTATGGGTATTTTGAATTAACCTCTGTTGCAAACACCTTGTAATTTGGATCTTTGAAAGAAGTTACAAATTTCTCATAATCCTCTCTGAACATAATGATATCAATATCATCATCCCAAGGAATATACCCTTTATGACGTACCGCGCCTAACAATGTTCCGTATGCAAGGTAATATTTCAGATTGTTCTCCTTGCAAAACTTGTCTACAAATTTCAATATATCCAATTGAATTTGTTTCAGCTCTTCAACCTTAATTTCTTTTTTCATTTTTCCGTTCAATTTCTTTATAAACATCCATATATTTCTTGGCTATTACATCTGCATCGAAACGCTCACAGTTTTTCTGTTCTCTGTCAATCAGTTCTTGGCGTTCAGTCTTAGACATGTTAAGAATCTTTATATAACCCTCTCTTATGCTGTCCACATCAAACGGGTCTACCAAAACGGCACCATCAGCTGCTACGTCTTTCATTGGTGAAATGTTAGACGTCAACACGATGCGTCCTACCTTCTGACCTTCTATTATAGGCATGCCAAACCCTTCAAACGTAGAAGGAAAATTCACGATATCGCAATTCTCATATTCTTTGCAAACTTCATCATTAGTTATGTTTACAGCGTTAGAAAAGTCAATATGGTTTTCTTCTAACAGTTTCCTGTTCTTTTCAGATATTTCTCCTATAATGCGTAGATGACAATTTAAGCCTTTCAATGCAACAATGCTTCTTGACAGATTCTTTCTGTCAACTGTTCCTATGTGCATTATGACAGGTTTGTCGTGGTTAAAAGGTATAGGGGTGTATTTGAAACCACCTAACAGCGGATTTTCTATTATGCAATAGTCTTTTAGATGCACCTCTTTTAATGTTTGTTCTTTAGCAAACTCAGAGATGAAAACAACCTTTGCCGCCCGTTTTAGAGGATAAATGTAAAGCAGCTTCCACAAAAACTTTTTTATTCCATGCAAATCGAAATAGTGCATGATATCATGAACAGTAACCACCGTTCGTTTGCCGTCAAGGAACAAAAGAAGAAAATGGTCGGCACCTGTGATGTGGTTGATTTCCTTTGCTTTCTGTTTTTGATAAGCAAATATTCCATTCTTTAATATATCCTTTATTCCTGCAAAAGGAGATGGCATTTCATCTTCTAAAACGATGTTATTTTGTGAAATTCTTTTGATTATTGGAATAAAAACATTTTTTATGGAATGTCCACCATTTGGTTTAAAATAATGTATTATCATATCTTTAATAAAGATTAAATGTTACATCTTATTCTTTACGGCAGCCAATGTCAGTCCACCAGCTAATATGCTAAAGCCTAAGTTGGTTGGGATTGCCCATTGACCTTGTGGTATAGTCAAAAGCATTCCTGCACACAACATCCAAGGAAGCAAATCTTTTCTGTTAACAAGACGTCGGTAGCACCTTTTAAATACATCTATCGAGAAAATCAAGCGGATAAAAATGATTGTCCATCCGATGATATAGCCACACTCACCAACTATACGAGTCCACTCTACCTCACCATTAAAACCAAATGAATACATATCTCCTCCCATAAGCTTTGCGCCAACATTAGTTCCAAGACCTATACCATACCCCCAAAAAGGTAAATTGAAATTACAAAAAGCAGCAAATAAACCTCCTGCATATCTGTCACCAACAACTCCTTCCATACCACCCTCAATCTTATTGGCAGTAGTTAAACGTTCTGTAAAAGCCATAATAGCTTCGTTGCCAACACCTATTGAAAGCATAAGTGAAATTACAGTAACACCAATAATCAAAAATTTTAAGACTTTACCTTTCAAGCTATTTTTTCTAAAAGCTGCTACAAATAAAAAAAACAAGAAAGCAATAGATTGGAAAAAGTTTGTTCTTGATATTGATGTTGGTATAGCGATAAGATAACAAGCAAGCATTATATATAAAGTTCGCTGTGGTATTTTAAATTCCTTTGGCAATGAACTGTTTTCAACCAAGAAATATAACAAATAACAACCCACTATTGCTTGATAACATACATATCCAGTTGTAAAGGAAAACGTTCCAGGTGGTCGCATATATCCCATTGCCCCTTGAAAACCAGCAGACTCTTCACCACCAATGCCCATATTTACCCAAGCAGACTGTGGAGATCTAAATTGCAAAACTGTCAATATCGTCATCGGTATAGATACATACAAGATAAATCTTCCAATTTTTAAAATATCACTTCTGCTCAGCAATTTCGCCATAATGAAAATCATTGGGAAATGAAAGAAATATATACGCCAACCGAAAATGGCAACAAACAGATTCTGGTGCCCAACCATTAATGTTAACATAAGTGATATAGTACTAATAAAACACATAACTTTTACATATGTGTTTTTAAGCCACCCTTTTTGCATGGCTATACAATATAACCATATCACAATAGGATCTCGAACCAATAACAATGGTGTCGCCAACTGTGGCAATACCCATTTGCGTATTGCACCTTCAAAAATTAGAAGAAATAAGTATATCCAAATTGCCATTCGATACTTTGCGTATGGCTCTCCTGCTGTAAGTTTCTTCAGATTAAGATAATTCTCCATTCAAATATATATTTACAGAATTTGCTAATTCTTTTTCATAACAACTCCACGGACGCTTTGCGGCTGTTTCCATCGCTGCTTTTCCTACATTTTCAAGGTTTGATGGATGTGCTAACAAATTTTCAAGTATCTTTTTGATAGGCTCAGATGTTCCAGCTTCTACCACCCAACCGTCTTCGCCATTGTGAATGATGTCTGGACCACATGTTCTATTTGTTGTTATCACAGGAGTGCCTTGTGACATCGCTTCTGTTATTACAAGACCAAAGCCTTCAAACAAAGAGGGAAAAACGAAAAGATCACTTTCAGACATGAGCTTAAGCACCTCATCATGTGGCATTGAAGGAATATAATTGGCACAAGACAGTGCTTTTTTTAGTGCTGCGCAGCCTTCAATGTTACCTTGCCCAACAATAGTAAGGTTCACTTTATCTTCCAATCCTCTTACTGCTTCAAACAGATACGACAGGCCCTTTCGTTGTGATAAGCCTCCGACAAACAGAACGTTTAATTTTCTGCCATCCAGTGGTTCATAATTTCTGGATTTGTTTACTGGTGGAAATCCATAAGGTATAACTTCAATGTCAGCCAATTTATCGGGATAGTCTTTCAATGTTTCTTTTGTGAATGAGCTTGCTACATAAATTTTATCGGCGTTACATAGCTCTGCGTCTTTTCGTTTAAGCTTTTCATCGGAGTCATTAAAGCCTCCTAACGTCATTGCCCAATCAGGATTCTTTTCCCTTTCTTCATTTAACAGCCGACGCATGGCACGCCAATAGCCAATAGGTAAATCATAGATATACTTGAGATTATGCTTTTTAGCAGCCTTAACAATCTCTGTTGCACAATCTTCGTACAGATAAACGCCTTCCATCTCCTTATGATGTTTATTAACAAATAGTGCAACCCTCCTGTCTAAATCTTGATATACCTTATCAACACAAAACCTTCCGGTCTCATGTTTTATCCAATTGCTTTTGCAAGTTTTGGATGCTACCATTCGCATCAGCTCTTTATAAGGATAGGTGTATGTAATTTTTTGCAACGATTTATCAAACATTCTACGGCGAAATTCCCTTAAAGGTGAGATATTCGCAAGTTTGTATAGCCAATCACCTTCAAAACATGCAACACAAGTATGGAAACTATGGAGAAATCCCAATTTATTAAAACCCTCTATTGCCCCACGAGTGTTGGCGTTGCCTGTAGGATGGGCGACCAATATTTTCTTTTTCATTGTTTTCAATATGTATATGAGATGAGTTTTGCTACAATGTTCTTGCAATAGCGCAAGACAACAACTTGCACGGTTTTGTACATGTTATGTTCTTTTCTGTCAAGCTTTTCTTTTGTGTACCAGTTTACTATCTTCCTGTATCTTAGGTATGCTTTTTTGTATGGGTTTACACATTCTTTATACCATGGCTTTACAGGCCCCGTAAAATGTATGATTTTTGCTTTTGTCCAAAGTTCCTTTATATATTTCTTTTGAGAATCAATGACAAGAGGTGGAAATGCAAAATATCCAACGTGACAATTCCATTTAGGATGAATCCACTTCACACTACCATGAAGAACAATATTTAATGCATCCTGATCTGGTAATGCAACTTGATTAGAATTCAAATATTCGACAAGTTTATTTTGCAAATTATGAGTTCTCCAATATCTTAGATTCATTAGTAGAACACCACTGTTAAAATATCCGTCTTTCCAATAATCATATCCCAAATAATCTTTAACAATATTATATGACAAAGTTGCATCATGTACAGCTGCAACCGCATAATCTTCCAAATTAATGTTATACAGTTCATGAATATCACCATTCACGATTAAATCGCAATCAAGATATAAAGCTTTGTCTATATCAGGTAATAAAGTAGGAGCAAGCAAACGAAGATAGCAAGCTAAGCTGTAAGCACCTGTTTCTGGAAAGTCTGTGAACAAAGACTTCGTAACTTGATAAGTCTTTATCTCTTGATTGTAACTTTTTACGATTTTGACTATTCTATTTATATTGGTTTCTTTACAATCAATCGTAAACAAGTATATTGTAACCTGTGCATTTGGATTTGTTTCTAACAAAGAAACAATTGCTTCTGCTGCATGAGGACAGAAATCGTTATTGGTAGCAAAAATTATATTATAATTAGTTACTTCGCATTTCTGTTCTTTTGTTTTCTGATATTCTTGTACGTTTGAAAGTCCCCCCCCAGTAGAGATTCTACAATCAGTTTTGAATATGTGCATTAATTGTTTTTTTATATTATAAAAATGTTCCTTACGATATCACCTAATTTTTCCGATATAAATTACATCCATGAAACAAATTATCTTATAACCTCGGATCTTGATGCCAAATCATTATAAATATCCTGCATAATATTTGTCGGTTTTAGAATATTCCGAAAAAAAATCAGAAAAGTCAACAGTATATAAGAAATTCTTGAAGAGTTTGATTTTCTTATAATACCTAACATAATTTGGAACAGTCTTGCTTCAGGTTTATAATTACATTTTCTCCAAAAAATTGATTCTTTGTTGAAAGATTTATAATCTTTCAGTAACAAAGAAGCCCGTAATGCTCTTAAACGATGTTCATACACATAATCAGCTTTTAAACGCTCTTTCTCTGCAGATTCCAAATGCCATCTTTGTGATAAACTTTCCACTAAACTCTGAAATGATTCATTTGCCATAACCAGTTCTGTACAAGAATTTATTTTAGATGATAATTTTCTGCCAGAATTATCAATAACTAAATAGTGATAATCTGCCGTTGATGTAACATATAAGGAACGTATATAACAGAAATATTCAAATATGAAAATGTGGTCTTCATTTATTGACAGCTTTTCGTCAAAAAAAATAGCGTTGCTTTGTATTATGTCTAGAAGAAATAATTTTCCCCAAGGATAGCCATTGTCTTTTAGTTTTTGGCTAAAGAAACATTTTGCTATGTCTTCTTTATTGTCCGCATATTGTTCTGAATATATTTTTTGAGAATATAATTTCCCTTCTATATCATACAATGCTCCTGATATATATAAATCTGCTTGAATTTTTTCAACTTGAAAATTCTCAAGAAAAGCTGGATCAACCCAATCATCAGAATCAATAAATGTAATATATTGACCTTGTGCCTTTCTTATACCATAATTTCTTGCAGAACTTACTCCTCCATTTTCTTTATGATACACTTTAACTCTCTTGTCTTTTTTCGTGTAATCATCACATATTTTGCCAGAATGATCCAAACTTCCATCGTCAACAAGAATAAGCTCTATGTTCTTATAAGATTGGTTCAATATACTGTCTATACAATGAGATAAAAATTTCTCTACATTATAAACAGGTACGACAATACTTATCAATGGTAAATCAATATTATTATTCATCATTATATTATGTTTTTTTATGTGCCACATTGCTCTTTAATCCATTCTTCCACAACAGGAGTGTCTATAATGGCCTGCAGCACGATTCTATCCCACTTATTTGCCATTGTATATAGATATTTCTTTTAATATGTTATCCAAATAAGCATTAGCCTTTTTTCTCTGCTGATCAAAGTAGCAGTTAGCTTTAGACCATTCAATATTGTCGAAAGCATGATCAACGACATAACTTGTATCACTTACCGGCATCAAACGACTTTCAAGTCCCATGCCACTAAGAACTGAATACATACGAGAATCCTGTCCGTCAATGTCAAGCTTCTTGGCTTTTGATAAAGCAACAAACGGTGTATTGAAATTTACAGAGAAGGCAAAACCGTGGAAAGAGTTAGTTATTACTAAATCGGAGGTTGCTATATAAGACAGCCATTCCAATATTGTTGGCTTGCTATTACGTTTTTTATCCAAAAAATTGTAAGAGTGACAATACACCACCTCATAGCCCTTCTTCTTAAAGGCATCCATAAGCTTATATAGATAAGGCTGAGTGGTATCAAGGGTTACGATATAAAAGAAAACCCGTTTCTTTGATGTTTCGTTCTTCTCTATGTTAAATGGTAAAGCCTTTTGCCATTCTTTCTTATCTAACAAGAAGGTCGGATCAATAATGTGTTCTGCTTTATATCCTAAGCTCTCACAAAGCTTTACGCCGCTAGACTCTCTCACACTTATAGCCTTATACTTTGCCAAGCATCTTTTAAACAATGCTTGATGTTCTTCTGACATAGATGTGCGACAGAAAGATGATGAGAAAGAAAATCTTGGTGTTGAATCTGGTAAAAAGTCGAGTAAGAAACCACGGTGTGTATCTATAGCACCGAATGAAGCCCATACCTGATCACTTCCGCTGACAAAACAATCGGCTTTAGGGCAATTGTTCTTTAGACTTTCGAAATTTGGATAATACTCAGAAGTGTAAGACATGTACTGTTTGCGGAAATCGTCAAATCCTCTATCTTCTGCTTCTTGCTTGGTTGCGGTCTTTCGTTTAATTATCTGTACTATGCTGCGCTCTCCTTTGAGCAAACGCATTAACTTTTTGCTCCATGGATCTATGTTTACTGAAAGATTGTCCTCTCGTCCAAAACGGATAATGAAAGGTTCATGTCCACGTTGACGCAATAAATGTTCTGTTGCAAAACCTTGCAAAACCTGTCCATAGTTATTGGGGGTGTCCCAATATGTAATTATTCCTATTTTCATTTTATTGATTTGTATATTTTCTTAGCAATATTAAATATTCCTAACTTGTTTACTATGAGCTTAATCCCATCCAACAATCTTTCTTGAAAGGTCTTTACTCTAATGCTTAGAGGTCGTAGCTCTTCTAAAGATTTGTTGTCAAACTCAGCGAAGAACCTTGTTCTTGTTTTGTTTGGTATGGCATGTTCTGCAAACGCACCTTCTAAAAGATAAGCTTTCTTTATGTCTGTTTCAGAATCAGTTTCTATGACAGAAGCACTATCCTTTATTTTTTCAAAAGCTTTTTCCCCTTTGTCTGTGAAAATGTAAACAATGCTACACCCTTTGTCATCATCAAATTCTGGATGAATTTCATTAATCCACCAATAGTCACCTACAGTTATATCAGCTCCACTTCTTCCGTTTTTAGCATGACAGGCATAGCAGCTCGGACGAGAAATGGTGTCTGACAGGAAGAAATTCATGAAGATGTTCTCATAATGAGGAGAGCGAAAAACTGTATTTTTCTCACCTTCGGCTGACGCCTCGGCGAGGGAGAGCGAAAAACTGTATTTTTTCCAGCCATGAGTTTTATCTCTAAAATTTATGCCTTTTATAGAAGGCATATCTTTTAGAGATTGAAAAACTGAATTTTTTCCAGCGACGCCCTTACGGGCGTATTGTTCACTGAGAAATTTACGCCACACTTTGGGGCTTGGAGCACTATGGCACACAAAATCCATCGTGATCAGGTTGTCATAATCCTTGCGAAGGTAATGACGCAAACCTGAGATTTGGCATGGTGTACCAGTGAATAACACTTTACGGCCTTCTTTTAGAAAGTTCTTTGCTTGTTTATAAGTGTCACCAATTCTGCTTTGTACATATTTAGACCTGCGAAGCATGTCCAAATCTTCAATCCGTTCAATGTATGTATGAGCGACCTCCCAATTGTTGTCATAAGCAGCACCAAAAACAACACCGTCTTGACTTAGAACTAACTCTGCCAATAAAGAAAAGGCTCCGCCGGAAGAGCTTTTTAATCTTATATCTTCAGACTTGTTCGAAAATGCAAATATAGAGGCAGGTTTGTTTGGATTGGAAACATTTAAAACGGGGCATACCTTTTCACATAGTCCACAATCAATACATTTGCTTTTATCAACGATAGGGTATCGAAAACCCTCCTCGTCTTCTACCATACTGATGCATTTCTTCGGACAAGCTGAATAACAGGCGGAACAACCGCAACAATTTGCTTTATCTGAAATAACGTTTATCATATTTTACCTATATTTTTTCAAAATCTTATCTCTAACAATGTTCTTAATAAATAGTTTTTCTGATTCATCCAATCCCCAAAAGTAAATAATCGGAATTATATATAATACAGAAACTATTGATACTAAAATTAGCCTTATCCAACTTTCGTTGATAAACATACATAATACTAAAGGTACGATAAATGATATAAGTGTTAACAATAATATTTTTAGTACTATATTTTTAATAAAATACTTAAAGTCATATTGAATCATTTTTTGCAATAGATATGCACTTGCTATCATTGATAGAAAAATAAACAACAAGAATACTACTTGAGCCGTTTCTGGTGGAGCCCCCAATTTATATGAAATATAAAGAACAGGGCATATCAACAACTGAATACCATATACTACGAATTGATAGTTTTTTATATTACCATATGCCAAGGCCGCTTTTACTTGAGGATTGTTCATTGCAACCACCATACTACAAAATAAACTTAATCGCATAAATGATACAGAATGAGGTGGAACATTGCCTAACCATACTTTAAGTAATAGCTCTGCTTCACAAAACATTGGCACTGCCATGACCAACATTAGATAATAAGAAAACTTAGCACTGCGGTTCATCAGTTTATGCATATTTTCAAGATCGTTCTGAGCATAGCTTTTTGTTATTTGAGGATTAAGTGCCACCTGAAAATTCATGCTGAACTGATTGATGATGTTTGAAGCCTGGGCTGCAACACCTTGAGCAGCATTCATGGCAGGGCCAAAAAACATGTTCACTATCATCGTAACACCACTACCATATCCTGCATAGGCCAGGTTTCCGGATATTGTCCAAAAAGCAAGTCCCCACATATCTTTATACATAGCTTTGTCCCAACGGAATTTCAAACGTGCCTCTACAAAATGTTTATAGCAGTAAGAGATGATAAGAACAAAATTGAAAAAGAAAGCAGCAAAAAGCAGCAAAGCATAGACAATGAGCTTATCAACTGTTATGACGTTAAGAACAAAGCAGATGAGAAGTTTTGTAACAACGTCTACAATTGAGAATGCTGCATAGGCCCCCATGTGCTCATGTGCCATTATAGCTCCATTGAACGGAACGTTCATAATGTTGAGCAACATGGTAATGACAGATATCTGAAACACTACAAATGCGGCATTCATTCTGTCGGCAGGTATCACAGCATGGCTATAAAGATACCACACGCCGATGCTTTCCACTAACAGGAAAATAAGAATTGCAATAATGCCTTGGGCTGTAAGTCCTACGCCAAATACTTTCTTTAAGTTTTCAATATCTCCCTTGCCTAAAGCAATGGTTATCCATCGTTGAGTAGCACCTGCCATCGCTCCATTAAGGACAGCTAATGCACCAACGATACCTCCAACGACATTGTATATACCATAGTCCACTACTCCCAATGAGTTCAAAACCACACGGCTGGTATAAAAACCAATAAGCATGGTTACAAACATTCGGCAATAGAGCAACAGGGTGTTTTTCGCTATTCGTTTGTTGTTATCTGATGTTTGAGTTGACATAAATTATTTTCCAAATTCCTTGATTCTCTGTTCTTCTTTCAGCTCGCAAACCAAAAGTTGGCCGTGCTTCTCGGCTATGATGTAGCCTTCCAAGCCCTGAACTACGACCTTGGTTTCGTCGGCGGCGTGGACCACGCAGTTGTGGCAGTCGTAGAGGCGGATGTCTTTGCCTACCTTGGCGTTGCCATCCTCGTCCTGCGGGAGGAGGGTGCGGAGGCTGCCCCAGCTGCCTAAGTCGCTCCAGCCGAACTCGGCAGGGAGGGTGAAGATGTCTTTAGACTTCTCCATTACGGCATAGTCGATGCTTATCTTCTCGCAGGTGGGGAAGAGTCTGCCTACTACTTCTTTCTCCTTGTCGGTGTAGAAAGACGGTGCCATTTCGTCCATGATGGCTGCCAGCTTGGGCTGGAAGGTGCGGATAGCCTTACTGATGGTGAGGATGTTCCACACGAAGATGCCGGCGTTCCAATAGTAGTTACCAGCGGCAAGGTAGTGCTCGGCGGTGATGAGGTCGGGCTTCTCCTTGAAGGCTTCCACCTTATATATCTCGTCTACAGCCGTGGGGGCGGCAGCAGCGATGTAACCGTAACCAGTTTCGGGGCGACTTGGCTTGATGCCGATGGTAACGATGGCGTTCTTATCGGAAGTATAGCTCAATGCCTTGCTGAGCACTCGCTGATACTCTGTGGTATTGATGACAAGAGCATCGGATGGTGTCACTACGATGTTGGCATTGGGGTGCTGCTTCTGTATCTTCCAGCAGGCGTAAGCGATGCAGGGGGCGGTGTTGCGTGCCTCGGGTTCGGCGAGGATATTGTCAACGGGCATGTCAGTGATCTGCTCCTTGACAATGCCAATGTATTTCTCGTTTGTCACTACCCACATGTTTTCGACAGGACATATTGGCTTCAATCTATCTACTGTCAATTGAATGAGGGAACGACCGACCCCCATCACATCAATGAACTGCTTTGGGTAATCGTGGGTTGACATTGGCCAGAAGCGGCTGCCAACGCCGCCGGCCATGATTATGATTTGTGTATTGCTGTAATTATCCATAAACAATTATTATACGAATATTATTCGTAATAAAAAGATCCATATTGTTATTGTCTTCTCATTAGCTTTGCTGCAAATTCAAAGAAGTCTGCAACATTTTTGAAATTATCAAACTGTTTGCAATATATACTTGCATATGGCTCAGGCACCCTCTGGCGTATATCAGTCTTTATCAAACTTGCCAAAGCCTCCTTTGTATAGACTTTCTGTAATTCTTTATATTGTTCTTCGCTCATAATAAATTCTTGTTTGTTTCTTTTTGTATTCGGTCCTCTATGTCCTCGTAAAAACTTTGTATATCCATATAGTTGGATACCAATGCTATTGTGGAATAAAGAAGTTCACCTAAAACCGCTACAGAAACAGAGAATGTAACAGTTAACTCATAAGGTTCTGTTTTAAAGAAAACTATAGAAAATTGGCTATTCTCTCCAATGATTGAAAAAGCAACATAAAAGAATGTACTTATAAAGAAAATCCATAGGAAGTTATTTCTGACTTGATGCATAGACTTTCTTAACAACTTTTTCAATTCATTATTAATAATATCCTTAGCTGTAAAAGCTATAATTAGGCTCATCCCAACAGAAAATAGAACTCCCACTATTCCATATAGTACATTTAACGCATCCTTTGGTATCGATATCGGGATACAAGATAAAATGACACATAAGAATGCTGCTATTATTGTTGCCTTCATAACTTTTATTCTAAATCTTTAAGCACACTAAGCATGCTATGTATATAGGTCAATGGTGTAATTACATCTGCTTCTAATGTTTCTTTATGAGTATAAACCAAATCTGCTCCCAACAATTTCATTCCATTTTTTAATGTAAAATACACACTATCCAAATCCTCTACAGGAGCCAATATTGCCCCTAACTTTTTTTCATAGTCTTTTACACTCATAGAGCGAGGTCGCTCAAAATCAATAGTCATGCGAGCAGATATAATTTGATCTCCCATCAGTCTGTTCAAACGGTTTACTTTAGGACTTATGAATTATATAGCAGATGTAACGGTCTTTTTCAACGAAAATGCTCGTTCTTCTACATCATCTCTTTTTATATCACTCAAAGAATCTTTAAAAGTAACAGTGTTAATATCTTTAAGATGCAGATCTTTATTTACAAGATGAGGAACAAAGGCATAGCTTTCTTTTGATAACAATTTTGCAATGTATTTTTGTAAACTTGATATTGTTTGAATTTGTGAAAGATCTGTAATCAAGTATTTGTCTTTTATCAGGAAGTGATACAAGTTACTACAAACAATCTTTCCTGCTATTTCTTTTATTTCCTGCAATGTGGATTCTTCCAATTCTGTAAGTTGCTCGAAATTGTCAGGTAAAGCCTTGATTTCTTTGGCAGGTCTTAAGCGCATCATAACTCCATAAAAATAATCCTTGTCCTCTGCAGTTGTACTTGGAGCAAATGCCCCTAACAAGTCTTTCAGAGTATCGTCATCTTCCTTTACTGGGATTAAACGTTTCTCTATCTTACTATTCATAAGGCAGTTTCTCAGATCATTTTTAAGTTCTGTAGCATCCTTTGTCAATTCATTGTTTTTGATTTCGAAGACACGATATGTTACATTTTTCTTAACCATATTTTTTTCATTTTTTACTACTCAATTTAGGGCATAGCCCTTCGTTTAGGCACTTTTATAAGTGCCTATATATTGAGATGTTAAAAATCTTACTTGTTTATTAACTATTGGATACATTCTACACACAAGTGATTTTCGGTTGCACTCGGCATAGCTCAAACAAGTTTGGCTCTGCACTCGTTGGCACGAAAATTCTTCGCTCGACAATATAAAAGCATTCTTTTATTGTTCTCACTTATCGAAAAAGTTCCAAATCCTCACTGCTGTTTTAAAATTCAGCAGCGAAGAAACTTCTGTCTGATTTAAGCGATAATTTGAGGGCTAACAAGAAATAGTTTTATTGCATTTGTTTTTTTAGAAAATCTGATATTTTAGATAGTGAGTCACTATTTGTATCAAATAAATACTTTATTATAAATTCGATTAAAGTACTTCTATCCTCTCTTAGTTCAATTAACTCTTTATCAATAGCAGAATAAAGTTTTTTTCCATCCTTATCGTCATTATTCTGCAATTTGTAATCAGATATTATATCATCTAGACTCTTATTATGAAATATATAATCATTAAGTTCTCTGAATAATTTATGATTTACATTATCAAACAAATTTGTTTTTAAAAATTTTTCCAAACTCTCTATTGGCAAATAGTTCAATGGTACATTGTTGGTAATTTTTTTCTTATTTATATATTTATTTGCTTTTTCTTTTACATCTCCATCCAATACAATTGAAACAGATGCCTTTCTACCTAAAAGATTAAATCTAACAACATCATGTGCTAGGTCTATAACATTTGTATAGCCTCCACATGGCAAGACATGAACAAGTTTACTATTCAACAAATGATTATCTCTTAAAATTCTATCAACAATTGCTTTTGCCAAATCATCCTCCACTAATATTACTTTATCATAACCGCTATGATCATACAGAATACGAGTAGCATACGCTGGATAACAAGGATTTATAGCCTCTATAGTATTATCTGCATGACGTTCTATATAAAATATATTTGATGGTTTTATTGCTCCGACTAATTCAATAGAATGAGTAGAAAAATAAATAGCATAGTTATACCTACTTGCCATATCCTCTAAAAAATGAATCAATCTTTTTAAAGAAGATGGATGTAAGGCTAATTCAATCTCATCCAAAAATAATATGCATGGTTTTGAAAGATTTGCCCTATCATTATTTCTTATAAACAAGGAGTTAAGAATACTTACCAAAAGATTCTCACCCGTAGACATATGAAATTGGCTTATTCGCTTTCCATTCTTCTCATAAAAGAAAATACTTCCTTTAAATTTATCATAGTGATTAGATACCATCCATAATTTTTCATAATAATTCTCATCACCTTGAAGAATCACCCCAAGATTTGTACGAATAAAATCGTTAGCCTCTATTAATTTATCTTGGTTAATTGATTCTAGACTGGATATTTTGTCATATGTCATATCTTTAAATCTATTTCCAAAGATTAGACTTCCTTCAAAAAATCCTTTAATATTCATACTTGGACCACTTGAACTTTTTTTCCAAGCTCCTTTTTCTTGTTTCCATACTCGTTCAGAATTGCCCAACTTAAATGTTATAGATGCATCATCATCTGTTTTTCCAAAATATTGTTTCATTGGCAAATTAAAGAAAACACTTGAAGCAGATGCAGCAATTGTGCTTTTACCAGAACCATTTTGTCCAGTAATAGCATAAAGTCCTTTATCGATTGGCAATTCTATTTTAAAATCGTCAATACACTTTATTTTGTGTATATCTATTTCTAATTTCATTTTAATGATATAATTAGTTCGTATTCATGTTAGTACTCAATTAAGGCATAGCCCTTTCTATAGACAATTGTGCTAATTCCTTGAACTTGATGTGTTTGTCCCGCTTCGCGGAACATAACGAAAGGGAGAGTCACCTTATAATAATTATTAGTGAGTATTTGGTAATTATTAATGCTGCTTGCCGTACCTCCTATGGTTTGCAAGTTGGGCTTGGTGTGGCGGAGGCAGGATACCTCCGCTACTATATGCTATTTTTAAAACGCCAAAATAGGGGGTGTATGCTTACTACCTACTGCTGAATAGTTAACTTTTCAATTTCATCTTTTGACAAATCTGTCATATTTATGATGATATCAATATCCATACCAGCAGCTAACATCTTCTTTGCAATCTCAATATTGCGTTGTTCTCTTCCTTCTTCACGTCCTTCTTCTCTTCCTTCTTCACGCCCTTCTTCTTTTGCTGTGTCCAGCGAATTCTTGATGTCGCGATACGCCTTGAGACTATCCTCGTATTCACGCAACTTCACGTCCTTTATCACTTCCTCACCATCAAAAAGAGAATTGAGGAAGTTGATAAGCAACTCCTTATTGGGGTCTGTACCGAAGATTCGCTTAAAACCGGAATCGATCAATAAGCTTATATATCGTTCTTCTATCTTTCTCATTATCTTCTCCTTTTAAACGTTTAAAATGAATTCAAACGCAAAAATACATTTTTCCCCTCACACCACCAAGTTTCTTTTCATATTTTTAGTCAGTACTCAATTTAGGGCATAACCCTTTGTATAGGCACTTCTGCGAGTGCTTACATATTAAGATGTTAACATTGGATAAAGTCTTCACGCATCACACATCGAAGGTATAGTCTGAATCAGATATATTCCGTTCGTGATGAATGTAGAAGATTTTTTGTAAGTCATTGTTCGAAGTCCTTTCGATAAAATGCTTATGTTCAAGCTCCAATATTAGGTATTCTACAAGACTACGGCGAATAGTGTTGTATGCTCCCCAAAACAAAATAGGCAGATAACCTTTTTGCAGTTGTTTATCGACAAGAGATACGACATCTGATTCTGTAAAATAATAATACGGATAGCTTCCCCTTGTTTTTATTATATGTAACTTAACCTTTAGATCAGGATCCATCAACGTCTTGTCTATTATAGAGTTGGCGAAACTCTTCATGATAATATTTCGTCCCAAACGCATAAGCCATACTACTGTAATGATTATCAGGATTAGATTTCCTATTTTTCCTGTGACACCCAGACTTGATATCAAGCTCTGACACTTATCATTAAAAGTAGAGATTGTTAACAATGTAGCGGAGAGACCTATAAAATTCCCAAACTTTTTGGGTTTGTAGATATCCGTCAAGTTCTCCTTTGCTATGCCTGCCGACTGCGCTATCAAATCATCATATTGCTTCCGGACTTTTTCAAGAGAAATGCTTTTCTCTTGAAGCTCCACTTCCAACCTCTTGATTTTATCCTTCAGCTTCAGTATCTCTATTTCCTGCGAAGTGCTTTTAATGATTGATTCATATTTCGAAGCTTCACCTGAGTCGTTCGTCTTAACCAGTTGGTTTGACGCTCTTTGCATTTCCAGATAAGAAAAGAATTCATCTCGCAACGGGCTTAACACTTTGAAGCGCTCTTCTGCAATCTTTTGTGCCTCTCTATCAGAGAACTTGTCAGGATGATTTTCTATAAGGGTTTTACATAAAAACTCATACAGCGCTAAATCATCTACAGCGTCGCTTATCCCGAGCTCCTTTTTGACTCTTGTAATGATATTTTCCTTTATCTCGTTTCCCATAATAATCAAGATTCTCAATAAGATTGTTATTCCACTACTTCGAAGTCTTCCTTATGCACGCCTCGGATGGCCACGGCGTAGCCTCCAAAGTTGAATACGAGCTGGCGGTCACGGTCTATGCGGATGATGTAGCCTTCGCAGCCGGCGAAGATGCCGGTGAGGACTCGTAGCTTTACGTGGTCTTTGGCGAATTTCTCGAATGGGTCTCTCAAGAACGTCACTCTTTCTGGATTGTCCTTCAGTACTGTCATGAAAGGTTGCATGACCTTGTCTTTGATGGATGCTGGCTTGCCCTTGCATCGGTCGTTCACCAAATGGTATTGCGGATAACGATTCTTCAGAAATTCCTGAAGGACTTTTGTTTCGCCCTGCAAGAATACGAGTCCACTGATGGTTGGCTTTAATTCTTTCTTTACTCCACCCTTCTCGTTCTTTTGGCTATACCTGAAAGAACGGTGAATGAAACAAGGGACGGGAGGATTGGGATTTTTTTCGTTATAGTCTTTCATCTCCTTCTCAAAAGTCCGGGCTGTCCTGTTGTGGATAAACAAGTAACCCCAAGGCACACCTTCTATACCTGGATCAGATTTGTCATCTGTCCCAGTAACGTTGATGCCCTTTGGTAAGCGGTTGCTTACATCGGCTGTAGAAGGTGAATCCAAGCAATCCTGCGTCATTTTCCCCTTTTACTTTATGTCTTTAGCTGCTACCACACATGATAGTTGCGGAAGCCTCGCTAATACAATTATCTTGTGCATAATCTTAATCGTATTGTATATGAATATTAGATATAATTGCCTCTGCACATGTATCTTTATTGTAGATTCGTCATACTTTCTTTTTAGGAAAGGACGAACACTTTGCAAAAGTACGAAAATTAGTTGGATTATGTGTCAGATTTTATCTTTTTCAGTATGTCATTCTAAGTATTTCACACAATTGTTTGGCAAATCTGCCTTGGGTGCTTCCAGAAAATTGCTGATTTCAACTTTCTACCTATGACAATATTTGCATTTCTAATCGTCAGGAGAGCGAGCCCGGCGCACAACAAAATCTTTGGTGCGAAATTCTTGAGTTTTGAACACTTGAAGACAACCTATTTATACTCAGTGTGTTATGCAGTTTCTGAACGAAGCGTTATGAAATAAGACTCGCAAACGAGCCGTTTTTTGCTGCTATAGAGCCACTTTTACACTACAATACTGGCACTCTTGTAATACGATACAGCCTCTTTTACACTCTAATAGTGGCACTATCGGAGCGTAAAAGAGGCTTTATCGTTAAGCGTGGGTGCTGTTTTCGCAGCAAAACACCATGAAAAGGGCTTTCTGATTCTCTAGAATTGATTTTTATTTTGTAACAGCTTTTTACCGTTTTAGACGATATTTGCATGGCAAGACAGATGATTAAAACGACAATAGAGACAACAGGCTTCGCATTGAAACAAATACATTGTCGAAATTGTCCCATACTAGTTTCTTCCGTTATTTTCTGAACGCGTATGTGCTTGTTGGACTTGAAGAGATTGCCTATATTCCTTGTACTCTTCCTTTACGTTTGGTAAAGATATTTTCTTTCCCTGTAGTCGAGCTTCTTTTATAGCTCTATTTGAATTGTTTAAGTCTTCTAAGATACTAATGTACAAATCTGCATCTATTCCTATTTTTTGTGCTTCTTCCTTAGATATTTCAAGAGAATATAGGCTATCTTTGATTGATACGTAATTTGAAAGAATAACTGCTGCAGCTCGTTTATCCTTTATATTATTAGGGATACTATTGATTTCATCTACAGGCAATGCTAATGCTTGTGAAGCAATTATTTTGAGGATTATTCTATGACGATTTTGAAAGTGGTAATTTAGGAACAATAAAAGCGCATCTTCAAGAAGTTCAATTGATTAGTTTTTGTAATAAAGTTTGTTTTTTTCGATTATTCGGCGTATCTTTACAAAAAATAGGAAAAGAAGACTATGACAAACCTCAAACATAAAAATTACCTCAATCGCCCCCGCAGATTCGGCAAATTATCACAAACCAATACTTGGAACCTTTCAAGGCAAACAAGCGAAAAGTGATAGGGCTTGCGGTCGAATTGGATGAAAAAGGGAAAGGGTTGATAGATTGGGCGGAAGTGAGCGGATCACTTCTTTCCTCTTTAAGGTCGCTATTTGCGACCTTAAAGAGGAAAGAAGTTGCATCCCTATTTAAATACAAAGTCAATTGTTTTTGTCAACTTTTCCCCATTTAAGATAACAGTCAAGTCAAAATGATACTCTCCTTTTTTTTCTGGTGCCTTTTTAAATTTTAACATGAATTCCGGTGCGATTAGTTTTGTGTTGTCATAACAAATATCAGCAAGATTCATGTTTTTAATTTCTGCACCCTCTATGTAAGAGTATCCATTTAGTCCTTGCGTTTGCAACGCTTTTGTATTTACGATTTTATAATCATTATGAATATAATCATAATAAGAGACATATTGACATTCCACTAAATCAGAAATATCACTTCCAGCTAAATGCGAAGCGTCAAAATCATCAACAGTTTTAATTGTCATCTTACAAACGCTGTCATTTACAGCTATACGTGGTCCATTGATATCATATCTATTATAGGTCAGATCATTGTAGTACTTAGATAATTCATCGAATGTTTTACCAGAAGTTATTATTTTTCCTTTAAATGTTAATTATATTTCTGAATTAGCATTCTCAACAGAAATAGTTTCCGGCGTCAAGTAACCCGTAATGAATGTTTTGCAGTATGTAGCTCCTGATATAACAGTTTCTTCTGAACAACTGAACAGCAAACCACTGAAAAATAATAATACAATAGAAACATAATTCTTCATTGCCTTCGATTTTTATATTATTAATACATCTGCAAAGGTATTAACAAAAGATGAATCGTGTACATTTTTCAATAAAAATCACAGACGTTTTCTTAAATTTACCTACATGTAGGTAAATTCTGTTCGTTTTACCGTTATATTCCTTCCAAAATGTAAAATACCAGATTTTCTTCCGTAACAACTACTCTCGGAAGAAAATCTGGTATCATTATGCATAAAGAACGTCAAATGACGAGCCGTATTTTCTACTTCTTCTTTATCTCATATCCGATTTTCTTGAACGCCTCAACGAAGTCGTCGTACTTGGCTTTGCGTGCGTCGTAGACGATGGTGACCTTCTGGTCGTCCACTGAAGTTTCGATTTTCTTCGTACCCTTGACGAAGCGGATGTTGCTCTTTATCTTCTTCTCACAGTTAGCGCAATGCATCTGCGGCTGTGTGGTAACTGTCAATGTGTCGGCGGTAGCGGCAAATGTCTTGCCGACGATTACGAGCATAAATGCTGCTATTAAACTCTTCTTCATATTTTTCCTTTTTTTCTTTAAAATGATTGTTATGTCTATAACTTCTCTAACTTGTATCTTATTCCGATGTAAGCCATCGCTCCAGTCACGGGTCCCCACACCTGAGTGGCGTCAAACACGGGTTTCCACGGGTGATGGGAATGGAGGATGGGATTGTCAATCTTGTAGTTGGTGAGGTTCTCGCCTCCTACGTACAGACTGAACTTGCGAAATTCTCGCGTCACCTGAGCCTGCAACTGGAAGTAAGCAGGATAACGGCTGCGGTCGTACAGTTCTCCGTCACCGTTGAGCTGACCTGTTACGTCAAACTGCCAAAGCTCGAGGGGTGTCTTGTATGAGAGTGTGAGCAATCCCTTGTAACGTGAAGTGAGCGGCTTCTGACGCAGCTCTCCGTCGTACGTACATTTCACGTTGTTCAGTCGGAAGGCGGCTGTGGCTGTCATTCCACTGAACAACGGATAGGTGGCGTCCACCTGGAAGGTGTGGCTATAGCTCTTGCCGTCCAGATTCTCGAACGAGAGCGTGTGAGCGCCTTTGGCTCCGTCGAAGTTCATTATCGTCTGATTCAGGAAGTCGGTGTAATAATACTCTGCGTTCAGCTCGAGCGTCTTGCCGAACATCGGAATGTTCATGCTGACGGATGCTCCCATATTCCATGCCTCTTCCTGATTCAGGTCGGGCGAGACCATCACGTCACGTCCGCTTGCCAAGAGCGTCACGTTCTCTGCCAAAGCGTGTGGCGAACGATAGCCCTTGCCTGCCGAAGCGCGGAGCGTGATGATTTTCGAGGGCGAATACTTGACGTGCAGACGGGGCGTGACGAAGCTGCCGTAACGGTCAGAATGGTCCCAACGCACACCTGGCATGATGGTCAGCTTTTCGCCCAGCTTATAGGTGTATTGCGCATACAGTCCGGGAGTGGTTTCGCCGGTTACCGAGGTTTCGGGGTTCGGCTTTGCGCCCAACGGATTGAAGCGTTCGTCGTAACGGTCATAATTGAGTGATGCGCCTACGCTTATGTTATGGTTCGCCGTAACGTCAGTCTCGAACATCAGCTGTGCGTAACCGTTCTTCTGCGTAACGTCATAACGGGTCTGTCCGAACTGGTTCTCGGCGTCATGCCACGATCCGTGGAGCATCAAAGCCACGGATGTGTTGTGGTCGGCATTGAGCGTAAATCCGTTCTTCCATTGCATCTCGTAGCGGTTGGTCCTGACAGAAGTAGAATAGAGCGGTTCCGAGGAAAAAATGTCGGCATGCTTCGGGCTTTGTCCGCCTTCACGTTCGTCATGCAAGCCGCGCAGCATCAGCTGGCTAATCCAGCGTGGCGACACATACGCCCATCGGTGCATGACGTTGTATTGTCGCAGCTTTGGCATATCCATGAAGCTGTCATCGTTGCCGTCATGGTCGGTCTGACGGTTCTCGAAGTGGAGCAAGGTGGAGGTGGAGAGACGGTCGGTCAGGTGTATGCTTCCGTCAAGATTCAGTTCCGTCTTCAGCTCGCTGTCCTGATAGACATTCGCCCTGAGTCCGTCTGTGCCCTGCGGCTTCAGAAACTCAATGTTTATCTGACCCGTGGTGCTCTCATATCCGTTTTTGACGCTGGACGCTCCTTTGCTCACCTGTATTGACTGCATCCAAGGGCCGGGCACGTAACCGAGGCTGTAGGGCAGAGACGCGCCTCGCAGATTGGGCACATTCTCCGTGAGCATCTGCACGTACGTGCCGCTCAGTCCGAGCAGCTTTATCTGCTTGGCGCCGGTGGCAGCGTCGCTGTAGCTGACATCCACCGAAGGATTGGCTACGAACGACTCGCCCAGATTGCAGCAAGCAGCACGTATGAGCTGTCCCTGTCCGATGATGTCCGCATTGTCCACACGGTATTTAGACTTTATGCCGTTAGTGGCTTTCACAACCACGTCCTTCAGCTCGTGTGTGGCGGCAATGCTGTCTGTCTGCGCCGTCATTCCCTGCGACACAAACATACATCCCAACACACCTATCATTGTTTTTCTCATATTCACTTAATTATTATAACCTTCTCAAAAGATTATTCTTTATATAATTTATCCTGTCACTCTCCTTACAAAGCATCGAGGGAGATCCTTTTATGATGTCCGAGTTCGCGAAATTCCTTTGGCGTCATGCCCGTCACTTGCTTGAACTGTGAGGAGAGATACGCCGGCGAACTGTAACCAAGCCTGTAAGCTATCTCGCTTGTGGAAAGCTGGCTGTAACATAGCAGTTCCTTCACGTACTCGATGCGATGGATGATGGCGAAGCGCTCGATGGTGACGCCCTTCACTTCGGAGAACAGCTTGCTCAGCGCACTATAGTCTTTCGATAACTGACGTGACAGACATTCGGACAGCTTGGGACGCTCTTCCTCCATGCGCACCCACTTCAATACAGCGACGCGTATCTGCTCCACCAGCTGCGAACGCGGGTCGTCGAGCAGTTCGAAGCCTATTTCCTGCAACTTTTCAGCCAAGCACTGGCGTTCTTCGTCAGACAGACTCTCCTCCGTCTCCACTTCGCCCAAAGTGACAGACTTCACCGTAAAACCTTCTGACACCAGTATTGACTTGACCGCTGAGATGCAGCGTGGACATACCATGTTCTTAACCAATAGTCTCATAGGCGATTATATATATTTCTTGATATCGTTTTTATTTTTGTGCAAAGATATATCTTTTCAGATAATTATTTATACAATATTAGGGATAAAACTTATGGGAACGATTACATAATTGGGAACAAATCATTGCAAATGAAGCAATTCACCACTTCACTCATTGCCGGTAGAAAAAGATAGGTTTCGTATTATAATACTGTATAAACTGCAAAAGTAACATTTATTTCAAGGAAAATTCGTAACTTTGTAGAGGAATTTAGGATAACACAAAAAAAACTGTTATTATAAAATATGAGCATCAATATCCAGAGAAATCAGAAGAAAAGAGTAGTTATTGTTGGTGGAGGACTTGGCGGACTGCGCCTTGCAGAAGACCTTTACGGATCGGGCATGCAGGTGGTGCTGATCGACAAGAACAACTTCCATCAGTTTCCACCGCTTATCTATCAGATAGCGTCGGCAGGTATCGACCCAAGTAGCATCTCTTTCCCCTTCCGTCAGATTTTCCGCAAACGTAAGGACTTTTATTTCCGCATGGCGGAGGCACGTATGGTAGACACGGAGAAGAAGATTCTGCAGACTTCCATCGGAAAGATTGACTATGACTATCTGGTGCTGGCAGCAGGTGCTACTACCAACTTCTTCGGCAACAAGAACATCGAGGAATGGGCTATACCGATGAAGACCGTGCCTGAGGCGATGGGACTTCGCAATGCCTTGCTCTCCAACTTCGAGCGAGCGCTGACTTGCGCCACTGAAGAGGAACGTCAGGAACTGCTCAACGTAGTAATCGTTGGCGGCGGTGCCACTGGTGTGGAGATTGCAGGAGCACTGTCGGAGATGAAGCACTACGTCATTCCCTATGACTATCCCGACATGGACTCGTCATTGATGCACATTTACCTCATAGAAGCCGGCGACCGACTGCTTGCCGGCATGTCGCAAGACTCATCCAAGAAGGCATACGACTTCCTTAAGAGCATGGGCGTGGACATACAGTTCGGCAAAATGGTGACGGACTATCGCGACCATAAGGTAATCATGAAGGACGGTACGGAGATTCCTACACGTACATTCCTTTGGGTGTCGGGTATCAGAGCCAATGCCATGCCTGGTATCAGCGAAGATCATTTAGGACGTGGATTCAGATTCAAGGTAGACCAGTTTAATCGTATTCCGGGACTGAACGACGTGTTTGCCATCGGCGATCAGTGTCTTCAGACCACAGACCCTGCTTATCCTAACGGACATCCGCAGGTGGCTCAGGTGGCTATACAGCAGGCAAAGAACCTTGCCAAGAACATCAAGCGAATAAACGAAGGACATGCTGACGACAACAGCCTTACTCCGTTCAAATACAACAACCTCGGATCGATGGCAACCATCGGTCGTAACAAGGCTGTTGTGGAGATTGGCAAGTTCCATAGCCAGGGCTTCTTCGCATGGATTCTGTGGCTCGTTGTTCACCTTCGCTCCATCCTCGGCGTGAAGAACAAGATGATGGTGCTGCTCAACTGGCTCTGGAAATACGTCAGCTATAACGACTCCATCCGCATGATCACCTACGCCACCAAGCCGCGTGAGGTGGTGGAACGCATGGAACGCGAACAGACCACGCACCTCGGAGAGGACCTTATGGAATAATGCGTCAGGCATTATAATATACAATAACAGCCACAATATATGGATTAAAAACATATACCGTGGCTGTCGTCTTTTACAGCTATACCAACTGTATCTGCTGCTTAGAGTTTCACTTTCACGATGAGCTTGCGAATCTTGCCCTCGCCTATCACCGGTGCATGCGGATCCTCAGGCCAGACTATCATGAACTGACCGGGACGAAGCTTTACGTAAGCGGATGCAGGCTCGGTGTAAAGAGCGCAGTCTGCTTCTGCGTCGTAGGGCTTTGTGAGGTTGGAGCAGTCTTCTATCGGCTTCCAGCCTATTGTCTCCTCACCCTCAAGGAGGATGTGGATGTCAATATACTGATGGTGCACCTCGAGCACCTGCTGCTCTGCCGCTACACATTCAGGATTGACGTTATTGATGAACAGTCGGTCGCCGTCCAACTCAATGCGGCCACAAGGCTCGTTGAGGAGGTCATGACTCTTAACATAGTCGAAGACTGTCTTAAACAAGGGATGGAGCGACTCTATGCGGGCGCTCTCTCTAATATCTGATACTATCATAACAATAAAGTATTTAGTTTATTAAATTCTTATTTCTCTTATTCGCACAACGTCGCTGAGAACATCCATTTCACGAGACGGGTCTCCTTAGACGTAAACTTTCCGACGGGCAACTTCAGCACAATCTTGTTCCATCCCTTCTGGAGCTTTACCTCCACGGGCAGTCGCGACACGCAGTTCTCGTTACGCAATGGCAGTTCGTTGCTGCGCTCTGTATTGGTGTTCTCCCATACCGGCGGCATTATCTCCTCGCCGTTTATCCATGCACGGCTGCACTTATAGTCCCATGTTCCCTGGCGCGGCGGAAGGTCGCTTTCCGAGCGGCTGTAGTTATAGAACTCAAGGCTCAGCTTGGCTGTACGTGCCTTCTTGGAGTAAATCCAGCGCGTGGCGTAAGCCGTATGGTTCTCCTCAGGATTGGCGTAGAAACCGGGGACGAGAGTTCCCCACACGTGGCGCAGATAAATGCCGTTGCCGGTCACCGTACCAGAGCCGTACGTCTTGCCTTCATACTCATAAGAGGTGCGGTCTGCCTTAGGACCTCCGTCTGCGGAAAGATGTTCCTCAGGAGGGAAAGATCGGGCCAGGTTGCCTTCGTTCGGGAATGCTTCGGTGATACGCCACTGTGCATCAGTCTGACGACAGTAAGAGAAAGGTTCTCCCTTCAGCGTGTGGTCTTTATGCCACAGCATACGGTTCTCAAATTCGGCAAAGGCAGCCTTCTGCTCAGGCTCATCGTTCCAAAGGAGCGTGCCTTTTCCGTTGAAGTAACAGTTGCCCCCGCCTCGCCATGCTCTCTCGGCAAGCGTAAGCATATAGGGATAGAAATTGTTTTCGTCAAGCAGCTGTCGGGTGTTGTCAATGTAGCGGTCGTTCCAGAACGCCACGATGCAGCCGGCTATGTCGTCATTACCCTTTGGCTGATCGAGAATCCTACTGTTGAAGAGTGCCACAAGGTCAGCGTAATTGTCGAAGTGGTTGGCATAGTGGAAGCGGCAGTCAATGGCAGGGATGCCCGGTTGAGCCTTGCCACGATAACTCCACAACTGCGTCATGTCTATCTCGCCATTCTCATAGTGCCATCCGGGATTCCATGAGATGGCTTTCTTTCCTTTAGAACGGACGAAAGCCACCATCTCAGGCACAAAAGTAGAGTCGGTGAACTGCACCTCGTCCGTACCTATATGAATGTAGGGCACGTCCAGAGCGTCACACGCTTCAGCCAACAAATCCTTCATTATGCGCTTGCCCTCCTCAGTCTGCATGCCGAAACCGAAGGTACGCTCAAAGGCTGCACTATGACCCGGCATGTCTATTTCGGGGATAAGCGTCACATAATGCTTGCGACAGAACTCCGCCAGTTGATGCGCCTCCTCAAGCGTGTAATATCTTCCCTTGTCGCGCTCCATATTCTCCGGAGCATTGAGCATCGGATAAAGCTTGCTCTCCAGACGCCAAGCCTGATTTTCGGTAAGATGCCAATGGAAGACGTTTATCTTGAAACGGCATAATAGCTCAATCTCCTTCTTAAGTTCGTCCATCGGTATGAAGCTGCGTCCGATGTCGTGCATAAATCCACGTACACGGAATGCAGGCCAGTCGGTGATGTCACAGACGGGAACGTACTTCTTGCCTTTACGTATAGCGGTAAGCTGCTCCAACGTCTGCTTGGCACGGAACAGTCCGGCATCACCGGTAGCGTAAATATTAACATTATGCTTGTCAACAACCAAACGGTATGCCTCGTCCTGCGACTCAGCACCTTCCACTCGGTCCACCTTCGTAAAGCATACATCTCCGTCTGTACTGACATACTTGTCCGTCATGCTCACCTTCTGAGGCATTGGCAACAATGGAGGAACATCGGCGCTTACGGGTACGCACAGGACAAGCAGCAGCATCATTGACGCCACAATACGACAGATTCGTCCGCCACATATCCGTGTCAATGGCAAGATAAGACTATCAAAAAAAGATCTGTTTATAAATTTGATAAAATACATTATAACATTAAAAGAATCGTAGTAGATCAGTTTTTATTTATTATGCAAAGTTAAGAAATAATCGGCGGAAAAGGGAAACTTATATATAAAATATGTAAACAAGTCAAAGAACGCTTGCTCATGATAAGACCGAGCTAACCAAAAACGGTTGCAAAGATTCAATCTGGCGCAAGCGTTGTCAAGAGTGAAACACAAAAAAAGGTCTCCAAAGTCGTTTGACTCTGAAGACCTCAAGTAAAAGAAGGCAGCCACCTACTCTCC